>Ga0334887_1000206_pt1 | contig 101746 bp, 79 predicted proteins | sample GraSluR1_MG_10_FD_207217 | JGI IMG/M metagenome (GOLD analysis project Ga0334887, IMG submission 207217) | Sludge microbial communities from methane-producing bioreactor in Wageningen University, Netherlands - Granular Sludge_18_07-R1 | ecosystem: Engineered > Bioreactor > Anaerobic >...
ACGACCTTGGACCAGCCCAGTTACAGTCTACCATATCCCCGCGCCCCGTCATCCACCTGCTCGTGGGCTTACCTCATTTTCGTCCTCGTTGGTGTGGCTTGCCACATGGGGACTCCTGTGAAAATAAACCACGGAATACACAGAACACACGGAAGGTGAACAGTTTTGCCCTAAAACCCCAACCCTTTCTTCCGCGCCAACACGCCATCGACCCAGCGCTTCTCTTCCGTGCCCGATGGATACAGCGCCGAGAGGGCCTGAGCGAGACGCCAGAAGCGCGCGTCCTGCCCCACCCCATCTTCGACGAGGAACCGCTTGAGCGCGTCGCTGCGCCCGGCGTCGAAGAGCAGCATCGCCTGGTGCAGGCGATCCAGCACCGTCTCGCCGACGAACGGTGTAGCCTCTTTTTCGCTCCACACTTCCGCGTCGCGTTCATCAGCGGCGATGTCCAACATGTCGCCAAAGTTGAGCTGCGCCGATGGTTTCGCGGGACGCAGCGGCATAGAATGCCGTGGCGCTGGCAGCGCGCTCTCGTCGCCGAAGAGCCACCGCGCGCGTTCAGAGACGGGCAGCAGCCGCGCCACGCTGCCTTTGATTTCAACCAGGTGCTCCAACCGCTCCAGGTGCGCGCCAAGACCCTGCGCGATCTTGCGGGCCGCGTCATATTCCAGGACAAAGGAGGCAAGATGCAAGGCGGGCGATGCAGTGGGCGCGTCTTCTTCCTCCTCTTCATCTTCACTTTCGAGCATAGCGGGTTTCGCAGCCGGCTGTCGACGTTCGATCTGGGACTTGGGACTATCGACTTCCGTCGAAAGCGTCCACAGCCACATCGCGGTGAGGCGGGCGTCGGCCTCGAAGCCGGTGACGTCGCCGCCGGCGAAGACGAGAGCGAGGGCTTCGTTGGCGACGGCGGCCCAGACGTATTCCAGGTAATCGCTCAACGTGAGTTGCTCCCCGCTGGCGCGCTCGACGCGGTCGTAGCGGGAGAAGATTTCGAGGGCCGGGCCGAGACAGGCGAAGATCGCGTCCGCGCCGACGACGCCCTCCTCCGCCAGGCGCGGCATCCAGGCGTGGATGCGGGCGGGCAGTTCTTGGAGGACGTCGCGCCAGTCCCCCACCTCCCCTCGCCCACTGGGAGAGGGGCTGGGGGTGAGGGCACGAGGCCGGACGACAAGGTGGATAGAGGAGGCGAGGCGCGCTTGTCCCTGCGCGGCGACGCGGGCCGCCATTTCGGTGTCGATGGGCCACGAGCCGGTGATCGTCCAGCCGGCATCGACGACCGCCTGCAAGATGGCCTCCCAACTGGCGGTGGTTTTGCTGGCGAAGACGATCACGCCGACACCGCCGGGATGCAGGACGCGCCGTCCCTCGGCAAAGGCTTTGGTCAACTCGCGCTCGTAGAAGGCGATGTCTTTGGTGGAATGGCTCAGTTCGTGAGGGCGATCCACCACGATTTCGGCGTCTTTGGGGACGGCGGCCTCGCCAAACAAATCCGGGTGGACGCTGCCCAGACTGCGCTTGAGCCAGACGTAGAAAAAGTCCGAGAGGTAGGCGTAAGGTACAGCGTCGTAGTAGGGTGGATCGGTAATAAGTGCGTTTACAGAGCCATCGGGTAAAGGGTGTGTAGTAGCCGAAGTTTGCTGAGCCTGACCGGCAGCAACGCCGGGAACGGCTAACGATTCTAGAGCATAGGCTGTTCTTTCAAACATACTAAACCAAGAACCACTTGCATCAGACGTAGCAACAGCTTCTGCGAAATCCCACATCATAGGTAAAGCCTGCCTAGCAAATAGATGCACCGGACATTCAGCATCTGGTTTCCAGGCACACAAAGAATTCGTCAAATCTGCCTGTTTGCTTAAAGACAATGCCAAACACGTTTGCACCGCTGCTGTAAAACCGGTATCATCAAAAACCCTTAACTCTGCATCCAGTTCACGCACCGAGCGTGCTAATGAAGTCAGTGCTATAGCTTGTCGAGAATTGAACACATTACCCCACCGATCAAACCCATAAATCATTGACCATGTATGCCGAATCCCGCGCACATCCAATTCCTCATCCGGCACAAGGCTCAACGGCCCGATGTGTTCTGCCTTGCGCCGTTCCAATTCCGCCTTCGCCCTCTCCACTGCGTCGAGGTCGGCGGGCGTGGGCAGGCGGTAGCTGCGGCCTTGCTCGCCGGGGCGGGTGGTCACAACGCAGAACAGCCGGGCGTCATCCGCGCCGCCGCGCCGCGCTTTCAACTGCCGCCGCACGGATTCCACGGGCGTGGTGTAGCCGCACACGGGGCAGGTCGCCGCGCCCCGGCGCACCGTGCCGTCGAATTTTGGATTTTTGATTGTGTATTTTGGATCGATTTGGGCATACCAGCCGCCGTTGCGCTGTTCGATGATCTCGAAGTCCACCCGTTTGGCGTGAGGGTTGGGACGCAATTGCAGGGCAACGCCGCGCCCGCGCTTCTTCGCCAGCCAAAGCGAGCGCATCAAGGGCACTCCCGCGCCGCAACCGGGGCCTTCGCACGTCACCGTCCGCGCCCAGAGGTAGGCGATCGGCGTCGCGCCGTCAGGGTCGGAAGGATAAAACTCCGTCAGCTCGGCCTCAGCGCGCGCCTTGATCCACTGTCCCCAATACCGCACCGCCTCCGCCAACCCGTGCAACGTGAGCGTTTCACCCTCCTCACTCTTCACTCGCAACTCTTCACTCGCATATTTCGGAATATACTCCAACACCACCTTGTTCAGCAGCACCGCCACCGGGTTGAGATCGCTGGCAAAGGCATCTGCCCCCACGCGCAGCGCCTCCAACGGGATCGCCCCGCCGCCGGCAAAGGGATCAGCGACGAGCGGACGAGGAAGATTGGCGATTTTGGATTTTAGATTTTGGATTTTGGAAGATAGATCATCAGCCGTGCCCCACTCGAAAATCGGCAATCCCAAATCTAAAATCGAAAGGTGTGCTGCTTGGGTGAGAAGGCGGGCGGCGTCGAGGAAAGCCGGGACGGTGGAAGCGTCCCAGTTGGCGAAGTCGCTGATGAAATCGAGAAGCGCGTAACGCAGGTCAGGCCAGCAGGCAGAATCGGCAGGGCGCAGCCCGGCGGGCGTCGTGCGATTCCAGCGCGTCCAATGCGCGCTGCACAGTTCCGCCAGCGCGCGGTCGGTGCGCACCTTCTCGGCGAAATCGCACAGCACGAGCGCAGCCACGTCGCGGAACATCTGCGGGCAAGCTTCGTCGGCGGGATCGGGCCACAGCGCCGCGCACAACACGGCGCGGCACGCCGCCAGCGGGCGTCGCGCCCACCAGATGTGCAGCGTGGAGATGTGCCCGTGGCGGATGGACTTCTCCCGCCGCGCGTGCGCGGAGATAGCTTTGATGGGGAGGTCAACTTCGATGAGGCGTTTGGGATGCGTATTCACAACTTCACCTGGACGTTAGATTTCGATTTTGAAAGACTCTTGACATTATCAGTCAAATCACGTAGAATAGAAGTGGAGGCTTTGATGGGGACCCGCAAGGGGAACCATCTCTGCCTTTTCGCTTTTTATAGCCCCTCACGCTCTTCACGTGGGCGCAAGTCATCGATGTAGGTGACGCCATACACAGCCCGAGCGATCTCCTTTTCATCAAAACGATGTCCTACATAACGCAAATCAAACGCCTGTTGCCCGAACGGCTCTAGATCAACACGGGTAGGCGCATACATCCGATTGAGACGTAAGCCCCAATTGAGAGAGTAAGCCACGATATCGGCTAACTGCACCAAAGTCGTCAGGTCAGAATGAACGAAGAACGGTTCAGGTATGATACGCGAGCTACGCATACGCCCATTATAAGTTTGTAGAAAGTACGTCTCCATCTGCGTCAGCAGTCGTTGGCACCGCGCCTTTTCCAGTTCATCGAAGACAATCACGCCCATCTCATCCATAGAAATATCTTCCAGATAATAGTAGAAACGCTCGAACAAATACGCATAATCCTTGCGCAAGAAATCACCCTCCGGGCGCGGAGAGTGCGGATCCACCATAGACGCAAATACCTTGACGCCGAATTGCCCACACAAAGCATAAATTTCTTGCACGAATGTAAGTACAGCCTGCCCATAAGCTGTGAACTCACGGCGCTGAGGTATTTCACGGCTCAGACCTTTACGTAAGAAACTCCCAGCCAAGGTAGTCCGTTCATCTTTAGGCAAAATCACGCCTTGCCGGGCAAATCGGAAAACTTTGTCTTTGAGCAGCTTCTTGCCCTTAAACTCCACCAGCGTTTCTCGAAGTAACATCCCGAAATGGTCACGTTCCGCCGCGCGGATCGCTTGAATCAACGGCCAGAGATTGCGCTCGCGGATCGCTACGCCGGCCAGTACTTCATACGGCGCTTCACGGCGGTCAACGCCGCTTTCATCAACAAATAACAGCATGGTCTACCTCCTCTGTAGCCGGGTCGCGGGCAAGAGATTCCTCCTCGCGGACTCGTCGGAATGACGGCCTTCCCTGTTTAATGAGTTGTGCGGCTACGTTTTCTCGAAATGCTCAAGGAACCACAGACAAGCCACCTTGATCGCGCCCAACTCGTGGAAATAGCGGTTACGGCGCTCGCTGGCTTTGACCGCCGACAGGTGTTGCGTGCTCATCCCGATACTGGCGGCAAACGCCTTCTGTGTGATGCCGATGGCGCGCAGTTGATCAACCAGGCTGTCCAGGGTGACGCCGCGCAGGTATTCGAGCATCGTATCCGGCGTATCCACCGCCTCCAAAGGGCGGGTCTTGAGTTCGACGAAGCGTTCCGGGTCTTGGATGAACGTCAGCCCCAAAGCGTGGCAATGGTGGCAATAGCCGCCCTTCCCGATGTAACAGCTACACGCCGATTGTACGCTATCCCCGTCAACCCGGATCGTGACCGTGTACGTCCCGTGATTGCCTTCCACTTGCCCGGAGATGCGCGTTCCTAACCGCGTGGTACCGAAGAACTTGCCAACGTAGGGCTTCGCCTTGTCCCCTGCCGGTCCGGACCAGTGTTTCTCAATTGCAGCTTTCAAGACATCAAAGTCTGATTTTGCCATAATCCCCTCTTTAGTAGGCTATGATAGCATCAGGGCCAACCTGGTAATGTTCCACCTTGATAATCGGCTGCCAGCCCAACCTGACCGGGTCGCGGACGATATGCAGTTCCGGCTCCGTCGCGCAGTTGAAGACGACGTACAGCCAGTAATCCTCGCCCAGGCGCTCCGCCGTTTTGTACTCATTGGGACTCAAGGCCACAATCCCCACGTCTGCGCGGCCTTTCACCTCGATAAATCGCACGGCGTTAGTCCTGAGTCCATAGTCCGCAGTCCCAAGTTCCGGACTTCGGACTTCAGACTTCGGACGAGAGACTAAATCAAATCCCCGGTTGTCCTTTTCGACGCTTTCTACCTGCCACTCGCGACCTTCCTCATACCGGGTAGCGACGGCGACCGCGATACGCTCGATCTCGTCGTCGCGCACCATCTGGGCCAGGCCGGGCGTATCGCGGTCGGGATGTGGCAGCACCCACGCGCGCCCGTGGTGGCGGATGTCGCTGATGGTACATTGGCGCTCCTGCTGCAAGGCCGCCATCCGCTGCTCCAAACGCAAGTTCAACTCGTCCAGTCGATCCTCGGTCAGTTTGATATTCGCGGCCAGCAAGGGATCGGTGTTGCCGGCCTGTTGATCCTCCCACAGGGACGCCATCCGCATATTCTGACGGTGGATCAACGCATTGAGGCTCACCTCGGTATGCGCCGCAATCGTGGCGATCTCGCGCTCGCGCGCTGCGGCGACCTCGTCGCGGAAAGCGTTGAGCGCAGTTTCGATCAAATACTGCTCAAGCTGCGGCGTTCCCGGCAATCCGTCGCCATCCGGCGCAAGAGTGTCCGCCGGAGCGGGCAGCAGGTCCAGAAATAGCGTTGGCTGCCGCAAGGTCAGCACGCCGGTTGACGCCGTTTCTACGACAAATAAACGCCGGTGCAGCTCGTGATTTTGCCCATCGTGGATCGCCGCCGTGAACACATCCAGGCGTGCCGGTTCCGCCCGGTGCAGATCGTAGAAGACCGCACCGCGCTCCAAATCGGGCTGCGCCAGGTCGAGCAAGGCCGCGCGCACCGTCTCGAACAGCGGATGGCCCGGCGTCACCCAGTCCAGCGTCGCATCGCCCGACAGGGCCGCCTTGTCGAAGACGACGCGCCCGTACTCGCGGGCCAACTTGCCGAAACGCGGTTCCAGGCGCTCGCCCACCGGCCAAAGCGCGCGCGATATCCGCCCCACCTGGTACACGCGCGGTGGCGTGGGGTGCAGGCTGCCGGTGCGCCGTCCCACCGGGCGCACGCTGACGCCCACCAACGGCGCGGCCTGGATAAAGAAATCCTGGACCACCTCAGGCACCAGGCGACGCTCTTTCGCAGCTTCGGATTTGCCGATAATGGCCGACAGATTCAACTCGCGCTTCGCCAGGCCTTCCAACGCCGAGTGCGTGATGCGCTGGAAGCGGGCGGTATCGACCTGCGCTACGATGCGTTCCAGGATCACCGCCTCGGTCAGATTGCGGGCGTACATCTCGCGCAGCATCCGCTCCAACTGGTTCGCCGGTAACACATCGCCTAACACGTTGAAAACCTTGCCCGTGTGTTGCGGGTCGAGGTCGTGCTCAATCTGCGCGATGCGCTCGAAAAGCCGTTCCAGCACGCGCCCTTCGCGCGTATTCGTCGCCACAAAGTTGAGGATCAGGCAATCCTTCTCCTGCCCGTAGCGGTGGATGCGGCCCATCCGCTGTTCCAGGCGCATTGGATTCCAGGGGATATCGTAGTTGACCATCAGCCAGCAGAATTGCAGATTGATGCCTTCGCCGGCAGCTTCCGTTGCCACCAATACCTGGCACGACGTTTTGAACTCGCGCTCGGCATAGATGCGCGTGCCGGGCGTGTTCTCGTCACCCACCGGCATCCCGCCGTGAATCTGCGTCACCGTCAGCCCCCACCCGCGAAGCCGGCCCACTAAATAATCCAGCGTGTCCTTGTGTTCGGTAAAGATGAGGAGCTTCGTCGTCGCATCGGCGAAAACGCCCTCGTCCTGCAACACCTGCCTGAGTTTCAGCAGCTTGGATTCCACCTCACGGCCTTCGAGCGCCTGCGCCTGCACGATCAACCGGTTCAGTTCGCCGATCTCGGCGCGCAGCGTCGCCGGGTCCACCGAGGCCACGGCCTGTTCCAGTTCTTCGAGGATGGCGTCCTGTTCATCCTCAGGCAACTCGTCGAAGTCGTCCGGGATTTTGCCCCGGATCTGCGCCTGGCGATAGCCCTCAGGGTCGGCCAACACTTTCTCGCGGCGGTCGCGCATCCGTTCCAGGCTGCGCCGCGCCGCGTAGACGCTCGACGCGAAACGCCGCTGCAACAGTGCCATCGTGAAGCCCAACGCCCGTCCGCACGCCGAATCATCCGCCGCCGCCAGCACCGACTGCTCCTCCACATAGCGCGTCAGCGCGTCGTAGAAATCCCATTCCTCCGCGTCGATCTCAAACCGGATCGTGCGCACGTGGCGCTGCGTGAACAACGAACTGACCGCGCCGGTCTCCGGATCGGGGAACGTCACCAGCGCCTCTTTGACGCGCCGCAGGTAAAAGGGCGCTTCCCGCTGCTCCAACGCCAGTTCAAGGCTCTTCACGTCGGCGTAGACGTCGCTATCCAGCAGCCGCAAGAAGAGACTGAAATTCCGCGGATCGCCCTTGTGCGGCGTCGCCGTCATCAGCAGGTAATGATCGGTGCGATCTCCAAGCGCCTCGCCCAGTTGATAGGCCAGCGTCTTGTGGCTTTCGTCGCTGGCGCTCATTTTGTGCGCCTCATCCACCACGATCAAATCCCAATGGCTGCGCAGGAGGCTGTCACGCGCGTCCTCGATCCGCGCCACCCACGCAATTGAGGTGATGGCCTGATTGCACTCCTGCCAGGGATTGGACCCGTAAGTTGCCCGCAGCACCGCGCCGCGCACCACATCGAACCGCTCATGGAACTTGTCGAGCAATTCCCGCTGCCACTGGAAGGTCAAATTGGCCGGAGCAACGATCAAGATGCGCTTGATCAACCCGCGAGCCTTGAGTTCCTTGATAAGCAGGCCAGCCATAATCGTCTTGCCCGCGCCGGGATCGTCAGCCAGTAGGAAGCGGATGCGCGGCAGCTTGAGGAAGTAATCGTAGACGGCCTCTAACTGGTGCGGCAACGGATCAATGCGGGCGATGGAGAGCGCGAAGTAGGGATCGTACTCGTAAGCCAGCCCCAGGCGCAACGCCTCCACCGCCAGGCGGAAGTGCGTCGCGTCCCCGTCGAAGGGCAACGTCTCCGGCGCGCGTTCCAACGCGGCGACCTGCTCTGGCGTCAACACCGGCTCGTAGAGGCGGCCCGTTTGCAGCCCCTTGCCATACAGCTTCACCGCGTCGCCAAGGGGAACCACGGCGATCACCTGAACCGGCTCGGGGAACAGCGCGCTGCGGATGAGGGTGTTGGGGCTAAGGTTGGGCATTGTCATTCTCCATCGTGAATCCTTATGACCGATCGGTACACAAAGAGTATATAACAGGCCGGGGCAAACGCAACAAATTGAGGAACATTACTTGCAGTCGAAGAAAGATTGTGGCATAATATCTTCAATAGGCAACCTGAGCTAGGAGCTCTACAATCGTTCGGGCTACGTTCGTAATAGATACTCTGATATAGATAACTCGCTGAAACTCAGTAGGAGGTACCCCATGGTGGAATCTGTACTCATCCCTTTCTTGATGTTCATAGTGTTGACAGCGATCGGTATAGGCATTGTGGCTTCACACAAAGAGCAGTTAGAACTATCAGACGGTGAACATATTAAGGTTAGGGTTCACTCTCATTGGAGTACTTGGCTACAACCGGCGTTGATTGCGATTGTGTTAGTATGTTTTGCGTTGTGGTCATCACTTGAAAATATGTTATACATCGCGTTGCCTATCTACCTTCTGGTGTGTATTGCCTTAATTGTCAAGATAGTGAATTACCGCTTTAACCATATAACTTTAACTGATCAGCGCGTTATTATTGGCCACCGTACACCCTCCTCATTTAGTAGCTACATAGACTTTCCCTTCGGAAAAATAGAGAGTATCCGTGTGGAATATGGAGTGGTCGACAAGATTTTAAGACGGGGCACTTTGATTGTTAAAGGTACAGGAGGTACCCCTGTGCCTATGAAACGCATCAGTCAACCGGAATACATACACAATCAGCTCAAAGCATATGTACATGGGATTTCAGCACCAGAGAACCAACCAGAGTTAGATTTTGCGCATGACATCGCCGATCTCTTAAGGAAACAAGGGTACCAAGTTACTGAACGAGGAAGAGAGTTAAGAATCCAAGGGCTTGGTAAACCGCCGGCCATTGCACGTTGTTATTTGGTGTCTCCGTCGCTGAATGAACTACAGTCGTTAGTAGGCGCGTTGGTCATAATGGGAATGACACGAGGATACCTAGTTAGCGGCGCTAGCAATTTGCCGCAGGAGATTATACGGGTCATACCTGTGCTTAACACAAAGGGATACGACGTAAAGCTGATCAACCTAGACGAGGTGAAGCGTATGGCACAAAACTTTGGAGTTCACATACGTATAGGGTCACAGTTGGTATAGCTTCTCCCATACGACATCTTCCTAGCAACTACCTATCGATTACGAACCAACTCTATATAGTCTGTCTTCGTATCGCAGTTTCTTCAAGAAATAGAAAGAGACCTTTCACTATAAAGGTCTCTTTCTGTTTCTTATGGCCGCTTCTAAAGGCGGGAGCGACGGGACTTGAACCCGCGGTCTTCGGCTTGACAGGCCGACATGTTAACCACTACACTACGCCCCCTGAACGATGCAGATAATACCACGGGGCTGAAATTTGTCAAACGGCATACCCTTGCGAAGGTTCAGAAACCTTCGCAAGGGTAACAGTCTGACTTCAAAACTCCGTGCCCTCGCGCGCTGTAGATAGGACCCGCATCACCGCGATGGATTCATCCAGGGTCACGGGGAACGGCATCCCTTCGCGGATTGCCGCGTAGAGATGATCCCAGATGATGTAATTGTTGCCAGCCCGTACGGGTATAGTTTCCTCGATCCAGGGCAGCGCCTCGCGGTTGCCGAAGGTCTCGCCCGGCGTGCCGGGATTGGCCTCGCGCGGTTCCAGCGCCACGGCTGGATCGAGATACTTCAGCGCGACCTCTTTCTCCGCCAGGATCAGGCTGCCGCGCGTCCCGAAGACCCGGTACGTGGGCGCGCCGAGTGCCACGCCGCCGCTGATCTCCAAATCCACGATGCGCCCGTTCGCGCCCTTGAGCACGATCTTAAGGTGATCCTCCGCATCCCCTACAGCGGCCACAAGCTTGAGGTCACTGTACTGGTTCACCACGGGACTTTCCAGGAAGCGCAGCGCGTGATCGACGACGTGCGGGCCCCAGTTCAGCAGTTGCCCACCGCCGAAAGCCTTGATCGTCTGCCAGTCGTCGCGGCGCTGGTAGCCGTGGCGCGCCAGGCGGATTTCGTACACGTCGCCCAAGATGCCTGACGCGATGATGTCCTGCACGTGTAGAAAGTCGGGGTCGAAGCGGCGGTTGTGGCGGACGAAGAGCTGCCCGCCAGGCGAGCACGCCGCATCATCCCGCAACTGCACGGCTTCCGCGTAGGAAGCGCACATCGGTTTTTCCACGAGGACGTGTTTTCCCGCCGCCAGCGCCGCCGAGGCGTGCGCGTAGTGATCGTTGGAGCGCGTGGCGATGTCCACAAGTTCCACGTCAGGATCGGCGATCAGGTCTTCAATCCGTTCGTAGATCCGGCAGTCGTATCGCTCCGCCATCCGCTCGCGGCGCTCTGCGATAATGTCGCACGCCGCGACGATCTGGAATTTGTCCTCGCGGCCCTGCAATTCCCTGCAGTGCATGCCCCACCCCGCGCGCCCCAATCCAACAATGCCAATTTTGATAGGTTGTGTCATAGTAGTCTCCTGGAAATCAGAAATGAGAAATTAGAAGTAAGAAATGAGTTAGTGCGACTTCTTATAGACAAGGATGAACAAGATAAGAATCCGTTTCATCCGTTCAATCCGGTGAAAGAATCGGCAGGCCCGCCTTTTCACAGAGCGCATGGTAAGCCCACATATCCCACTCCGGTTCGACGCCGATACCGTGGAGGTCGGGATAGTTCTTGCAGATCAGGCCGCCTTCGAAGATGTCGTACATCGCACGCGCGCCAGCCTCGATGGTGGCACGGTCGCCGGTGGGGAGGATTTTCTGGATGTCCACCGGACTCCACAGTGCGGCTTTGCGTTCCTTGAGCAACGCTGCCAACTTCGGCATATCGTACAAGGCAGGCTGGTCGAATTGGAAAGCATCCACACCCGCGTCCAACAAGTCCGGCACGATGGCCCAGTTTTGCCCGCAGGAATGCATCAACACCTTCATCCCGTACTCGTGCGCGATGCCCATCAAGCGCGTGTACATCGCCTTGAAGTACTCGCGGAACATTTTGGGGCTGAAGAGCAGGCCCGTCTGTGTCCCCATATCCTCGCCGATCATAATGCCGTCCGCGCCGGCCTTGCCCGCCAGGTGGATCTTCTGCTCGTAGACGCCCGCGATGATTTGATGCATCCGCTTGAGTTCTTCGGGATAGAGCGCCATATCCGCGAAGTAGACCTCCATTTTGCGCAGGTAACGCGCGTTGTCGAAAATCCACCCGCCAATATGAGCAATCTTAAAACGATCTGTGGGTTCGGCGAACAGCGCCGTCATAAAATCGGCGCAGTCGGGATGCGAATAATCCGGTGGTTGCAAATCGTCGAGCTGCGGCCAGTCTTCGATGGCGGGCTTGAAGATTTCGCCCTTGAGCGAGCCGTCGCGCATCCGCACCCAGAGGTTGCCCCACTCGTCGTCGTAATATTCCCGCGGCCCCTCCGTCCAGCGCTTCTGCTCGTAGCCGTGGGGATGCACGCCGCAGCCAAGCATGTCGTTGACCCGCCCCCGGTCGAACGTCATCCCCGCACGCGGTGGGTTTTGGTGGTTGATGTTTGCCAAAATAATGTCACGTGGTTGCATAAATTCCTCCGGATAGGTTTACAGATTGGATATGATAAGTTAAAAGTTGCCCTACACATTGGCGTACTCTTTGCGGAAGACCAAAACATCCTGGATCAGGTGGAATCCCACGGACTCGTACAAATCCAATGCAGCAGCGCGATAGTTGTCGGTTTCGATCAGAATGTAACGCGCACCACGCCGGTACAATCGTCGCAAACACTCCGACAGGACGGCCCGGCCCAAACCCTGGCCGCGAAAATCAGCGTGGACGCCCAGCGGCTCGATATGACCGACGGCTTCGCCCGTGACATCGCGGTTGAGCCAGCCGATACAAAATCCGGCCAGACGCCCATCCGGCGCAACGATCACCAAATCCGTATCCGGGATATGCTCTGGACAGCGTAACGTGCGCGCCCGCCATTCCGCCGTCATGCTGCGGCTCTCGAAAACCGCTCGATGGAGGGCGACGTATGCGTCAACCTCGCGCTCGTCGGCCAACGGGCGGATGGTAAAATCCTCCGGGAGACTGTATGCGGTGACTGGCGCCTGCGCGGGGCGGCGCATCAGCACTTTGGACCACGAATCTTCGCCCACATCGGCCTGACTGGCGAATCCGGCTTCCTTAAGAGCGCGAATTCGCGAGGTCTGACCGGCGAACGTCATCACAAACCAGCAGGGCAGACCTGTTTCGCTCTCAAGCATCTGACGCGCGCGTGCATCAACCCACGCCAGGATGTCCGGCAGCACATGGGACGCGTGAGGATGGCATACAACATCCACCGTCCAGAAAGGTGTCTGCATGACGGCCCAGGCCAGCAAGTGCCCTTCCGCATTGGTCCACAAGCCAACATTGCCAGGATCATCCAAAGCCCAAGAACTGAAGCGGTACGGCAAATCGACGATATGCAGGTTATCGGCAGGGAACGCAGCCGGCAGTGTTATCATCGCCTGTACGTCGGGTTTCCCGGAAAACGCACGCTGAGTGATAGACATCGTCAACACACCTCGCAACACTGGAGCAAGCTCTATGCATACCGGTTGAAGCGCCACACACCGATGACGGTGAACAGGGTGGCAAAACCAAGCAACACACCGACGCCCGGCAACACGTCGACCAGCGTTGCGCCGCGCGCCAGGATATCCGTGTAGGCGCGCATGGCCCAGGTGGAAGGTAGGATTTGCACGATCTGGCGGAACAGGGGCGGCGTGACCTCAAGGGGAAACCACGCGCCGCCCAACGCCGCCATCGTCATCGACAGCCCCACGACAGCGCTGCTGGCCTGCCCACCGGTTTTCACAAAGGTCGCCAGCAACAGGCCCATGCCCGCTACGGCCAAGGCAAATGCGACGGAGATCGCCGTCACAGCCAGCGGCGCTTTGTCCCATCCCACATTGAACACCACCGCCCCACCGATCAACAGGATGGCGATTTGCAGCAGTCCCGCAAGCACCGTCGCCAGCACTCTGCCGCCCAGGATAAGCGCGCGCGACGTGGGCATGACCAGCATCCGCTTGAGCGTGCCGCGCAGGCGCTCGTCGACCAGCACTTCCGCCGCGCCGAGCAGGGTGATCTGCACCCAGGTGACGATCTGCCCGGCGGAGGCGTGCTCTGTGCTGTTCGCCATGTCGCGCACGTCCGTTTCCAGCGTCACACCTGCGGGCCACACGACTTCGGCAACAGCCGCCGGGTCTTCCACAGCAGCAAGCGTATCAAGTAACAGCTCAGAGAAAAGCGCGGTTTCTTCTTCCGGCGTGGTCGCCAGCCCTGCGCCGCGCGCCTGCGTCACCCCGGTCTGCGCGACGAGCGCTGCGCCCCCCACTCGCCCAATCGCAGCCTGCACGGCCTGTTCCACAGCGGGGGTATTGCTGCTATCGCTGCGAATGCGCAACGTCAGCTCGATCTCTTCACCGGCCAGCAAACGTTCCGAAAACTCCGCCGGGACGATCAGACCAAAGACGTCGTCGGGGAAGGTCTCCACCACATCCAGATCGAAGTTCACGCCCTGCAACGCCGCGAAGAGCGCGTCCACCAACGGTCCCTCATCCTGCTGGATCACGGCGAGGCGAATGCGAATCTCTTCCGGCGGCGCATCATTCATCATCCCGCCCAGGCCCGCGCCCACAGCAGCGGTGAACAGGAACGGCAACAACAGGAAAAACACCCACGCCATCGGCCCATCGAATCGGCGCAAAAAGTCTGTGCGAATCAAGCCCCATAGACGATACATTGTAGCTCCTTGAAGAGGGTGATCGGTAATTGGTAACAAGTAACGGGTTGAGGGTTGAGAGTGAAGAAGTAAGAAATTGGATAGTGTATGCTGCTTCCTTCCTGATTACTGATTACCGATTACCAATCACTTAAATTGCCGCCGGAATCCGACCAGCGCCAGGGTGTAATAGAGTACGGTCAATAGCACCATGCCGCCGAGCCAAGGCAAGATGGCTGTCAAGGCGCGCCCGGCTTGCAAGCGTGAGAGAATTTCGATGCCCCAAGCGTTGGGCGTGACGAGGCTGAGGTTTTGCACCCACTGCGGCAGGTTCCAGCGGACGAAGAAGCTGCCGGAAAGCGCCCCGCCGATCAACGTGACCGCCGAGCCGATGGCGCTGGCCTGTCCCGGCGTTCGCGCCCACGCGGAGATAAGCGCGCCGACGCTCGACGCACAAATCACGAGCAGCACAATCGTCAACAGCACGCCGCCCGGATGGCCCCAGTACGCGCCGATGAGCGTGGTCGCTCCCCAGAGGATGAGCATTTGCAGCACGCCGGTCAGGACAATGCCGCCCATTTTGCCGAGCAAGATAGTGAGCGCAGGCGTCGGCGAGATCAGCAGTCGGGGCAACGTCCCGCGCTGCCGCTCCGCCAACAACGTGCGCCCGCCGGAGGTCACGGCGAACATCAGGAACAACACCGCCATGCTCGAGGCGTAATAGCCAAGCCAGCTAAAGCCGCGCCCAGTTGTAGAAGTGGTCACAAGCTTGATGGGTAAATTCACATTCGCATCGCCAGCCGTCCCCTGCCCGGTATTGCCCGCCGACATTGCGCCCATCGCCGCGGCCACATCCACATCGGTTTGCCCGGCCTGGAGCATCCCCGCCGCCAGCCGGGCGACGATGTTGGTCGTCCCCGCAATCTGGATATTGAGCCGCTCAAGTCCCTGGCTGACGATGGCCTTGACGATCAGCGTGCTGATGCGCCAATCGGGACTGGCGTAAATTTGGACGATCACCGGATCGGCCCGCGAAGGCTCGCCCGTCTCTTCGCCAAGCATTTGGCTTTCCATAAAGGCTTGCGCGAACCCCATCTGCTGCTCCGGCGTCAAGGTCGCATTGGGCGCGAGTGTTGTCACATCGACACCGGTCAATGCCTGTGCTCGCGCGCCGAACGGGAATATGCGCGCGCTGAAATCCTCCGGGATGATGACCAGCGCGGCAACCTCATCGGCATCCACACGTGCGCGCGCCGCAGCCTCGGCCTCGTTTTCGATTAAGGTCGGCATCACCAAATTGCCTACCGACGATGAGAAGAAGATGTCGGTGAGGACCTGCCCAAACGTGCCGGTGTCCCGATTCAACAAGAGCACAGGAATTTCGGAGAGCGGACTACTGTTGCCGCCGCCCCCAAACGCCGCCATCATCACCAGCGTGAGTGCCAGCGGCGTTGCTAACATTGTCAGCAACGCGCCCCTGTCACGGAACGCCACCAGGGCTTCTTTGATCGCAAGAACGGCTAGTTTACGCATACGCCCTCATCAATCCCGCAACGCGCGGCCGGTCAGGCGCAGGAAGACGGCCTCCAGGTTCGGCTCACGGATGTCGATCGTGCGCACGCTCAAGCCCAGACCGGTCGCCGTCCCGATGACGGCGGCCAGGGTTGCCTCCGCCGACGTCACATTGATCAGCACCTCGCCATCGGTCGCGCTGGCCGCAACAACGCCGGCGAGTGACTGCAGCGCCGCTGCCAATTCCGCGCCGCCCTCTTCCTGGATCAACTGCAAGCGCAATGTTTCATGCTGGCCGACGAGCTGGATCAGTTCATCCAATGTCCCCAGCGCGATCAGTTTCCCGCGGTCGATGATGCCTATGCGGTCGCTCAACTCCTGGGCTTCTTCCATGTAGTGCGTGGTGTAGAGGATCGTCACGCCCTGTTCGCGCAGCTTTTTGACCCAGTCGAGAATGTAACGGCGGCTTTGCGGGTCGATGGCGACGGTCGGCTCGTCGAGCATGAGCAGCTTGGGACGGCCCAATAGACCCACCGCCAGGTTGAGACGGCGCTTCATCCCGCCAGAGAAGGTGCTGACGCGCTCTTTGGCGCGGTCGGCCAACTCGATCAACCCGAGTTTTTCGTCGATTTCGCGCGCCAACTCCGCGCCGTGCAGGCCGCGCATCTCGCCCCAGAAGCGCAGATTCTCGTGCGCCGTCAGATCATCGTAGAGCGCCAGCTCTTGCGGAGCAACGCCGATAACATTCCGCACAGCCATGGGATCGCGTTGCACATCCTGACCAGCCACACGCACCACGCCAGAAGTAGGCTCTAGCAACGTACTGATCACCGAAATGGCCGTTGTCTTGCCCGCACCGTTCGGTCCGAGCAGGCTGAACAACTCGCCCGCATGAATCTCGAAAGACACATCAGCCACCGCATACAGGCCATTGGGCGTGTAGCGTTTGTACAGGTTTTGAACTTCGACTAATGCTGTGGTTTCCATGTTCCCCTCATTGTGATGTCAAGCCATCCTGTCGCAGGTTCGAGCAAACACCAAGCCCTCCCGCACCAGGCTCATCTATACTACGCCGTTAAGTCGCACAAGTCGCACAAAACACTCCAAGAGTCACTGGCTAACTTTTGCCAGGACAAGTGAACGCTAGTATTGTAATGCAATTCACCAGCACGACAATAGTCCTCTGGCAATAATTTCAGATCGGCATAAAATAAAGACATATCCCATTCCCGCCAGGATGGGGCGGCAATCTATAGGAAAGGAGCACCACATGTTAAAAGGTCACCAGGATATGTTATGGCTGGCGGGACAGGTTTTCCTGTGCCGGGATTTCGTCAAAGAAGTAAAGGCCGCAGGCTTCGAGACCATCTTTGCGGCGTGCCCCTATGGCGACCTCACGGAAGAGGAAAAAGCCGCGTTTTGCAGCGCCTTCAATGACAAGCAGTTGCGCAAAGTTGTCGAGCGCTGGTGGAAGGTCTATGACGAGGAGCGCGAAGAAGGCAGAGTCAGAAAAGCCGGCAATTACTGGGAGTAGCTAACGTGCACTCGTTACCCGGAGAAAAAGCACGAATCAACGCTGCACGGTGGATCCTGAGAGGATACGCCACATTCCCCACACTTGGTACCGTCCTCCACATCCTGATGCGGATCATCAATAGAGAACCTGTAGACGGTCTGTACATTGTGTTGACATTGGGCATTGGCATCGCGGCGCTCTATGCGTTCAGCCAACTCTCGCGTTCGCTGTCACGCGCAATGCTTACTTTTGCCTGGATAGCAACGGCCTGTATCACGGGGTTGTTTGTTTATACGCTGGAACTGCAAAACGACTATCTCATGATCATGCTGATGTTGCATGTGGGTGTTTTCACGCTGGGGTTGATTCTTGGATTTCGTCCGGCGCTGCACTATGCTTTGGCCACCTCTGTCATTATTATGATCGTAGGGGTCGTTTATCGATTCGCGCCGGCGGAGATCGTCATGCCGGTGTTCTTTGCCTTCGCACTCGCGCTGCCCTCGAAAGTAGTCGAGCAACTCATCGCCCAAAGCACTGCCGAACTCGCCCAAATCAACCTCCAACTGGAAGAACTGGTCGAAGCGCGTACCGCCGAGCTGCGTGCAGAGATCTTCGAACGCCAACAAGCCCAGGACAGTTTATCCGAACGCACTGCCGAACTCGAAAAACGCAATGAAGAACTGGATGCATACGCGCACACCGTTGCGCATGATTTAAAAGCCCCATTGGCCTCCGTGATCGGTTTCAGCGATCTTCTGGAAAAACGCTCCGACAAAATCGCTTCGGATAAGCTCGCCTACTATTGCAGCATCATTGCCCAAAATGGCCGCAAGATCGTCAATATTGTCGACGCATTGCTCCTGTTAGCCAGCGTGCGGAAGGTCGAAGAAGTACCAATGGAAAGGCTTGCTCTACCCGTGATCATAGAAGATATCCAACGGCGGCTTGCCGACGCCATCCTGCAAAGCAATGCAGAGATTATTGTGCCGGACCACTGGCCTGATGTCAAAGGCTACCAACCATGGGTCGAAGAAATCCTGGCAAATTACATCAGCAACGCGATCAAATATGGGGGACGACCCCCGCGGGTCGAAGTCGGCGTAGCGGAGCACATCGATGGCCATGTGCGTCTGTGGGTACGCGACAACGGCAGGGGTCTGACGCCAGAAGAACAAGCCCGGCTGTTTACACCGTTCACCCGGCTCGACCAGATCAGGGTGCAAGGGTATGGACTGGGATTATCGATTGTCCAGCGCATTGCAGAAAAGCTCAATGGCGAAGTCGGCGTCGAAAGTACAGTCGGCCAGGGCAGCACTTTTTACTTCACCTTGCCACTGCTGGGAAGTGATGCGTAATACGTGATGCACAAGATCACGTGCGTTTCACGTTTGCTATACAGCTCAAATTGTCCCATAACGAAAGGAACCCAACCATGACACAAGCCAAGTCCGCGAAAACCTTTTTGCAACGTCAAGTTATCAACGCCTGGTGTATGTACGACTGGGGCAGTTCGGCCTTCTCGACGACGGTAGAAGCGGCGGTCCTGCCGGTTTTCTTCGAGAATGTGGTCGGCTCGCATTTGGGCGGGAACTTGCCCACCGTGTATTGGGGCTATACCAACTCCATCGCACTGCTCGTCTCCGCGCTGCTGGCCCCGATACTGGGCGGCATCGCCGACTATCTGGGCAACAAGAAGCGGCTCCTGGCGGTATTTGCGGGGATCGGCATCTTTGCTACCGCGCTGCTGACGTTTATGGACACAGGCATGGTCTGGCCAACGCTGATTTTGTTCTTCGTGGGAACAATCGGTCTGGCAGGCTCGTACATCTTCTACGATGCGCTGCTGCCGCACATCGCCGGTGAAGACAACATCGACTTCGTCTCTTCTAAAGGGTACGCGCTCGGTTACCTGGGCGGCGGCATCTTGCTCGCCATCAACATCGTGATGATTATGTTCATCTGGCCGGACAGCACCCTGGGCACGCGGCTGTCGTTCCTGACAGTGGCAATCTGGTGGGCCGTGTTCACGATCCCGCTGCTGCGGCGCGTCCCCGAACCACCCGCCAACACCGAGGGCATCGGCGCGGGCGTCAATCCGGTGCGCGCCAGTTTCCAACGCATCGGGCAGACGCTGGGCGAAATCCGCAAGTACGGCGAACTGTTCAAGTTCCTGATCGCCTTCTGGATTTACAACGACGGCATCGGCACGGTCATCAAAATGGCGACGATCTACGGCGCGGAAATCGGCATCGGGATGATCGACTTGATCGGCGCGCTGCTGCTGACGCAGTTCGTGGGCATTCCCTTCTCACTGCTGTTCGGCAAGTTCAGCCACAAGCTCGGCACCAAACGCTCGATTATGGTGGGATTGGGCTGGTACGCGCTGCTGATGGTCGGCGGCTACTTTATGAGCCAGCCGTGGCACTTCTGGGCGCTGGCCTTCGGCGTGGGGATGGTGCAAGGCGGCACACAGGCGCTCAGTCGCAGTCTGTTCGGGGTGATGGCGCCGAAAGCGCGCAGCGCGGAATTCTTCGGCTTCTACGATGTGTCCAGCAAGTTCGCGGGGATCGCCGGCCCGCTGCTGTTCGGCATCGTCGGGCAGTTGATGGGAACGAGCCGCCTGAGCATCGTCTCGTTGATGATCTTCTTCGTCGGCGGCATCATCCTGCTCACCCGCGTCAACGAGGCGGAGGGCATCCGCGTGGCGAATGAGGAGAACGCGCGGGCGGCGGCGTTAGGAATAGCGTAGAACACCTACTTGCCAGGGATATAAGTTCCCGGCGTAGCGCCTAAGAATCATGAAAGCAAGCAACTTATGCGCTCAACCGAGCGATAAACTCTCGTAATTCGGCCAACTCAATCTCCAACGCCCAAATGCGTTTTTGCATTTGGGCGTTGATTGTTTGCGCTTGATCAAGCTCTTGGCGTAACAACTGTTCAGTGCGACGAATGCGACGTAACTCAACCAGCAAAGGGCGATTAAGGTGTAATCGGTCAATATGAAACGAGCCGCGAGGAGTCAGTCCAACTAACCTGCCGTCAGAAATCTGTAACACGTGTGTGCCCAAATCATCCTTGAAGGGATGTAACAACCACAGGTTGGTCGGCGCATCATCTGCAGGCCAGTAATCGCTTTTGAAGCGGTTACAGATCGTGCAGGCATACACGAGATTATCAAAGTCATCACCACCACCGTGCCGCAGTGGGCGGAAATGATCGATATCCAGTTCGCCGCCGACCCAGACTTCAGAGACGCCGCAATACCCACAGCGACGATCATAAGCATCGCGCACGGCAGCGCGTATTTCAACGGTAAGCGGCATCAGGGCCTCGCCCCAGTTAAAGCCTCACCGGTCAAACGAGTATAGGCCCGTTGAATACGGCGATGACGTTTCTCGAACTGTGCCAGCCAACGCCTCGCGTCGGCCACAAGCTGTTCCTGTTGATTCACCAATCGTCCAAGCGCTTCATTTTCAGTTTGCACAGACTCCAGTCTTTCACGCAGCACGGTTTGATCGGTTTTCATCTGCGCAATGGTTGGAGACAAATAAAGCGCTTCCTCTGCTTCCAGGCAAGCATAAAGCGCTTGCAACCGACCCTGTTCCGCTGGAGTCAATCCACCAAATAGCTCGCGGGCGCGCAAAGCGTCAAACAGTTCTTGTTGTTCAGCCGTCCAACTCATTTTGTGCTCCTTATCATACACTGCCGTATATCAAGTATACCCCAAACTTCTTGATAACGCTATCATCCGCCAAAATCAAAACCGGCGATCAAGCGATACTTCCACCCCCAACCGCTCGAACTGCTCCGGCGGCGCATCCATCGCCTGCATCGTTTCGACGAGGAGCGCGGCGTACTCAATCTCCAATTCCGTCCCGGCGAGGTCTAGCGTCTGCGTGTAATCGCTGCGGATGTCGTAGAGCCGCGTGTCCGCCCAATCTGGACTGCGGCGTTTGTGGGCGCGGGCGCGGATGACGGGATAGTCGGTGTAAGGCAGCCAGAGATCCAGCTTTGCCTCGTCGTAGAAGCTCAACGGGCACACGTCGCGGAAACTGAAAGAGCCAGGCGTGAGGAAGTAGCGGTAGAGCGGCTGGTTCTCCTCGGTGGCGGGCGCGCGGAAGTAGGTGTAGCGCCCGTCGGTCACGTTGACCGTCTGCCCGTACCAGCCGTAGAGCGCGGCTTTGCGCTGCGCCTGGGCTTTGGTCTCCAGGATCGGTTTCCACGATTCGCCGTGGATCGGATGCTCGATGGGCACATTGTAGTAGTCGCAGAGCGTCGGCATGATATCGATGTTCTGCGTGAGCTGCGCGCGGTGCTCGCCCGCGTGCGCGTCGCCGGGCAGGTGCACCATCAGCGGGATATGGGCCAGCTCATTCCAGCAGTGCCAGGCGTTCTTGCCGGTGAGACCGCGCTCGCCGAGCAGGTGCCCGTGGTCGGTGGTGACGATGATGAGCGTGTCCTCGAAGGCGTTCTGGCGTTCCAGTTCATCCAGCAGCTTGCCGAACCACGCGTCCATCATCGTGAGCGTGGCGGCGTACTGCTTGCGCAGGTGGCGGGTGGCTTCGCTGTCCTCATCCACTTTGTCGTAGCCGCTCCAGTTGTAGAGCGGGCCGTCCCAATCGTCGCCGTACATGTCGAGATAGTGCTGCGGGCAATCAAACGGCTCGTGCGGATCGAAGACCTCCACCCACAGCAGATAATTGTCCGCGCCCTCGTTGGCCTTGAGCCAGTCGATTGCGCCCTGGAACGTCTGCGGCGTCGAATAATCGGCCTCCGTCTTGAACGCCAGTTGATTCTTGGCGTACTGCGCGCGCCACTGGCCCAAATGCTCCGGCTCCTCCGGCGACGCTACGCGCGAGACAAATACGTCGCCTTCCTGCCCGCGGTGCAAGGCCCAGGTGTTGAACGGGCTATGATAATTCTCCCCGCCGACGTGAAAGTAGTGATAATGGTCGGTCTCCATGTGGCAAAAGACGTTTGCGTGGTCGCGTAGCAGGTGTGGGAACGGCACGTCGAACGGTTCCATCCCGCCCCACTCACGCTCGAGGAAGTTCAGCCGCCCGGTGAGCATATCGCGCCGCGCGGGCATACATGGCGCGGAGCCGATCCAGTGGTTGTCGAAGACTACCGACCGTTCGGCAAACCGCGCCAGATTTGGCGCGATCACCCAGTCGTTGCCGTACATCGGCAGGTAATGGCGATTCAGCGAATCGGATAGAATGACGATTGTTTTCATAGGTGTGCTCCTTGATGAGCTGTCAGCGATCAGCTTTCAGCGATCAGCCAGATTGGGCCGAAAAGCTGAGGGCTGATAGCTGACGGCTGAAAGCTACGCAAAGAACTCGTAGCGCCGCGTCCACTCCTGCGTTTCGCCAGGTTGGACGTCGAGCGAGACGAAAATTTCGGCACTGGCGACGTGCGATGCGCCCCACACGACCACGCGGGCGGGCGTGAAATCGTCGTACTCGCGCATCCCCACACCGCTTGGTTCGTGGACAAGCTCCCACTGCGCGGCGTCGGTCGCGGCGAAGCCGAGCGGGCGGCAGTAGAAGTTGCCCTCCGGCGTCGCCCGCCAGCGGATGTCGCCGCCCCGCACATCGAGGACGGCCATCATCTGCGCCATGTGCTCAACGAACGCCGCCGGCGGTGTGGCGAACGCAATCGTGTAGGGCATACGCAGCCGGTAATCCGGTCCAATCGCATGCCCGTCGATGCCGACGAAGTTATGCACATACTCGGTCGTCACAATGGATTTCTCGCCCACGTTTTCCAGGACGTAGGCCACCGTCAACCCCGCGCCTTCCACCGTGACCGTCTTGGTCGTTCGGACGGCGTACCCCCGGCAGTCCACCGGCTCGACGGTAAACATCGCCTGGGTCGGGCCGGTCATCACGTGAACCGGGAACGGCGTGACAATCTCGTAAGGCCGGAAGAAGTTGTACGGTTGTTCGTCCGGGCGCGCCAGCAGGCCGATACCGAGCTTGGGGAACAGGTCGCCCGGCTGCGCCTCGTCGTAACCGATGACCTCTTCGATGCCGAACTCGCCGCACAGTCCGATGCCGCCGCTGCCCTGTCCCGGCTCGAGCGATTCCGGCACACAGAAGGTATGCGCTCCGTCCAACGTCACCTGTGTGATAAAGGCGGTCCAATCGAAGCGCGATCCGCTGTAGGTGCTGCCCGGTTGAGCGATCTCAACCGTCAGGCGGTCGCTTTGTAAAACGACAGGGGAATTTTCAGTCGATTCCATATCACAACTCCTTTGCGAAAATAGTCCAAAGTCTCAGGTCGAAAGCCCAGTTTTATGCTATAAGAGCCTGCGCCATCAAATCGTGAATCTCCAGCGGTGCGGGACGCTCCGGTACGCGTGACAGCGACAACGCCTCACGCGGGCACGTGTTGACGCACACCCCGCATCCCATACACGCCGCCGCATCCACCGCAACATGCCCATCCTGCAACGCCAGCGCACCGAACTGGCACTTCTTGACGCACGCGCCGCAGCCCACGCAACGCGCTTCATCCGCCTGACAGACGTAGCCCGACGAGATCAACATCGGGATGCCGTTTTGGTGAGCCGACATCGCGCCGCAACAGCAGGAACAGCAGTTGCAGATCGCGTAGAAACGTTGCAGCATCGCATCCTTGAAGAAAGCGTGATGCACGTGCCCGCGCCTGTCCTCCGCCTTGAGAATATCCACGGCCTCATCCGGCGTGATGCGCCGCGCGTGACCCGGCTGGTGGTCGAGGATAAAGCTGGCGAATGGCTCGCCCACGACCACACACACGTCGAGCGGCAGACACGGATTCTCGCGCGCCATCCGGCACGGACAATCCAGCACGACGATGTGGTCGGGATGCTGCATCACGATGTCGCGCGCCACGGCGAAGGGGACGATGTGCTCCGGGACGGTCAGGTGCACGTCTTCGTTCACCTGCACCAACCGCGCCGCCGCGTCCAGCGGGACAACCTTGCCGTGGTAGGTATCGGCAATTGTGGGCGATGCCGGTTCATGCCCGTTGCCGTCTTTATAGCGGCTCATCTCGCGGCGGCGGATCAGCCAATCGGCGAACTGTGCCAGCGGGCGCAACAAACGCGGTGGATTGAGCGCCGTCCCGATGTAGAAATAGGGCCAGCGACCGTAGATGTAACCATGGACAAAATCGAACAGCGAAAAACCGGGAACCTGACGTGCTTCCTTGATAAATGTTCGGGTTGATGATTTCATGACTCCTCCGTCAGCGTGAGAACAGATAAAGCGAAAGCGCCACGTCTGCGCTTTGCGCGTGGCGAGCAAAGGCTTCAGCGTAGTCACACCCACACTCCAAGCCCCGGAAGGCCTCCATCTTGCCGTGACTGTCGGCGTACCACTCTGTGACACGCTGGCTTTCATGCGCCAGACAAGCCTGATGTTTCAATTCGATGACAGAAGTGATGTCCACGTAGTCGGTGGGAAAGAACTTGTGGCTCTGCTGCCCGGCCATACATTCGAAGTAAAACAGCGGAACGCGACGTTCCATCCGCAGCCACGCATCGTACACCAGCGTGGAACAGGCGCGGTGGTCTCGGTGTGTATCGATAAGCCAGTGCGTGAAGATAAGATCGGGCTGTTCCTGCTCGAAGAAGCGGTGGATCTCGTCATAGCGCGCCGGGTTCACCTCGCACTGCCCGTCGATTTGCCCCAGGAAGACGGCGCGAAAGCCCAGCAGTTCGCACGCCCGCAGCGCCTCTGCTGTGCGAATCGCGGCGGCTTCTTCGTGCGATTTCCCCGGAATCCCCGCCTCGCCACGGGTCAAGTACGCCGCCACAACCTCGTGACCCGCCTGCGACAGCAGCGTCATCGTCCCGCCGCAGGCCGTCTCCGGATCGTCCGGGTGCGCGCCGGCGAAAATGATCTTACAACGCGCGTTTTCTGTCATTGTGTTCATCCCTATATTGAAGTACAAAGCAAGGAGATGTCAATTCGAGAATTTATGGTAAAACACATACATGTAGAAACACACGCAAATTTTTCGCAAAAGGAGCACATGAATTTTCATCTCGTCCCCTTTACCATGGAACATCTCGATCCCGCGGTCGCCCTCTTCGGCGCGAATTACCGGCGAGAGCGAGAACGCAGCTCGCTGCTGCCCACCCGCGCCATAGACGATCCTATGTGGATACGATGTATGCTCGCCACATGCCTGGAAAATCCTGGCGTGGCGGTGATGCAGAACGACCGGCTGGCGGCCTATATGATCACCGGCGCACAATTCCCGTGGAAGGGCCAGCACGTCGCGCTCGTGCCGGAGTATGGGCACAGCGCAACCGTCACGGACAAAGAGCGCCTGTACCAACTGATGTACATGCACCTGGCGCAGATATGGGTAGACAATCATGTCCACCTGCATACCATCGGACATTTAGCACACGATGACGTTTTGCGCGAAACGCTGTACCAGTTGGGCTTCGGGGCGATTTTGGCTGAGCGGCTGCGGGACCTTTCACCCATCAACGCTCCCACAGACATCACCATTGTCCAAGAGCTGGATGTCCACAGACTCGCCGATCTCGAACTTGAGCACAATCGCTACTACTTCAGAGCGCCGATCTTTCTCACGAAAGATACGGACAGAAGCGCAATGCTGGTCGATTTGGACGAACATGCGCTGGCAGGCGATGTCTTTTTCACGTATTACGACGACGGTGTGCCACGCGCCAATATGATTGTAGGACACCCGGCCCCAAACCGCGAGGGCGAAGGGGTTCTGCTTTGGGACACCAACACAGCGCAGATCAAAGGTGCTTACATACAACCCGCAATGCGCGGCACAGGCATCGGGGCAGCGCTGTTGAATCGTGCCATCCGCTGGGCGCATGAACAGAGCTGCGTGCGCCTCTTCGTCGAACACGAGACGGCAAACTTCTACGGCAGCCGTTTTTGGCGCAAGCACTTCACGCCGTATCTGTACTTCTCGATGCGCTACGTCGATAACACGATTTAACCAGGAGGTTAAAAATGCAACTTCATCCGTGGCTCAATGATCCGCAAGCGGTATTGATCTCGCGCACGCCGCCGGCTGAACCGGTACAGTGGGAAGACTTCCGTCACGCGGCGCGGCGCATCCTGGCGGCGATGCAAGTCGCGTTGGAGGGCGAAAAGGTGGTCATCAAACCCAATGGGACAGTCGCAGAAAGCTTCGCCGATCCCGATACAGGCATCACTACGCATCCGAGTTTCGTGCACGGGATGATCGACTACCTGCACGAGCACGGGGCAAGTCGCCGCCGCGTCTACATCCTCGAAGACCCGCGCAACCACGACAACAACGAACCACGTCACTGGCGCGGTACCGGCTTCCCCGAAGTCGCCGCGCAGACCGGCGCAAAGTTGCGCTGCCCGACGACGTACACGAGCGTCCGCAAAGCCGTGCCACAGCCGCACGCGCTCCCCTCGCTCAACGTAAGCCGGTTAGCGGTCGCGCCGAACACAGTGCTCATCAACGTCCCCAAATTGAAGACGCACAACCTGGGCATCACCACTCTGTGTTTGAAGAATCTGATGGGCGCGGTCAGCGTCTTCGAACGGCATTTCTGCGCGCAGGCTTGGCGCGATGTGCCGCAGACAGTGCGCGGCGAAAGTCGCCCCGGCGAAACGGCGCTGACCCAAGAGATGCACGAATTGTGGCAGTTGGGCCTGGCACACCGTTTGGCCGACCTGGCACAGGTGATCCAGCCGCAGATCAACGTCGTCGAGGGCGTGGTAGGCCGCGACGGCACCGGCTTCCAGAACGGCGAGAATCACACGCTTGGCCTAGCAGTGGCGGGGATCAACATGGTTGCCGTAGATAGCGTCGCCAGTTACATCATGGGCTACGATCCCCAGAAGCTCATCTATCTGAAGGTCGCGGCGGAAGCGGGCTTGGGCATCAACGACTTACGCCAGCTTTCCATTTACGTCGTGCAGAAAGACGGTAGCATCATGCCTTGCCAGGATGTAGATGCGCTGCGAGCGCAAACGCCCCTGCGCGTCATCAACAAAGTCGTGGATGGGCAAGAGAAAAGTATGTTTGCGGATTTTATCAAGTAGTATTCCCACCTTTGCGAAGGTGTAACGCAGTGTGCTGCGTCACCTTAGCAAGGGCACAACTATCATCAGGAGGATTTTTCATGGCACTCTCGAAGGAAGAACGGAAAGAATTACTGGCGTTGTTTTCGGATCTGCGTGTAGCAGACGTCCGCGACGGCATGGACTGGATCATGCAGCACCATCAAGGTTCGATGATCCCCGAAATCCGCCCGCTGTGGCGAACGCGCGCGGTGGGCATCGCCCGCACGGCGCGCTATCTGCCCTACAAGGGGACGATTCCCACGATGACGCCGGACGAATACAGCGCGTGGTCGGGCTGGTACTACGGCAATGTCTGCACCTACCCGTGGATCGACGCCATTGAGGAAGGTGATTTCTGCATCATCGACCAAAGCAGCGTCAACGCCGGGTTGATGGGATCGAACAACACGATGGACGGCATCCTCAAGGGCGCGGTGGGCTACGTGAGCAACGGCGGCGTCCGCGACACCGATGAAATCATCCTGCAAAAGATTCCCTTCTGGTCCAGAATCGTATCGCAAGGCATGGTGCAGGGACGCCTGCAATTCGACGCCCACGACATCCCCGTGGTGGTCGGTGGCGTGCTCGTCCATCCCGGCGACGTGGTGGTCGCCGATGGTGACGGCGTCATCGTCGTGCCGCAGGCGCTCGCCAAAGAGGTCTCCATCTACGCGCACCAGGAATTGCGCAACGACAAAATCTCACGGCGACAGAAGTACGAGGCGCTGGGGCTGGAATTGGATGAGACAGTTTGTTAGAGTAGACAGTAGACGGTAGACAGTAGACAGGGGTTCCCATCCCCGTCTACCGTCTACCGAAAGAGAATACCTTTGACAGCAACAAGCCTTCCTAAAAATTACCGCCGGAACTTTTGGAGTCTGGCGGCGGACTTCGCCTTTTTCGGCATCGCAATGGCGTTTTTCAGCCCGACCACGATCATCCCCAGTTTTCTGACCGAGTTGGGGGCATCAAGCGCGACCATTGGGCTGATGACCACCTTGCAGCGCGCGTGTTGGCTGCTGCCGCAATTGTTCGCGGCGCGGTATATGGGGAACAAGCCTTTCAAAAAACCCGCCGTGCTGTGGGCCGCCGGGATCGGGCGCTCGATGCTGCTCTTCTTGGCCGGGTTGGTCTGGGCGACGGGCGCGCGCCCACCGGGGTTGATCATTGTGCTCGTCGCCTTCATCACCTCTGCCTTCTGGATCAGCGATGGCTTTGGCAGCCTCTCTTGGTTCGACTTGTTCAGCAAGACCATCCCTGCTGGAAGGCGCGGGCGGCTCATCAGCGTGGGACAGGTTGCATCGGGCGTTCTGAGCTTCCTGGCAGGCTTTGTGGTCGAATGGATCCTCAGCGACCGCGGTCTGCCTTACCCCACCAACTACGCTGTGTTGTTCCTGATCGCATTCGGGATGCTGGTCGGCTCGTATATCGCCATCGTGCGCCTTATCGAACCGCCTGGCGTAACGTCTGGCGATACGCCCAGTTGGCGTGAGTATCTGCCACAACTGTGGCGCATTCTCAAAACGGATCACACCTTTCGCAACTACACCATCGCCCGGCAATTGTTCAACCTGAGCAACTTGGCCGGGCCGTTCTTTATGACTTATGCGCTGGACGTGCTCTATCTGCCGCCGCAGGTCGCCGGACGCTATACCTCTATCGGCGTGGTGGGTGGCATCCTGGCAGCAGTCTTCTTCGGCTGGCTCAATGAAAAGCGCGGCACCAAGCGCACGCTCCTCTACAGCATCGGCGTGACGACGCTCATTCCGGCGCTGGCGCTGGCGATTCCCCGGTTGTTCAGTGGGACGGCGTTGGGCTGGGCGTACGGACTGGTCTTCTTCGCCATCAACGCTTCAGGCAGCAGCTTTATGCCCGGTTGGACGGCCTACGTGCTCGAACTCGCGCCCGAAGCCGAACGTCCCGCTTACGTCGGCCTGAACAACACCATCAACGGCATCTCGACGCTCTTCGCCACCCTCGGCGGGTTGATTTTGCAGTGGTCGGGCAACAACTACGGCCTGCTCTTCACCATCACCGCCCTGGGCACGCTCACGGCGCTGCCGTTGAGTTTGCGCATTCCCGATCCGCGCGAGCAAACCGGGGCGTGAAAGTTCCCCTTGAATCTTCGCTGTTTTACGCTACTATAAAGGTATCCCTGGTCAACGTGACCTTAGGAGGACAAGATGAGTGAGAGCATAGCAATACAAGCGAATACGGTTTTAGCGTTGCTGCGCCGTCTGCCCCCACGCGAGCGATTGCGCATCATTGCGCAAGCCTTGCCGGAGACCGAGCGCGAGTTGGAACCGTCAGCCTTGTCCGCCGCACCGGATGAGGGGAATGAAGGCCCATTAACTGCAGCTGAGACAGCGTGGGAATACGAACTATTGGAAAGAGGGCTGCTTTCAGAGATTCCCGAACCGCTTTCGCCGTCAGAATATCCCTTGCCAAAGCCTGTCAAAGTTCCGGGCACGCCTCTTTCACAACTCATCATCGCTGAGCGCCGCTAAATGACCACTTACTACCTCGACACCAGCGCGCTAGTCAAAGGTTATGCCTATGAAACAGGCTCAAACTGGATGCAGAGCTTGCTGCATACACCACAAACTCATGTTTTCTACACCGTGCGTCTGGCCGGTCCAGAAATGATCGCCGCCTTGTTTCGCAAAGTACGTACGCGCGAGCTTTCACGTTCAACCGCCAAGCGGTTGGCGCAAGATTTTAAAGTGGATTGGCGCCGGCGGTATCGTATCATGGAGATTGACGCAGAAATCGGAAATCGCGCAATGGAATTAGCCGAGAAACACAGCTTGCGCGGTTACGACGTCGTGCATCTGGCCGCGGCCTTACTACTTCATGAAACCCGGCGTGCTGCGCACCTAATCGATATGATCTTTCTTGCAGCAGATGACGATCTGTTGCAAGCTGCCAAGACGGCAGGACTCAGCACCGATAACCCAGATCGCTATGCATAACGGATCTTCGCGGAAGCCAAACGGCTTCCGCGAAGATCAATTGTGAAAAGAGGCATAGGATGATCATCACCGTGACCCCCAACCCCGTACTGGACCACACACTAACCGTGCCGGAAATCGCCTTCGATGCCGTGACGCGGGCCACAACGTCGCGCGTCGACTGGGGCGGGAAGGGGTTCAACGTCTCGCGCGTGCTGCTGGCATTCGGCGTGAAGAGCCTGGCGCTCGGCTTCGTCGGCGGCGCGACGGGGCAACGATTGACGGCGGGGTTGGCTGCGCTTGGCCTCCCCACCGACTTCGTGACCATCGCCGGGGAGACGCGCACCAACGTCATCGTTGCCGAGGCGGATAGCGCGCGCTACGTCAAGGTGAATGAGGCCGGGCCGACCGTTCAACCTGAGGAGGTCGCCCGATTCCTGGACAAAGTCCGGCGGCGAGCCACAGGCGGCGATACCTGGGCGCTCTGCGGCAGCCTGCCGCCCGGCGTCCCGGACGACTTCTACGCCCAACTTATTGAGATTTTGCAGCCGCGCGGCGTCCGCGTGCTGCTGGATACGAGCGGGGCGGCGCTGCGCCTGGGCTGCGAGGCGCACCCGTTTCTCGTCAAGCCCAATGCCGAGGAAGCGGCAGCCTTCGCCGGACATCCTGTCGCAACCCGCGACGATACCCTCCGCGCCGCACGCGCTTTCCTGGAACGCGGCGTTCCACAAGTCGCGCTCTCACTCGGCGGCGAGGGCCTGCTATTGGCAACGCGCAAGAGCGCCGTTTTCGCCGCGCCGCCCGATGTCACCGTAAAGAACGTCACCGGTGCAGGCGACGCACTGCTCGCGGGCCTGGCCTACGCGCTGGAATGCAACCTGCCGCTCGCCGAACAAGCCCGCTGGGGCGTCGCCGCCGGCACCGCTTCGGCGATGCACGAAGGTGTCGGGATCGTCACGCGCGCGAGCGTCGAACAGGTATATGCAGGCATAACCGTCAATCTGATGCGTGATACGTGAGAGAGCAATCAAGCTTCACGCATCACGCCATCACATCAACTCGACAAGGAGAAAAACTATGTCCAAGAAAATTCGTTGGGGGATTCTGTCTACCGCGCGGATCAACCGTTCGCTGATTCCGCCGATTCGTCAATCGGAGCGCAGCGAGCTGGTCGCGGTTGCCAGCCGCAGCCTGGACAAGGCGCAGGCTTATGCCAAGGAGTGGGACATCCCCACAGCCTACGGCAGCTACGAGGCGCTGCTCGCCGATCCGGGTATAGACGCGGTCTACATCTCATTGCCGAACACGCTACACTGCGAGTGGACGGTGAAGGCCGCCGAAGCCGGGAAGCACGTCCTGTGCGAAAAGCCGCTCGTGCCCACCCTCGCCGAACTCGACCAGATCGAGGCGGCTGCAAAGACAAACAATGTCACCGTGTTCGAGGCGTTTATGTATCTGCACCATCCACAGACGCTGACAGTGCAGGCGTTGGTGCGCGAAGGAAAAGTCGGGCAGGTGCAGCTTGTGACCAGTTGGTTCAGCTTCTACCTGCCACCGGAGAACGCGACCAACATCCGCCTGAATCCAGAACTGGCGGGCGGGTCGCTGTGGGACGTGGGCGTGTATCCCAACAGCATGGTCATCGCGATGCTCGGCGCAGCGCCCGTCGAAGTCTGGGCGCAGCAGACCATCGGCGAGAGCGGCGTCGAAGTGACGCTGCTGGGCCAGATGCGGTTTGCAAGTGGATCGGTGGCGCAGATTGCGTCCAGCTTCCGTATGCCGTTCCGCTGGGGGACGGAAATCATCGGCGACGCGGGCATCCTCACCATCCACAGCCCGTGGAAGCCTGGCTCAGACGGCGACGATACGCGCGTCACCTTCACCCCGCGCGACGGCGACCCGGAAACGCTCACCTTCCCCGCCGTCGATCCCTACCTGTGCGAAGTCCAGGCTATGGAAGCCTGTATCCTCGACAATGCGGAACCCGTCGTCCCGCTGAGCATGAGCCGCGATTTCCTGCGGAGCGTGCTGGCGCTGTATAAGTCGGCGGAATCGGGGAAACCAGCACAACTATAGGTCGGGCATTCCGCCCGACCTACCTATGCAGCAAAACGAAACCCACAAGAAAATCAACGAACTGCTCCGGTTCCTGCCGCTGTTCGAGGAACCGGGGCGGTCGTTCGTCACACAATGGGCGGGAGGCGAAACCACGGCGGATGGCGCGATCACGATGCCCTACCCCATCTACGCCGAAGATGTCGGGGAGTTTTTCCGATTGGCCGGCGATCCGTTTTGGTCCGACTACACCTACAATCCAACAGAAGCCGGAAAGCTTTTGGAGGATGACGCCTTCATCGCGCAAGCCACACTGGACGAGATCAAGACTTTGCTCACCTACTGCGTCCGCGGCGAGCGCTTCTGCGATGGGCACTGGGATGCGGTGTTGCAATCTGGCAGAATCACGGCGATTTTGCGCCGGCTTGCGGTATTGAAAGCTTCATAACAAGAGGCAAGATGCAGGAAGCAAGATTCTGTCCTGCCTCTTGCATCTTGTCTCTTGCTTCTTGCCTCATTCACACCTGACCGGCACCCCACCCCGCGCCGCCGACGCCTTGATCGCGTCGTAGAGGCGCGCCATGCGCAGGCCAACTTCCGGCGGGCTGGGATTGGGGAACTTACCAGCGCGCACATCGAGGAATTGCTCCCACGCGCCCAGTGAGGGCGGCAGCGCAATCGGGACGAAGTCCGGTTCGCCGTCGCGGTGGATTTCGAGCCAGCGGCCCCACGCACCGGTACGCACGATGGCCTTGTCGCAGAAAACGCGGATGTCGGACGAGCACGAGCGCACCGTCTCGCCGCAGCCGTGCAGTGTGACGAGCGCGCCGGACGCCAGCCGCGCCATCACCGCCGCCAACGTCTCCACCGGACGGCCATAATTGTCGATCCACGCCGCCACCTCGACGAACTCCTCGCCCGCCAGGTCCGCCACGGTGTTGAGCAGGTGCGCGCCTGTGTCGAACATGAAGCCGCCGCCGGCAATCGCCGGGACTTGCCGCCACTTGCCCGCCGTGCCCGGCCCCCAGCTCTGCCAGACCGTCCCGCTGATGCTGAGCAGCTTGCCGCATTCGCCGGAGCGCAGCAGCCGCACCGCTTCGCGGATTTCTGGCGAGAGGCTGCCGTTGAACGCCACCACGAGCAAGCGCCCGGTGCGGTCGCGCGTCTCGATGAGACTCAGCGCCTCGGCGGCGTTCATCACCATCGGCTTTTCGAGCAGCACGTCCACCCCGGCTTCCAGACACGCTTTGGTTTGGTCGTGATGGTAGGCGTGCGGCGTGATGATGAAGGCCGCATCCATGTCATACTCGGCCAGCAGCTTGCCCAAATCCGGCTCGTTAGGCGGGATGGGCAGATCGTTGACCGTGAAAATCTCCGCCGTCGCTGCCAACGCCTCTGGCGACGGTTCACAGAGCGCCACGATCTCCGTGGTGTCGCTTTGCAGCAGGATGTTGCGCAGGTGATGCCGCGCCATATTGCCACAGCCGATCATAGCCATACGTGCTTTTTGGGTCATTGAGGGCCTCCAAGAGATGAAATGGAAAAATGTAGGAATCAATAACCGATAGAACGGTTAAGGAGAATTAATGGATTTGCATCTGCCGTAGAATTTCATCCCACACTACTGTCAATCCAAGACGTTGTACCCAAGTTTCGATATAAGTAAGATCCAGCATATCACCCAGAGACAACACTATACTGGTGATGTCACGAATGTGTTTGGATTGTCGGCCTGACCGGAAGTACAGCAGTTTATAGAGGATTAGGTCTTCAGGGGCATGAACATAGACTTCGCCCAAAGGTGGCCCCAAATCCACCATACGACGCCTTGAAAAGGCAGAGGTGCGAAGCGCATCGCCTGACCGGAGAAGAAAAAGCTCAGCTTTGTAGCCAGCAGAAAGATGGATAGCATTGATGGGCAAATCAGCGCGATTTTCCAAGAATGTATCCAGAATAATATCAACGGGGACCAACATCTCACGCTTTCCCAATTCTTCGGAAAGGCGCTGCATTTGCTCAAGTGGGATACTGACAACAAGATCAACATCTTGAGTCGAACGGGCTTCAGCCCAAGCAGCTACGGCCAGCGCGCCACCCAACATATAGTCCACACCGACTGCTTCCAAAGCGTCAAGTACTAGACGCGTAAAGTCAATTAAACCTAGAAAAGGAGAGGATGCTGCGTGATCGCTCATGAGAGGATATTGATCTGCCTATGTTGGCGACGTAAATTAGCCTGTCGCAGCCAATCAGATAGATGGGCTAGTTGCCTGATGCGTTGCGCAGGGGTGAGCCGGCGGTAAATGGCTATCTGGCGCGGGTCAACCTCGGCCACGGCGCCGGCGATCAAGCGCCGGATATGTTGAGGAATCTGCACATCCACCTCAAATTCTGCCGGTTCCGTAACGTCCCCAAACTCGGTCACATCATGAGTGTCCCGGAACTCACCTGTCTCTTGGTAGGATCGCGCCTGTGACAACGAACTCTTATTTGTGCTCATAGGTATGACTCTCTGGTAGTGCTCATATCCATGATTGTAATGCAAGACAGAAGGATTGCAAAAGCAGTCTGAAACCAATCAGGCGCCCACATCTACAAAATACAGTGTATCTCGACATAATGCCGCCAGCGCCGCATCCCACATCGCCGGAACATCGATCAGGTAGACTTCGGCGGCGAGGACGCGCCCACGGTGTAACGCCGGTTCGCCCAGCACCTTGGCGAGGCGGTCGTAGCGCTGCTCGTGGTGACGAAAGCTGTGCGGGCGGTAGGTTTTCGTCGTTACGTGACCGTCGGCGTGCACCAATCGGTAGGTGATGGGGTCGGCGTAGAGATACGGTGGCTCCACCAGTTCTTCGATGGCGTGCATCGACGTGTTCGCATACAGCCCGCACCCTAACATCAACAGTTGCCCGCCTACGTCGCGCAGCTTATGGAACGGCGAGTGCGGCCCACAGGGGGTGTCGTCCAGCGGATGGTCGTCCAACAGCTCTGCCGTTCGCGGGCCGACGGCGCAGACGGAATGGGTGGGATGCACGCTGCGGCGCGTCCCCGGTCGCGTGCGGAAATACTCCGGGATCGCGCCCACGTTGGACGGCGTGTGACGCACGTCGAAGGTGGGCGACCGCCGGGTGACGTGTTCGTAACTCAGCGCAGGCATCAGCAGCGTGCCTTCTGGGCCGAGTGTAGCGAGTAGCGCCTGAATCACGGTTTCGGGGCCACCTTCGACGTAACCGAGCGCGCGGAGCGAACTGTGAACCAGCAATACCCCACCCTCTCGAACACCAAGGTCGCGCAGGTTATGTTTAATTCGTTGTTTCTGTGTCATTGAGAAATCCTGTTCAAGCATCCACCATCCACCATCCGACATCCGACATCAAACATCCAACGCCTCAAATTCCTGCCAGCAGCGATAGAGCGCGCGAGGAACGTGGAAACACCCCTTCCACTTGCCACCTTTAAGCGGCAGCAACACTTCACCACGCCGGTTGAGGTAGCCGTACCACTCGCCGTATTGCGGATCGGGGAAATGCGACCAGGCGTAGTCGTGAACCTTCTCGTACCACGCCCACACGTCGGCGCGGCCGGTCTCGCGGTAGGCCAGCGCCAGCGCGACGAGCGCCTCCAGGTGGACCCACCACAGCTTTTGATCCCACTCCAACTGCTGCGGCGGATGTCCCTGCGCATCAAGGAAGTAGAAGATGCCGCCACACTCCGTATCCCACCCAAACTCCAGAATCCGCAACATCGTTTCCGTCGCTCGCTCGATCAAAGACTGAGGACTGGCGACTAACGGCTGACGACTAACGACTGATGACTCTCTCAGCGCAATGTCTATGATAAACCACATCGCTTCAAGCCCGTGACCTGGATTGAGTAGCCGCCCCTCGAAGCTGTCCACGTGCGTTCCATCGGGCGCGACGTTCTCGAAGATCAAACCGGATTCGGCGTCGAGGAAAACATCCATCACTTCGTGGACACACTCAGCAATGGTGCGTTCAACTTCGTCGGGCGGGAGCAAGGCTTCCAGTTCGAGCGTGAGATTACACAGGATCATCGGCAGGGCGAAACCCTTAAGCGGGCGCGCGCCGGGCACCAGCTTGTTGTAAGGGCCTTTTGGATTGTCGCGGCGGCGCAGAATATTGTGATACGTGCGCAGCGCCAGGTCGGCGTCGGCTTGGTCGTTGGTCGCCAGCGCCAGTTGCCCGAACGCCATCGCCGCGAAACAATCTGAGAATATGTTGTACGGCTGCACCAGGGGGTTTCCGGCGCGGTCGAGGGCGAAGTACCAGTTCCCGGCGGCGTCCGTGCCGTGCGCGCGCAGGAAGTCCGCACCGTGACACGCTATATCCAACCATGTAGGTCGTTTTTCCAGGCGGTTGTAGAGCATCGCAAACGTCCACACCTGCCGCGCCTGGAGCCAGACAAATTTGCCGGTGTCGAACACGCTGCCATCCCGCTCCAAGCAGGTGAAATAGCCGCCATACTCGCGGTCCAGCGAATGACGTTCCCAAAACGGGATGACGTCCTCCAACAAAGCCGCCCGATATTTTACCGCATAGTGCTTCGCATCCATGAATCCCTCCAAAACCACAGATCTGCCCGCCGCCAGGCGTAAATTTCGTCTCAAACAACAACGCTCAGAGGGGATCGCCAGATCCCCGACGATACGTCGGAACGGGGAACTGGCGTTCCCCTTCAAGCAAGCTTAATTCGTGGTTAAATGCTCAGATCAAAGTACTCGCAGTAGCGATTGTACAGGTGTCCTGCCTGCATGTAGGCCGAGTTTGGACTCATAAAGTGCGAGAATTCAAAGGTGATGGCCTTCTCCACGCCCACCTGCGCGGCGGCTTGTAGCTTGAGGAGCAGCTTCTCCCACTTGATCGGCAGGAATTTGATCGGCATGTCACGGTCGAAGGTCTCGCTGTTGGTCCAGCAGCGCAAGCCGTGACGGTCGGCCAGCTCCTTGTTGATCGCCAGGTACGTCGGCAACTCGTGGAAGTCCACATGCCCGTCCTGGAACGCGACGATGTCCACTGCGCCGCTGATGCCCGCCATAATCTCACCCCACTCGCGCGCGTGTTCCTCCGGAGTGATCCCCTGCGCTTTATGGATGTCCGCGTCGAAAGACCACACCGACTTGATACCGTCCATCCACGGGGAGATGAGCACCGGCAGATCGGCCAGCGATTTGCAATGACGGCCCATCTCCGCGTAGATTTCGATGATGCCCTTGACGCGGCGGCTCACTTCCTGCGTGAGATACCAGCCCTTGAAGGCGAGCTTGTGGCCGTAGCGCGCCCAGACCTCATCCACCACGGCCTTGTTAAGATCGACCTCTTTGCGAAACTCGCCCGCGTGCCAGTAGCGACCGGAGTCATACGTGCCGAAGTAGAAGGCCATGCCGTATTCTTCTGCCAGATCGAGGAATAGCTCCACCAAATCCACCGGTGGGATGAAACACCCTTCACGCATGTGGAGCACGTCCGAGGGGTAAGTCATCCACTGCTTGTGCCCGCTGCGAATGAGGATGACCGTATCGATGCCGATCGCGCGCATCGCCGCGAAGTCGCGCGCCCATTCCGCCCGTCCCCAGTTCTGGTGCGGGATGTCGTGGCTGATTTCGTCGAGGAAAGTACCCGTAAGTTTCATTTCTCTTTTCTCATTTCTAATTTCTTGAACACGTCCCTAAAAATCGGATCGCGATTGACGTGATAGACAGTGCGGATCAAGTGCCGCCGGTTGTCGAAGCTCCACGTGCCCTGGTCGGTGACGATGGGGCTATGGACGAGCGTGCTGGGCGTCCAGGATTCATCCAGCAAGTACGAAATCGCCGCGATGTCCCAAATCACCTTCGACCAGCCGAAATGGTCGGTGTGATAGCCCTTGACCGTCTCCGCCAGGTAATCGCCAATCGCGCCCTGCCCGGCGACGTAACGCTCGATTTCGGGGATCGTGGTGTGCAGGTGCGAGCAGACACCCATCACCTGGATTTGCACCAATGGCACACCGCAATCGAAGATCACACGCGCCGCCTGCACATCCTGCCACAGATTGAACTCGTAGGTGTTGGGCCAGTGGAAAGCGTTCCCGCCAAGCCACACCACGACGATGCGGCGGATGATCTCCGGCTCCAGCAGAATGGCCGAGGCGACGTTGGTGATCGCGCCAATGGCGACGACGTACAAAGGCTCATCGTCCACGCTGCGCGCCATCGCCTTGTCGATGAGATCGCGAACAGCGTCGCTCTCCACGGGATGCTCCCAGTCGGGCAGATAGCGGTCGGAACCGCGAAAGACGAAACCCTCTGACGGCACATCCAGCCGTTCCAGCAAGGCCAGAATCTCCTGGTAACTCTTCTCCATCCCGTCGGCGGGACCGGTAGAGCGGTCGTTGAAGAACGGCGCGGCGTAGAGCGCCAGCACGTCCAGCTTCTCCGGCGAGAGCAACGCCTGCACGACGGCGAACTGGTCGTCCACCTCATTATAAGTGTCGGTGTCGAGCACCATCTGCACCTTGCCGGTGGGCGGTTCAAGGCGAGAAATCCGTTCAGCCTCAGAAATCGTTGGAAACTGCATCGAAAACCTCCTATAGGTCGTGTAGTCTTTGGTCCCGTAGTCGGAGAGGCGCGCTGAGTCACGCGCCCGTCTACCGTCTACTGTCTACCGTCTACTACCTCGGTTGTGAACAGCGGGATAATGTCATCGAGCAACGGTTGACCGTCAGCGTCGAGGGCAGGCAAGCGGGTGAGATCGTCGGGTAAATACATCCCGACACGCACGTGTACGGTCTGCCCAGCCGGGAGTTCGGGCACGTCCAACCGGCGCGTATCGACGATCACGTCGCCGGCCTCCCACGCAAAAGTGGGATACCAGCCGTTGCGCGGCGGACCGTCGTCCTGGGCGAGCAACTCGCCGGCTTCGTCCATCAGATGAACGAAGACCGTGTAGTCACGGGAAATCGCAGCCTGCGCCTGCCAGTACAAGGTCAAGGTCAGCGGTTTGTTGCTTTGCACCGCACCGGATAGATCGTATCCTTGCAAGAGGATGCTTTCACCCAGCGTGTACTGTACAGGATACTCAGGCGTGACGGTATGAGGCGTCTTAGGAGCCAGCGTCACTACGCCAACGACCGGTGGAATGGCCGGCAGTCCCGCGTTGTCGAACGCCGTTAGTTGGACGCGCGAACTATCCAGGTACAAGCCAATGAGCACCTGATACCGCTCCGGTGTGGGAACCCAGGGTTCTACAGCAATACGGTACACGTCGCAAAAGGCTGTGCCCGGTATCCACAGCGAGGTGGGATAACGGCCCAAGCCGGGATACGTGTGGCGTTCTCCGGCGCGGGTGTAGTTCTGTCCGACCAATTGCACGTAAACCGTGTAGTCCTCTGCCATCGGCGCTAACACCTCCCAACAGGCTTTGACGGCGAGCAAGCTGCCTGGTGCAACCCGTGCCGGTTCGATCTCAACGCCGATAAGCCGGATACGGGGGTTGGGCAGACCAACCTCGTCGTAGACGAAATCGATAGGCGCAACCATGCCCTCCGCCTGTTGTGGAGTATAGCGCCGTGGGGGAGCAAAAGCGGCCTGGATACGCGCGCCCGGCGCAAACGCCGCCACGACCGCCATACCGAGTAACAAGCTCCGGCCCACAACGCGCCACACAGGATGGGCAGATTTCTGCGCCACACCATAGGCTACCAGCAACGCCCACGCGCCAATCGCCGGAAAGAACAGACGTCCGTGCGGCGCGGCGACTTCGCGCATCCAATACAACAATGCCGCACCAATAGCCACGCACCACCCCGCGCCGAGCAGGTAGATGCCGCCGGTTGCATCCACGGCTTCACGCAATGCGACACGGGAAAGCCGTGCGCGCACACGGACAAACGCACACCATGCGCCATAGCCCACACACAAGCCAACGATGAGCGTGAGCAAGGTATATACCCAATCCGGCCAGAAGATGTGCCCCCACCCATACGCTCCCCAGAACGAGCGGATGAGTAAAGGTAGATCACTCAGCAACTCCGGTACTGTCCGGGGCTGCGCGTAACGCCAGAGCGTATCGAAGTGACGACTCGTCGCCAATGGGTCACCGTAAAGCCATAGGTTGCGGGCATACCACCAACCACCCACGGCTAAAGCCAACGCCAGATACAAAGTCAACGTCACCACCAGCGTTTTCCAGGAGAGGCGCTCACGCCAGGCCTGCCAACATAGCGCCGCGCCGACGATAAAGAACAACGCCAGCGCGCTCGTTTTGGAAAGCGCTGCCAGTCCCACAAAACCGCCGAGTACAACAGCGCGGCGCACCGTCAGTCCACGCCGAAACACGCGTGCGGTCGCCCACAGCGTCACGGTAGTCAACGCGGCGACGCTGCTGTCGTTATTGATGACACCGCAAATAAAAACAAACTGCGGCTGGAACGCGACCAAAGCTGCGGTCATCAGCGCGCCTTTACGGGCCCGAAACGCCTCGTAGCCCAGGCCCCAGGCCCCAAACACCGTCAGCACGCCGAACAGCAGCGATGTCAACCGTGTCACGCGAATCGCCAACGCCGCCGACGTTGACGCTGACGCGCTTGTATGGATGAGCATATTCTTGTTATCCAGCGCGTTATCGAGCGACTGATATCCAAAGTACGGATTGTGCCAGAACAATGTGTCCAGATCGCTATCGTCGAAAGGGGCGCTGAGGAGCGCAGCCACGGCATAATACAGCGGCGGTTGCGCGGCTTCCTGATGCGCGCCGCTGGCGTCATCATCCAGCGAGGGCAGGCCGTGCCCGCCCACCAACCAACGCACGTAGGCGTAGTGCCACACCTCGTCAGGCGCTTCGAAGACGGGCGTGGCGCTGTTGTGCAACAGCGTCAGGATGCAAAAAGCGAGCAGGAGCAGCGCCAGGGGATGTGAGAAACGTTTCATGGCAATCACGGCCAGATCACGAGTGCGTCATGAAGTACAGGGACGCCGTCGCTCAACGCAGACAGGCGCACGCCGTCCAGCGGATGATAAAGACCAACGACAATGGAATCGCCGGGCGCAAGGGATTGTGGTAACACATGCGAATCCAGGATACGGTCGCCGGATTGCCAGAAAGAGGTGGGAAACGCACCCCCGGCAGGCGGGCCGTCGCCGGTAGTCTTGAGCGAGCCATCCGCATCCAGCAAGTGGACGAAAACGGTGTAGTCCGCCGGTAGAGAACGTTCGGCCTCCCAACACAACGTCACACGTGTATGCTCCCCCTCCGGCGCGACGACGGCGTGCGTCAACCGCACCGCATCACCCAGACGCAGAATACCGGGCAACTGGGCTTCGGTGGGACAATCCGGCGCAGCGCCCGGCAGGCGTAGGCGCGCCAACGTTAGATGCGTGCCCGCAGATGCGCCGTCCAGCGTCACCGGTAAGCGCGCGCCGCTCTCTTTTTGATATAGCGCCAGATGCAAGTCCCAGGCTCGCGTCATTAGATGAGCCGGGGGCAAATCGAATCGATAACGATCGACGATCACCGCGCCGGTTTGCCACGCGCGGGTGGGATAATTGCCCCGGCCCGGCCAACTGTCGTAAGTCCAGCGTTGCGTCGTATCGCCGGGAATCGTCGAGACAAGCTGCAAAGCGAGGAGATAATCCTCGGCGGGCGGCGTATCGGCCTGCCAGTAGAGGGTCAGTTGCATACGCTGGCCGAGGTCGTCTACGGTCAGGTCGTAGCCGCGCAGATGAATTGTATCCGCGAACACAGCCTCAAGTGGATGTGCAGGCTGCACCGCAGCGACACGAGGCGGCGCGAAGACTCGCGGCGGCGCGAAGACTCGCGGCGGCGCGAAGAACGCTGGCAGAATAGCGCCCGCCGTCCACCAGGCGGAGAGAGCCAGCAGGAGCAACGCAGCTTGCGTCACACGGCGCGGCGACCGCAGCCGGGTCAGACCGGCCGCCATCACCAGCGCGATGGCAGGCAACGCAGGAAAGAGCAAGCGCCCACCGGGCGCCGGCGTCATCATGTTCCAGCGCAGCCAACTGAGCGTGATGAGCGCAAACCACCCCATCAACGCGAGGAGCATGTAGCGTTCCACTACGCGAAGCTGCCGCCAGCCCCACAACAATCCAACGAGGCTCAACCCGGTGAGCGCCCCGTAGAAGAGATAGAATCCAGACGGATAGAACGCACACGGCAATTGTCCCCAAAACGAGCGGAACATCAAACCGGCCTCCTGCAGCCCTTGCCAGGGCGTCTCCCACCCCCGTAACCCGACGAGTGCAAGCATCGGTTGCAGCGCCGTCGGATCGCCGTAGAGTTGCCAGTTACGCCAAAGCCACCAACTGCCCACGGCAAGCGCGGTCAGAGGGATGAGCAGCGCGCGCGCCGTCAATCCAGGACGCCGCGCTGCGCGAGAGAGCCACAGCGCCACGAAGAGCACGGCGCATGGGGCCAGGGTGAGCCAGCCGCTCAATTTGCTCAAGCCCGCCGCGCCACAAAGCACGCCCAAGAGCAACGCGCGCGGCCAGTCCAGTCGCCGTTCCTGCCAGGCGCGCGCCGTCAGCCACAGGATAACCGTCGCCAGCGGTGTGACCAGGTTATCGTTGTTGACGCCGCTGGCAACCAGGAGAAACTGCGGATTGAAGGCGACGAGCGCCGTGGCGAGCACAGGGACCGCCGGTCGCCTGGGAAAAAGCTGGCGGCCCAGCGCAAAAGCGCCGATGACGGTGACGGCCTGCAAGCACGTGGAAAACAGCCGCAAGATGTGTAAGGTCAACAGCGTTTCGCGCCAGGGGAAAGCCTCACGATGCGGATCGTGCCGCAGCACGGCGCGGTTGTCGTAGAGATGCGGGGCCTCCGGCCCGCAAGCCACACGCGGATTCAACTGCCAAAACGCCGGCGTATCGGCGGAGCGCAAACCAAGCGTACGCGCCAGACCGGCGGCGAGCAGGTAATAGAGCGGCGGCTGCGAGATTTCCTGGTACATCTTGTAGCGCTCATTCTCCGGCGCGCCGTGGATGGGCAAGCGCCCGTTCTCCGTCACGTAACGGATAACCTCGAAATGTTCAAGCTCGTCCAGGTTCTCGAAGGGGGGCAGAATGACGCCGTAGGCTGATGCCAGACTGAGGTAGACGAACAAAATGATGTATAAAGCACGACAAGATTTATCATGCATACCAGAAACGCCAATCATGGTGTCATTACACGCCGAAAAGTACGCGCAAACCACATCGCGCTAACAAACAGGCCAAGCAATAGCATTCCACCATAAACGATAATGAAGGCCAGAGCTTGTTTCGGAGGCAAACCAATCGTCCAAATATAATTGATCCATAAATCTGAAAATTGCGCATTATAAGGCTCGTAGAACCACAATTGTGCCTTCCACCCCCATGGATATGCCAGAGTAACGGGTAATGGCGGATATAAATCGACCTCCGCGTAAGGCACTGTACGTCCGGCCTGCTCGACCATAATCTCGCTCAGAAAATATCCTAGACTACGTGTGTCCCCAATCTCAGACGGAATCCAAGTGGTTGTGGTAATCTGCAAAGTGCCCGGACGAATTTGTTGTAAAGCAGCCGGAATGATGACGTGGGCCAACCACATAGAATCCGTTTCTGTCTCTCCTAGCAATTCGAAATCGGAGGTGAGTGGCAAGCCGTCGAATGTAAATTGTAATTGTTCCTCAGAAAGTTGTGCAGGCTGGGAATATCTCAGTCGCACACTCACAGGTTCATACGGCTCCGCATAAATTCGCAGGACGGCTCGTTCTCCTATCCAGCGGCCAAATGGCGCCATATCGGCAATCTCTATATCGTACAAGTCGCCCTGCAAAGCGTAGAAACCCTCTCGAGCCAGATTCTTTTCGTGATCGTAAGCCAACCAATCTCGCGTCAAGCGCGGCCAAAGCCGCCATTGCGCAGCCAGAGGTGTATCTTGCGGATAGTATAACATACGCATAGCGTCTTGATCGCTAAACAGGTAACGGTTATAATTTACCGCCAGAACGGAAACCTGCACCCAAAAACCGATGATGAATAAAACGGTGACAGCGGTATGGCGCACAATACGCCGCAAATCATGGCGTTCCAAGAACGCGCCTAGCAACAAGATCAAGTAGGGCGTGATACACATCACATGGCGCGCCCCCCAATTTCCCCCGCCGTACCATTCAGCTTTCGTAAAACTATAGAAGAGAGGATAAACCAATGCCAGCAACACAATCAGGGTTACCTGATGTGAGCGCCGTCGCCACAGCGGCAAAAGCCCTCCCAGAGCCAGAATAACAGGTGGGGAATAAAACAGCAAACCTTTGCCTGCACTAAAGAACAACCCATACAAACTCAACAAAGGGTTAGCCGTTTCCAACCGCATCGCAGTCGATGCGGCCGGTGCTCCGCCGGTGTAACCGGTTTCCAGAGGATGCCCAAAACGAAACACATTCAGGATAAACAAGGCGCCGATGAACAGGATAATGATCCACCACAATCCGCGCAACGTCAACTTCAACCACTGCCCACGCGACGAACCGGGAGGACAGCGCAGCCAACCCCAGGCCCAGTAGATGGCAAAAGCCGGTGCGGCGACGAACATTATATACTTGTTCAGAACGCCCAGGCTAAAACACAAGCCGAAAACACTGATCCAGCGCGCTTGTCCTGTACGCTGAAAGACAAAAAGCGCCCAGGTCGCTGTTACCAGCCAAAAAGTTAACATCGTATCTGAATAAAAGGTGCGAGAATAAGGCCAGGCTATCGTTGCAAAAGCAAAGACGATCGCCAAAAGCAACGATGTACGACGACGATATCCTAGTTCTCGCCCTAGCATATACAGAAATGCGCAAGTCAGCGCATGAGCTACACTATTAAGCAACACGACAAAAAAGCGTGTGAAATACCCCTGAAAAACCGGGGGATATAAACCCGCTACTGCACGTCCGATCAGGTAGAACGGAATACCCCAGACAGAATGTAACGGCGCGGTGACACCATAAATGCCCGTTGCGGTGTTGCGCACAGCGCGCGGGGCATCTCCGGCCAATTCGACCGGCAATAAAGCTAAAGTCCCCCTCTCGACCAAACTCTCGGTTGTTTGATAAGCCGTTTCTCCATCAGCAATATATATGTGCCCACTCGCTGTCAAGAGAAACACAAAAGCGAGCACAGCAAACAGCGCCCCAGCTAAATGCAAGTCCCCATACCTAGACAAAAGTATACGAAGACTACCTTTCGTTTTTACAATTTTCTTCACTCTATGCTCACCCGTCATGGCATTTTCAAGTGTGTACCACCTTGAGTGTAACTACTGTGGCAGCACGCCACAGCAATTATACCATCGTCGCCAGATCCGGCAGACCGAAATCAGAGCCAGGTTAAACCACAAATGCGTCAATGTTGAATATCCAAACAAGCTGTTAGGTCAATAAAAATGGCGTCTGCGCTATCTTCAACAGGCCAACGTGCGCCGTCATCCAGCCAATAAGCACCGGTGCGCAGCAGCAATTCAACCGGCGGCGACGACGGCATCGGAAAACGATGCCGTTGCACGATGATATCGCCCACACGCCATTGGTCAGGCGAGAAAGCCAACCCGTCCGCGTTCTCCACTACGGCGCCATCGGCACCGAGCAAGTGCGCCATCAACGAAGCCGGCCGCCCGCCGGTGTCTCCGGTCACGCGCCACCACGTCTCGACTTCCAATACTGCATCATGCGTGTAGGCACTCACGCCGAGGAAGGTAAGCGGGCCTTGTAGAGGAATTTCCCCTGCCAATTTTGACGCTGTCGCCAGGTCAACAAGAGCGGTTGCGGCCGGTGCGATCCGCGCAGATGTGACCGGCGGTGCCGGACGATGCGTCTGCCGGTACAACGCGAAGGACGGCTGCGCACGATAGGCACGTTGGCGGTAGATGATGTCCGTCCCAGCTAGATGACGCTCCACAAATGGGTCCGCGACCTGTGGCGGCGCAAGGTGCAGCAGATCGGGCAGCGATCCAAGGAGCAAGCGCCCATGTACCGCGTAGACGCCAGATGCCGACGCAGCGTCTGTAGCCGGAATCACCCACGCCTGCATACAATCAAACACCAGTTGGCGAGACGGGGCAACACCGAAGCCCTCGGCGACAGCCTCCGCATCCAGCGGGTTAGCGTGCGTCGCGCATTGCGCCAACCAAGCTGTCGCCGTCTCCTCCGGTGTCACGTGGTAGTAAAAGAGCGCGTGCGCGATTTTGGCGTCGGGCGCGCGCCAGCGGAACCAGTCGTACATCTCCGGGTCGACGGTAGGAATGCCGTTGAGTGGTGTCACGCTGATGACATAGTCGCCAGGCGGCGGGGCAAAGCGCGAAGGAAAGATCGCCGGAGTATCACCGCCGAGCGGCGTCAACGGGGTATATGCTACGCCGTAAACCACCGGATCGAAAAAGATAAAGGCGGATAGTTTCACCGGGCCGAGACTGCGGTCAGCCTGGAATTCGGCCAACGCCTTATAACCTTGCCCCCAATCCGTGTTGGAATCGGCGAGGTAACGCCACCCTTCGTCCGGTCCACCAACCAACTCATTGAAATAGCTCAAGGGATAAGGTAAAATCGCCAACGTACCAATGATCAACCAGCCCCACATCGCCAGCAGCGCGCTACGTCCTACCATCCGATGCGTCGCGCCCGCTGCGGTGACCGGTCTAAGGCCCAAACCGGTGCTTCTTACGGGCGCAAGGCTGCCGATCACCACGTACATCAGCGGTAAAAGCGGCAACAGATGACGATAACCAATGTTAAGTTGGCTCGTGAGCGATGCGACGATGTAAATCACTGCAAAGAGAGAAAGCGCCGGGTCGAGCCGGGGACGGCGGAGCAGCGCCCACACCAACAGCACCAGAACAGCCAACGGCGTCTTGAGCACAAAGGCCACCGGAAAGTAGTGCAGCCAGCCAAAGTTGCTATTGCTGCCTAACAGATACGCCTGATGACCGTCTCGGTTATGCGCCATCAGTCGCATCCAGGGAATGGCGTGCGAAGGCGCCGGAAGAGGGAGCGGAATGTCGGCGATACGCCCCACCTCGAAACCGTAGACGCCCCAAAGCGCCAGTCCCGTAAAAAGCAGCACTAGCAATGTGTTGCCGATGAGCTGCACGCGGCGCTCGCGGGAAACGCGCCAGAGTCGTACCAATCCGGCCATCGCAAGCGCCGGGCCAAGTAATACCGCCGTCAACTTGGACGCCAGCGCCAGACCGAGCAATACTCCCGCCGTGATGGCCCGCCCGCCGGTGGGTCGCCGCAAAAAACGCGTGCTCGCCCACAAACCCGCGCAGATAAAGACTGCCGCGCCCACATCCGTCCCGGCGACCGCGCTGTGCGCGATCAGGTTGGGATCGAAGGCCGCGCACGCGACCGCCAACAACGCCGCGCGCGGGCCGTAGAGGCCGCACGCCCACCGTGCGATAAAGGCCAACAACAACACGCCCAACAACGCGTTCATCGCCCGCGCGGCGAAGAAGATACGCTCTTGGGATGCGTAAGGATAAAGCCATTGTTTGGTCAGCGTGAGTAGGGGAAGGCTTTCAGTGGTCGGCGTAGCAGCATCCAACCACACCGGCAACGCCGTGAAATCATCTAAATCCGAGAGCACGGCCACCGGCAGCGCCATCCACAGCTTGGTCAGCGGCGGATGCTCCTCTACCAGACGGTAGTCGCCGGCGCGGAGTATCGTCGCCCCGCTGGTGATGTGCAGCCCTTCGTCAATGGTTTGTGAAGTCGCGCGAATGACCAGGGTTGCCTGCGCAAAAAGCAGACACAACAATGCCAACAGCCCATATCGAAGACCTGCCCGAAATCGCGTTTCCATATCGGCGCATTATAGTCTCAGAAGGTATCCTGACAAATTGACGGATAGACCTTATTGAGTATACTGTCTTCGCACTGTCATTTTAGAATATGGAGGAAATCAATGAAAATACTCAAACATGGGCTAGGAGTGAGTCTGTCCTTGCTGTTTTTGTTGTCAGGGCTGATGCGATATTCCGGTGTAATAGCGCAAACCGATGGAAAAATAGAAGTCACCACGTTGGCAACGCCAGTTCTGCAGAATCCCGGTTTCGATAACGCTCGTTGGTATGAGTTCAACGACCGATACCACTCTTGGCTTGCCGGATCATGGGTGCCGGATGACGACGACGGGCAACGTTTGCAAGATTGGCGCTTGTGGTACATGCGTGGCACACCGCTGATACGGTCTTTCGCAGAATCCGTCATTATCCAGGCAGGAATTGAATCCACGGCAATACGCACCTACGACGGCAACGTACAGGAGGGGGGCTTATATCAAGTCATCTACAATGTAACACCTTGTCTGCATTACCAGTTTCAGATGTATGGTCTTTCACGCCCTGACGCGGGCCTGCCGAACCCTAGCGCCCAGTTGCGTGTTGGGATCGACCCCACCGGCTGGCACACTGATCCAGCAGTAGATCCGGCATTGCCCGGATATTACCCGGCGAGTATCATTTGGAGTGCGCCTCAGGACTTCAAGTATCCCAATTTTGGCCTTTTGCAGGTTACGGCGGAAGCGCGTTCCAACAAAGTAACCGTATACTCTCGCGCGCTGGCGTATGGCGGTTTCCATCACGCGATCGTGTGGGACAGCGGCGCTTTTCAGGAAACAACACCCGCAATGCTGCATGATCCTAACGCTTTGCCCGCGCCAACAATCCCCACCCCCTCACTGACACGCGACAGAACATGGGCGATAATCTCCTGGACCACTGCGCCCAACAACACCGTCGGTCAGGTTTATTACGCCCTGCGCCCGGCGGGTGGTGGAACACCGCCCGATTATCCAAACAAGGTGTATCTGCCGCTGGTTATGGGAGGGAAGACGCAAACGTGGACTGCATCACCCATCAACAAAACCGCGACTACGGCGCATGCAGTGACTCTGTCCGGGTTGCTCCCCGGGCGGACGTATGACTACATCGTTGTTTCGCGCGGCCTCAGCGGCGACGCCTGTACGACCTGGGTTTCCGCGCAGCAGCAGTTTACCACACTGCCGTAATAGACAGCGCAACAATTCCGCCCCCGTGGGACTCGATCCTACGGGGGCGTTCGTTTATCTGGAAATTGTCAAGTTTGGCAAATCGAAAGCATCACCGCCGGCCATGCCGTTCACCACGACCGGATAGCGTGCCAGCGTCTCCAGCGCATAAACACCGGCTTGCGGCGTGTATTGTCCGGCAGGCGCATCCAACGCCAACGGCAGGCGATGGCGCTGAACAAGCACATCGCCGGGCTGCCATTGGACCTGTGGCACGCCCACACCATCCCCCACGGCGACCGGCACGTTGCCCGGACCGACCAGGTGCAGCATCAACGAGACCGGCGCGGCTGGAACAGAAATGACCTGCCAGTAAGTCCACACCTCGATTTCGAAGGTAGCCGAACGCGTGGTGTGCCCCAAGAAACGCAAACCACCGACTCGAATGTCATCCGTTGCCGGCAGATCAGGAGACAAAATCGCGACGTCACTTTCGTAGATGCTGAAAGGTGGCTGCATGCCACTGTACGTCTGCTCGAAACTCAAACGCAACCGGCGCAACTGCGTGCCAATGAAAGCGTCATCTCCACGCGCCGTCGTGCGGGACAGTACGTACCAGCCGGGAAACGCAACGCCGCCCGGCGCGAACCAGCTTTGCGTACAGTCGAAAACAACCTGACGCAGGTCGGTTTTTCCAAACCCTTCGGCAATCACCTCCGATGGTAGCGGTGCTACCGGGATGGTACATTGCGCGACCCACTCAGCCGGCGTCTTCGATTCGGTGACGTGATAGACGAACAGCGCGTGGCCTACTTTAGCATCCGGTTCACGCTGACGAAACCAGTCATACATCTCCGGGTCAGCGGTGAGAATACCCTGAAGCGTGGAGGCGCCGATAGCATATACTCCAGACGCGGGATTGAAACGACGCGGCAGCACACCCGGCGCAGCGTGCAACGGCGGTAAAGGAACAAAATCCAGCCCATAGCTGCGCAAAGCCGCGTCATACTCGATATACGTGGAGAGATAAACCGGTCCTGTCCCATATTCCTGTTGGTAACGCGCCAACGCCTTGAAAGACTGTCCCCAATCCAGGTTGGAATCCACCAGATAACGATACCCCTGATCTGGCCCACCGATCAACGCATTGAAGTATGCCAGGTAATGCGGCGCGATGTGCAACGTGCTAACAGCAAGCCAAGTCAGGAGCAAGAAGTTAGAAGTAAGGAGTAAGGAGTAAGGGGTAATTCCTGATGTTTGATGCACGATACGAGATACGTGCTTCCTGCTCCGTACTCCGTACTCCGTACTCCCTACTCCCACGTATAGCAACGGTAACACCGGTAACATATGCCGGTAGCCGATGTTGAGCCGAGTGTAGATGATGAAAGCGCCGTAGAGCAAAACGAACGCCCACAACACTAACTCATCCAGCGTCAAACGCCGACGTGCAAAGATGCGCCGCACCACGCCTGTTAGCAAGATCAGCAGAGTAGGCAACGGCGTCTTGATAGCAAAAGCAACAGGGAAGTAATACCACCATCCCTGGGTGGAGAACTCGCCCATCAAAAAAGCGGGATGCCCGCCGCCAGTCGCCCTGAGTACCCGTTCCCACAAGCGCATATGACTGCCGGCAGGAATGGCGAAGGGTAATCCGGTGATGGCACGCAGCTCGAAACCGTACGTAGCCCAGAGTGTGAGAAATGCTATGACGAAAATTATCACGCTCTGGATCACAAAGCAAAGCAGCCTATAGCGCGGGTGACTACGATACACCTGCCAGGCGCGTACCAGCAAGAACACCCCCACCACAGGCAACAACAGCACAGCGTTGAGCTTGGTACTTTGCGCAAGGCCCAACACGAACCCCGCAGCCAATGCCCGGCGCAGATCAGGTCGCCGCAAAAAGCGGCTGAAAACGAAGAGTGTCGCTGCACATGCAAGTGTAACGGCGAGATCGTTGGTCGCTAACGTTGCATGTGCCAACAGGTTGGGATCGAAGGCCGCCAGGAAGAGCGCGAGCAACCCAGCCCACCGTCCACATATATCTGTTGCCCAGCGATAAACCACAGTCAACAGCAACACACCGAGTAACGCCGGCATCACCCGCGCAGCCATCACCAGGCGATCCAACGGTTGGTAGGGGTAGAAAAACTCCTGGGTCACCCACAACAAGCTGATCGGGTCAGGTGACTGCCACGAAGGCGTCTCGGCAGGCGAACCCAGATCGGGAACGAACAGCAACGGCAGGGCATTCCAGACTTTGGCAAAGGGTGGATGCGCGTCGTACTCTATGAGCAGTGGATCGCCGATAGTGAGATATGCATAAGCGCTGGTCAGTTGCGGGCCTTCATCGCTGGTCAGCGAAAGCTGGCGCGCTGCGTAGAGCGCCTGCGCAAAGAACAACAGCAGGAACAGCACACGCGCACAACGGTGCGCAGCATCCGACGAGAGGAACTGACGCGCACGCGCGAGCGTATCAATGCGCCCGATGTGCGCCATCGCCAATCCGTCTGAGCGCGTCGATGATGCGTTCTGCCGCGCCACGCTGCGGCGTCACATCAACCGGCTTGAAGGCAGAGCGGCCTTGCTGCAACAAAGCGGGAGCGGTTGTCAACAGCGCATCACGGGTATTGCCAACGACGACCGCCGACCCGGCGTCAACCAAATAGGCCCACTCTGTCTCCTGCCGCGCAATCAGGAGAGGCACACCGAGCGTCGCGGCTTCTTCTTGTAAACCACCGGAGTCGGTCATCACGGCGCGAGCGTTCTGCGCTAGATGCAAAATGTCGAGATAGCCGACCGGTTCCATAACATGGACATGCGGGTGTAACTTCAACGGCGGCGTGAGCGCATTCCACACGGCGCGGGTACGGGGATGCATAGGAAAGACGAAAGGCCACATTTCTGCCAACACGTTGATGGCGTTCAGCATCTCACGCAGCACCTCCGGGACGGTGTTCTCGGCACGGTGGAGAGTGAGAAGGACATAGCGGTCCGGCGTCAGGCCTAACTGCGTCGTCAAGGGGCGCGTAGCTGCCAACGCCACATTACGCAGGCAAGCATCAATTGCAGTGGAACCCACGACGCGAACGCGATCTGCGGGAATGCCTTCGGCCAGCAAATTAGCCCGTTCGCGCTCGCCGGGCGCATAACAACACGTCGCAACGTGATCCGCCACCACCCGGTTGATCTCCTCCGGCATATCGCGGTTAAAGGAGCGACACCCGGCCTCCAGGTGAACGGCGGGGAGGTGCAACTTGACCGCCGCGAGCATCGCCGCGAGGACGGTGTTGGTATCTCCCAAAGCAAGCACGGCAGATGGCGACTCAGCGAGCAATACCGGCTCGATGCGCTCCAGAATGCGGGCCGTCTGCACGCTATGCGAAGCAGACCCGACCTCCAGGCGGTAGTCGGGAGCCGGCAAACGCAGCTCTTCGAAGAAGAGCGCGTCCATTGCATAACTGTAATGCTGTCCAGAATGTACGAGCCGGTGCTCGAAAGCCTCGGTCAGCAACGGGATCACGGGCGAGAACTTGATCAGTTCCGGACGCGTACCAACGACCGTGATGACTTTCGGACGCGGCATTCAATCCCCCTTGGGTCGCGGCTTGCGTCCGGTGAGACGATAACCGATCAACTGCATCTGGAAGTGCAGATGCGCCAGGATGATGCGCGCCACGCGCGCCTTGGACTGCCCGTAGCGACGGACATGGAGCACGGTTGGGAATTCGGCGACGCGATAGCCCAACAAGAGCGCGTTCGCCAGGAACTCAGCAGGCATAAGAAAACCGGTTGCTTCCGAAGGTGTGCGCTGCGCTACTTCACGCCGCACCGCACGAAACATCGCCGTATACGTGTGAACATCCCACTTGAGCAACACACGATAGAGCAGCGACGCCCCCTGGCTCAGGAGCAGCCGGTAACGCGGCACGCCCTCCACACCGCCCTGCGGATGATAGGGCGAGGCTACGACGAGATCGACATCCGGCGTCAACAACGCCAGCATCTTCGGTATCTCGGTGAACGGATAAGTTCCGTCACTATCGGTCGTCACCAACACATCGCCGTGAGCGTGCGCATAGCCGGTGCGCATTGCCGCGCCCAAACCACGATTTTGCCCGTGGCGTACCACACGTATATCTGGACGTTGGTCGGCTAAAGATTGGAGCCGCGCGAGAGTATCGTCGCGGCTCCCGTCATCCACCAAAACCACCTCGACCGCCTGGGTTTGCGCCAGCGCATCGACTACCGGAAATAGCGTCTCCGCCATCCGGGTAACGTTTTCCGCCTCGTTATAACAGGGAATGATAATCGAAAGGTCCATCTCCATCAAGGCTGTAGTTTAGCACTGTAAGGGCCGGCATACTCGGTAACGCACGCATTGCCTACCAGCCGCCGCGCTACGACGATATAGAAAACCGTATCGTCGGGGGATAAACCGGTAATGGTCGCCGAGTGCCCAGGGCCAGGAGCATAATCCAAAACGGTTTGCTGTGGGAAATTAAACGGAATACCCCGCGCCACCATTGGCAAATAGGCCGAAAAGTTGATCTGGAACGTGGAAGTGATGGGCGTGGGTGGCGTCGGCGGTGGGGCAATGGCATACCAGACTTGGGTCCCGGCGACATCACTCAAGTTCCAGTTAATCGAAAGACTCGTAGGTGTAGTGATAGCGGTAACACTATTGATGAAGCCCGTTGCTGGTTGTGTCGGACCTGGCAGTCGTCCACCAGGATACGTGAACGGAACAAGCGCGCCAGCATCCCAATACGTATCGTAGTAATGAACGTCGGAACTGCCCGGGACCGGCGAAGCGTATAAGATCGCCGTAAGTTTGTTGCCCAAAGGCTCCGCCGTCACCGATAACCTTTCCCAAGTGAAAAGCGCCAGTTGCTCCTGCGACCACACCGATCGATATAAGGGCGTTTGATCATGTACGGCGCCATCCGATGTCAATTGTACACCTAGAGGATCCAGTCCGATGCGCGACCCTGGACGTGCACCTGACAGACTATGTGTGCGCGCGTACATCGTAAGCTGATAGGGGCGACAAGGTGTTAGCCCCTCAACCACCTGGAAGATGCCTGCCGTATAGGTGGGACCCCACTTGAAATAGACCTGCGCGTGTCCCCCATCGACATAAATATCCTGTCGAACACCCCCCGGCTTGTTGACATCATCATATTCAGGCAGAACCGAGCCGTGGATCCACCAGCGATCCCATCCGCCGGCGACAAAATGATTGGGATATAATGGCCCGATGAAAGGCAACTCATCGAAATTGCCATTGACTAAAAGGTTACCGGAAAGCGCCTCGACCGGACGAGTTACACTGTAGCCTATACCCAGCAACGCGAAGACACCACACAAAATCAAAAAACACAAAACGTAACGACGGGGTAACATATCTATAATTCTCCTCGAATATTGTCTGATGATCATTATCGCTTGCGGCCGAAGCTAAAACCAACACCGACCCCTACAACCAAGGCAAGACCAATCCCGCCTACAAGTCCCCACGGCGTCGCGGATTTTTCCGCCGCCGGCGTTGGCGACGCAGTCGGGAGCGGCGCGACGACCTCCGTGGCAGGCGCAGGCAACGGCGCTTCCTGCGTCGGGATGGCAGTTGGTGTAGGGAGCGACGCAGCAGGCAGAGAAGGCGTCTCCGCCGGCGTTGGCGTCGGCGGCAAAGGTGTCGGGGAGGGTAATTCCGGCAAAGGCGTCGCCGTCGGCGTGGATTCAGGCGCAGAAATAACCAGCTCTTGCCCTACTAAAATCACATTCGCGTCGGTCAAACCGTTTAGCTGCAGCAGCGTCTCGACAGAAGCGCGATATTGCCTGGCAATAACACTCAAGGTATCACCATCCTGCACAACGTGGATGATGGCTCCATCTGGGCGGGGGGTGGACGTCGCCGCTGGTGTCGCCGTGGGCGCTGGAGTCGCTGTCGGCTGTGTCGGATCGGGCGTCTCCGTCGGCGCGGCCGATTCTGGCGTCTCCGCCAGTACGGCCGGATCTGACGTCGCCGTCGGCAAAACTTCATTCAATGCGATAAGGCTGGCATCATCCACGTAAACGTCGTTGTGTACGCGGAACCACGTATCGGTCCAGTCTGCGCGTGAATAGGTAAAGACCGTTACCGTACTGTTCTGCGCGACGGCTTCCACCTGGAAATATGTCCAGACATCATAGGCATCGATTTCCGGCGACCACACCACACTTGACGACCAGGGATTGGTTCCGCCGGTAGGATCGATCCCTACTCTCGTATGCATTGGGGCAGGCTCATAGGATTGACCCAGTACCGGGCAAATATTCCATGTGCCTTGCATTGGCATACAACTCCACGTATGCATATAGGCGGAAAAACGCAAAGGCGTCTCCGGCGCAATTCCACTGACTTGTTGATAAAAACCGGCTTCATGTTGCCCGGCGAAAGAGAAATATTTGGCAGCCAGATTACCGCTGCGGACGCGGTTGGAGTATTCACCGGCCTTCACATCACGGAATTCGGGGCGCCGCCAGAAATGCGGTTCTTTAGCATACGAAGGCGGATTGTCCAAATAGAACGCCCGCCAACCAGGACAAACTTGGACTTCCGGAATGCCATCCTGGAACGGCCAGACTTTCGTGTTTAGATCCCACCACTCGAATCCCCCATTAACCAGCAGGTTGGTGGGGCCTTGCTGCGCCTCAACAGAAGAAGCCGGAAACCATCCACCAATCAGAGTCAAACTGATGAGCAAAAAAAAGCCCCGAACGACATTACGTTTCGCGGTCATAGTGTGTTATTTTTCATCCTTTCTAAAGAAACACTGTCTGGCAAAAGTATTGAGCTACAAACCCAACGCTATTGCAGAGGCTGCAATGGCGCGCATCATACCAGCATTGCGCAATCTAGCAAGCGTATTCAGGGCTAATCGCCGACGGTTATCCCTTCCACAACGATGTGTGTCTCGCCCGCTCCCACTACCCACCGCTCCATCGTGTCCAACCAGTATGCCCCGGTCGTCAAGGTATACGTCCCCGCAGGCACATCCGGCGGAATCGACAATACATGTCGCTGTACGATCACGTCACCGGGCCTCCATTGCTCGACGGGGAAACCCAAGCCATCCCCCACCGCCACACCGGCGCCATCCGGACCAAGCAAATGCGCGAGCAACGAGAGTGGACGTCCCGGCGACTCACGCACGCGCCAATACGTTTGGAGAACGACAGCCCCGCCGGGCGCTGCAGCGTCCGCGTCAAGCGTGTAACCCAGGAAGTCCAACGGTCCATCGATGACAGTCTCCGGCAGCGTCGTTTCGGGCGTCGGGGCCGGTCCGGGCAGACGATACACCACGTATTCGATCTCCCCGGTCGATGATCGCAGCGCCACGTCCGTCTCCGCGGTAGGCGGCACGAGGTCATCCAGGCCGGCGACGATCACACCCGGCTGTGCCCCCACCGGATAGACAGACACGGAAGCACAGTCCAACCAGAGAAGGCGTACATCCTGCACACCGAGCTTCGAACGCACCACCTCCGCCGAGATAGGAACGCCCCCGCACAACGCAGCCCAGGCCGGCGCTGCGCGCGGCGAGACGCGATACAGCCACAAAGCGTTGCCCAGGCGCGCTATGGGTTGACGACCTCGGAACCAGGCGTAGGTATTCACGTCCGGCGCATAAGGCCCTTGCAACACCGTCGCACCGATGGCGTACAACCCAGGGGCGGGATGCCACGGCGTGAAAGCGACCGCGCGCGGGTCAGGCGGCAGAAACTCAGCATTGATGCCGTAGACCTGGGGGCGCGCCGGGCTATAGTGCGCATAATTGACACGCTCCTCGCCGTGTTCGTCCATCCACGTGCGCAAATCCCACAAATTCTGTCCCCAATCCAGGTTCGAGTCCACCAGATAACGATACCCACCCCGCGCCCCGCCCGCGATCTCGTTGAAGTACGCCAGGAAATGCGGCGCGAGGGACACGGTGCCGATGATGAGCCAGGCAAGGAACAAGAAGCAAGAGGCAAGAGGCAAGAGACGAGAAGCAAGACGTGATGCGTGATGCGTGATGCGTGATACACCATTCGCCATTTGCGCGCCAATGCCCACATACAGAAACGGCAGCAACGGCAGCAGATGCCGGTAGCCGATATTGACAGAGCTGAACAGGCTGGAAGCGACATACAGCCATGGAAACAAGCACAACGAGAGCGCCCCCACCCAACTGTAGGCTTTGCCATTTTCGACTTGGGTCGGCAGGGAATTGCCGCTTCGACTTGTGACTTTCGACCAAACTGCCCACACGACGAGAATCAGCACCGGCAGCGGCGTCTTCAACGCGAAGGCGACCGGGAAGTACCACCACCATCCGTGACTGCCGACCCGGTCCATCAGAAAGGCGGGATGGCCTACATCGTAATGATCCCGCAGCGATTGAAAAATGCGCAGGTGCGTTGCCGCCGGGATCGGGAGCGGGAACCCCCGCACGGCGCCGACCTCGAATCCATATCCAGCCCAGACCACGAGCGCCGCGACGCCAAAGACAATGGCCCACGCGCGTAAAACGTAATTCGTAATTCGTAATTCGTGATTCGCAATTCGTAATCCGTAATTCGTAATTCGTGATTCGTGATTCGTGATTCGCCGATTCGCCGATTCGCCGATTCGCCGATTCTGCTTCACCACGACCAGAACCAACAACAGCAATCCCACCACCGGCGCGAGCATCAAAGCCGACACCTTCACCAACTGCGCCAATCCAACCAACACCCCAATGGAAACAAGCCGCGCCACACTCCGTGAACGAGGGGTGTGTAATCCGCATTTCGCAACTCGCAATTCGCAACTCGTTAAGTACAACGCCGCGACGATGAAGAACACTGCCGCCATATCTGTCGTAATGAGCGAACCATGCGCGATGCAGTTAGGATCGAAAGCGTAGAGTGTCAACGCCACCAATCCAGCGCACCATCCACCTATGTCTTTAGCCCAACGGTAGATCAACGCGCCCAACAACACGCCGAGTAGTAGAATGGGTACCCGCCCTGCTGTCGCAATACGCGCCGGCTCAGGATAGCGCCATACCACCGCATCGGTAATCGCCGACAAGCTGGCGATCTCCCAACCATCCACGGTGCGGGGATCGGGCAAGTCAGATTGCAGAAGCAGGGGAGATGCCGCCAGCACATTCGCCAGCGGCGGGTGGATGTGGATGGGCTGAAGGCGCAAGTCTCCGGTGCGTAACGTGGTATAGCCCACAGCCAGGTGCGGGCCTTCGTCGAAGGTGATCGAGGCGTGTGTCGCGTGGACCATACCGAGCGCGAAGTAGGTCAACAACAACCCGATCAACGCCACACGCGCGCCGAACTTGTTCATCGTTTCGTGATCTCGATATCTCTCAGATACACGGACGTAGCCTCATCCACGAGCGGCACGGGCGCGCTATCCTCCCGTTCCAGCCCTACGACGAGCCGGTAGATGCCCGGCGGCGTCACCGGATTGAGGTTGACGTCGAAGTGCATCTCGATGAGGTCGCCGGGCGACCAGTGTTCCGGCGGATCGAAATGCAGCACCGTCGGAAAGCGCGGCAATTCACCGCCCCAGACGCCGCCTTGCGCGTCCACCAGCCGCACGAACGGCGCAAAATCGAGCGGCGGAGCCGTATCCCATACCTGCCAGTAGGTGATCACGTGAATCCAATTGCTCGGCGGATGCAACGAGTTCTCCGTAGGCGGCAGGCGCGTGGCATCGACCCAATAGCCGGCCAGCGCCAGACCATTGGCGAAGCGCGCCGCTAACGGCGTGGCTTTTGCGGGCAAGTCGGTATGCCGCCACGCCGTGCTATAGCCAAGCACCGTGATTTGTCCCGCATTGGGAAATATACCGGTAATCTGTGGATACATCGCGTTGGCAGCTTCACGCAAACGGTGCCCCGGCGCCATTGCCCCGTCTTGGTGCAGAACCAACCAAAGCGTCGAGTGTCCAAAATCGTGCAGGCTATTGTAGAACGCCTCCGGCGCATACGGGTCGCCCTGGAATCGATAAACGCGGGCCGGGCCGGTATAATAGCGCTGGATGGGACGGTCGATATAATGCGCAAAACCTACAACCGCATCCTGAGGATCGGCGTGAACCTGAAGGTATGTGGCAACCGCGCGCCAGTCAGAGCGTTGCAAGACCGGCTGCGTGAGGATACGCCCATTTGCCCACGCCGCTACCACAAGCATCCCCAAAAAACCGACCTGCGCCAATGGTTTCCACCAACGGCGCAACGTTTCCAGCGCAAGCGCCAGGGTCAGTATGAAGAAGGGGAAAATTGCGCTGATGTATTTGGGCGCAAAAACCGGTATTCTGAACGAGATCGGGTAAAAGATCAACACCGGCAGCAGCAGCAACGCCGTGACCCACACACCCTGCCTGCGCCCCCGTCGCCACGCCGCGATCAATCCGCATGCCAGCAGCACAGCGAGTGGCGCTAATAACCGCCAGGGATGCGTCACATAAAGAATCGAAAGCCGCAGCACGTATTCCGCGCCAAGCTCGCGCAACATGTGCGAGAGGGGCATAAAGCCTTTGCTCACGTCTTGCAATTCAAAACCGGGCAATATGCGTAGTGCAAAACCGATGACCGGCGCGTAAAACAGCGCGACCAGAACCATCGTGAGGATGTAACTGCGCAGCGCACGCCACGTTTTCCACGTCGTTAGCAGGACGGCGATCCCTTGCGCGGCAACCGCCAACGCGCCGAAAAAGTGGCTGTAGACGAGCAAATTGAGCGTCACGCCATAAGCCAACCACAGGAACCAGCGGTTATGACGCAACGCCTTGACCAGCAAGAGCGTTGTCAACGTCGCCAGCAGCATATGCAGGGCGTACATCTTGATCTCTTGCGCGAACCAGAGCGCAAAAGGAGCTATGGCGAACAAGACCGCTGTCGAGGTCGCCACACGCCGCCCAAACCAATCCCGCGCCAGGCGCCACAAGACCGCTACCGTGAGCACCGAACAAAGCGTGGAGAAATAGCGCAGCGCGAAATCACTCAAACCGGTGAGATTGTGCCAGCACCACAGCAGCAGGTAAAAAAGCGGGCCGTTGTGTTCCGGAGAGACCACCAAACGCACCATGTCCATAAAAGCATGGTCAACGAAGTAAATGGCATAGACTTCGTCAAGCCACACAGATTGCCACTCCAGTGTGGGCGTGCGCAGGAGATAAGCCAGCCCCACAACCAGCGTTGGCAACATCCACCAAAGATTGTCATTTCCAGAGCGCGTCTTCATCAACTGTACCTGCGTTTATCTAAAGTGGCAATGATAACACAAATTGCCAGCGCTGCCATCCCCAGACCCAGCCGGAAGGAAAGTGGGAAGAAATCCATCTCAATGATGTGTTCGCCCGGTGGCACAACGACGCCGCGAAAAATGCCATTGGTTTTGTACAATGGCGTGCGTCTTCCATCCAGACGCGCGCGCCAACCGGGATAGTGGATGTCGGAGAGGATGAGCAGCGCGGTTTCGGTTGTGCGCGCCGCGATCCGCACGCGATTCGGGCCGTAGGCCAACACTTCAAGCACCCCCTCGCCCGCGCCGCGCAGCGCCGGGCCGTTTTCTACCGTGGCGCGCAAAGCCGGGTCAAAGCCAGGGTCGAACAGCACCGCGTAGGCTTCCTCCAGATGCGCAACGGGGACAGTGTCATACACGAGCCACACGCGGTTCATCGCGTTGGTATTCAGGTGAATGTCCAACAGCGGCGCTTCCAGAAACACCGGCCAGATGCCGTCACCGCCGGGCAACGCGCCTTTAGGGACGATGATATACTTGGCGCTGAAAAGCTGGTATACCGGCGCCCCCTTGTAGGGAACACCCCAATAGAGCTGATTGAAGGCATACAGCTCCATCGGATTGCCGGTCCCTTGTAACACCTCGAAGCCGGCCGCTTGCAGTGCCGCCGGCGACCACAGCCCGCGCGCCGCGCCATCCACGTCCACCCGGAACCAGCCGGAGTCGGCGCGGAGATAAGCCTCTGCGGCTGCGTAGGGCCGTTCGTCCTGGGGCGCGGGTTCGAGTTCGGCCCACGCGCCATACACGGTTAGTTCGAGCAACAGCAGCGCCGCCAGTCCAGCCCCACGCCAGCGCGGCCATCGGAGTTGGGATAAGACTGCAACCACACCGGCCAACAGCGCCGCCGCGCGCAAACCGGTTAACGCCCGCGCGCGCGGCAATCCGGCCGGGACACGCGCCGTCCACGCCGGTGTACCCACCCACAAAAGCAAGCTCCACACCAGCAGCGCCCCCCCACACATCAGCAACGTCCGGCGCTGCGCCCGGCTCAACGCCTCCACACCAAGCGCCGCGCCAATCGCCAGCGCGAAAGACAACACAAAGATCGCGCGCGCCGTCTTCCAGGAATCGGCAAACAGCGGCAAACGCGCGAGCGCCGGGTAGAGCGGCCCCTGGTAGCCGAGCGCAAACAGGTACGCCAGCGCCCCCAGGATCAACAAGAACCACGTCCGGCGGCGACGCCAACCACTCACCACGCCGATCACGGCCAGATACAAAGCCGCCGCGCCCACGTAGGCGCTTTCGACACGGTTCCAGGAGGGCCAGAACTCGCGCATCCCGCGCCCGTGAAACGCAGGCGAGAGCACATCCACGAGCATCTGCGGCGGAAATTCGTATCCACGTCGCAGCTCAAAGGGGACGAGCGCGCGTTCGGTGTAAGGCAACCGCTCAAAGCCGGGCAAAAGACCGGGGGCGGCCAGCAATGCCGCCAGCAGCCCCACCAGCGCAAGGCGTCCCACCCGGCGCGGCGCAGCCTGCCATCCACCTTCCAAGGTCTGCCAGAGCGCATACAGTCCTACGACGAGCGCCGCGTAGAGCGAGGCCTGCCCATGGCCGGAGAGCAGCACCAGCGCGAGCGCGCCGCCCGCCAACGGGATACGACGCGAGGCGCGCATGGCGCCATCCACTGCCCATAACGTCCACGGCAACCAGGCCATCGCATCGTTGAACTGCGGGTGGCCCAGGTGCGCCACGAAAGGGTCGGCGAACATGTAAGCCAACGCGCCGACGACCGCCGCCGAGTCGCGCAGCTTCCATAGTGGAGAATAGCGCAGGTAGAGGTACATCCCCACACCGGCCAACCACAGCGTCGCCATGCCGCGCAACGCCATCGCCCAAGCGGGAATTGGATACAACAGAAACAACGGCCAGTTGAGCGGGTTGAAAAGCCCATACTGCGCTTCGGCCAAAATGGGATCCCCGGCCATCATCCGGGTGCTCCACAGCGGGAGAACGCCGCGCCGCAGCCACTCGGCGACGTAAGACCAGACCGGATAGAGCTGCCCCCACAAATCGCCGCCGCCGATGGGAAAGCGATAACCGGCCACCCATACCGGCCAGAAAAAGAGCAGCGTCGCCCCGGCCAGAAAAACCGGGACTTTCACCCGCTGCCACACGATACTGCGCGTCGTTGTGCTCACTGAATTTCCCACTGTTGTACCCGATAGGCCGCTTCGCCATTCAGCAACCAGACGCGCTCTACCTCCGGGTAGGTGTAACTGCCGGTGAGCAGACGGTAAGTCCCAGGTTCAAGCGAGGACGGAAGCTGTACTTGAAAATAGGTCATGATCACATCATCGTCGCGCCAAAAGCGGGTCGGGACGCCCACGCCATCGATCTGCGCGACCAGTGTATCGCCGAGCAGCACGTGGTTGAAGAAGTGATAGACGCGCGGTGCGACAGCGCGATAGTGCCAGGTATACGTCAACGCCAACGTCCCACCGGCCACAAAATCCGACGCGACGTCGGCCTCCAGCAAGCGCAAACCGTTCTCCCATTCGGCCACAGGCTGCGGCAACGCCGCGCGCGCCGGCCCGCAATACCCTTGCCACGGCGGCGTCGCCGGGACGTACAGGTCGGCCCGTTCAGTGACGACATCGGCTACCGGCCACAAATCCGCCTCACTGGCGCCCGCCACGAGCACATAACACGTCGCATCGGCGGGGATGATGAACCCTTGTCCTGCGGAAACAACGCGCACCCGGTCGCTGTGCACGAAATTGCGCACCCAATCGAAAGGCGAAAGATGCACGTTGTCGAATTCCGCCAGCACAATGACGCTCCCCTCCGGCTCCGCCTTCAGGTGTCGGGCGATGCGCTCCGCTGTGAGGTCCATCAACCAGGCGCGGGTAGGCGCACGTAATAAGCCCTGTTGTTCCAGGCCGATACGCACGGTCCAGATGTAGGCCCACCACAGCGCCAGGAGCAACAACAGCCCGCCCACCAGACGGCCACACCAGCGCAGTGCAGTTCCTATCCACCCATGCGGAGCAGTCAAGCACAGCTCGTGCCACGCGCCGATCAACACGTAAGGCGCAGGAAACAAGAAGAGCAGGTAGAAGTGCTGTAAATGAAAGCGCGTCACGACAAACAGCGTCGGCGCGGCGACCGTCCAGGCCATAGTGAAGACCCACAGAACACGCTTCTCCGCACCTTTCCAGCAAGACCACATACCGCCCGCAAACGCCAGTCCAAGCACCGCCGGAATCACCGTGTAGAGGACCGGCGCGAATTCTCGCAGACTATGCGGCACGGAATCCATCCACAAAGTCGCGCGGGGCGTCGAAAACACTTGCGCGCCGGTCAACAACTCCCACGTCAGCCGGTAACTTGCCCAATTCCAGGTCGCGCCCCCCTGACCGCTGCCGCTGAACAACAACTGCACGTCCGAAAAGTCCGTCTTGAACAGGTAGAGCAAATAGGGGAAAACGATCACAAAACTCAAGCCCAGACCCAGCAAAAATCCGTTCCACCGGCGTTGTCGCCAGGCAAGACTCAGCGCCAGCGCGCAGAGCGCCGCCGTCCACGGCAAAGCTGCGAGATGCACCATCCCCATCAAGGTAGCGCTGACCATCCCCACGGCCATCCACCAGGCGCTGCGCCGCGCTCGGCCACTCGCCCGCGGGTGGGCGGGAGAAGGTCGAAGTGACATGAAACATAACAAAAAAGCGGCAAAGGCTATTGTGGCAAACGTGGAAATGAGGGTTTGATACCAGATCCACCGGATGAACTCCACCACCCAGGGATTGGTCGCGTAGAGGAGCGCCGCCACGCTGCCCGCCGTGCGCCCAAACGCGCGTTTGACCGCCATGTACAACAGCGCCAATGCCAGCAAATCCAACACGGAAAAGAACCACTTGATCGCAATGACGCGCCGCACCAACAAGAGCGGAATCGCCGCGAGGTAGGGCGTGATAGCCGTCTGCATCGGACCTACCGAGGATTTGATCCCCACCAGCGGAAAACTGCGCAAGGCTGCAATATCGAAGGCCGCAGCAAGAATGGAAGTTTGATCTGCCCCAATCAAGGCTTCGTGAAAGGCGCCGAGGCGCAACCACGCCGCCAATAGCAGGATCACTACACCGGTCGACAAGGACAACATTTTACGATTACGCATCACTCAGGTATTGTGCCAATTTTTCGAGAAAAGGCAAGAGCATCCACATCTTACACTCACCCTCCATGGTATAATTTCCATACATCAACAACCACGGAGTCAATCGATGATCAAAACCAAACCCGTCGTAATGTTCGGCGCGGGGTGCGTAGGACGCGGTTTTTTAGGGCAACTGTTTCACGAATCCGGCTACACACTCACCTTTGTGGAAATCGATGAACCGCTGATCGAGGCACTGAACGCGCGCCGGGCATACACGCTGCGCCTGGTAGAAAACGATTGGCGTGTAGACCTCACCATCCCGATCGAGCGGGCGTTGTACTCGTGTGCGGACGAGACGCTGGTGACGGCGTTGGCTGAGACGTCGCTGGTGACAACGGCGGTGGGCGTCCGCTCGCTGCCCGACATCGCGCCGATCATCGCGGCGGGCATCGTCCGACGCGCCGAACGCGACGTCGCCGCGCCGCTCAACGTGCTGATCTGCGAGAATATGCAAGACGCCTCGACGACGTTCCGGGGCATGGTCATGGCACACGTCCCCACCCCGTTCCATACCTATGCCGATACCCACATCGGCTTTGTGGACGTCGTCATCGGGCGTACCATCCCCAAGCCAACAGCGGAAATGCGTGCGCGCGAAGATTCGCGCACAGATTGCAGCTTTATCATCGCCGACGCATACAAGAAGCTGCCGGTAAACCGTCCACGCTTCGTTGGTCCGCTGCCGGAGATCGTGGGGTTGATCGCCACAGACAACTTCACCGCCTACATTGAGCGCAAGCTGTACTTGCACAACTGCGGTCACGCGATCTTGAGCTATCTGGGCTACCTGCGCGGCCATGTTCAGAGTTGGCAGGCGCTAAAAGATCCGGTCATCTACGATGTGTTGTCGCGCGCTTTCGGTGAAGTCCGTGCGGGCTTCGTGGGTGTGTACGATATGGATGCCGCCGAACTGGATGGCTACATCGCCGAATTATTCAGGAACTTCGCCAACCGCGCGCTGGCCGATACCGTCGTCCGCCTGGCACGCGATCCGCTGCGCAAGCTCGGCCCGAAAGAACGGCTGGTGGGCGCGGCGCGACTGGTCGAGAAAGCCGGCGTAACGCCGGACGCGCTCAGCGCCGCCATCGCCGCCGCGTACCGCTACGACAACGCCGAGGATCCGCTGGCCGTCGAATTGCAGCGCCGCATCGCCGCCGAGGGGATAGAGGCTGTTATGGCTGACGTCAGCAGCATCCAGGCCGGCGAGCCGTTGGGGGAACTAATACTGGGAAAATACATCACCGAGGAGACTGCGACAACCCTGACTTCCACAGTCTCCGATTCAAAAGCGCAACTGTAAACCCGCCTGCTCCAGTTGCAAAAGCGCCGCCTTACGCTCCACACCCGCCGCGTAGCCGGTGAGTGCGCCGTTGCGCCCCACCACCCGATGGCAGGGGACGATGATCGCCACCGGATTGGCGCCGTTTGCTTGTCCCACAGCCTGGAATGCGCGCGGACGTTCGACTTCCATCGCCACTTCGCCGTAGGTCAGCGTTTTGCCGTAGGGGATGGTCAGCAGCTCTTCCCACACCGCGCGCTGGAAGTCCGTACCGCGCAGGTCAAGGGGCACGTCAAACACTTTCAAGCGACGGTCGAAGTAGTCTGCCAGTTGCGCAACGGCGGCGGCTAATACGGGGGCGCTTTCCGGTTCCGGCTGGGTGATGCTGTCACACGCGATCCCATAGCGCGCCATGCGACGCACCTCCGCATCACTTGGATGTTCGCCAAAACCCAGACCGCAAACACCCGCTGCGGTCGCGCAGCCCCACAACGGCCCGAGCAGACTCGACGTCGTTGTACACACACAATGCTCCATCCTTATCTCCTCGAGAAAAAACCTTACTGCAACGCTTAAGGCGGATCACAATCCGCCGTCCCCGCCGCGCCGGATTATGATCCGGCGCAAGCGTTTTCGTGATCGATCAATCGCTCAACGGCAATGGCTTCACCGACCACGCGCTCCCCATCTGAGCCGCTGTCAAGACACGCTGCGCAGGCCAGGCAGCTTGTACCAGCGCGTGAACCTCGTAGCTGCCGTCGAAGTAGGAGACCAGGCGATAAGGCTCGTAGCCTTGCCGCAATGCCGCAGCGACAATCGCATGCGCGTCGGCAGCCAATCCCGTCTGCGGAAAACCGTTCAGCAACACGTCCTCCACAGCCGCCAGCGGCCTTTCCGCCGCCTCGATAGCGCCATCATTCACCGCTCCCTGGGCCATCACCAACAGCAATTCTAGCGCCACCGACTCGGCCTCGCGCGGACGGCGTACAAAGTCGGCGGTGATGTTCAAGCGCACGCCATCCTGCGGGCTGAACAGAATCCCCTCCAGGAAATGCGCACTGACATCATAAGCCAGTTGATAAGCGCGCAAGGTCTCCATCAAGCGCAGCTCCACCTCCAGGAGCGCCGGTGTCTCGGGCGCGACCGGATGGGCATCCACCCATGCCTCCCACGTCCGCTCGAACGTCTGCCAGTCTGCTTCCCCCAGTGCTTGCAGCCCGGCGCTGAGCTGCGCCGCAGCATCCTCCCACTGACCTTGCGAAGTCGCGCGGCAGAATGTCTCCAGCCCTTCCCACTCAAAATACTCGACGATGTAGCTGATGAAGGCCCCGGCTTCCCGGTAGCTGACCTCGTGCTGGTGCGTGTAGAAGTCGTTGGCAAGTTGCGAAAGTGGGATGTAATACGCGGTGCCACGTAAAGCTGCCGCATCCTCGACCAGCGACCCCGGCCAGTAATGTCCACCCGCAACGTAGACCGCCAATCCCTCGCGCACCACCGAGGGCGCAGCGTGGCAGCCCAATGCGGCATCCAGCCGGTGCGTCAATTCGTGACGTAGCACCATATCCAGGTTGACCGGCGAGTATTGACGGTCCGTGTAAGTGATGGCGACCCAGTCCCACGAGGCATAACCGCCCTGCCCGATCACCCGGTCCAACAGGTAAATATCCAACGGATCGCCCGCCGCCCCAAAGCCAAAGCGCGCCCCCACTTCCGCATAAGCAGCGGCGACCTCGGCAGCGATGACGTCCAGGTCACGCTCCGCAGCCGTGCCGGTGAGATAGTGCAAGCGCACGCCGGGCAATTCCGTGAACACCCACGTTGCCTGCGGCTCCGGAGCGTGGAATGTTTCGACAGGACGCGGTACAATGGACACGACCAGCGTGTTGTCTGCCGGGTCGGGATCGAAGGCGTCCGGCGGCAGAAGCAATGTGAACGTAAGTGGGATGGCGGACGTCATCTCAGGCACCTGCCACGCCCAGAAGAAACGCGCCTGCAATCGCGCGTCCAACCCATCGGGGCCAACCGGCATCGTCAGCACGTCGTCGTCCAGCGCCCACGTGATCGTCAGCGGCCCGGTGACGTCTTCCGGCACGCGCGGGGCAACGGACACGCTCACCCAATCACCCGGATACAGCGGCCATGGGAAGAATTGCACGCTATCGAGTTCCAGGCCCGGCCCAACGGGCGCCGGTGTGGGAAGTGGAGACGGCGTGAGCGTAGGTGTGGGAGGCAGCGTGGATGTGGGAACCGGGCTTGGCGTGAAAGACGGCATAGCCGTGGAAGGCGCTGTGGATGGAGTGTCCACAGCCGGTATGGCCGGCGATGGCACAGTCTCAGCGGGCGGAGAGGTCGGCAGCGCGGGCGTAAAGAGGCGACACGCGAGACCGGCCAACACAAACACGACCCACAGGAAACGCTTCATACTTCGGATCACCTCACCCGCATTGTAACAGGATTAGCGGGTGAGGCAATACAGCGCTATGCTAGTGCGGCCCTGCCCACACCGCGTTGGCGAGCAGCCTCAAAGAGGATGATCACCGCCGCCATGGCCGCGTTGAGCGAGTCCACGCCGTGCGCCATAGGGATCGTGACAAGCCGGCCGGCAGCCAGCGCGCGAGCTTCGGCGCTTGCTCCCTCAGCTTCCCCACCGACGATGAGCGCCGCGCACCCGCGCCAGTCTACGGCGTCGTAGGGCGTGCCCGGCCCGGCCTTGGCCAACCACACCGGCGTCTTCGCCACAGCGGCGTAGATCTCATCCCATACAGTCCGGCGGACAGGGACATAGAAATGCGCGCCCATAGCGGCGCGCACGACCTTTGGATTGGTGTAATCTACCGTTCCCGGCGGCAGCAAAACTTGTGAGACGCCCGCTGCCCAGGCTGTACGCAGCATCGTGCCCAGATTACCGGGGTCGCGGATGGCGTCGGGAATCAATGTGAGTGGCGCAGCAGCATCACAAGGCACATCGGGGATGGGCAGCACGATGAGGATACCCTGGGGCGTCTCCGTATCGGCCAGCGCCTGCATCACTTCCGCAGACACTTCCCAACACGAATTCGCACGTTCTGTACAGGCTGCAACGAGAGCACTGCCTGAGGCGCTTTCGGCAAACGTGGCAGTGTAGAACGCTTCGTGGATGGGCAGACCCACAGTAACCACTTCCTGAACCAGACGCAGGCCTTCAGCAACAAACAACCCTTCAGAATAACGGCGGCGAGTGCTGCGCTCAAGCGCCTGCACTCGCCGTACACGTTCATTGTTCAGGCTGACGATCTTGCCCATCGTTAAAGACTATAAAAGTCTCGGTAGACACGTGCGTCTTACAGACGGCTGGTCCACAACAGGTCGTTGTTCAGTCAATATCGTGAGAGACTCTTGCAGTCTGTTATGCGGACCTTATGGAATGCGAATTACCTGCCCAACGTAGATGAGAGAAGGATTGGAAATCCCATTGTACTGAGCGAGATAAAACTGGCTGTAGTTATACTTCAACGCGATGCGGAAGAGGTTCTCGCCAGGCTGCACGATATGGACTTTCTCGCCGGTGCCCGGCGCGGGCGTCGGAGCGGGCGGACCGCCAGGTGTTCCGCCGGGGATGGTGAGAGATTGTCCAACGTAGATCAGCGCGGCGTTGGTGATGCCATTGGCCTTGGCGATAGCGTCAACCGTCGTATTGTAACGCAGTGCGATGCGGAATAAGTTCTCCCCAGCCTGTACCACGTGTTTGCCGGGCGTGCTCACGGCCGCGGGTTCAGGCGTAGCCGCCGGCGCGGCCTCGGCCGCATCACCGCTGCTCACCACCGGCACCATAATCTCAACGGTCTCCGCGGGCGCCTCGGCAACCTCGGTGGCTTCAGGGGCAGGCGCTTGTGTGGTCTCTTCGATCGGTTCAACAACAGGGACCTCGTTATCCGCCGGCTCTACCACAACCGGAGTAGGGTTCGACCCAGCCTCTTCCACCATCTTGGCCGACTCATCCTCAGCCTGGATATCTGCCAGTGGAGGCGTGGCAGACCGCTTGCACCCCCCCAACACGAGGGAGAGCACTATAAGAACAGCTAACATCACGAAAATGGATTTGCGACTCATAGGAAATCTCCTTTCTGTTGAATTCACAAATATTATACACGTTAATCTGTTTTGCAACAAGGTATTGCGAACCCCGAGGTTCCGTGAACCTTTATCAGAATTATACTATAAAAATCACAAAAAGTAAAAAAGAGCTTGACGAGAATCGCACCCAAGTTATAATGTCAGGCTAGTGCAGTGCAACGCTCAGCACTGAATGTAGGCAGGGTATCGAGGAGACAATATGATGGATGCAAATGAGCTTCGTAAAGGAACGACTTTTATCTTGGACGGCGAACTATACCAGGTTTTGGAGTATCAACACTACAAACCGGGTCGGGGGAACGCCATTATCCGCACCAAGATTCGCAATTTGCGCACCGGATCTACTATCCCGCGTAACTTCCTTTCGGGAGAGCGCTTCGAGGAAGCGCCCGTAGAGCGCCGTACTGTGCAGTATCTCTATGAAGACGGCGAGGCCTTCTACTTTATGGATACGCAAACCTACGATCAGGTTCACATGAACGCCGATATGGTCGGCGACCGGGCCGGGTTCTTCAAGGAAGGGATGGAAGTTGCACTCACCATTCTGGAGAGTGAAGTCCTCGACGTAGATTTACCTACCTCGATCGAACTGGAAGTGGTCGAATCGGAAATGGCCGTCGCCGGTGATACGGCCACAGGCGCAAACAAAGCCGTTATCTGTGAGACCGGTCTGAAAGTCAACGTACCTTTGTTCGTCAATGTAGGCGATACCATTCGCGTCGATACCCGCACCGGGGCGTACCTCACCCGCGTTTAGCGATATGCCAGTGCTGTGATTGGTGCTGGTTTCGACAACAAACAGCTCCCGTGCGGTGCGCTCCCGAGCGTACCGCACGTTTTTTTAACGATCAAGGGACCCTTGCGAAGGCTTCAAGAGATTGTAGAATGAAAAAGGCTCTTGTTCAACCCAATCACCATCAATCGTATGCGCAATCGCAACCTTTGCAGGGGTAAGAGGTAAGCATGGATTACGGTCCTTACGCAGGTCGCTGGATCGCCCTGACCGAAACCAACACGGTAGCGGGCATCGGCGCGACGCGCGACGAAACGCGCTGCGCTGCACGCGCGGCGCGTCCCAAAGAGCGATTACGGCTGGCCTGGGTCTCCATTCACCCGCCCCACATCCCTTTGCCAGAATGGCCGTTAGCCGAAATCCGCCGTCTCCTCCCACCAGAAGGCGTGTGGCTGGTTGGCGGGCCGGTCCGTGATTTGTTATTGGGCCGCGATATCCACGACTGGGATTTCGCCGTCGCCGAACAGGGGTGCGCCGTAGCGCGCAAAGTCGCCAATGCGCTGCACGCCGCCTATTATCCACTGGACGAGGAGCGAGATACCGGGCGCGTTGTCGTCGCCGATCCGCACACACACCACCCGGTGATGCTGGATTTCGCCGTCCTGCGGGGTGCAACGTTGGAAGAGGACCTGCGGCGGCGCGATTTCACCATCAACGCGATGGCGCTCACCCTGGAGGGTGCGCTCATCGATCCGACCGGTGGTCAAGCCGACCTCAATGCGCGGGCGATCCGTATGACCGGCCCCGGCAGTTTCAGAGATGATCCGGCGCGATTGCTGCGCGCGGTACGCCAGGCCAATGCGTTGCGCTTTCAACTCGAGACGCGCACCGAGATGGCGCTGCGCGCGCAAGCATTATCGATCAAGACCGTCACCGCCGAACGTGTGCGCGATGAGCTACTCGATATAGTACGTATCGTTCCGGCGATGCACAGTCTGCAAGCGCTCGCCGATATGGGACTGTTGAGTCACGTCCTGCCTGAAATACAGGCTTTACAGACCGTGCAACAATCCGCACCGCATCATTACGCGAACGCCGCGATTCACACGCTGGCAACAGTGTCCGCTGTGGAAGGCATCCTGGCGCTCCTCAAGGGCGCGGCGCGCCCACCGGCGACCGATAGCGCACAAGTCTTCGCGCTTGTCCCTGCCCCCGGCTGGGCGTGGTCGCTACTCGCCGATGCATTGCAGCCCTTTCAGACAGCGTTGTTAGCCTACCTGGACGAACCCGTCAACGCGGAGATGCCGCGCGCCGATCTATTGAAGTGGGGCGCGCTGTTCCACGACGCCGGTAAGGCCGAAACCCGCACCATCGCCGATGATGGTCGCACGCATTTCTATGGTCACTCAGAAACCGGCGCACGCGCGACCAAGACACGGCTGGAGGCGTTGCATTTCCCAGGAAAAGCCATCAGCTTCATCAGCACACTGGTCGCCGAACATATGCGGCTGGCAAACGCCCATAAAGAGACCCTCACGCGGCGCGCCGCCTACCGTTTCTATCGAGACACCGGCGAAGCCGGTGTTGGCGTAGTGCTGCTGGCACTGGCCGATGCCATGGCCGTTTGGGGTCAGGGATTGACGCAGACCCGCTGGCGCGCGTTAGTGCGCAGCGCCACAGCCTTATTCAAGGCGTACTTCGAGCGCCCGGCAGAGATTGTTGCACCGCCCGCGCTGCTCAACGGGCACGATCTCATCGCCCTGGGATTGCAGCCGGGGCCACAGATGGGGCGCGTCCTCGAGGCGCTGCGCGAAGCCCAGGCGGCAGGCGAGGTTGCGACCAGGGAAGCCGCCGAGCATTTTGTCGCGGCAACATTGGCAGGAGCAGAACGATGAAGCACGATAAAGCGGCGGTCTGCCGCCATCTATTCGGAACTATCGTTGCGATCTTGACGCTTCTGGGATGCCAACCAACATCGCCGCCATCCACGCCCGCAGAAGCGCCTCGTCCTACAGCGGTGGTTGCGACGCGCACTCCGGTTCCGACCTGGACGGCCACCGCAACGGCGCTACCGTCAACGCCGTTCCCCACACGCGCAGCCACCGCGACGCCGCGTCCCACAAGCACGGCCGCCCCTATCCCGGTGTGCGCCCCAGTTTGGCAACGCCCGTTCTCGAAGACTGAGCCATTGCACGATCTGATTCTTTTCACGAGCGCGGTTCACGCGCCGTTCGCGCCCGAAACCATCCGCCAGCGAACGACCCCCACCCACCTGTGGGCCATCACCGCCGACGGGCGACGCGGTGAACGGCTTGCTGCCACAGACGATATGCTCTTCATCCGCCCCGGTCATGGTGCTCGTATCACGGTCGACCTGCTGGCGACACAACCGTATTCGCTGGAAACAGACTTCGTGCACCAACACACGCTCTTGCCCGAGTGCGCGGATGTTTCCTGCGCCGGGTATCAATTTTCGCCCAACGGAACATGGGCGGTCTATTTCTGGGGCGAAGAGGCTTGCGGGCGCGGCGTTGCGGCACTCGACCTGCGCACCGACGAAACACGTATCCTCACTGCCACGGGCGGCTATCACTTCACCTTCATCTCCGAGGAGACGCTCCTGCTGGCAACCCTGGTGACCGGCACTACCCACTGCGAAAGCGGCAACATCGCTATGGCCGATCTGCCCACCGGTGAACAGACCATCCTGGGCGCAACCGGTTCTATCCGCTGGAACCCGCAGCGAACCGCTTTCGCCGTCAGTACCCTGCCCTACACCGAATGGAGAAGCGCCGTATGGGGTTACGACGTGGCGCAGGGATGGCTCTTCCTGCCTCCGGCGACAGAGCCTGATACGGACGAATCCGCGACAGAAGCCATGCATCCGCTATGGACGCCCGCGGGCGATCATCTGTTATACCAACGACGGGCAATCTCCTACACGCTACCGGCACAGGCTGAATTTACGCTAGGCCCACAGCACATCGTCGTCGTCGACGCCGCCACCGGCGAGCAACAGGTTTTGCTCAGCGCCCCGGACTACGACTATCACCTGTGCATGGCCTACGAAGTGTGCCCGTGGGAGGGCGACTTCATCGAAGTCCGACGGATTCCCTACCGGCAGAGCGCCTTTTCCCTGAAAGCCGACACCGTTGGCGCCGCCATCAATTGCGCCCGCTATGGCTTTCGCTGCGCCGACCCGGTCGAGCGCTTCGCCCTTAACTGGCGGACGGGCGATCTCGTGGCGTGGGATGCGCGCCCTGCAGCGGCGGAAACCCCGACCGTTACGCCGACGCCGACGCCGGCAACCATAACGTCACAGCCCGCCACGCCGGATCTGAACCGGCCCGCCTTCTACACCGCACCTGATGGAACCTACACCCTTCATCTCGGTCAGGATGAACAGAGTTTGTGGTGTGTGCCTGCCGGTGAGGAACCGGTGCTGTGGGTCAACAACGGGATGGATTTTACGTATGTCCCATAGTGTATAATGTGTGATGCGTGATGCATAATTCGTGACCGGAGAATGTATAGTTGAGATTTTTCGTGCTTGATAAACGGCTGATCTTTTTCGTCTTTGTACTGCTATGTATCGTTGCTGCATTGTCGGCCTGCGAAATGCCCGGCACGCCGACGCCGACGCCGACGCCGACGCGCACGCCCATTTTGCCCACCGCCACACCCACGCCGACGCCCACCATGACGCCCACGCCAACGCCCACCATCACCCCCACGCCCACACCGACGTTGCCGCCAGGATTGATTTTGCCGGTGCAAGCGACCGAGCCGCAGGGCTGGCCCCCGCTGCCCGTTGAGTTGTACTTCCTGCGCGAAGGGCGCATCTGGGTATGGCTGGGCGAGGGCGGCGCACTTGATGCCATCCCGGTCACCGACGAAGAACACGCCGTCCTCGCCTACCGTGTAACACCAGACAACCGTTTCGTCCTCTACGTTACCGACAGCGGAAGGCTGTACAGCTTCGACCGCGCACTGTGGGAACACACCTACATCCCCACCGCCGGCCGGTTGATCGAACCTTCGGCCGAACCACCCGGCATTGATTTCGCCGTGACCGCGGATGGACAATATCTGGTATATCTGGCGTGGGGCGTCCAATCCAGCGCCGGCATCACGGGCGAGTTTCCCTACGGCACACTGCTCGCCATCGACCTCACGAACGTGCGCCTGGCGCAGCAGGAACTGGGGTTCTGCAACAGCACCGCCGATGCCCAATGCACCGGTCTGGCGCTTGCGCCGGATGGCAGCCACGTCGTCTATGAGGATGGCGCGGGGTTGTGGCTGGCAGCCTTCGACAACCCGGAACCCCGCTTGGTTATGCCCTTTACGAAGGACTCAGGCTGGCGCTTTCTGGCCTGGGCGCCCAACGGCCGCTGGCTTATTCTGAAGGCGCAATCGGAGCACGGCGCAACGTTGGCTTTGTTCAACATCGCCACAACGCAATTGCTTCCCATCGACGTCCCCTGCTCGGAAAATTGTCGCCTGGAATTGAGTTGGGGCGCGCAAAGCATTTGGGTGTCCGCCGACACGCCGGAGTACGGATGCCTCTACGAAGTGCAGCCGGACGTCGGAGGTAACGCGCTGGAGATCACCTATGAGAAATGCCTGGTCGGCCCCTGGGGGCTGCATCCTACGTCACCGCAGGCGCTGCCCGATGGCTGGGTCGCGTTCGTCCATCGCGGCTGCGGGATGGACTGTAACGGCCCGGGGCCTGGTCTATATTTTCTAGGACCGGACGAGACCACACACCCCATTGCGCTACTCGACACGGCGGAAGGTTCCGCGCTATGGACAGCAGATGCCTCAGCCTTCCTCTACTTCGATCCTGAGGGCGTCCCCACGCACCTGGGCGTGACCGATACTGTAGAGTTCTGGGACGTGCGCCGCGCACTCGACGGCGCGCACATCTTCCAATGGGGAGTAGACGGTAGCCAGTAGACAGTAGACAGGGTGTTCCCCTGTCTACCGTCTACTATCTCCCATTTGACGTTTCGGGCTTGCCGTTGTATAAAACACGGCATGAACCTACCAACCTGCCTGAAATCGAAATGTTGCCGTCTATCCGGCGCTATCCTGCTCGCGGCGCTGGCTGTGGGGGTGATGCTCGCCGCCTGCACCACCTCGCTCCCCACTGAACCCAACCGCGTGACGTTGGTTGTCGATGGCGAGCAACGGCTGATCGTCACCGAACTGGTCACCGTGCGCGATTTGCTGACCGCGGAAGGCGTCACGATCGGCGATCTCGACCGGGTGACGCCGCCGGAAACCGCCGCGCTGCGCGACGGGATGACCGTTGCGGTCGTGCGCGTCGTCCGGCTGACGGAGACCTTCTCCGAGACGCTGCCCTACGGGCGGCAAGTCCTACGCGACGCCACCATCCCTGAAGGCGAAACGCGCCTGCTCCAATCGGGGCAGGCCGGCGTTTTGGAGCGCGCGTACCGCATCACGCTGGAAGATGGCGTGGAGGTAGACCGCACGCTGATGCAGGAGGCGATCACCCTGCGGCCCCAGGACGAGGTCAGGCTCGTAGGCACACGCCCCAATGTCGAAACGGTCATCATCACCGGGACGCTGGCCTATATGAACCATCAGGACGCCTGGATTGTGCGCGGGAGCAATCGCACGCGCCGCCGTCTCACCGCGTTGGGCGATCTGGACGGGCGCGTGTTCGCCCTTTCGCCGGATGCGACAAAGCTGCTATTCACGCGTGCCATCACCACGCCGGAACATATGAACGATCTGTGGCTCATCCGCACCGGCGAGGCCGATCCTGACCCCATCCCGCTCAACCTCAACGATGTGCTATGGGCCGGGTGGCACCCGGATGAGGACCGCATCGCCTGGACGACGGCGGAGGTCATCGAGGATGCGCCAGGCTGGCGCGGGCAGAACGATCTCTGGACGGCGCAGGTGAGTGCGCAAAATACGCTCGGCACGCGCCGCAAGGTCCTCGATACGGAGGCGGGTGGCGGGTATGGCTGGTGGGGCACGCGCTACGCCTGGTCGCCTATGGGCGACGCGCTGGCCTATTCGCAGCCAGACACGGTCGGCGTCGTATCATTGCGCGAGGCCCGGCGCACGCCTTTACTCACCTTCCCGGCTTACCGCACCTACAGCAGTTGGGCGTGGAATCCGGCGCTCGCCTGGTCGCCTGACGGGAACTTCATCGCTACCGTCATCCATACGCCTTCGCCGAACATCGCCGACCCGGAGGAAAGCCCTATCTTCAACGTGTGGCAGATCGCCGCGACGGGCGAGTACAGCGCATCGATGGCGACAGAAACCGGCATGTGGGCCACGCCGTCCTTCGCGCCGGATGGATCGGGGCTGCTTTTCGGACGGGCGCTCGTTCCTTATCGCAGCGACACCAGCCCGCACAGGCTCTGCCTCATCGACCGCGACGGATCCGACCAACACTGCTTCGATGCGCTCGGCGAGACCGGCATCGAATTGCCCTCGTGGCGTTGGAGTCCTGATGGGGACGTGATCGCCTTCATCCAACTGGGCGACATCTACCTGCTCACACCGAGCGATGGGAGCGTCGTCCCGTTGGTGGATGATGGGGGGATCACGCAGGTGGATTGGAAGTAAGCCTCAACGGATTGAACGAATTATAACGGACAGGGCTTTCGCAAGCGATTTGCACCACCAAGGCACAAAGACTCGAAGTTTTACATAAGGTGCCCTTTGTGTCTTGGCGCCTTGGCGGTTTGTTTTTGCAGGAGGCGCTATGTTTGTACTACGAATGTTGGTTAAGCCGATTTCGATCGTCAGCGCCGTGCTGGCGGGGAACTGGCTGGGCGGTAAGCTACGATCCAGCCTGACGGGAGAGCGGGTGCAGTCGATTCAGTTCCAACACACGCTTGCTGATGGACGAAAAATCAGCAACATCCCCGTGGTGACGAAATTTTACCCCGCGCTGTTCATCGGGCTGCTGCGCAAGCCCCATCCGCTCCGCGCATTCCTGGCCGGTGTGGCGACAGGCGCGCTGGTCGATGACCGGGCAGAGCTTTGGTTGTGGGAGCGGTTCGAGAAAGTGCTGCTATCGCAAAAAGGAATTTCATGACCATCCCACAACCCATCCTTGACCTGATCCGGCGTTTCAACGACAACGCCGCGCAATACCGCAGTCTCGCCTACAACGAGACCGAGGCCCGCCGCGAGTTCATCGATCCGCTCTTCAAGGCGTTGGGCTGGGACGTGGACAACACGCAGGGCTACAGCGAGAAGTACAAGGAGGTCGTCCACGAGGCGCGGGTGACGGTAGGCGGGCGGGTGAAAGCGCCCGATTACGCCTTCCGCATGGGTGGCAGGCCCGTCTTCTTCGTCGAAGCCAAACGCCCCGGCGTGACGCTCCACGCGGGCCGCGAGGCCGACGAAGCCGCGTTCCAGGTGCGACGCTACGCCTGGTCGGCCAAGCTGCCGGTGAGCGTGCTGACCAACTTCGCCGAATTCGCCCTTTACGACTGCCGCAGCAAACCGGCGCGCAGCGAGGGCGCGGGGATCGGGCGCGTGGCCTACTACACCCACACGCAGTTCCCCGACGTTTGGGACGATCTGAGCAGTTTGCTCGCCCCCGAAGCCATCCGCAAGGGCGCGCTGGATCGCTTCATCGCCTCCGAAAAGGCGACGCGCGGCACGCTCGCCGTGGACGCCGCGTTCCTCGCCGAGATCGAAGGCTGGCGCGACACGCTGGCGCGCAACATCGCGCTGCGCAATTCCGGCCTCACCGTGCGCGACCTCAACTTCGCCGTGCAGAAGACGATCGACCGCCTCATCTTCCTGCGCATCGCCGAGGATCGCGGTTTCGAGCCGTACCACCGCCTGGGCGACCTGGCGCAGGGCAAGGACGTCTACCGCGCGCTCGGCGAAGTCTTCCGCCAGGCCGACAATCGCTACAACGCCGGGCTGTTCTACTTCCGCCAGGAAACGGACCGGGACGCGGACTACGACGATTTCACGCTCGATCTCCAGGTGGACGACAAGACGCTCAAGGACATCCTCACCCGCCTGTATTACCCGGAAAGCCCGTATGCCTTCGACGCCCTGCCCGCCGACATCCTGGGGCAGGTCTATGAGCAATTCCTCGGCAAAGTGATCCGGCTGACAGCAGGCGGGCGCGCCAAAGTCGAAGAAAAGCCGGAAGTGAAAAAGGCCGGCGGCGTCTATTACACGCCCACCTACATCGTGGACTACATCGTCGAGCACACCATCGGCACGCTGCTGGAAGGCAAGACGTGGCGCGAGGTGCGCGGTTTGGACGCGCGCGGCGTGCAACGTTACGCGCCGCTACGTTGCCTGGACCCCGCGTGCGGTTCCGGCACTTTTTTGCTGCAAGCCTACCAGTATTTGCTGGACTGGTATCTGGAGCAGTACACGGCGGACGACAGCGCTGCGCACGCAAAGGCCGGACGAATTGCCCGCCCGGTCTCCGCCCCTCTATCCCCCCCACCGGGGGGGACGAAAGGGGGGGAAGAATGGCGTCTGACCACCGAAGCCCGCAAGGACATCCTCCTCACCCACCTCTACGGCGTGGACATCGATCCGCAGGCGGTGGAAGTGACCAAGCTCTCGCTGCTGCTCAAGGTGCTGGAAGGCGAGGACGAGGCGACGTTGGGCCAGCAGTTGACGATGAGCCTGGGCAAGGCGGAGCGCGTGCTGCCCGACCTGGGGCAGAACATCCGCTGCGGCAACAGCCTCATCGGCAGCGACTTCTACCAGGGACAGCAGTTGGGCCTGGGGCTGCTGGACGAGGAAGAAGTCTACCGCATCAACGCCTTCGATTGGGACACGGGCTTCGGCAAGGCGATGGCGGCGGGCGGCTTCGACGCGGTGATCGGGAATCCGCCGTACATCCGCATCCAGGCGATGAAGGAATACGCCCCGCAGGAAGTGGAGTTCTACAAAAAGCAGTACGTCGCCGCCAGCAAAGGCAACTACGACATCTACGTCGTTTTCGTGGAAAAGGGATTGAGCCTGCTGCGATCCGGCGGGCGTTTGGGCTACATCTTGCCGCACAAGTTCTTCAACGCGCATTACGGCGAACCGCTCCGCGGACTGATCGCGCAGGGCAAGCATCTGGCGGACGTCGTCCACTTTGGCGACCAGCAAGTGTTTACGAACGCGACGACCTACACCTGCCTGCTGTTCCTGGATAAAGACGGGCGCGACACGTTCCACGTGGCAAAGGTGGATGATTTGGCGGCGTGGCGTGCGGAGAAGGTGGCTACTAAAGGCGAGATGCAGGCTGATGAGATAAATACAGGCGAATGGAATCTCGTCGTGGGGTCTGGTGCCCAGCTTTATCGCAAACTCCAAGAAATGCCCGTAACACTTGAGCAGGTAGCCGAGAAAATATCGCAAGGCATTCGTACCAGCGCCAATGAAATTTATGTTTTGGATTTGGTATCAATACAAGACAACACAATAGTAGCCCATTCCAAAGAATTAGACAAAGATGTGACTATTGAAAAGGATTTGGTATCTTCGTTCCTTCTGGGTCGTGAAATCAAACCCTATCAACTCCTTTCATCTGGCAAAGTGGTTATTATCCCATATCGGGCACAAGCTAGCCTTTCGGTTTTGATTGCTGAACAAGAGTTTAGACAACGCTACCCGCTTACGTATTCGTATTTGAGAGACAACAAAGGGTATTTGGAAAATCGCGAACGTGGAAGAATGCGAGGACCTGAATGGTATGGCTATGTGTATCCCAAAAACATTGAGCTAATGAGTTCAGCGAAAATCCTTATACCTGACATAGCTAATCGTGCCTCATTTGCATTGGATGAAAAAGGCGAATACGCTTTCACAAGTGGCTACGGCATAACACTCAAGGATAGTACGCGAGAATCTATCAAATACATCTTGGGGTTACTGAACAGCAAAATCCTGGACTTTTACCTCAAGCGTATCAGTACAACGTTGCGCGGAGGATTTTTCCGCTATTTCACGCAATATGTTGAACGTCTCCCCATCCGCACCATCGACTTCGACGATCCCGCCGACGTCGCCCGCCACGACCGCATGGTCGCCCTGGTGGAGCGCATGCTCGATCTGCACCGGCGGTTCGCGGCGGCAAAGCTCGCCCACGAGAAACATCTGCTCCAACAGCAGATCGACGTCACGGACAAGGCCATCGACACGCTCGTTTACGAGTTGTACGCCCTCACCCCGGAGGAGATTGCGATCGTGGGAGAAGTTTAACCCTTGCGAAGGTTTCTGAACCTTCACAAGGGTTGCACAATTTGAAGTAAAGTTAGAACCAACCACATTCAGGAGGGAAACTATGCTTTACCGACCATTCGGCAAAATAGCTTGGCCCGTGTCCGCCGTGGGGCTGGGCACGTGGAATATCGGCAATCAATGGGGCGCGGTGGATGACGCGACGGCGTGGGCGACAGTGCGCGCGGCGTTCGACTGCGGCGTCAATCTGTTTGACGTCGCCGAATCTTACGGCGATCCCAACGGGCTTTCGGAAGAACGGCTCGGCGTGGCGCTGGCGGGGCTGCGGCATCGCGTTGTCATCGTCAGCAAAATCGGGCACTGGGGCGAGCGCACCGGGCAGGGCGTGCCCAAGACCACCACGGATATGATCCGCCTCTGCGCGCATGCGTCGCTGCACCGGCTGCGCACCGACTGGCACGACGTGCTGCTTTGCCACGAGAGCGACCTCGCCGATCCCACGATCTACCTGGAAGCCTTCGAGCTGCTCAAGCAGGAAGGACGGTTGCGCGCTTACGGCATCTCCACCGACAGCCTCGACGTGCTGAAGCGCTTCAACGTCAACGGGACGTGCAGCGTGGTGGAGGTGAACTATTCGCTCGTCAACCGCGCGGCGGAAGCGGAGTTATTTCCCTACTGCGAGGAACACGGCATCGCGGTGCTGATTCGCGGGCCGCTGCGCCAGGGCCTGCTCGCGGGTAAGTACACGCTCGACAGCGTCTTCACCGACTCCGTCCGCGCCGGGTGGAACAAGGATGGCGCGCGGCGCGAAAGCTTCGAGGCGGATATGGCAAAGGTGGAGAAGCTCAAGCAGCACGTCCAACCGGGCGTAGACATGGTCACGCTGGCGCTACGCTTCAGCTTCTCGCATCCCGTCGCGCCCGTCACCATCCCCGGCGCGAAATCGCCGGAGCAGGCGAAGATGAACGCCCAGGCCGGCGACCGCGCACTCACGGCGGAGGAGTTGGCGGCAATCAAGGCGATTTTCTAGCCATCAGCCATCAGCTATCAGCCGTCAGCTATCAATCTAGCTGATGGCTGATAGCTGAATGCTAACCTATGGAGTGCATTATGAGCATACTAGACCAATTCAAACTAGACGGAAAAACCGCACTCGTCACCGGCTGCCGGCGCGGGATTGGGCGTGGGTACGCGCAGGCGCTCGCCGAGGCCGGGGCGGACATCGTCGGCGTGAGCCTCACGCTGAAACCGGGCAGCGCGGTGGAGCAGGATGTCGTCGCGGTGGGACGTAAGTTCACGGGCTACGCTTGCGATTTTACCGACCGCACGGCCTTGTACGACTTTATCGCGCGGGTGAAAGCGGAGTGCCCGCCCATCGACATCCTCGTCAACAATGCGGGCACGATCTTCCGCCAACCCGTAGCGGACTACCCCGACGATAAATGGGACGAAGTCATCGAGACAAACCTCAACGCGCAATTCATCGTCGCGCGCGAATTCGGAAAGGCGATGCTGGCGCGCGGTCACGGCAAGATCATCTTCACGGCTTCGCTGCTCACCTTCCAGGGTGGGATCACCATCCCGAGCTATGCCGCGAGCAAGGGCGGCATCGGCCAACTGGTGATGGCGATGTCGAACGAGTGGGCGGGTAAAGGCGTCAACGTTAACGCCATTGTGCCCGGCTACATCGCCACGGACCTCACCGAGGCCCTGCGCCACGATCCCGTCCGCAGCGAGCAAATTCTGGCGCGCATCCCCGCCGGGCGGTGGGGCACGCCAGACGACTTCAAAGGCGCGGTCGTCTACCTCGCTTCCGACGCTTCGAACTACGTCAACGGCATCACGCTGATTGTGGATGGCGGGTGGATGGGGCGATAGCCGTTAGCCCTCAGCTTTCAGCGATCAGCTAGAAAGCCAGCGCCTTATTGGACTTCTGGCTGAAAGCTGACCGCTGTGTGCTGATCGCTTTATTGACGATTTTCAAACCCTGCGTTATACTGTGGCCTATTCAGCAGAGATTTTGCAGGTGTTTGCAGGGGGGGGAGAATATAACATGGTTAAGGCAAGGAACAAAAAACTCGGTATTCTGGTCGGTGGTGGGCCGGCGCCAGGGCTGAACGGCGTGATCCACTCCGCCACCATCGAAGCTATCGTCAACGGCATGGAAGTCGTCGGCCTGTACGAAGGGTTCAAGTACCTCATGCAAGGCCGCATTGTGGGCAAACAACTGACCATCGCCGACGTGAGCCGCATCCACCGCGACGGCGGATCGATTCTGCGCACTTCACGCGCCAACCCGACCAAGTCGGAGAGAGATCTCGAAACATGCAGCCGCACGTTGATCGATGAGGGCATCAACTGCCTACTGGCTATCGGCGGCGACGACACCGCTTATTCCGCCTATCGCGTCGCGCGCTACGCGGATGAGCACATGAATGTCAGAATCCAGACCGTCCACGCGCCGAAGACCATCGACAACGACTTGCCGCTGCCGGAAGGCATCCCCACGTTTGGGTTCGAGACGGCGCGGGAATTGGGCACACGGCTGGTGATGAATCTGATGGAAGACGCACTCACCAGCCAACGTTGGTACCTCGTCGTGGCGATGGGGCGCAAGGCCGGCCATCTGGCGCTCGGCATCGGGAAAAGCTCCGGCGCGACGGTCACGCTCATCCCCGAGGAATGGGAAGACCGCGAGATTCGTCTACAGGAAGTCGTGGACATTCTGGCGACGACGGTCATCAAACGCCAGGCCGAAGACAAACCGCACGGTGTAGCCGTGGTCGCAGAAGGTGTAGTGGAGCAAATGTATCCCGGCGATCTGGACGGGCTGGAAAACGTCGAGCACGACGAGCACGGCCACATCCGCCTTTCAGAGGTGAACTTCTCGGACATTCTCAAGGATCAACTGCGCAAGGAACTCAAATCCATCGGCATCAACACCAGTATCATCAACATCGACCAGGGGTACGAACTGCGCTGCGCCGACCCCATCGCCTACGACATCGACTATACGCGCAGCCTGGGCGAGGCCGCCGTTACTTTCTTGCTCAATGAGGGCAGTCACGCGACGGTCACCATCCAGCAAGGACAGATGGTGCCCATCCCCTTCTCGCAGATGATGGACCCCTCCACCGGACGCACCGAGGTTCGCAAGGTCAATACCGATTCGTTCGTCTTCCGCTCAGCGCGTAAGTTTATGATTCGCCTCACGCCCGATGACGCCGAAGATGAAATTCTCCTCGGCAAGATGGCGGCGCAGACGAACCTCTCGCTGGATCAGTTCAAGGCCAAGTACGGTTACCTGATCGGTATCGCGCCGCGGCCATTTTAGGTAGACGGTAGACAGCAGACGGTAGACAGGGGCAGGAAAACCCGTCTACCGTCTACCTTTTTACGGAGGTCATATATGAAGATCAAGGCGATTCGTTGCCGGGAGTTGACAGGTGCGATGCCCTTCGAGGGCGAGTTTTGGGAGGAACGGCTCTCGCGGCCCATCGATGTCTATCCAGAACACCGGGCCGAGGGTGTGGGCTGGTTGAAACGACGCGACGCGTACACGTACACCATTCGCTCGGTCTTCGTGGAGATCGACACCGATGCCGGGATCACCGGGCTGGCGGGGCCGATCACACCGGCCATCGCGCGCATCATCCTGGAAGAGTTCAGGGCGCTGCTGCTCGATTCAGACCCACTGGCGGTCGAATTGCTCTGGGATAAGATGTACCGACTGTCTGTCCACGGGCGCAAAGGTGTCACCATGATGGCAATCAGCGCCCTGGACTGCGCGCTGTGGGACATTCGCGGAAAGGTGTTCGGTGTACCTGTCTATCAGCTACTCGGCGGCCCGACACGGGACCGCATCCCGGTCTACGCCAGTATGCTCGGCTTCTCCGTCGAACCGGAACAAGCCGCCGCGCGCGCCAGGGAATATGCCGACCAAGGCTACACCGCGCAGAAGTGGTTCTTCCGCGCCGTCCCTGCCGACGGCCTTGCCGGGATCGAGCGCAACGTCGCGATGGTGAAGGCCGTGCGCGAGGCCATCGGTCCCGACGCCGACCTGATGCTCGACTGCTGGATGAGCTGGGATTTGCGGTATGCGCGCGCCATGGCCGAACGCATCGCCGAATATCACCCGCGCTGGGTCGAGGAGCCGGTCTTGCCGGACAACTACGACATCTGCGCGCAAATCCGCCAACACGCGCCCTACCCCATCTCCAACGGCGAGCATGAATACACACGCTGGGGCTTCCACAAACTGCTGGAGGCAGGCGCGCAGGACGTGTTGCAACCCGACATTATGTGGGCCGGCGGTCTTACCGAGGTCGTCAAAATCGCGGCGCTGGCCTCAGTCTACAATGTGGAAGTCGTTCCCCACAATCATTCGACCTACGCGACGCTGCACTTCAGCGCCTCCCAAGCGCCGAGTCTCTGCCCGGTGCAGGAGTACCTGGTCAAGTGGAACGCGCAGCTCAACTTTTTCTTCACCCGCAAGCCCGAACCGGTCAACGGCTTTCTCGAACTGCCCCAAGAACCCGGCATCGGGTGGGAGATCGACGAAAGCCTGATCGAATCACAACAGATTTTGGCGTAGTGGCGACTTCAGTCGCTCTTGAAGATTCCAACGACTGAAGTCGTCACTACACTGTCGTCACGACCCCGCTTACGTCCACAAGGCGTTGTACGTCGGCGCGAGCGCGGGGTAGAGCGCGGTAAAGGTCTCGGCTAAAGATGCGTAACGCGCAACGTTTTCCGGGTCCGGCATGACGACCGCATCGGCATACCGTACGACCCGGGAGACAGCGTCCGCCACATCCGCATAGACCCCCACCCCCACCCCGGCTAACAGCGCCGCCCCCACCGCTGCCGCCTCAACCGTCGTCGTCCGGTACAACGGGCGATTGAACATATCCGCCTGCAACTGCAACCACAGCGGATGCTGCGTCGCGCCGCCCGACGCGACGATGCCGTGTCCTACGTCACGTTCCGGCGTCACACCGAGGTCGAGCATCAGCGCGAGGCCCTGGCGCATCCCAAAGACGACGCCTTCCATCACCGCTCGCGCCATGTGCGCCCGTCCGTGCCGTAACGTCAGCCCGATGAAGCCACCCCGCGCGTGCGGGTCCATGTGCGGCGTGCGCTCGCCCGCAAGGTACGGCAGAAAAAATAGCCCTTCCGCGCCAGGCGGGACGGTTGCCGCCGCATCCGCGATTTCCTGGTACGTGAGGCCCATCATCACGTTGTCGCGCAGCCACTTGAGCGAGAGGCCCGCTGCGAGCATCGCCGACTCGAGATGCCACATATCGGGCATAACGTGGCAGAAGCAGTGCAAACGCGCCTGTGGATCGTAGGCCGGGTGCGCGATGGGCGCAAAGAGTTGCCCGCCGGTGCCGATCGTGGACGAGAGCGCGCCCGGCGCAACGACGCCATGCCCCACCGCCTGCATCGCCTGATCGCTGCCGCCGTAGATGACGGGCGTGCCGAGGCAAAGCCCGGTCGCCGCCGCGATCTCCGGCAGCAGGCCACCCGCTACGTGCGCCGACGCCACCACCGGCGGAAGCACGCGCGCGTCCAGGCCCAGCGCAGCCAACAGCGGCGCGCTCCAACAACGATTGGCCGTGTCGAAGAGCAGCGTCGAGGAGGCATCGCTTGGCTCCGCGCCGATCTCACCGGTAAAGCGATAACGCACGTAATCTTTCGGCAACAACAGGTGTGCAGTGTCCGCCACAACGTCGAGTTCGTGCTCACGCAGCCAGAGCCATGTCGCCAGCATGAAGCCGGTCGCCAGCGGATTCGCCGTCCACGCAGCGAGGCGCTCACGTCCAATGCGTGCCTCAACCTCGGCCACCTGTGCCGCCGACCGCTGATCCGCCCAGATGATGGCCGGGCGCAGCGCGCGCCCGCGCCTGTCGAGGCACACCGTCCCGTGCATCTGACCGGAGAGACCGATAGCCTGCACCTGCTCCGCTGAGATGTCCGCGGCAACCAACGCGCGGCGCATCGTGTCCAGCGCCGCCTCCACCCACGTTTCAGGATTTTGCTCGGCCCACCCGGGACGCGGCGTCTCCACGGCGTATTCCTGTGTCGCCAGGCCCAATAGTGTGCCGTCCAGCCCAATGACGACCGTCTTGGTGCTGGATGTTCCTATGTCAATGCCCATTAAAACTTTGTTTGTCATTGGTTTACTCCATAGAAGCCAGAGTCTTCGGCATTTTCGCGCTCGCGCGCAAGGCTTCTAGCACTATACTTCCATTCTCGATATGGCGCAATTTCGGCTCAAGTCGTGTTATAATAACGGGAGTAGGGAGTAAGCGTGCCTTTTACTGATTCCTCACTCACACATTACCGTAGGAGATACTGATGTTAGGAGACGTTCGCAGCCAGCTTGTACGGGGGATCGCTGCCGCCAGGGCCGGAGACAAGGCCGAGGCGCGTCGCTATCTGGAGCGCCTGTTGCTAGATTATGCCGCGACGCACGCTGAAAAAGCGCAAGCGCACATCTGGCTGACCGAACTCACCGACGATCCGGCGGAAAAGCGCGCGCACCTGGAACATGCACTGACCTTCGATCCACACAACGCCATAGCGCGACGTGGCCTGGCTGTACTCGAAGGCCGTCTCAGAACGGAAGACATCATCGACCCAAATCAGCAGCCTTCTCAAGCACAAGACGCTGGCGCTCCTGAAGACGCAGGCGCTTCCGAGGTGGAGGCGCCGCACCCGGTCAAAGCCCGGCGCTTCGTCTGCCCGCAATGCGGCGGTGTGATGGCGTTCGAACCGGGCGACAAAGCGGTGCGCTGCATGTATTGTGACCATCACCAGACAATTTTCTCCGCACTCAAAGACGGCTTGCTCGTAGAAGAACAGGACTTTGCCATCGCGCTCGCCACCACCAAGGGGCACGCGCTGCCCGCCGAGATGCACATCTGCCAGTGCAAGGGATGTCAGGCGAAACTCGTGCTCGCCAGAGAACTCTCGACCCACTGCCCTTACTGCGGCTCCGCCCATGTCGTCGAGATCGAAACCCAGGAAGTGGAACAGCCGGAAGGCATCATCCCCTTTGCCATCACCGCCGAGGAGGCGCAGAAATCCTTCCGCCGCTGGCTCGATAAAAATGTCAAGGGCGACCGGATACGCACCACCCGCGTGCGCGGACTTTATCTGCCCGTATGGACGTTCGACATCAGCCAGGAGGTACGCTGGCGTGGCGTCGAGCCGGACAACAACAGCTATGGCATATCACAGCAGCGTATCCAAGAGGGCAGTTACTATGTACTCGAAGATGATGTGCTTGTCGCGGCGACACACACATTACCCCGAGATCTGATCGGCGTCTTCGACAAATTCTTGCTCAAAGAGACTGTGCCCTACGACAGCGCCTATCTCGCCAACTGGCCCACAACGCTCTACGACATCTCAGTCTCGGATGCATCGCTCCGGGCACGGCAGATCGTGCTCAAGAAGGGGAAGAAAGGCGCGCACTTGCAGGCCATCGCCCGGGTTCCCAATATCAAAGACTTTCAAACATTTCCCGGCGAAGTGGCGGTGCTTTCCTATAAACTGCTGTTGCTCCCCTTCTGGATCGCCAACTATCGCCACGAAGAAACCGTTTACACCGTCGTCATCAACGGGCAAACCAACCGGGTAAGTGGACAAAAACCATCCGGCTTGCTCAAGAAGCTCTTCAGCAGTTTCTTCACTTAAGGGAAAAGACCCATATCACACATCACGCATCGCGGAGGATAACAGATGACATCAACAAACAGTATTCCACGCCCGGAATACCCGCGCCCGCAGTTCCGGCGCGAACCGTGGATCAACCTCAACGGCCCGTGGACGTACACCTTCGACTTCGGCAAATCGGGAGCGCAGCGCGGCTTCGCCAACAGCGCCGGATTCGATGGTGTGATCACGGTGCCTTTCTGCCCCGAGAGCTTGCTTTCCGGTGTGAATTACAAAGACTTCATCGAGATGATGTGGTACCAACGCACGATCCATATTCCTGCCGATTGGACCGGCAAGCGTGTGCTCCTGCACTTCGGCGCGGTGGATTACGAGAGCGAGGTCTTCATCGATGGCCAATCCGCCGGACGGCACTGGGGCGGGACGGTCTCTTTCAGCCACGACATCACCGCTTACGTGACGCCGGGCAAGATGCACAATCTCGTCGTTTATGTGCGCGACGAGGTACGGTCTGGGCAACAGCCGGGCGGCAAGCAATGTCCAGACTTCAAGTCGCGCGGCTGTCACTACACGCGCACGACCGGCATCTGGCAGACGGTGTGGCTTGAGGCCGCGCCGGAGTGCGGATTGCGAAGTTGCCAGATCGTGCCGGACGTGGACAACAGCCGGTTCGTCGTCACGCCGCGCTTCTACGCGCTCAAAGCAGGGCTGCGATTCCGCGCCACGCTCAAGGACGGCGATACGGTTGTCGGCCAAGTCGAAAGCGTCGCTGCTAACGGCACACCTTTGGTCTTGCCGGTCGCGTCACCCAAACTTTGGTCGGCGGCGTCACCTTTCTTGTATGACTTGACGTTTGAGGTCCTCGACAGCGACACTGTCATCGACACGGTGCAGAGCTACGCCGGGTTACGCAAAATCCACATCGAGGGCAATCGCGTCTTCCTGAACAACGAACCGCTCTACCAGCGGCTGGTGCTCGACCAAGGCTTTTATCCCGACGGCATCTGGACCGCGCCGACGGATGACGCGCTCAAGCACGACATCGAACTGTCGCTGGCGGCGGGGTTCAACGGCGCGCGGCTGCACCAGAAGGTCTTCGAGGAACGCTTCCACTACTGGGCGGACAGGCTCGGCTATCTCACGTGGGGCGAATCGTCCAGTTGGGGCCTCGACGTGAAGGACGTGGTAAGCGCGCGCAACTTCCTGGCGGAATGGCGCGAGATCGTCACCCGCGACCGCAACCATCCGTCGATCATCGCGTGGACGCCATTCAACGAGACGCACGATACCGGCGACACGCGCCAGCACTATCGCCTGCACAGCGACGCCGCCAAACTCACCCACGACCTCGATCCCACCCGTCCGGTCAACGATGCGAGCGGCTACGTCCACGTGGACACCGACCTCTGGACCGTGCACACCTACGTCCAAGACCCCGGCATCCTGCGCGATCAACTCAGGCCGCATCCACAGCATGGGCCGTTCCGCAACTTCCCCGACCGCGAGGTCGCTTATGCGGGCCAGCCCTACATCGTGGACGAGTATGGCGGCATCAAATGGATCCCGCGCGAAGACCTGGTCTACGCCAAAGATTCCTGGGGTTACGGCGACGCGCCACAGACGTTGGCGGAATTCTACACCCGCCTGGATGGGCTGACCGGCGTGATTCTGAGTTACGACCACATCGTCGGGTTCTGCTACACGCAGTTGACCGACATTGAGCAAGAACAAAACGGCATCTACAACTATGACCGCTCCGAAAAGTTCGATATGGCGCGCATCAAGCGGATTTTTGCAAAGCCCAGGGAGTAGGGATTCGGGATTGGGGATCAGGTTGCCCTGCCCCAATCCCTAGTTACCAATCCCCAATCACTAACGGAAAGGAGAAACCCATGAGCAGCGATCTGGCAATGATTATCAATATCACTGAGCGTGAGTATCACGGCATGTCGTTCAACGCACCGCCGTTGCGGAAGATGCTCGACAAACTGACGTTGGACGAGGTCACATCCACCGACACCTACGAAGGGTACTCGGTGTGGAGCATCGTGCTGCACCTGTTGTACTGGAAATACCAGTTGCTGGAGTGTTTGAAGGTACCCGACCTTCCGGACTACCCCTACCAGAAAGACAATTGGCCCGCACTTCCCGAAGTCCGTTCGCAAGAAGCCTGGGAGGAAACACTTGCCCTGATGGATGAATTCCACAACATCTACGTGTCCGCATTGCGCACCCTTCCTGCGAGCAAGCTGGATGAGAAAATGGAATTCCAGTGCACATGGGGAGATACGATCGCCTGGATGACGACCCACGATACCTACCACATCGCCCAAATCCGTAATATGGGTTTGAGGCACTTTGCCGAGGGAGAATAGACGCTATGGAGAGCAAAATCCTGTACTTTGAGACGCCGGGCCTCGACAATACCGACGCGACGTTAACCATCGCGCGCGAGCGCGCCGCGGCCCTGGGAATCACACAGATTGTCGTCGCATCGTCACATGGATACACGGCCAAACGGGCGAAGGAAATCTTCGCGGGGCTGGATGTGGCGATCATCGCCGTCACCATCTGCGGCGGGTTCCAGAAAGAGGGATGGGTGATGACACCAGCAGAGCGCGCCGCACTGGAGGCGCTCGGCGTCACCGTGCTCACATCGCTCCATTCGCTCGGCGACGACGTGAGCGACGCCTTCGGCGGCTTCCCGCCCAACAAAATCGTCCGCGAGACGCTCTATCGCTTCTGCCAGGGGATGAAAGTGGCGGTAGAAGTGGCGTTGATGGCGGCAGACGCCGATCTGCTTGACATGTCCCGCGAGGTCATCGCCATCGCAGGGACGGGCGAAGGCGCGGATACAGCCATCGTGCTCAAACCCGCCTACGCGCGCAAGTTCAAGCGATTAGAAATACGGGAGATCCTGGCAAAGCCTAGAGAAGCTTAAGAATTTAGACAGGACTCACAGGATTGACAGGATTTTTTGATTTTATCCTGAGAATCCTGTCAATCCTGTCTGAAAAAGGATTACGATGATACAAGAACGAAACTACATCCGTGAATTGGCGCGGCAGGTAGCAGAGATTGCCGCCAGCGAGGAGAACGCCGCTATTCAACAGCGCTGGCGCGACGTGAACGCGCTGCGCAAACCCGACCGCGCGCCGGTCTGGTGCCGTCCGGTGGGCGCTTGGGATGAACTTCTACCCGACAACGCGCTGCAATGCACCACTCCCTGGCTGCGCGGCCTGGAATCCCATTTCCGCCAGATGCTCATCAAGCACGAGATTGGCGACGACAGCCCGGTGACGCCCTGGTTCGGCGTTCCGGCGCACTTTGACGTGACGCCGTCTAACGTATGGGGCGTGAACGTCGCGCACGAAGAGAGTGGCGTCGAGGGTGGCGCGTGGGGCTACGATCCGCCGTTGAAAAATGCGACAGACTACGACAAGTTGACGTTGCCCGTCTTCACGTACAACGCCGTCGAAACGCAAGCCAATCTTGACCGCGCCCACGACCTGCTCGGCGACATCCTCGAAATCCGCCTGACCTGCCATGCGCCGCTCGGCGCCACGCTGGGGACCGCCGCCGCCGACCTGCGCGGCCTCACCCAGATGATGCTCGACATGATCGATGCGCCGGAACTGATGCACCGGCTGATGGCCTATCTGCGCGACGCGACACTCGGCGCAATGGCCCAAGTCCGGGCGACCGGGCTGCTCACACCCAATACCCACGAGCCGATGACGTGCAGCGACCCGATTGGCAAACCGGCAGCGGACGGTACAATCGGCTACGAGCACATGTGGATTATGGCAAACAGCCAGGAATTCGAAGGCGTCTCGCCAAAAATGTGGCGGACGTTCTGCCTGGAATACCAACGCCCGATCATCGAACTGTTCGGCCTGAGCGCGTATGGCTGCTGCGAGAATCTGACCCACAAAATCGAAGGCGTCATGTCACTCAAAAACCTGCGTATCTTCGTATGCAGCGCCTGGACGGATCTGGCGAAGGTGCAGGAGGCTGTAAGCCAGAACTACGTCATCATGTGGCGGCAGAAGGCCAGCGACGTGGTCTTCCCGGACGATCTCGCCATCATCCGCCGAGATCTGGAACACGGCGCACAACAGTTGCAGGGCTATCGCTATCAGATTGTGCTGCGCGAATTGCAGACGCTCGCCGGACACCCGCGCCGTCTGCACGACTGGACCCGCATCGCCAAAGAAATGGCAGCGAAATACGCGTCGAGATAGGGATTAGTAATCGGTAATCAGTAATGAGGGATAGGAACGACCCAATTCCTGATTACCGATTTCCGATTACCAACCACCACATTCAAAAAAAAGGGACACGAACACTAACATGACGACAGGCTACGTCTGTAACATCCAACGTTTCTCCGTCCACGACGGGCCGGGCATTCGCACGACCGTCTTTCTCAAAGGTTGCACGCTGCGCTGCTTTTGGTGTCACAACCCGGAAAGCATCCGGCCCAAGCCGGAAGTGCAGTTCTTCGCCAATCGCTGCATCGGCTGCGCGGCGTGCGTGGACGTGTGCCCCGAAGGCGCGCAGGCTTTCGACGAAAATGGCATCCGCGTCTTCGACCGCGATAAGTGTGTCGCGTGCGGGGCGTGTGTGGGCGTCTGCTACGCCGAGGCGCTCGTCTTCACCGCCAAGGCGATGACCGCCGAAGCCGTCGTCGATGAAATTTTGCTCGACCGTGCGTTCTACGAGAATTCCGGCGGCGGCGTCACGTTGTCCGGCGGCGAACCGGCCCTGCAGGTGGACTTCTCACGGGACATCCTCGAACGTTGCCGCGCGGCGGGATTGCACACCGCCATCGAGACCGCCGCCAACGTCCCGTGGGAGAGACTGGCGGCGCTCCTGCCCCTCACCGATCTGGTGATGATGGACCTCAAACATATGGATTCCGCCAAACACCACGCCGCCGCCGGCGCGCCCAACGCGCTGCTGCTGGCAAACGCCCGTCGCCTCGTTGAATGCGGCAAGCCCATCATCTTCCGCATCCCCGTGATCCCCACGGTCAACGATACACCGGAAGAAGTCGCCGCCATCGCCGCTTTCGTGCGGGAACTCCGCGACCTGCGCGCTGCGCAACACAACGCGAATTGCGCCAATTCGCCCATGTCCGGTGAGCCGGCGCCCATCACCCTGGAACTGCTCGCGTTCCATCGTATGGCAGGAGACAAGTACCACAGCCTCGGATGGGACTATCGCGCCGCCGGCCTCACCCCGCCCACCCAGGCGCTGATGGCGGCGCTGGCGGATACGGCAGCAGCGCAGGGTATCGCGATCCATGGAAACCCCGGCGGTGAAGGCAGGTAAGTATGGTCGATTTGCTCAAGTTCGGCCTCATCCTCGGTGTGACGATTTTTCTATTGATGCGCAAATGGGACCTCGGTCTCATCCTGCTACTGGACACGGGACTGGCGGCGCTCCTGTTTGCCTACCCCGTGTTGAGTCTGTTCCGGTCTATCTGGCAGGGGATCGTCGCCAGAGATACGCTCAACCTGGCGGGGGCCGTCTTCCTCGTGCTACTGTTAGCCGAATTGATGCGCCGGACACAGGCGATGGAGCGCATGGTGGCCTCACTACAAGTCGTCGTGCCCGATAGCCGCGTCGTGCTGGCGCTGATGCCCACAATGATCGGCCTGATGCCGATGCTCGGCGGCGCGATGTTCTCCGCGCCGATGGTCAACGAAATCGGCACGCGCCTCGACCTGACGCCCAGCCGCAAAACCTACATCAACTACTGGTTCCGCCACTCGATGGAGTACGTCTTCCCGCTCTACTCGTCGCTGCTGATGGTCTCGGCGCTGCTCGGCGTCTCGGTGTACGCCTTCGTGCGTGCATCATGGCCGCTCACCATCGCTGCAATGGCCGGGGGCGTTGTCTGGGGCTTAGCCGGCATCCGCCAGGAGAGCAACACAGCCAACGGGTATAGCAGACGCAAAGCATGGCGCGATCTACTCGCCAGTATGTGGCCCATTCTGCTGGTTATTCTCGTTGTCGTCGTCTTGCAGTTCAATATGCTCGTCAGTCTGGCAGTCATCTGCGCGTTGTTTGTCATCGTCAAAGGCATCGGGCCGCGCCAGTGGCGTGAGGTGGTGGTACGCAGCTTTCCCCTACAGACCTTCTCGTCGATCTTCGGCGTGATGATATTCAAGCAAGTGCTGCAGGATGTAGGCGCAGTGGAACAGATTCCACAGGCGTTGAGTACGCTCGGCTTGCCGCCGCTGATCGTGGCCTTCATCGTGCCGATGCTGGTAGGGCTGGTGACGGGGACCGCGCCCGCAGCGATGGCGCTCAGCCTGCCGCTGGTCGCGCCGCTGCTCACCGGGCTACCCATCGAGAACCTGGCGTCCGGCGTGTGGATGTTCGTCGGCTGTTTTAGCGGCATCATGCTTTCACCGATGCACCTCTGCCTGGCGCTCACCCACAACTACTTCGGCGCCAGTTGGGGCGCGCTCTACAAGGCGCTGCTGCCATCCGTCGGCGTGATTATCGCCACTGCCGTAGGTATTGTCGTGTTACGTTAGGAGATATTCACCCGAATCTTCACGAATTCGACTTCCCATTCGTGGAAATTGGTGTAGATTCGTGGTTTAGTATGTAAGTTCTCGAGGAGGAGATAATGCCAGTCCAAAAAATAGCCCTGATTACAGACAGCACGTGTGACCTGCCCCAGGCCCTGCGCGAGCAATACGCCATCCACGTTATCCCGTTGAGGGTCATCTGGGGGGATGAACAGTTACGCGATGGGGTCGATATCCAGCCGGAGGCGTTCTACGACCGGTTGGTCGCCGACCCCACCTATCCCACAACGTCACAGCCGACGCCGCAGGAATTCCTCGACCTCTACGAGAGAGTGCAACAGCAGGGCGCGCAGGAGATCGTCGTGATCACCATCAGCAGCGCGATGAGCGGCACTTACGAATCTGCACAGATGGCTGCGCCGCTCGTCGATATACCCATCCATCTGGTGGACTCGAAATCGAACTCGATGAGCCTGGGTTGGCAAGTGCTGGCGGCGGCGCGGGCGCGGGAGGCCGGCAGCGATGCAGCAGCCATGATCGCGGCAGCCGGCGCCGCCCGCAAAACGATGGCCTACATCATCACGCTCGACACGCTGGAATACCTCCACAAAGGTGGCCGCATCGGCGGTGCAAGCGCCTTTATCGGCACGCTGCTGAACTTCAAGCCGCAGATTTTGGTAAACCACGAGACAGGCATGGTCGAGGCCGGACGCCGCGCACGCACGCGCCAGAAAGCGTTGGACGCGCTCTACGACGACTTCTTCGCCAAGCTCGACACCCGCAAACCGATGCGCATCGCCGTGCTGCACAACGCCGCGCTACGGGAGGCCGAAACGCTGGCAGCGCGCGTACAGGTCGAATTTGCCCCGCGCGAATTGCTCATCAGCATCGTCTCGCCGGTGCTGGGCGTGCATACCGGGCCGCGCGCCGTCGCGCTGGTCGGGTATACGGAAGACTGAATCTCAGTAGAACACAAAATGCTCCGAGGGGATCACCAGATCCCCGTTCGGGTTTTGAGGGGAGACGGCAATTTGCCCATCCGCTACGGCGCACACTGCTATCTGTTTACCGACACTTGGTCGGATGACCGGTTGCCCATTCTGGACACGGCCAAAGCGGTCGGGCTGAACGTGTTCGAGGTAATCGTTGGCGACGACGTCACCTACACGCCGCGCCTCACCCGCCAACGCGCCGAGAGCCTGGGATTGACGCTCACCGTCAGTCCTGGCGGATTCTGGCCGGCGGACTGCGACCTCTCCGCCGACGATCCGGCAGATCGCGCGCGGGGTCTGGCGTGGCACCAGCGCCAGGTGGACGTCGCCGCCGAACTGGGCGCGGTGGCCTACACCGGTGCGCTCTACGGGCATCCGGGGACGGTGCAGCGCCGTCTCCCACCCGCCGGCGAATTCCCGCGCACTGCCGAGGGCCTGCACGCCCTGGCCGAGTACGGCGCGCAACGCAATGTCGCCATCGTCATCGAGCCGATGAGCCACTTCCGCACACATCTCGTCAACACGCCGGAGCAAGCGATGCGCCTCATCGCGCTGGCGGATCATCCCAACCTACACGTGCTGCTCGACACCTACCACCTCATCACCGAGATCCGGGACTACGCGAAAGCCATCCATACCGTCGCGCCCAGGCTGTGGGGCTTACACGCCTGCGAGAACGACCGGGGCGTGCCCGGCGACGGCCTCGTCCCGTGGGACACCGTCTTTGCGACGCTCAAGGCCATCACTTTCGAGGGATACGTGCTGCTGGAGACCTACAACTCGTCCATCGGCGACCCACCCGGGATGTTCGCCTACCAGCGGGGGATGTTCCACGATCCGTGCCCGGATGGGGCGGCGTTTGTGCGGCAGGGGATCGCGTTTTTGCAGGCGGGGATGCGTGATTAGGGACTGGGGATTAGGGATTTTGCGCCTTGCGCATTGGCTAAACTACTGATTCGCCCACTGCTGCCCCCACTCACTTAATAGGAACACGTACACCCGCGCGCCATTCTCGCGGAATTCCAGCGGATCGTAGTCATTCTGGAAGGCCAGGTAGGGCACACCGGCAAACAGTGCGTCGTAGAGGGCCTTTTCCTGCGCGTACACATCCGGGGTCTCATAGAAGCGGTTGAACATCCCCGATCCGGCGATCACCACGTCATACCCGCGCCGCTGGAAGTAGGCCAAATCGGTGGAAAGCGAGGTCAGGGTGGCGATGTACTCCACCTCTGCGCAGGCCGGGTCGATGTAGATGGTGTACGACTCCGCCACGATTTTGAGCGCGTCGAAAGCCCGGCAGTCCGCCGGTGTGGCAAGACGCTGATCGAACCAACTTTGCGCCTGCGCGCGCCCGCTCGGCTTGGGACTTTGTAGAACCGGAGGCAATGTCATCAACGAAGGCAGTAAAGGAATTAACGAGAATAAGATCAACGAAGGGGGAATCAGCGACGGCGGCAATGACGGTTTGCGGTCAGCCGTCAATGCGCCGGCCAGCGCATCGAACGTGATCCCCACTCCGGCGATCAGCAGCACGAGCACCGGCAGCACGTTGCGGTCGAAGTGGACGGCCTGCCCGCCGATCAACGCGAAGTAGAAAACGATGAAAACGGCCAGCGGCGCAGCGCGCCATTTTGCGCGCCACAGCGCCAGCCCGATACCGGGTACGCCCACAAGCAGGTAAAACGGATTGCTCCGCCACAGATAACCCAGGTACCAGATAAAGCTGCTACCCGTCACGCCGAGGTGGCCGGTGGCGTAGTGACGCATTTCGCTTTGGATCGCCGGGATCGCCGAGCGTGCATCCAGCAGCACGAACGGCGAGGTGAAGGCGAAAGCCGCGCAGAACAACACGCCGCTCAACAACACGCGCCGCGCCTTCTCTCGCCACGAACCTGCCAGCACTAACCCGGTCAGCCCTACCGAAACGGATAACACAGCGTAGTTGTACTTGCTCGAGGTCGCCAGTCCGCCGCAGACCGCCGCCGCCCACAGCCAGCGCCGCGCGCGTGCGCCGTCGTCGCCCGCCAACGCCGCACCGCACGCCGCCAACGTCGCCACAACAAAAGCCGAGGCGATCACGTCCACGGTCATATAGTGCGAGAACTGAATGTGCGGCATTGAAATCGCCAACAGTAGCGCCGCCAACAACGCGCTCCACGCGCGCCGGGTGAGCTGGCGGGTCACGACGAACAACAGGCCCACGGTTAACGCACCGAAAAGCGCCGTCACCGCACGTCCCGAAAGCAGCAAAGACGGCGTCCCCACCCGCCCCACCGACATCTGCAAGGTGTGAATCGGCTGCAAGTCGGCGAGCGAAGCGAACGCGCCCGTCAATCGCCCCACTCCATAGCCCGCGTAAAAAACCGCCGCATTCAAATAAATGGTGAGGCTTGGATAGTTAAAGAAACGCGGGTTCAGATCGCCCGTCTTGAGGATGTTGATCGCAGGGTTGTACTGCGTCGGCTCGTCGGTATGCGCCAGATAGGGCAATTCCATGCCATAATCCAGCCGCCACAGCCGGAGGAAGAGCGCCAGGGCAAGAATGAGAATGAGCAATGCGCGTTTAGTAGCCATCAGCTATCAGCTATCAGCGGTCAGCCTTCAGAAATCCTGCATCTTGCCTCTTGCCTCATCCCTTACGCACCACCATCCCCACCACTTGCTTCAGCTCTTCGATGCGCAGGACCAACGCGAGAACAGCATAGACAACCACACCCACCAACACCCCGCCGGCGCTCTGCACCAGCGTGCTTTCCGGCGCGACGCGCATCCAGCCCCACAACGCCGCGCCCATGCCCACCGAAGCGAGCAGCACGCGCAATGCCTGCCACGCCAGACCCCGCGCATCGAACCCGCCGATGCGCCGGTAGATCAACACCAGCAGCAGCGCCGTCTGCACGGTGAATGCCAGCGCACCCGCCAGGGCCAGGCCGCCGTGCGACATCACGCCCAGCGCGGTGAAAAGCGACGGCAGCGATAGCCCTAACACCAGGTTCAACGCCACGGAGAGCAGCGCCGCCAACGCGGGGGTCCACGTGTCGTGCAGCGCATAGAAGGCGCGCGCCAGCACCTCGATGGCCGAAAGCCCCACCAACCCGACGGCGTAGAAGATCAGTCCCCACGCCACCGCCTGCGTCGAACTCGCGTCGAACTCTCCGCGTTCGAACATCAGCGCGATGATCGGGCTGCCCAGCGTCATCAGGCCTACCGCCGCGGGCAGCGTCACCGCGACGATGACGCGCAGCATCAACGTGAGCGTCTTGCGCAGCGCATCGGTCTCGCCACGCGCGGCCTGCTCGGCGAACGTCGGAAAGACCGCCGTCCCCACCGCCTGCGCGAACACCCCGTGCGGCAGCAGCACGATCAGCCACGCATATTCCAGCGCCGCAATCGCCCCCTGCCCCAGGTGCGAGGCCAGGTTATTGGTGACGAGCATATTGAGCTGCACCGCCGCCACGCCCAGCACGCGCGGCGCCATCAAGCGCCCTACCTCGACCACGCCGGGATCGCCGCGTCCCACAATCGGCCAGTAGCGCGCGCCGTAACGCACGAGACCCGGAACCTGGATCAACAGGTGGATGACCGCGCCGACGACCGTCCCAATCGCCGGTCCCATCGGCCCCAGGCCGGTTTCACCGCCCCAGATCCCACCGCCGATGAGCGAGAGATTGTACAAGATCGGCGCGATTGCCGGGAGCAGGAAGTGCTGGTGCGCATTCAGGATGCCCATCACCACACCGCTGACGCCGAAAATGGCCGTGGAGAGCAGCATCACCCGCATCAATGACGCAATCTGCGCCTGCACGTCCGGGGCGAGTGCGGGCGCGATCAACGTCCGTACCAACCACGGCGCAAAGACGATGCACAGCAAGCTCAACGGGACGAGGACAATGAGCAGGATGTTGATGACTGCCGAGGCCAGTTTCCACGCGGATTCGGTCGCATTGCGCGCCAGCCGCCCGGTGAACATGGGGATGAAAGCCGAGCCAAGCGCCCCACCCGCAACGACGAAGAAGATCGCTTCGGGGATGCGTTGCGCGGCGACGTAGGCATCCATCGCCGCGCCTGTCCCAAAGTAATGCCCAAAGACGATCTGCCGCACCAGGCCCAAGACCCGGCTAACAGCAAATGCCGCCATCACCAGGACGGCGGCCCGCGCTACACGTTTTCGTGTGTTCTCCATAGGGAGGATTATAACCTAAAGGTGGGAAATAGCCTCAACGGATTGAACGGATTCAACGGAAAAAGCAAAAAAGTCCGTGCTATCCGTGAAAATCCGTGTACGAAATTACCAGGAATAAGGCTTGAATTCTTCGGCCAGTTCCACCGGGCCGCCGAAGGTTTTCGTAGCTTCAGCCAGGGCGTAGGTCATCGCGTCGGGTTGGGTGTAGTAGTGGATCAACACCAGCCGCTCCACGCCCGCACGCGCGGCGAGCGCGCCTGCTGCGCCGGGCCGGGTGTGATTGCGGTCCGAATCCGTCGCTTCGTGAAAGAGCAACGTCGCGCCGCGCGCCAACTGCTCCACCTCCGGGCAAGGGAAGGTATCGCTCGAATAGACAAAGGCACGGGATGTGCCACGCAAGGCAAAACGCAAGGCAATAGACGGGATCGAATGTCGTGTCGGGGCCGCCGTCACCGTGAACTCACCATCGCTAAACACCGGGGCGCCAACTTCCGGTGCAATTTCGTGATAAGCCAGCGACGATAACGCTACCCAGCTTTGCTCTCCAAACAGCGTGACCATCCCCCGCACCAACGGCAGCACATCCGAACGCGCGTAGATCGGCAACGGTGTGGAACGCACTTCACCTTTCGCCAGCATAAACAAGCCGAGTAAATACGCGGGCAAACCGTACACGTGATCGGGGTGAAAATGGGTAATGATAATGCCGCGCACCGTCAGGGGATCAAGACCCGCGCGCTGCAAGCGCCCGATCGGGCTATCGGCGCAGTCGATCAGCCAGTAGCCGTCGCGCCCAACGACTGCCAGGTATGAGTTGGCATGCCCGGCATCGGCCAGCGCCGCTGCCACGCCTAAAGGGATAACGTAAGGATAATGCAGTGCCTCGCCCATCCCGACCTCCATTTCAACGAACTTAACGGATGAAACGGATCCGTAACCGTGCTTTTGCCATGCGCGGAAAGGAAAAATCTCCCTGTCTACTGTCTACCTGGTTAGTCTCAGCACATCGTGTACTTGGAAAGTCTCAGCACATAGTTGACAGTTACTCAAACGGTAGGCTCAGCACATAGTTGACAGATCGTGATACGCTTGTCTTACAGGT
>Ga0334887_1000207_pt1 | contig 101676 bp, 96 predicted proteins | sample GraSluR1_MG_10_FD_207217 | JGI IMG/M metagenome (GOLD analysis project Ga0334887, IMG submission 207217) | Sludge microbial communities from methane-producing bioreactor in Wageningen University, Netherlands - Granular Sludge_18_07-R1 | ecosystem: Engineered > Bioreactor > Anaerobic >...
GATCAGCTTCTTCGCGATCGACGGGTAGGCGTCCACGATCTCATCGATGTTCTTGGGTATGTGGAGCACGTAACTGTTCGCCCTGGCCACAACCGTGCATGTCCTGTATGCTGGTAGGGACATCCTTTCGACTTTCACATTCTCGGCCAGCAGTGGTGTGGCTCCTTGCTCTTTCCCGCTCAAGCGGTTGCCATTCAAGCGGTTCAAGCCCTTTTCTCTCAGGCCGTCTTCCCCGCTGCCCCCGCATGGAATGTCATCATGGAAAGGGCGGTCGATCCTTCATGGTCTTCCCGCGTCAAAGGTTGGCAAGAAGACCATGAAGAAGGACGATGTGTATCAGCGCGGTGTTCGTGGTTCACTCATTTGTTGGTATATCGTCCTTAAGAACGATTGTCCGGCTATTTACACGAAGACCGCCGCCGGAAACCTGGTTGAGAAACTAACTTCAGAGATGGTACAATAAGGATATTGCAGGCCGCGCGCTTACCGTGCTTCGACCCCTGCAGGGAAAGAGAGTCTGCGGAACCACCGTTTCCGGGATCGATACCCATCAAGGGTTTGCCTGGCACCGCCAGAACCGAAGGGAGTCTACATGACCATCATGGGGTCTATCGCAACCATCTCACCACGCGATTTCGACGCTGTTCTGTTCGATCTGGATGGCGTGTTGACCCAGACAGAAAGCGTCCATGCCTCAGCCTGGAAGCGGCTGTTCGACGCCTTTCTGCAAGAACGCGCTGACAGGACAGGGGAGCCCTTTACACCCTTTGATATCGAAGCGGATTATCGACGGTACGTCGACGGCAAGCCGCGATATGACGGCGTCGAATCCTTTCTTGAATCCCGTGGGATCAAGCTGCCCGTTGGTGACCCCGGGGAAAAGGCAGGCACGCAGAGCGTACGGGCACTGGGCAAGCTCAAAGACCGGTATTTCATGGAACACTTGAACCAACGGGGCGTCGCGATCTATGATCCAGCGATAGCACTGGTGAGGACCTTGCGTGGCCAGGAGATCAAGACGGCCGTCGTCTCATCCAGCAATAATTGTGCTGCAGTTCTCGAGACCGCCGGTATTTCGCATCTCTTTGATGCGCGCGTGGACGGACGCGAGATCGAGCGTATGGGTCTCAAAGGCAAACCAGCGCCCGACGCATTTCTGGAGGCGGCACAACGCTTGAGGGTCGAGCCATCGCGGGCAGTTGTCGTCGAGGACGCAATAGCGGGGGTTGCCGCGGGCCGCGCGGGCGGATTCTATCTTGTTATAGGCATCGACCGGGTCGGACAGTCGCAAGCTCTGCGCGAGGCAGGCGCCGACATTGTCGTGACCGATCTCTCGAACATACAGGTTGCCATCGAGCCGCCTTCGGCCTGGTCCCTAATTTATAACGATTTCGATCCACAGCACGAGGGTATACGCGAAGCCCTGTGTACTCTGGGCAACGGCTACTTTGCGACGCGCGGGTCCTCTCCATGGGCGAAGGCGGACGACGTGCACTATCCCGGGTCCTATCTGGCCGGAGGCTATAATCGGCTACGTACCGATGTGGAAGGCCGATGTGTTGAAAACGAGGATCTCGTCAATTTCCCGAACTGGCTGACCATCGGGTTGCGGTTAGCTGAAGACGGCTGGTTTGACGAAAGAGCGGTAAACATTCTCTCGTACCGGCAGGAACTCGATCTCAGGCGCGGAATGCTGCGCAGGACCATCAGCTTCGAACAGGGACAGGGACAGCGCACCACGTTGACGGAACGGCGCCTGGTCTCGATGGCCGATATGCATCTGGGCGCGATCGAACTGACGCTCAAGGCCGAAAACTGGTCCGGGCCCGTGACCATCCGCTCGGGGATCGATGGCCGGGTCGTCAACAGGGGCGCTAAACTCTACGAAAGATTCAACAACCAGCATTTGGAGCCGTTATCGGGAGAGGTCATCGGCGACGATGGCGTTCATCTGCTTGTGCGCACGCTTCAGTCGAACATTCATCTGGCTCAAGCGGCGCGAACCCGTGCATTTGTGCAGGGCGAGTTGCAGTCTGTTCCGCGAAGGGTAATCAATGAGCCTGGTTTCATCGGGCAGGAGTTCACCGTCCAGGTGATGCAGGGTGAGACTCTCTCCCTGGAGAAGATGGCGGTTCACTACACGTCGCGCGACTTCGCCATTTCGGAGTGCAGTCTGGAGGCTCGCAGGGCCATCGATGGCGCGGAACGTTTCGCAACGCTCATGGATTCCCACGTCCTCGCATGGAAACACCTGTGGGACCGATTCGACGTGCATTTGCTGCCGGGGACGACCCCGATCCAACTCAATGCTCCCATGTTGCTTCGTCTGAACATGTTTCACCTCCTGCAAGCCGTCTCGCTCAATTCGATCGGTCTCGACATCGGCGTACCGGCGCGTGGCTGGACCGGTGAAGCCTACCAGGGACATATCTTCTGGGATGAGTTGTTCATTTTCCCTACGCTCAATTATCGTACGCCCGAGATCACGCGCTCTTTACTCATGTACCGGTACCGCCGTCTCGGTCAGGCCCGCGCAGCGGCCAGGGATGCCGGCTTTGCCGGCGCCATGTTTCCGTGGCAAAGTGCCAGCGACGGACGGGAGGAAACCCAGGAAGTCAATCTAAACCCCCATTCGAAGCGTTGGAAGCCGGATAGCTCGTATCTGCAGCGCCATGTGGGAAGTGCGATCGCGTGGAACGTGTGGCAATACTTTCAGGTCACGCACGACCACGAGTTCCTCCAGTTCTATGGGGCGGAACTCATCATAGAGATCGCGCGCTTCTGGACCAGCATGGCAACGCTCAATGAACAAAAGGCACGTTACGAGCTTCGGGGGGTCGTCGGGCCCGATGAGTTTCACGAGCAATATCCGGACTCATCCGTTCCCGGTCTCGATAATAACGCCTACACGAATATTATGGCTGTTTGGGTGTTGCGCAGGGCGCTCGACGTACTCGACCTTATCCCCGACATCCGGCGCGCTGAACTCGTTGCGAAGCTCGGGGTGACTCCGCAGGATACCGCCCTCTGGGACGACGTCAGCCGCCGCATGTTCGTACCCTTCCACGACGACGGTATCATCAGCCAATTCGAGGGCTATGAGTCACTGGCCGAGCTCGACTGGGACGACTATCGCAAGCGGTACGGCAACATACAGCGCCTCGACCTGATCCTTGAAGCGGAGGGTGACACTCCAAACCGGTACAAGGTCTCGAAGCAGGCGGACGTGCTCATGCTGTTTTATCTGTTCTCTGCCGAGGAACTGCGTGAACTGTTCGTTCATCTCGGTTATCCCTTCGAGTACGAAACGATACCGCGCAACGTCGACTACTACGATTCGCGCTCATCTCATGGATCGACGCTATCCCGGGTTGTGCACGCGTGGGTCCTGGCCCGGTCTGATCGTGCCCGCGCAATGATCTACTTTGCGGAGGCACTGCAAAGCGACGTCAGCGACATCCAGCAAGGTACAACCAGGGAGGGCGTGCACCTCGGCGCCATGGCGGGTACCGTCGACCTTATCCAGCGCGTGCTGACAGGCGCGCAGATCACGGGTGACGTCCTTCGGTTCAACCCGCAGCTTCCCGAAAGACTTGAACGCCTTGATCTCAGCATGCGGTACCGGGGACATTCACTGGATCTCAGACTCACTCGCGAATCCTTCACAGTGCGAGGACACAAGGCCGTGGGTGTCCAGCCGGTCTCGCTGGCTGTGAACGACGTTCAGGTCGAGTTCGCTGTCGGCAACACGCATGCTTTCCGTCTTGATCAAACGAAATCTTCTTCTCACAAAACAGCTATCGACTGAGCTTTCCACAGAAGCCTCCTTGTTCAGTAGTCGATTTCCCTGAGCGGCGTTCCATTCTCCACCTCATTGCTGGCATCGTCGCAGCCGCTTTGTATTCGCGCATCGCCCGATGATACTATCAGCCGAAGAGCCCCTCTTCCGTAACCCGGGCCACATACGAAAAACTGTTCCTGTTTTTGCGATGATCACCTGCCCGACAGGCTGCCCGACAGGAACGCCCTTTCGATTTTCACATTCTCGGCCAGCAGTGGTGTGGCTTCTTGCTCTTTCCCGCTCAAGCGGTTGAAGCTGTCTTTCCCCTGGCTGAGCGTGGAGTCCGGGATATCTCTGTATGTCTTGTTTTTGGCTTTGACTTGAAACGTGAAACTGTCTCTTGACGGCTCCGCTCTCAGGCTGCCCGGTTTTTGCCCTCTCTCTTGCCGATCCCTTCCGCGATGAAGGTAAGCACAAGGGTATTTAGGCTTACACCTTCCTGTTTGGCGCGCTTGACCAGCCTGGCATGGAGGGATTTGGGTATCCGCTGGACGAACTTGCCGGACGTCGTGCCCGACACGGGGGCAGGGTAGGGCCGGCCCCACTCCTTCTGGGCCTCCATCCAGCTCTCGAATGCGGCCTTCGCATCCGCGAGGGCCTCTTCCGGGGTTTCCCCGTCAGCCATGCAGCCGGGAAGATCGGGAAAGGTCACAAGAAATCCCCCGCCTTCCGCTTCCTTCAAGGGTCTGATCTCGATTGCGTAATCCTCGAACCTCGGTTTCTTCATATCCTACTCCTTGACCTTGTCGATAAGCTCGACAAAGCGCTTGATGTAGACCGGCTTTATCGGTCTAGCGGCCGGAATCGTCACGGAATCCCTGATGCCGGGAAAGCCGAACACGTAATGACTCCCGCCCTGTGCTCGTATGAGAAGATCATACTTCTTTGCCACCGCCACCACATCCTCAATCCGCCAGCCTCTCGGATTTCTCTTCATTTTCGCCAGCGTCTTCTCCGATGCACTCATTGAGCTATAGTATCAGATATAGTATTATACGTCAAGGGCCGACAGGGACGCCCTTTCGATTTTCACATTCTCGGCCAGCAGTGGTGTGGCTCTTTGCTCTTTCCCACTTGACAGCCTGTTGATAAACTCGTTTTCTACGTCATTCGGGCTTTAGGCAGGATTTCGGATGTTTTTCTAACCCCTCGTTTTTCCTGGATTCCGGCCTAAAGCCGGAATGACCAAAGAATCATGAACCGCCTTCAGAAATGACTTTGTCAACAGGCTGTCAAGCGGTTCAAGCCGTCAAGTATCTAAACAACCCAGACGGCACAGTTTTGGGACTCGGTGGAGACCCGCGACGCCACGGATCCCAGTCGGAACTCTCTTGCGGCGGTGGCCCCTTTTCGTCCTATGACCAGGGTTCCATATTGCCCTTCCTGTACCTTCTCAAGAATCCTTTGAGAAACTTTTCTGGTGGAAGCAGACTTGCCAAGCTCGAACTCATATTCCACCGCTCCTCTATCGAACCCCAGATCGTCGAGGACTTTCTGAGCCTCTTCGAAAAAGTGGTCCATTTGACTTCTCTCCTTGTCCGCTATCCGTTTTTCGATTTCCTCCAGTTCTCTTCTTTCGAGCGATGAGTTCTCTGCAAAAGGGTTGCAGTAGTGATAAAAGTGAATTCTAACGCCTTCTAACCCTCGAAGCATTTCTCCAACATACCGGGAAAGCTGAACCGCTTTCGGGGTATGGTCCATGGCAACGAGAACATTCCGGCTTTTCCATTCGCTGCCGCTCACCAGCCAGATGGGACGATCCTCAGAGATTTCCAGCAGCTTGCTGGTAATACTGCCAAGGAAAGTATCATCGAACCATCCCATTCCTTTCTTCCCCATCGTGCAGGCATCGAAATGCCCTGCGTCAGCCTCGCGCACAATATCACGGGCGACTCCCACAACCTGCGGTGCATGCTTCGCGTGGATGTGATTCTTTTTGAAACCCCCTCCCTGGAGAAGGTCGATAGCCTCTTTCGTGTACTTCCTGGCTCTTTCCAACGATTCCTCTTTCCAGACTGCGTGATGTTTCCGGATCAGAGGATCATGATGCTCCTCCAGGTAAAGGGGCGGTACTGGAGGAAGGATGTTAAGAACAGTAATCTCCAGGTCCGACGCCCCCGCATAAAGATTGGCGATATAAGCAGCTGAACTCAGTGCAGACTTCGACCCATCCGTAGCGAGCAATATTCGTTTCATGTTCTCCTCCCTCTTCTATCGATTCACATGACCGCCAGTACTAAATAAGTATAGTCTGTATTCATTTTGCCTGCACAGCTATGTCGTCACAAATGCCCGAGCACAAACCTTTGAGAGCAGGTGGTCTTCCCGGGTCAGAGGTTGGCAGGAAGGCCATGAAGAAGGGCGATGTGTATCGGTGACGAAGAACGCCTCCCTGGATGCCTGGCTTCAGGCCGCCTGGCAGGCGGGGTACGCGAGCCAGGGGATCGTCATCGGGATCGCGGATAGAGGTCGAGGGAAGCCACGAGTATACAAAGGCCGACTACAGGGCGGACCTGAGCCGTAGCTTCAACTCCAGCGCCACCGTCGCAGATCAGGCCCAGGGGCCCATCGACGCGGATGATAACCACGGACAGTCCGTCGCGGGCGTGGCGGCCGCACGGGGAGGCAACGGCATAGGAGGCACGGTCGCAGACCTCGCATGCCCGTCGGGCGCTCCCGGCACAAAGCACCGCAAACATACCCTCGCCGAAGGCGACGAAAATACGGCCCGATCGGGGAAGGCTCCTCGATCGGGCCGCCATCTTCTCTCATTACGTCTCTTCGTGCCTTTCGCGGAATCGAGTGAAGAAGGCCGTGAGGCAGAAGAGGCCCCTGCAGCCGTTACCTGTGACCTTTGAACCTGAGGAAATTCGCGCAGGTGCCGTTTGATCGACTGGCGGCGTCACAACCGCACTGAATCCGCGTATATTCATTGCAGGTTGTGTATCCCCTGCTGTTGCGCACGCCGTTCGAGTTGATCAGGCTGCAGGCGTGATTCGTCCAGTTCCCCTGGAGTTTCACGAAAGAGCCATTGGGCATCACATAATACGGACCGTCAGGTGTGATCAGGTCGTGAACGAAGGTGGGCTGCCATCCGTTGCCGCGGCACGGTCCGGCATCGGCGGCCGTGGCGAGAAGACCGACGAGAAGAATGGCTCCCAGGCAAAGAAGACAAAATCTGCTTTTCATTTCTCGATACCTCCCCTGTGTTTTTTTGGATTATGCGTCCGGTATCGATACGTATGCTCGGATACCATCACCCCATAATACTACCAGCCAGAGAAGCCTTCCTTCTGTAATCTGGGCTACATTGAGAGAAACAGTGGATCGCATGGATAAGAGACGGGCTCAAATTCAAGGCTCGAGTGTTCAACAGCCTGTCAAATGGGCGAGACAGAGACAATTCGCGCGTTCCAGTGTTTGAGAAGAATAACGCTTCCCTCGTCTTTGTGGTGATCTCCTGTGCCGTGAATCTGAATGTCACGAATGGCTGCCGGGCGGATTAGTCAAGGGCACCGGGCGGGAGGGGCTTGACCTTTATGGATAGCTCTCTTTTATATGTTGCGCTCCGTGTCCTGCGACTTTATAATTACACAAAGACAATTCACAGGAGAGCACGATCGAGAACAACAAAAAAGCTGCGACCAAGACACCGGTGCTGTTGACACTCGCGAGCTTCGTCATAGTGGTGGCGGGCATGAAGGCGGCCAGTTCAGTCCTGGTCCCTTTTTTTGTGGCCGTTTTCGTTGCCCTGATCTGTGCCCCCCCGTTCTTCTGGCTGCAGCGAAAGGGGATACCCAGAATACTGGCGCTCCCTCTGATCCTGATCGCCATTCTGGTTGCAGGGTTTCTCCTCGGGGCGCTGATGGGCCCTTCGCTCAATGATTTCCTGCGTTCCCTTCCCGCCTACCAGAACCGTTTGTCGATGCACATCGGTACACTGGAGGGCTGGCTCAATGCAAAGGGTATAGTCATTCCGGTGGAAGAGATGTCCAGCACGTTTGATCCGGGATGGTTCATGAGTCTGGCGGGCGATATATTGTCAACCCTGAGCGGTATCCTTACCAATACCTTTCTGATCCTGCTTACGGTGATGTTCATCCTCCTGGAAGCGGCGGACCTCCCAAACAAACTGAGATTGATCTTAAAGAGCCCGGAGAGATCGCTGTCTACGATTGAAAAGTTCAGCCTGACCGCCAAACATTATCTGATCATCAAGACCCTGGTGAGTGCCGCTACCGGTTTTGCCGTGTGGCTCTGGCTCGTTATCATCGGGGTTGATTACCCGGTGCTCTGGGGAATGCTTGCATTTTTGCTCAACTATATCCCCAATATCGGCTCCATCATTGCCGCTCTCCCCGCCGTTCTCCTGGCTCTTGTTCAATCCGGAGTGGGATTGGCCCTGCTGACCGTTCTCGGCTTTCTGGGCATCAATGTGGTGATCGGCAACATTGTGGAACCGAAGGTGATGGGCAATCGTCTGAGCCTTTCAACCCTGGTTGTCTTTGTTTCGCTCGTTTTCTGGGGTTGGGTATTGGGGCCGATCGGCGTAGTACTCTCCGTGCCCATTACCAGCTTCGTCAAGATCGCTCTGGAAAGCAATGACAACACTCGCGGGCTGGCCATCCTGCTTGGGTCCGGCAGCGAGTTCCGGAAACCCAAAGAACCGGAGAAAAAGAAGAAATAGAACAGAAACGAATGAAAATGAATAGACCGGATCCAACCCTGCAAAGGGTGCGAAGAAAGCCCCTTTGACGAATCATTTCTTCGGGAAGACCTTGAAAAACTTGCGTTCGTTTTCGTAGGTCCCGATGAGGATCATCTCAGAGCCTTGTTTGATGAGTTCGGAAGGATCGGGGTTGATCACCAGTTTGCCATCGAACCGCAACGCAACGACACTGCAACCCGTGTCCTGCCGGATGCCTGACCGGGCAAGGGTGACCCCGGCAAGCGACCGGGGCGCCGTGACGCGAAAGAGCGTGATGCCTTCGACCAGCATGATCGCGTCCTGATTCATGAAGAAGCTGAAAATGGCATCCACCCCCAGGACCGGGTAGGACATCACGAAGTCAGCCCCGGCCCGGTGGAGTGTCGATACATTCCGGTCCTGGTTGGCCCTGCTTATGATCTGAAGGTCCGGCCTGAGACTCCTGCAATACTTGGTCAGATAAATATTGGTTGCGTCATCATGCGTTGTGACAAGAACAGCCGGCGCCTTTTCGATCCACGCCTTTTTGAGTGTGTCAAGGTCGGCGGCGTCTCCCAGTACGGTGTTGGGATCGCTGCTCTTCCTCTGGGCCTTCTCGACGACAATGTATGGCACTGCCCTTTCCTGAAATCTTTTTGCGATGGCCCCTCCCACGCGCCCTCCGCCGATGACTATGACCGGGTCGCCAGCATGGTGGAATATCTGGTACAGGGAAAAGACCTCATCGTATGTACTTATCTGGCTTTCGGTCCCGGCAATAAGAAGCACGGTGTTCTTCGTAATCTCCGTGTCCGGTGTGGGAACCACCGCCATGCCTCGTTCCCACATTCCGACTATCGTGACCCCTGTCCGTTGCCGCAGATTGCTTTCGGCAACCGTTTGCCCCACGAGAGGTGTGTTGATGACGGGAGTCTCCGCTATTACGAGCTCATCGAAACGACCAATGATGTTTGACTGGAAATAGCCGCACATCGCCCAGTTCGCAAAAGAACGGCCAAGAAGGTCGGCCACCTCGACAACCTTCGTGCTTCCGGCCATGGTGAGTATGTCGACAGAGTTGGCTGAATCGGCCGTCGTAACGATCGGAACGGTCTCGTTCAGTTCACGAACGGTGAAGGCAATATTGGTGTTCATCTCATCGCTGTTCGTGGCGACCACAAGGGCAGCGCTGTTGACGCGCATCTTTCTGAATGTGTGGGGATCGTCTATGTTGCCCACTGCAACACGGACACCAAGGTCCGACAGAAGCCCGGCCTGCTCGGGGTCCTCCAGAATCACCACGTAATCGCGTTCATATGTTATCAACCGTTCGATCAAGGCGGCGGTCACGTCATCGTAGGCCGTCATGATGACATGGTCACGTATGTTCGAGGACAATTCCCTCGGTGTGCGCCTTCTGGCTTCCGCTTCCATCCATGGCGCGAAGACAAACTTGATAAAGGCAAAGGGAAGCAGGACGAGCATGAAGACCACGCCCGAGAGAAGTACTATTATTGAGAAGATACGGCCAATATCATGAGTGAAGGTGATATCGCCGAATCCGAGGGTTGACATGACGGTGAGGGTCCAGTATACACCGGTAATCCACGAATATTCCTTCCCCTCCAGAGCCATGAGAAAATGGAAGATAACGCTGTACACGATGACCATGGCAGTCAGAAAGGACATGAAACGAATGAACATTCGGACATTCTGCCGGGTGCTCCTGCCTGCAACCATGGAACTCAATATGGAAGAATAGAACTTCACCTGTCCCCCTTAACTTCCAGCCTTACCTCTACTGCCGTTTCCTGTCTATATCCTACAGGAAAGACCGGCGCTCATCAACTCTCGCAGAGGGCCCGTGAATTCATGAGGTCGGTCTGAAAGGAGACCGGAAGGAAGGGCAAAAGCAGGGATCTATTCCCGTTCCAACGCCTCGCGCACCCACTCCTCTGCCCTTTCGATGTCGACCTGTTCGTTCTAGTGTTCCACGAAGATGAGCTTTCCTGTATCGAAGCCGAGGCTTCTCGCCTTTTCCAACAGACCAGCCTTCACACTCTCCTCCATTTCCGGCTTTCGCGCCAGTATCCAGAGGTACTTCCTGCTGGGTCCGCAAACCAGCGCGTAGGAATAGTCGCTGTCCAGTTCAAGGATGTTGTATCCGCCATAGAAGGGGCCGAAAAAGGACACCTTCAGTCTGCCCACATCGGGACCCTCAACAAAATACGCCTTTCCCGTAGTCCTCTTCCACACGTTCTTCCGGCCGTCGAACCCCATGTTCGTCACGCTGATGCCACTGTCGTCCCTCAAGGCATATTCGGCCTGCACCCTCGACAGACCCCGTTCAAAAGAATGGTCGAGTCTCGCTATTTCGTACCAGGTCCCCAGGTACCTCTTTACATCAAATCCCTTTACGGCCTCAACACCGTCAGGAATCCCCGCGCACCCGGCCAGCAGCAGGGTCCCCAGACAAAATGTGACTGTGCCAAACACGAGTTTGGACATCTTTCGCGGCATGGGAACTGTCATCCCTGTAATTCTACAATTGCTGCGGCTGCAATGCAAATTAGGGCCTCCCGGCCCCTGCCAAATCTTGCGATGGTTATGAGGATGTTGATTTTTCTTCTCTCAATGGTAGAATCTCAGCGTACGGGTATGCGGGGCCTTATCCGTCGAGAGAGATCGGGAGGACGCCCGCGGTACGTCAGGGAGTGGAGTACCATGACGAAGAAGCTCTTGGGTACGAAATTTGCAGACCAGAAACGCGGTGCCGGCACGGGTTCTGCCGCCGACACCGGGACCGCGGAAAAGATGAAGAAGACAGACAAGCTTGAACAGAGGATCCGCGAGCTTGAGGAACGCAACAACGACCTCCTCGCGATGATCGAGAATTCCTACGACGCCATGGCCATCGCTGACGGCGAGAGCCGGCTCCTCCTTCTCAATCCGGCTTTCCAGAGGGTTATGGGCATCAAGAATGCCGAGATCATCGGCCGCAAGATCGAAGAACTGGTCAAAGAGGGCATCTCCGATACCGGGGCGACGCTCAAGGTCCTGGAGACCGGCAAGCCTCAAACGGTACTCATCAACACCATCGCCGGGAGACAGGTGCTCAGTACGGGCATACCCGTTTTCGACAAGCACGGCAGGATATCGAAGGTCTACTGCAATCTGCGGGACATTACCGAATTGAACCACCTCAAGGAAAAATATGAGCAGTCGCAGAAGCTTGTGTCCAAATACCTTCTGGAGCTTCATGAAGCAAGGCGGATGCAGAAGACCCCTTCCGCCTTCGTGGCTCACAGCGAGCAGATGAAACAGGTCGTAGAAACCGCTTACAGGATAGCCCGTATCGACACGACCGTGCTGATCCTCGGCGAGTCCGGTGTGGGCAAGGACCTCGTCGCACGACTCATCCACGAGGCTTCGCCCCGGATGGAAACGGGCACGTTCGTGAAGATCAACTGCGGTGCCATACCCGCGGACCTTCTGGAGTCGGAGCTCTTCGGCCACGAGGCGGGCGCCTTCACGGGGGCCAGGAAAGACGGCAAGGCGGGATACTTCGAGATAGCCGATAAAGGCACCCTCTTCCTCGACGAGATCGGGGATCTGCCCCTGCGTCTGCAGGTAAAGCTCCTTTCCGTCATCCAGGACCAGGAGGTGACGCGCGTGGGAGGCACAAAACCCAAGAAGGTGGACTCGAGGATCATAGCGGCGACGAACAGGGATGTGGAGAAGATGGTGAAGACGGGCAACTTCAGGGAAGACCTCTATTACCGGCTCAACGTCGTTCCCTTCCACATACCGGCACTCAGGGAGCGGCGGGAAGAGATACCCTTCCTGATCAGGCACTACCTCAACGAGTTCAACAGCAGATATCACCTGAAGGTGAAGATAACCCAGGAGGTCGTCGAACGGTTGACCACCTACAGCTGGCCCGGCAACGTCCGCGAGCTGGCGAACCTGGTGGAACAACTCGTCGTGCTCGCCAATGAAGAGCTTGTGACCGTCGACCACCTTCCAAAAAGGCTTAGTTTCCCGGAATCGAATGACCTTGCTGAAATACGGGAGTTGAGGCCTCTTGACGAGTCGGTGAGGGAGTTCGAGATGAAGCTGATCAGGACCGCCCTCGATCAATCAAAATCCAATGAGGAGGCGGCCCACAGACTCGGGATCAGCCTCTCCACCCTGGCGAGACGTCTCAGACAATTCAAGACTGACAGTCATTCCTGACACACATTCACCGCCTCAATATCATTGAGCAAAACAGACCCTGTCCCCCGGGTCACCCTGTCAGATATGACACGTCTCGCGGGGATTCGCTCGTTTGCCGGGCATCCCCAATTTCCTATGGCTTTGAAATAACGAGCTTTTCCGTGCTGGCATCCGACTTGCAGTTTCTCAATTCCGCAAACCAACACTTCAAGGGGGTACGGAATGAAAAAATTAGTTTTTTCCGGTTTTGTTCTCATGGTCTTTGTCGCCCTGATCGCTGCCGGTCCCGCATGGTCGAAAGAACCCATCAAGATTGGCGGCATCTTTTCCCTGACGGGATACCTGTCCTGGCTCGGGGAATACAAGAAGAAAGCGGCGGAACTCAAGGTTGACATGATCAACCAGGCCGGCGGGGTAAACGGCCAGCAACTGGTCCTCATATCCTACGACGACAATTCCTCTCCCGAGCAGGCATCGAAAGTGGCCCAGAGGCTCATATCCAAGGACCAGGTGGTCGCCATGGCGGGGACTGCCTCCGTTCCGCTCTCCGGTGCCGTGGCATCCATGGCGAACAGGTACAAGATACCTACCATAATCAATTCCGGCTACGCCGTGGACACGAGCAGGGATCCCTATCTCTTCAATACATCCCACAAGACCGACTTTGCCGTCATAACTGCCTACAGGATGTTCCAGAAGAAGGGCATCAAGAAACTGGCTCTTCTCATGCCCATCGGTCCTCTCGGTGAGATTGGCGGAACAGCCGCCCGGAAGTACGCGGCCGAGTACGGGATCACCATCGTGGGCGAGGAAAAGTTCGACGTCAAGGCCGCCGACGTCACCGCTCAACTGGCGAAGATACGCAACATGAACCCCCAGGTCATATTTTCCTTTGTCACCGGTGAACCGGCGGCCCTCATAGGCAGGAACATGGACCAGCTCAGCTTCAAGGTTCCCCTCCTTGTCTCCCATGGCAACGCGAACCCGGGGTTCCTGAAACTCGTCTCCAACGTGCGCACGCAGATGCTCGTCCCGTCGGGAAAGGTCATGAAGCCCGAAGCACTGCCCGACAGCGACGCCACGAAGAAGGTCATCGTGGAGTTCAACAAGAAACATGTCGCGAAATATGGGGAACCGGCGAATTACTTCTCCGCTGAGCTGGCCGACGCCATCGACCTCATCGCCGAGGGGCTGCGCACCTCTGGTGGAACCGACCCCGTGAAGCTTCGCGACACCATCGAAAACATCAAGAAGTTTGTCGGGATGCAGGGTGTTTACACCTTCACTGCCAAGGACCACCACGGCACCAGCCCGGACGATATGATCCTTCTTACCGTCAAGGCTGGAAAATGGGAAGTGCCCAGGTAGATGGAGCAGGGATCCGGCACAGACCGGTAAGGAGAGCCCCGTGAGCGACATATCCCACCTCATCCAGTTCCTCTTCAGCGGCATAACCGTGGGGAGTGTCTACGCGCTGATCGCGGTGAGCCTGGTCATCGTCTACAAGGTGTCCCAGCTCATCTGCTTCGCACAGGGAGAGTTCTTCGTCTTCGGGGCGCTTACCATGACGACCCTCGTTTCGAAAGGGGTCCCGGTTCCTCTCGCCTTCTTCCTCTCGATCATCATAGCAATGGTCCTGGGGGCACTCATCCAGCAGGTCCTGATCCGGCCGATGAAAAATGCCTCCGTCGGCGCGCTCATCGTCATGACCATTGCCATATCCCTTGCCCTGAGGGGCCTCGCACTGCTCATATGGGGGAGGGAATCACATGTCCTCCCCCCATTTTCCCAGGGAGAGCCCATCCAGGTGCTCGGCGCGGCCCTCCAGCTGCAGATTCTCTGGATCGTCGGAATAACGGCGGTCGTTCTTTTCCTCATATGGTTCTTCTTTGAGAAGACCCCCGCGGGCATAGCCATGCGCGCCTGCGCGGAGAACCCCTACGGCGCAAGCCTGATGGGGATCAACACCCAGAAGACCACCCTCTTCGCCTGGGCCTGGGGTTCCGGCATCGGCGCCCTGGCGGGAATGGCCGTTGCCCCCATGCTCTTCACCCAGTACACCAGTGGGGTCATGCCCATGGTGAAGGGCTTCATCGCCATGTCCATAGGCGGCCTCGGGAGCATCATCGGGTCCGTCATAGCCGGGTTGCTCCTCGGCCTTGTGGAATCATATACGATAGGCCTCATATCGTCGAAGTTCTCCGACACCATCGTCTTCGCCCTGCTGATGGCGGTGCTGGTGTTCAGACCCAACGGCCTCTTCAGCAGGTCCTAGGAAGGTGTGATGAACGCGTTGAAACGTTACTGGTGGCTGATACTGCTGGCTGCAATAGCCGTCTATCCCATCATCGGAAAACCGTCGCCTTACAGGAGCGGGCTGCTCATCTTCGCGGGGATATATATCATTCTTGCCGTCGGCCTTGACCTGCTCATGGGCTACACGGGACAGATATCGGTGGGCCACGCGGCGTTCTTCGCCGTAGGCGCCTACACCTCGGGAATCCTCACGGCGAAGTATGGTTTCTCGCCCGCGGCAGCGATGGGCGTCGGGGTTGTCTTCAGCGCGACGCTCGCGTTCCTGACAGGCCGCCCCGTGCTCGCGCTGAAGGAATACTATCTCGCGATGGCCACTCTCGCCTTCAACGAGATCGTGGTCACCCTCATCATCGGTTTTGAAGGGTTGACCGGCGGTGCCTCGGGCCTTCGCGACATTCCTCCTTTCACCATCTTCGGGTTTTCGCTCCTCAACCATCTTCATTATTACTATTTTGTCTGGATCGTCGTCGTCCTCGTCATCGCAAGCAGCATCGCCGTGGTCCGGTCTCCCTTCGGACGGGCTCTCATCGCCATCCATTCCGATGAGCAGGCGGCCCGCTCGTTCGGTGTTGACTGCGCGAAGTACAAGACCCGCGCCTACATGCTCGCCGCGGTCTACGCTTCGATAGCAGGGTCCCTCTTCGCCCACTACATGGGCTTCATCGCCCCCGATGACTTCGGCATACTGACCTCGATAAACCTGCTTGTGATGCTCTTTCTCGGCGGCATCGGTACCATATTCGGCCCCGCCCTGGGTGCCCTCTTCCTCAAGCTGCTACCTGAAGTAACCTACCAATTCCAGGATTACGAGCTCCTCATCAACGGAGTCATCCTTATCGTGGTGCTCGTGTTCTTTCCCAGGGGCCTGTTCGGAATACTCACGGCCCTTAAGAACAAGATCGTTCCACGGACGGGCAAATGATGGAAAAGAACGGACATATACTGACTGTCAGCAGCGTGACCAAGACCTTCGACGGCGTCAGGGCCCTCGACGACGTGAGCTTCAGCGTCAGATCGGGCGACATCAAGGCACTCATCGGCCCCAACGGCGCCGGCAAGACAACCCTCCTCAATGCCGTCAGCGGGCTCAACCCGCCGACGACGGGCACCGTCCTTTTTGAAGGCCGTGACGTCGTCGGATTGAGGACCGACCAGATTGCCTCGCTGGGCATGTCCCGCACGTTTCAGCTCATCCGTCTCTTCACGATCAACAATGCCACCGTTCTCGACAACGTCCTTCTGGGGGCCCACATGTACTTGAAGCCAACGCTGCTCGGGACGGTGTTCCTGAGAAGGAAGATAAAGGGGCAGGAGAGGGAGGCCACAAGTAAGGCCATGGACCTCCTGAAACTTGTCGGTCTGGAAAAGGAGGCCCACGCGCTCCCCGGGTCCCTGTCCTTCGGAAACCAGCGTCTCCTGGAACTCGCCCGGGCGCTTATGACCGACCCGAAGATGCTTCTTCTCGATGAGCCGGCGTCAGGACTCAATGACGCCGAGGTGGAGGACTTCACAAGACTTCTCATGACGATCAAGCAACAGGGCGTCACCATCCTCATCGTCGAGCACAACATGAAGCTGGTCATGAATATCGCCGACGACATCATCGTTCTTGATTTCGGGAAGAAACTGGCGGAAGGATCGCCTTCGGCCATCTGCGCGAACCCCGACGTCATTGCGGCGTACCTGGGCGTGCAGAGCAAAGAGTGCGGGGTGCGAGAATGATCCTCACAGCCGAGAACCTTTCAGCCGGATATGCCCGTGTGCAGGTCCTCAAGAAAATAGATCTGGAGGTGAAGAAAGGCGAGATCGTCTGTCTCGTGGGGGCCAACGGAGCCGGAAAATCGACCCTCCTCAAGGTCCTGTCCGGGGTGATACCCCCGACGGCGGGCACCTTCACCTTCGAGGGGCAGAACGTGACAGGACGCAAACCCAACCAACTCGTCAGAATGGGGCTCAGCCATGTGCCCGAGGGACGCCAGATCTTCGGTTCCCTTACGGTCAAGCAGAACCTTTTCCTCGGCGCCTACGTCAACCCGGCAAAAAAAGAGCGCCTCGATGACCTTTTTGAATCCGTCTTCGCCCTCTTTCCCAAGCTCAAGGAACGCCTCGCCCAGAAGGCGGGAACGATGAGCGGCGGCGAACAACAGATGCTTGCCATAGGCAGGGGGCTCATGTCGCAGCCCAAACTCCTTCTGCTCGACGAACCTTCCCTGGGGCTCGCTCCGCTCGTCGTGGAGGCCATACTGGGTACCATAGGAGAGCTTCGCAGCCGGGGCATTTCCATTCTCCTCGTCGAACAGAATGTAAACGCCGCCCTTCACATATCGGATCGCGCTTACGTCCTCGAGACCGGCAGGATCGTGCTGCAGGGAAAAGCAGAGGACCTTTTGGAGAACGAGGAAGTGAAGAGATGCTATCTGGGTATGTAAAATACAGCACATTCCACAGGAGGTAACTAACTCATGTTAATAGGCGATCTACCCACTCAATGCGCACGCCGGTATCCCGATAAGACTGCCCTTATCTCCGAGGAAAACAGGCTAACATACCGGGAATTCAACAGGCGGGTGAACTGCCTCGCAGATTCACTTGTAAAACTGGGGCTTGCCGCAGGCGACAAGGTCGCCGTGCTCAGCCGCAACAACATCGAGATGTTTGAGATATGTTTCGCCGCGGCAAAGACGGGCATGGTCTGGGTCCCCGTCAACTTCCGCCTCGTTCCCTCGGAGTTGAAGTTCGTTCTCAATGATGCCGAGATAGGCATCCTCTTCGTGGGCGACACGTTCAAGGACCAGGTCGAGGCCATAAGGAAAGAGATCACTGTGCCCCACATCGTCGACATCGGGACACCCTACGAGGAGATGGTACGGTCGGGCTCACCTGAAGAGCCGGTGAGCACCGTCAAACCCGACGATCTCTTCGCCATCTTCTACACGAGCGGCACCACGGGCGGGCCCAAGGGCGTCATGCTCAGCCACGAGAATTTCCTCTCCGCCGTGATAAACCACACCATCGCGTACAAACTCGGGCCATCCGATGTGAGCCTCCACGTCCAGCCCTGCTACCACACCATGGAGGCGTCAATGGTGGTGTGCCACTTCTACGTGGGCGGAACGAATGTTATGGTGACCAATTTCAACGGTCATGAATTCTGGAAGCTCGTCGAAAAGGAGAAGATCACCAACATCACCCTCGTTTACACGGGCCTGGTGGACATCCTCGACGCCTACAAGGAGGGCGGCTACAAACTCGGCACCCTGAGGAGCTATTCCGTCGGCGGACAAACGACCCCCGTACCCATCCTGAAGCGGGCGGTGGAGGTACTCGGCCCCGACATCATATTCGTGGTGTACGGCCTCACCGAGGCGTCTCCCCTTGTCGCCTACCTCCCAAAGGAGGATTATTCCCTGGAAGGCGATGGCTTGAAGCGTCTCGGTTCGGTGGGCAAGGAACTCTTCAGCTGTCACGTCAGGATCGTCGACAAGGACGACAACGATGTGAAGCCCGGCGAGGTGGGTGAGATCATCGCCCGCGGTCCCAACGTGATGAAGGGCTACTGGAAGAGGCCCGAGGAAACACAGGAAACCTTACGGGGCGGCTGGCTCCACACGGGCGACATGGGCATGTTCGACGAAGATGGATACATATATGTCATAGACCGCAAGAAGGACCTCATTATCAGTGGCGGCGAGAACATTTCTCCCCACGAGATCGAGGATGCCCTCCATCTCCATCCCTCGGTGCACGAGTGCGCTGCCATAGGGATACCCGACGAACGCTGGGGTGAACAGGTCAAGGCCGTCGTGGTCCTCACGAAGAACGCTGATGTAACGGAAAAGGAGCTCATCGAGTTCTGCGCGAAGCACCTGGCCCGGTACAAGCTGCCGAAGACCGTTGACTTTGTCGACGCACTTCCCAAGGACCCCGTCGGCAAGATACAGAAGAAGGTCCTTCGGGAACAATACGCGAAATAAAGGAGGAGTTATGGCCATTCCCACCCTTGACCTCATGGACCAGGACCAGAAGAACGCCTTTCTTGAACTTGTCCTGTGGCACTACAAGGTAATCGACGGGTTCTGGTTCCTTCACGTATCCAATGCGTTCGGCCAGCCTGCCGCCGAGAGCGTCGTTGAAAAGGTATGGGAGGACGCCGCACGCCTCGCCGCCCGGGAGATAGTAAAGCGCTTCGGCATAAAGGAAAAGGGGCTTGCAGGCTTTGCCCGCGCCATCGCCCTCTTTCCCATGGCGGCCCTTGTCGGATACGACATAAAGCCGGAATATGGAAGCCTCACGATCAGCGTCCCCCATTGCAGCGCCCAGGAGGCACGCCTGAAACACGGCCTCGGGGAATTCAAGTGCAAAGACATGCACCACAGGCTCTTCGAGGCCTTCGCGAAGGAGATCGACCCCTCGATAAGGACAGAGTGCCTCTTCGCTCCCCCCGACCCACACCCCGCGGACATGTTCTGCAAGTGGCGCTTCACCGTGTAGAACCCCCTGATCGAAGCCCGGCTCCCTTCCTGCCCCCCCCGGAAAGGGACCGGGCCTTCACCATCGGCACCCCGATTTCTTTCCCATCACCTCTCACCCATCACCCATGACCTGTTTCATTCTTTTTTTGTATTCCCGGAAGTTTTGTGATAGGTTCCTGCATCACTGAAAGCGCAAGGAAGGCTCATCCCTCCAGCAGCTCACTAAAGGATACCCGGTGCAGAACAGACTCTGGTCGAAACAGTTTACAGCCGTGATATCGGCGACGCTGCTCCTGGCGTGGGCGTTCTACGCGCTCATGCCCACGCTGCCCATCTACCTGATGAAACATCTGAAGATGAGCCAGGGGAATATCGGGATGATCATGGCCGCCTTTTCGATCACCGCCATCCTCGCCCGTCCCCTCGCGGGATTCATTCTCGACAATCATCCCCGATTCGGTGTCCTCATCATCTCCCTTATCGTTTCAGCGGCCGCGTACGGCTTCTATCCCCTGGTGACGGGGGTGGCGGCCATGCTTGTTTTGCGCCTTGTCCACGGCGCCATATGGGGGGTGTGCTCTTCGGCAAACGCCACCGTCGTCGCCGATATCGTGCCTTCCGTGCGTCTCGGTGAAGGCATTGGCATCTTTGCCCTGTGTATTCCCGTGGGCATGACCATCGGCCCCATGTTCGGCAACGAGGTGCTGAGCGACTATGGTCCGAAGGCCATGTTCCTTTCCCTCCTTGGTGTTTCCCTCCTGGCCGTCATCATCGCCCTCTTTGCCCGAACACCCCCGAAGGCGATCACCAGGACAAGGTTTTCCATAAGGAACCTCTTCCACAGGAAGGCCCTTCCCCTTTCCCTGACCATGTTCTTCATCATGATCGCTTACGGGGCCATCATCGTCTTCGTCGGTATCTACGCCGCGCAGAGGGGTTTCAGGAACGTCACCGCCTTCTTCCTGTGCTTCTCCGCATCCATCTTTTTCTCCAGGCTCTTCCTGGGCAGACTCTTCGACAGGGGGTATTTCCATCATCTGATCGTTGCCGGTCTCACATTGACCGCGGCCGGACTGCCATGGCTCGGGTTGGCGGCAACGCCCCTGCAGTTCCTGGGGGCCGGGGTGGTGAGCGGCTTCGGTTTCGGGATACTGATGCCGACGTGCCAGGCGGCGGTCAACGACCTTGTGAGCTTCGCTGAAAGGGGCGCCGCAAATTCAACATACCTTGTCTCCTACGATCTCGGAGCGGGAGTCGGCGTTCTTCTTATCGGCTTTCTGGCGGAGAGGATACCCCTTGGCGGGGTCTACGCGAGCTGCTTCTTCCCGATCCTTGTGTCAGCGGGCATATTCACGTTCGCCGCCCTTCCCCACTATCTCCGCCACAAGCCCCGCGCCCACGGTGCCGACTGATGAATTGTCGACGGCATATCAACCCTTTCCACCGTGCCTCGCGATCTCCTTCATGGCCTCGAGCACAAGGTCTATGTCACTGCCTGTATTGAAAGGACCGATGCTGAAGCGCACGCTGCCCCCCGGAGATGTGCCGAGGCTCTCATGAACGAGAGGAGCGCAATGGACGCCCGTCCTGACAGCGATATTGAAGTCGCCGTCCAGGATGGCCCCCACATCGTGCGGGTCCATGCCCCGGACGTTTGCCGTCAGCAATGCAACGTGATCGGAAAGGCCTTCCGCATTGTAAAGGTCTATTCCGGCAACCAGGGACAACCCGTCGCTGAGCTTCCCGAGGAGTTCCATCTCCCGGGTATGCATCACCTCGACACCCGCCTCCGCGAGGTAGTCAAGGCTCTCGGAGAGGCCTATGATGCCCAGGAGATTGAGGGTGCCCGCCTCCAGCCTGTAGGGAAAGTCCCGGGTGTGGACGGGGCTCGCCGAATCGATCCCCGTCCCGCCAAAGCGGGAAGGTTCTATATCCTCCAGCTGTCGGCTGAGGATGAGGCCGCCGATCCCCGTGGGCGCCAGCATGGACTTGTGCCCCGTGAAGGCGAGGGCGGCGACCTGCCAGTCATCCACGCGGATGGGGACCGCGCCGGCGCTCTGGGCGGCATCGACAAGCAGCAGCACTCCTCGCTCGGCGCAACACCGCCCTATTTCCCGGACGGGCTGGACGGTTCCCAGAACGTTCGACGCGTGAGTGACGACAACGAGCTTTGTGTCGGGCCGAATGGCCGCGACGATATCATCGGGATCCACGAAGCCCTTTCCATCGAAGCGGACGAGGTCGTATTCGATGATCCCCTTCTCTCGCAAATGATAAAGAGGTCTCAGGACGGAATTGTGCTCGAGCCTTGTCGACACGACATGGTCCCCGGGATGAAGGATCCCCTGGAGAGCTATGTTCAGCGCGTCGGTGGCGTTGCCGGCAAAGATGACCCGGTCGGGGGCTGAAGACCCAAAGAAGCGGGCGGTCTTGCGGCGCGTATCCCGGACGTACTCCTCAGCCTCGGCGGAGAGGTCGTAACCTCCCCGGCCCGGCGAGACGCCAATCCGGCGGTAGGTCTCCATCGTCTTCTCCAGGACCGACGCGGGCTTGGGAAATGTTGTCGCCGCATTGTCGAGATAAACCGGCTTCACGGACATATCTTTCACGTGCACGACCTCGGGTTCGGCAACCCGGCTATCCGCCGAGCCCCCTTGCGGATCCCGCCGGGGAAGAGCGCCTCAAGGTCCATGAGACTCATCCCGAGACCCGCCTTGAGGTCGCGGTTCATGGGTGCCCTGCCATGGTAGGCATAATAATCCCGCAGGAAACGGATGACCTTCCACTGGTCGTCGTTGAGGCCTTCCATACCGGATTCCAACGCGAGCGCCCGCCCCACATCCTCCGTCCAATCCTCCGGCCGCCACAGAAACCCCTCATCATCGAAGACAACCTCCCTTCCCGCAATGACCCGCACCCTCTGTTGTATATCGTCTGTTCTCATCGAGAAAATCGCCCAACCAACTCCAACGGTTCCAACGCCCCCGCCTGCTCAAAGCATTCTGATTGTCTTTGTCTTTGCCCTCAAGCGACTCGAGCCATTCAAGCTATTCAAGCCGTCTTTTCCTCCAGCGCCGTCCGTATCTTTTCCGGTGTCGCCGGCAGGTCGTAGATCCTCACGCCGCAGGCATCGTAGATAGCGTTGATGACGGCAGGGGCCGTGCACACCATCGTCATCTCACCAATTCCCACCGCCCCCAGCGGACCCTTCGCCCGGGGAGTCTCCCGTACTATTACGTCCATATCGAAAGCGGTCTTCATCGTCGGGAATTTGAAGGTAAACCAGTCCTTCGTCACGCCGTGGACGTACTCCTCCCTCAGGGCGAAGCCGACACCCTGATCCATCCCCCCGTGAAGCTGTCCCTCGAGATTCTGGGGATTGATCACCGTGCCGGGGTCGACAGCGGTCGTCATCCTGATGACGCGGACCTCGCCCGTATCCGTGTTGACCTCCACCTCGGCCATCTGGATGGCGTGGACACGGGATTCGAAAGACAATCCCTGGCCCGTTTCGGGGTCCATACCGGTGTCCCTGCCGGCGGCCATCTTCGAACCCAGGTAATGGGTGGGCTTTCCCGCTTTCCTGAGCCCCTCACAGGTGGTCGCTCCCGCTTCCTCCATGGCCTTCTTCAGCTGCTCGATGGCAAGGACCAGGGAACCGCCGGCCATGTAGGTCATTCTGCTTCCCGCCGCGGGGCCCATCCCCGTCGTCCTGTCGGTATCCCGGGTGACAAGACGGATCTTTTCAAGCGGTATGCCCGTGAGATGGGATGCTATCTGTGTCAGCATGGAATCGTTGCCTTCTCCGGGATCAGCGACAGCCGCCAGGATAGTCAGTCCGTCATCGGGATCAAGCTCCACGACAACCCTCCCTATGTCCGCGGGGCCTCCGATACCGAAGGCGTGCGTGGCGATGCCTACCCCCCGCCTTACGACGCCCGCCTTCATCGCTCCGGCTTCCCTCTTCGCCCTTTCGTATGCTGGCCTGATGGCATCACAGAGTTCCGGGAAAGGCCACTCGTCATAGACCATGCCCGTGGAAACGCTCTGCCCGGGCAGAAGGGAGTTGATCCTGCGAAATTCAAGAGGATCCATGCCGATCTTTTCGGCGAGCATATCCATAACAGACTCCAGCGCAAAGGTGACCTGCGGAGGTCCCGCTCCCCGGGCCGCTCCGCCGGCAGGATTATTCGTATACACCAGCCGGGCTGACGCATTCACGTTCGGGATATTGTAGGAGCCCGAGAGCATCCATAGCGCCCGCTTGACGACAGTCATGCCGATTATCTGGTATGCGCCGTTGTCGACGGTGAAGTCTATCGTGAAGGCCGTCAGTCTTCCGTCAGCCCCGCAGCCGAGCCTCGCCTTCATCGTGAAAGCGTGACGCTTACTGCTCATGATCATCGATTCCGCAAGACTGGGGATGTATCGCACAGGACGCCTGAAATGGAGGGCCGCGGCTCCGGAAATGGCCTCCGAGGTCATCGCGAGCTTTTGCCCGAAGTTTCCCCCCGAGAAGGCCTCCTCATACCGCACGTTCTCGTGGCCGAGGCCCTCCTGCAGATCCGCCATATGGAGATGAATGTTTATGCTTCGCCCTATTACCACGAGTTGAGCATCCTGTCCCTCGCCTTCCATGTAGGCCACGGTAGCCTCAGGCTCAAGGGGAGCCTGGTGATTGATCTGCGTCGAGAGATCCGCTTCAACCACGGCAGCGGACAGTTCCAGAGCCGCTGGCGCATCGCCCTTTATCTGGGGTTGCGTGAAACAAAGATTCGGCCATTCGGCATGGATGGAAATCGCGCCTTCCTTCATCGCCTCCACCGGCGACGTGATGACGGGCAGAGGATCATACTCGACCTTCACGGCCGCCAGAGCGGCGAGAGCTTCATTCTTTGTTCGCGCCGCCACGATCGCTATGGCGTCTCCCAGGCAGTAGACCTTGTCTTCCGCCAGGATGGGCTGGTCGGCAGATATGATCTTGATCCGGTTCGTCCCCTTGATATCCGCGGCGGTCATGACCCCGACCACCCCCGGCATTCTCGCGGCCCGGGATGTATCCACCGACAAGATCCTGGCATGGTGCTCCGTGCTCCTCGTCACCGCCAGTTCAAGAGGATCTTCAAGCTTGATGTCGGCCGAGAACTCCGCGAGCCCGCAGGCCTTCAACATGGCTGAGGGACGGGGATGGGACACACCGATCCTGGGACCGTTGGGATCGGGCCTCACCGCATCCGGCGTTGTCTCGCCCCGGATGAACCGGCCGGCAAGCCTGACCGCCTCTATGATCTTCACGTACCCCGTGCAGCGGCAGAGATTGCGCTGAAGGGCCTTCTTTATCTCTTCGTCACCGGGGTCGGGGTTTCTATCCAGAAGAGCCTTCGTGGCCATGATCATGCCGGGCGTGCAGAAACCGCACTGTATGGCTCCCGAAAGGACATAGGCCTCCTGGATAAGGTGGGGATTATCGGGTGTGCCGAGACCCTCCACGGTCAGCACCTCGGCACCGTCGAGGTCCACCACTTTCTGCAGGCACGACGGTGCGGCCTTTCCGTTGACGATGACCGTGCAGGCCCCGCACTGCCCTTTGCGGTCACAGGACTGCTTCGCCCCCGTGAGCTTCAGGTCTTCCCTCAATATATCCAGAAGCACTCGATCGGGCTCGACGACGAACTGCGTCCATACCCCATTTATCCTCAACCGCACCCTTTCCATCAGCTACTCCCTTTCCGTCCCCCGGGTTCTTTCTGTTCCAACCCTCAAGCGACTCAAGCTATTCAAGCATTCAAGCTATTCTTTCGGGGGTTTCGTCGTGGCCGGCACCTCCCATTTCGCTATGATCCTGTCGTATGTCCCATCGGCCATTATGGCCTTGAGTCCCTTATTGAACCTTGCCAGGAAATCGCCGTTTTTGCCCTTCGCGACGGCCACGCCGATGGGGATCTCGAGAAAACCTCTTTCCGGCAATGAGAACTTGCCGGGAAAGGAACCTCCCGCAAGGACCGCGCCGACCTGCGTATTGAGGGCGGCGGCGTCCGCCTTTCCATCGAGGACCGCCTGAAGGGTCGACTTATAGTCCTTAACATCGGTGAACACCTTCACCCCGGGGAAATTCTTCTTGATATAGCCCGCCAGAGGGCCCTTCAGCGGGGTTACCACGGTCTTGCCCTCGAGTCCCTTGAGAGAATTGCAGGGCGGCGCGGGCGACTTCACGAAAAGGGCCCCTCCCGTCATGAGATAGGGATCGCTGAAGTCAAAGGCCTTCTTTCGTTCGGCGTTGATCGCGAAGAAGGAAAGACCGTCCGCCTCCCCCTTCAGCACCATTTCCTGCTCCTTCTCCTGAGGCTGCGCCGCGAAGACAACCTTGAGCCCGACCCTCGCCAGCGCTTCCGTAAGGATGTCCACGGTCAACCCCTTGGACGTACCGTTCTCGACAACGGCAAAAGGCTCGAAGGACTCGATATGGGTCAGTCTGAAAGTATCCCTGCCCGCCTCACCGCTCGTCTGGGACCATGCAGCGCCGAAGCTGAAGGCAAGGAGAATTGCCAGGGTTGCCGCCGCCAGAATACCCTTCCTCATGAAGCTCCCCCTTTTCGATTTTATTGTGTTCCTTTCGACCGCACTTCGATCAGGTGTCGACGGTACAAAGGGACCGGAGATCCTCCACGCGATGAAGGCTGTCTGACCGGAACGCTCCGTCCCGTTGTGGCTCTTGTCGATAACCTTATTGTATCCCATCGTCGGGGAGTTGTTAACAATTTGTTCGTTTCGCTGCCCCATGCAGCTTGAAAAGGAGGGGAGGAAATGCTAGAATCGACGCGAGCCGCAGAAACTGCCCCTTTCTATCCGCGATGATGGAGATCAGACACGTGCGAGCCCTCCGTTGCTTTATCACCCCTCTCCTGGCCATCATTCTTATAGCGGCGGTGTTCCTCTCCGCAGCCTCCGTCTGCCGGTCGGACGACGATATTGCTGTGCTTGCGAGACAGATAGACGATCTTAAGAAGGATGGCAGGGTCCGGGAGGCAATCCCTCTGGCGGCGCGGCTTGCTTCCATCAGGGAGTCGACACACGGCCCGGACCATCCCGCCACCGCCGTGGCGCTGATGGGCCTCGGCAACCTCTACCGGATGGCGGGGCGCTTCACGGACGCGGAGCCGCTCCTTAAGCGCGCCCTCAGTATACAGGAAAGGGCCCCCCGCGGCCCGGACCGGCCGGCCGTCGCCCAGAACCTCATGCTCCTCGCCATCGTCTACACCAGCACCGGACGATACGCCGAGGCGGAGCCCCTCCTCAAGCGCGCTCTCGACATCCGCCAAAGGACACAGATGCAGCGCCCCGGGGCCATCGCCTTCAACCAGGTGCTTCTCGCCGATGTCTACCACCACGCCGGCCGTGAGGCCGAGGCAGAGTCGCTGTTAAAGGAGGCGCTTAACGGATGGAACAAGGACCAGGACCTTCCTCCCGAGGCGATCGCCTTCTCCCTCACCCTGATAGCAAAGATCTACCGCACGAGCGGCCGTTACGCCGAGGCGGAACCACTTGTCGAACGCTCCCTCGCGATATGCGAGAAGGGGCTTGGCCCGGACCATCCCACCGTCGCCTTTGCCCTCAACAACCTCGCCATGATCTATCGACGCACCGGCCGGAATGCCGAGGTGGAATCCCTTTACAAACGCTCCCTCGCGATCTTCCAGAAGAGCTTCGGGGACAACCATCCCGGCGTAGGCACGTTGCTCAACAATCTTGCCTTCTACTATGGGACAACGGGCAGGCATCACCAGGCCCACTCCTATTTCACGAGGTCCCTGGGCGTACAGGATTCGCTCCGGGAGTCCGTCTTTACGCTCCTGACGGAAAAGCAGAAACTCTCCTATATGAAAACGCAGGAGATGACCATCCATGGATACGTGAGCCACACCTTGAGTTTTCCCCGCAGCAGCGCTGCGTCCGTTGTCGATGCCTTCAATGCCTGGCTTAAGTGGAAAGGCTCCGTCATAGAGGCCCAGGGGCGTTACCTCGACGCCCTGGGTGCGTCTGACGATCCGAAGGTACGGGAAAAGTTCAAGGAACTGACGGCGCTGAAACGGGACATCGCAAGGCTCCAGCTTGCCGGAGCGGGAAAGACGGCGCCCGGGGACTACGCGAGGGAGATGTCCGAGCTGGTGAAAAAGAAGGAGTCTGTCGAACCTGAGCTCATGGCCGCGAGCAGGGAGTTCATGCTGCAAAAGAAGGCGCAGACGGCGGATGTCGGGACCCTCTCATCAAACCTTTCCCGGGACTCCGCCTATCTCGACTACGCAAGGATCACCCTCTTCGATTTCAGGAAGAGGAAATGGACGGAACCCCATTACCTGCTCTTCCTCCTCATCCCGGGGGAGGCCCGGGAGGTGCGGCTCATCGACATGGGGGCAAGCGAAAACGTGGACAGGCACATACACGCATACCTCGGGGAGATGGCACGGGCCGGAAGGGAAGGCGTACTGCCGAGCGAAAAGAAGCTCAAAGCCGAGGCATCGGCCCTCTATGACATTCTTGTCAAGCCCGTCGAACCTTCCCTGAAAGGGAAAAAGCGCCTTCTCGTGAGCCCTGACGGCAACCTCAACCTCATCCCCTTTGAGGCCCTCGTGAACCCGGCAGGCACTTATCTCATCGAGGATTTCCTGGTCAGTTACGTCGGAGCGGGCAGAGACGTGGTCAAGTTCGCGAAGGCAACGCTTGCGGGCGGGGAGTCGCTCATAATCGCAGACCCCGACTACGATCTGGGACAGAAGGAGGTCGAGAAGGCACGGTCATCGGCCGGCCTCAGGGCGGCGGGCATGAAGGGCCATGTCTCGAGGGACGCGGCGGGTATGCATTTCGAACGTCTTCCCGACACCAGGGAGGAGGCCGACACCATTGAAAAGATCCTGCAGGGCAGGTTCGGGCAGAAGGTGTTCAACGAACAGGACAAGAGGGCGCTGGAGCTTGTCCTTTTCCGCGCGTCCTCCCCAAAGGTCCTCCACCTGGCCACGCACGGGTACTTCCTCGCCGAAGAGGAGGCAAAACAGTCCGAGAAGACGGGGGAGTTCCCGTTGACGGGCGATCCGCTGCAAGATACCCCTGCTACGATAGAGAACCCGATGCTCCGCTCGGGCATAGTCCTTGCCGGGGCCAACACGTCTCTTAAGGAGGGAAAGGACGAAGGCATGGTCACGGCCGAGAAGGTCCTCGGGCTCAACCTCAGGGGCACCGACCTCGTCGTCCTGTCCGCATGTCAGACTGGCGTGGGCGACATCCAGAGCGGCGAAGGCGTCTTCGGGTTGAAAAGGGCCTTCATCCTTTCCGGGGCGAAGACCCTCGTCATGAGCCTCTGGAGTGTTCCCTCAAGAGAGACGGTGGACCTGATGACCGCCTTCTACGCCCTCCTTTCCGAGGGGAAGACACCGTCAGAAGCGCTCAGGCAGGCAAAACTCACCCTCATGAAGCAGAAACCCCACCCCTTCTTCTGGGCGGCCTTCGTCCTCACAGGCTCACCCTAGGAACCCGTTCAAATCGCTTGAATCGCTTGAATAGCTTGAGAGTGAGATACAAAAAAGTACGGCCAGATCCGGAAGGCTTCCTGGGCCTGGCCGTGTCTGTCTCTTTATCTTCGGTTTTTAACCTTCAAGCTATTCAAGCGATTCAAGCGGCTGCCATTCAAGCCGCTTCTAAAAAGGCTCTTGCCTTCATGAAATACTAAAAGTTATACTCAAATCTATCAGCACCTGGCCGGCCGGCCGCTGTCGTTCCGGTGGCGGGCCTTAATGGATTCAACAATAAAGCGATATACCGGGAGATGGTCCGAATTCCGTGCAGGCTGAGCTTAGTGACTGACACAGAGATCTCGATGAACGTTGCGCGCTCCTCGCCATCCACAGCATCGGGCACGTACCGACCCATAAGAAACGGAGTGTTTTCATGATGTCCACAGAATCCCTCGTACCTTGCCGTTCAAACCGGACCTTCCGGGCGATGTGCCTTATCGCCGTCGCGCTTCTCCTCCTGCCTTTGATCGGGGGCTGCTCGAAAAAGCAAAAGCCCCAGGGCCGGCAGGCAGAGGTTACCATCATGAAGGTCGTCCCTGCCGACACACCGGTCACCTTCGAGTTCGTGGCACAGACGCAGAGTTCACACGAGGTGGAGATCCGGGCGCGGGTCAGTGGATTCCTGGAAAAAAGGGTCTACACCGAAGGGAGTATTGTCAAGAAGGGGAGTGTGCTTTTCCTCATGGACAAGAAACCTTTCCAAACCCAGGTGAACGCGGCCGCGGCCGCGCTGGCCAGGCAGAAGGCATCGCTGGAGGTCGCCCGCATGAACCTGGAGCGCGTCAAGCCCCTGGCGGAGCAGAACGCATTATCGCAGAAAGACCTCGATGACGCCAAGGGTTCTTACGAGTCCAGCGCAGCGGCAGTAGAGCAGGCAAAGGCGCAACTCGAGATGGAACAGCTCAATCTGTCCTATTGCACAATAACAGCGCCGGTGACGGGCATTACCAGCGCCGCCATGATACAGGACGGAGCATACATCAGCGCGATGAACAATCAGCTGACGACCGTGTCCGTACTGTCTCCCATGTGGGTCAACTTCAGCGTTTCTGAGAACGATATGAAACGTTTCACTGACCGCGTTGCCAGCGGCCAGATCATACCGCCCAAAAACGATGATTACGAAGTCCAGATAGTCCTCGTGGACGGGTCGGTCTTCTCCGAAACAGGTCGCATCACCTTTGCGGCCCCATCCTTCAACCCGAAGACGGGAACCTTCCTTATCCGTTCCAGCTTCAAGAACGAGAAGGGCGATCTCCGCCCCAACCAGTACGTCCGGGCCCGCATGAAAGGTGCGATCCGCCGCAACGGCATTCTCGTGCCCCAGCGCGCGGTACAGCAGGGGGCAAAGGGACACTTCATGTGGGTGGTGGACAAGGATGGGAAAGCGGAATTCCGGCCCGTGACACTCGGCGACTGGTATGGCGATGATGTGTTCGTCGACGCCGGGCTTCGCGCCGGGGATCAAGTCGTTACCGACGGACTTCTCTCGGTCCGTCAGGGTGAACCCGTAAAGATCAAGCCCGCGACTGAGGTTCCCGTGCCTGAGAAGGACACTTCCGGGACAAAACCGCAAGGGACCGCTCCGGCCGTCAAGATCGAGACGGTACCGACAAAACCGGCGGCGGCACCAGAGGCGAAAACGGCCGGGACCGCGGCTCCTTCAAAACCCGCGGCGAAACCGGTTGAACCGGGAACACCTGCCAAACCCGCCGCGAAACCGGCCAGTTCAGGCGGGCCCGGGGGAACACAGCAGGGGAGGTAGGGTATGTTCTCCAGGTTCTTCATTGAACGGCCCATCTTCGCCACCGTCGTGGCCACGATCATCGTCATTGCCGGCCTCGTGGCAATGAAAGCCCTGCCCGTCTCCATGTATCCGGATATAACACCCGTCCAGGTCGTCGTGTCAGCCACGTACCCGGGCGCCGACTCCAAGACGGTGAGTGATTCAGTGGCCGCCCCCATCGAGGCCCAGATCAACGGCGTCGACAAGATGCTCTATATGACCTCGACATGCTCCAACACGGGCCAGATGAGCCTGACGGTCTATTTCGCCCTCGACATGGACCCCGACATCGCCCAGGTCCAGGTCCAGAATCGCGTTAACCTTGCAACTCCCCAACTCCCGTCGGCGGTTATCCAATACGGCGTGTCGGTGGAGAAGAAGGCGTCCAACATCCTGATGATCCTTTCCGTCTTCAATAAGGACGGGCGCTATACCTCCGACTATGTCACGAACTATGCCAACGTATATGTTCTGGACGCCCTGAAACGCGTCGAGGGTGCCGGCGAGGCGCAGATCTTTGGTGTGCCCGACCAGGCCATGAGGATCTGGATGAACCCCGACAGGATGGCCTCCCTGGGGGTCACCACCAGCGATATCCAGAACGCTGTCGCCAAGCAGAACGCGCTCTGGGGGGCGGGTCAGGTGGGCCAGCAGCCAAGCGACGACAAGGTGCAGATGACCCTGCCCGTCGTTACCCAGGCACCCTTCACAAATCCCAAGCAGTATGAGAGCATCATACTCAAGACCAGCCAGGACGGGAGCGCCATAGTGAAGGTTGGAGACGTGGCCCGCGCGGAGGTGGGACGCAAACAGTATATCGACAACAATAAAATGAACGGGTTTTCCGCCACTCCCATAGCCGTCTATCAGCAACCCGGCGTCAACGGACTTGACGTCTCCGCGGCTGTGAGGAAGACCATGGAGGAACTGCAGAAGTCGATGCCCGACGGGATCGAATACAAGATCGCCCTCGATACCACCGACTTTGTGCGCATATCCATCGAAGAGGTTGTCCACACCCTCTTCGAGGCTATTCTCCTTGTTGTCCTGGTGGTGTATCTCTTCCTGCAGAGTTTCCGGTCCACCATTATCTGCACCGTCGCCATCTTTGTCTCATTGATCGGCACCTTCTGCGGTATGCTCGCCCTCGGGTTTTCCATCAACATGCTCACACTCTTCGGAGTCGTTCTCGCCATCGGCATGGTCGTCGATGACGCCATTGTCGTCGTGGAGAACGTGGAACGAAACATGGTGAAGAAGCACATGCCCCCGAAGGAGGCGACCATCAAGGCCATGGAGGAAATCGGCACGTCGCTCATTGCCGTCGTCCTCGTCATGGCATCGGTCTTCATCCCTGCCGCGTTCCTGCCGGGCACCACCGGGCAGCTCTACAAGCAGTTTGCCATAACCATTGTCATATCTGTCGCTCTCTCCGGGTTCATCGCTCTTACCCTGACGCCCGCGATGTGCGCCTTGCTCCTCAAGCACACGACACCATCCCAAAAAGGTGTCTTCAGGTACTTGAACCGCTTTTTCGACTGGTTCAACCGCGGCTTTGACCGTTTCACCGTGGGTTTCGGTGAGGCCGTCGTGCTCATGATAAAGAGGATGACCCTTGCCTTCGGTGTCCTTGCCGTCCTCATGGGGATACTCGTCTACCTCTTCCACGCGATACCGACAAGCTTCGTGCCAAACGAGGACCAGGGTTACCTCATGGCAACACTCATCATGCCCGACGCGGCCAGCCTTAACCGCACCTCCAAAACAGCCGACGAAATAGACAGGATATTTGCCCGGCAACCCGCGGTTGCCGACAGGACAGTCGTCAATGGGTACGGACTCCTCGACGGCCAGTATAAACCAAACGCGGCTACCTTCTTTGTCACCTTGAAGGATTTCAAGGAACGGTATTCCTCAATGAGCCGCGCGAAGAAGGAAAACGCCGGGGCGGTGGCCCGGGCCGTTCACGCGGAAGCAAGCACCATTCAATCGGGCATCTTCATTCCCATCGCGCCGCCGTCTATCCCTGGTATCGGCACCACGGGCGGATTCGAGTTCTGGATCCAGGACAAGGGGGCGGGAGACCCGGCTCGCCTGAACGAACTTGCCGTCCAGTTTATTGAAAAGGCCCGCCAGCGTCCCGAACTCGACAATCTCAATTCCACATTCAGAGCCTCCTCCCAGCAGCTCAGAGCAGATGTGGACCGTTCCAAGGCAATGCTTCTGAACGTCCCCGTATCCGACATCTACAGCGCCCTGCAGGCTCAGTTCGGCTCCATAGTGGTCAGCCAGTTCAATCAGTACAGCCGCGTCTGGAACGTCACCCTCCAGTCTGACGCCCCGTACAGAAAGAGTCCCGAGGACGTCACAAAACTCTACACAAGGTCCAATGACAACGAGATGGTGCCTCTTTCCGCGGTAGTCACGACAAAGTACGTCACGGGACCGGATATAATGTCCCGCTTTAACGGCTTTCCCGCCGCCCAGATCACGGGTAGCGCCGCACCCGGCCGTTCCTCCGGAGAAGCCATCAAGGCCATGGAGGAGGTCGCCGCCGAGGTCCTGCCGCAGGGCTACGGAATCGCGTGGTCCGGCCTCGCCTACCAGGAGAAACAGTCGGGAGGGACCTCATCGTCGGCCTTCATCTTCGGCCTTATCATTGTCTTTCTCATCCTCGCCGCCCAGTTCGAATCCTGGGTCATGCCGGGGTCCGTCATGACGGCGGTGCCCTTCGGCATCCTCGGTGCCCTCTTCTTCAACTGGATGCGAGGACTTGAGAACGACGTCTACTTCCAGATAGGCCTCCTCGTCCTTATCGGCCTCGGCGCGAAGAATGCCGTCCTTCGCGTGGCCTTCGCCTCGGACCTGCGCAAGCAGGGCCTCTCCATCATGGACGCCACCATCCAGGCGGGCGAGCAGCGCCTGCGGCCCATCATCATGACCTCGCTGGCCTTTATCTTCGGTGTTCTGCCTCTTGCCATCGCGACGGGCGCCGGTGCCAATGCCCGTCACTCCATCGGCACGGGCATTATAGGCGGTATGATAGGCGAAACAACACTGGCCATGCTCTACGTCCCTCTCTTCTTCTACATCTTTGACAGATGGGCGGAAAAGTCGGGCAAGAAGAAAGAGCCGGTTCCGGCAAAGAGATCTCCGGGCACAGCACAGGAAGAGGAACCCCGCGGTGGCGCAGCACCGGAGAGGGAGGGAGGCTGACATGATGAAGAGGCTTGTCCTTCTTTTCCTGATAGGTCTCCTTGCGGCGGGATGTGCCATCGGCCCCGATTACCGGCGACCCGAGATCGACATCCCCCAGGCATACCGGTACGGTGGTGGTGAGGGAAAGACCGAGGCCGCCGACAGCGAATGGTGGAAACAGTTCAAGGACCCCATTCTCGAACAGTACATCGCCGAGGCACTCGTCAACAACAAGAACGTGAAGATCGCGGCCGCTAACGTTGAACGGGCCGGGGGTGCCCTGATGACGACCCGCTCCGCCCTTTTTCCCCAGATATCGTACAATGGATCGGCGGAACGGACACAGATATCCAAGAACAACTTAACCGTGCCCACCCAGAACCCGTACAACAACTACCAGGCCCTCGGCGGAGCGACCTGGGAGATCGACCTCTGGGGACGCTTGAGGCGCCTGACGGAATCCGCCCGCGCCAGCCTGTACGCGACGATGGAGGCGCGGCGGGGCATCGTGCTGTCCCTGACTGCCGAGGTGGCCTCCACGTACATCCAGTTGAGGGCTCTCGATGAGCAGCTCATTATCGCCTATGACACCCTGAAAACGTACAAGGAATCAGTGAGGATCTTTGAATTACAGAACAAGTACGGCCAGGTCTCGGGTATGACCGTCGAGCAGGCGCGTTCGCAGTACGAGACTGCGGCGTCTCAGATACCGCAGATCGAGGTCCAGATCGCCCAGACGGAGAACGCCCTGTGCATCCTCCTCGGCCGCAACCCGGGACCCCTCGAGCGGGGCCTGAAGCTCGCCGAGCTCACAATGCCGCCCGTCCCGGAGGGACTGCCCTCAGACCTTCTCGAGCGACGTCCCGATGTCCTGCAGGCGGAGCAGAACCTCATAGCCGCCAATGCTCAGATCGGTGCCGCAAAGGCACTGTTCTTCCCCAGGATCTCCCTCACCGGCAACGCCGGCTGGACAAGCCAAGATCTCTCCAGTCTCTTCATGGGCCCCAGTGCCGCCTGGAACTATGTCGGTTCGGTCACGGGCCCCATATTCACGGGTGGCGGCATACTGGGACAGTTCAGGCAGGCCGAGGCGCAGCAGAAGGCAGCCCTGTACGCCTACCAGCAGGCAATACAGAACGCCTTCGCCGACACCGAGAATGCCCTCATCACACGCCGGAAACTGCAGGAACAACTTGCTGCCGACCAGAAAAAGGTTGCTGCCTACAAGGAGTACGCACGGTTGGCCGGCCTCCAGTACAACGGCGGCTACACGCCCTATCTTACCGTGCTTAACGCTCAGCAGCAGCTCTTCCCCGCCGAGCTCGGCGCCGTGCAGACGAGTGCCTCGGCCTTCATATCCATCGTCAACCTCTACAAGGCGATGGGCGGCGGCTGGGTGGCAAAGGCTGATGCTTTGACACTGGGCCCGGACACCGCGCAGGAGACGAAGGGCGAGGAAAAACCTGAGGAAAAGAAGTAAGGGACGGCTTGAATCGCTTGAGTGGCTTGAATCGCTTGAGTGGAAGAGGCATGCCGCCCTCCCGGGTAAGAGTGTGAAGTGAGCAGTATGGAACAAGAGGGTTATCGAGAGACGGAGATGTGCGTGCGGTGCGAGGGGAGTTGCTGCCGGCTGCAGCCCGGTCACTGTTTGCCGTCGGAGTTCGAATCGGCGGAGGCAGTCAGGGCCGCGGTGGTCAGCGGCAAGTACACCATTGTCCTTCTCTTCGACGAGCACATAATGGCGCGCGTCGTCCGGCCGCACTACAAGGACCCCGAGGCGAGGAAGGGCTGTATCTTCCTGCGCGAGGACGGCTGCGAACTGTCCTTTTCCGAAAGGCCCTACGGTTGCCGCATGCTGAAACCGAAAGAGCAGGACGACGGGCACTGCGAACCGCAGGGGGCCTCCATCGAGGAGGCAGGCCGCATGTGGGAAGAAAGCGGCTACCTTCCTCCCATATGGAGCTCCATCATCCCCGTCAAGTGAAAACCGGTTCAAAGGTTCAAGGATAAAGATGGTTTCAGATTTCAGGTTTCAGGTTTCAGGCAAAAACCACACCAAGCAGACAGCAGTTCCAACGGTTTTATCGGTTCCAACGGTTCCAACGGTTTTATCGGTTTCTACCTCGCCAGCCTCAATATCCTGTACGCCCCCTGCAGCACGAGGATGAAGACGATGGACCCCACCACGAGATCAGGGATGTTCGAACGCGTGAAGTACACGAGGACTCCGGCCGTGATGACGCCGAGATTGGCTATTACGTCCATGGACGTGAATATCAGGCTCGCCCGCATGTGGACCTCACTCTTCGATTTCTGGAGGAGGGCCACACAGATGGCGTTGCCCGCGAGGGCGAAGATGGAGACGATGATCATCGTGACAAAATCAGGGGCTTCACCTTGTCCGAGAAAGCGGCGGATGACCTCGGCGAATCCCAATATCCCCAGAATTCCCTGAAAGTACCCGGCTACCCCGGCAACTTTTCTCTTACGCGCCGCGGCCCCTCCGACAGCGAACAGGGCAAGGGCGTAGACTATGCCGTCCGCCAGCATGTCCAGGCTGTCGGCGACAAGCCCCATGGAACCCGCGATGAGGCCCGCCATCATCTCGACCACAAAGAAAGAAATGTTGATGAAGAGGACCTGCCAGAGGATGCGCGCCTGGAGACGGTCAGCCTCCGTATCGGCGGGAGGCTGCATCTTCTCGGAGGAGACGACGGATGCCCCCAGATGGAGGTCCTCAAGGAGTTCGAGAACGTCCCCCGGGCGGCCCGTGTGATATACTTCGAGTTTCCGGTTCGGCAGGTCAAAAGCGAGGGCCTGTACTGAGAGCATTCCCTCAAGCTTCATCCTGATCAGCTGTTCTTCCGAGGGGCAGTCCATCTTCACTATCCGGAAGGTGGTCTTAACCCCGGCGGCCGTCATTTCTCGGCCTTTTCCAGATCACTGCCAATATCCCGCGTGAGGTCCACGGTAAGGTAGTCGAGGGTAACGGGCAGGCCCAGCTCCAGGCGCGGCACGTGCTGGATGCCTATGCGGGCTTTTTTGAGCGTGCATTCGATGAGATGGCCGCCGCGACGGCGGTCTTCAGACAGAAAATGGAGATGGAAACCGGGGGCGTTCAGGGATTCCATGAACGCCGGGGTGTAGAACCCTGCGAGGGACCCACTCACGTCATGGAAGTCGAAAACGGGCTGGTCCGCTGTCGCCTCCACCAGGGGTCTGTAGTTCTCAGACTTCGGCACCGCACGGCACCGCACGTGGCTGAAAATGCCATCCACCCGAATGGCGTAGAGCATGTTCCGGGAGGGTATGAGACCATCGAGAAGGGTCGTAAGCTCCGAGGCACCGGAAGCTCCATCGATATCATCGAAGGTGTCGGGGGTGAAGAAGGTCACACAGGCAAAGGGCGATCTCTCGTCGTCGCCAACGTCGTACACGTTCCCGTCCGATCGTATCTGGTACACGCTGCCGTCGAGAAGGAGCATCTCCCCGTCAAGGTAGTTGAATGTTCCAAGCCCGAAATCGCCATGCTGCCTGACCTCGGCTATCGTGGTGTTCTCCACGTAAAGCCCCTCCACGAGCGCGTTGATGGGGGCCGAAAGATAGACGGCGTTACCTTCTCTCCCTGTACTGAGGAATTGCCTCAACGCCTGCTCGATGATGTCCGCTGCCGAGCATCCTGTCCGTTCCATTGCGCCGGTAAGCTGTTTCAGGGCATCGTAGGACAGGAGGAATTCGAGCTCCGTGACCTTCTCACCGGCCATGCGCGGCACCCTCCTCCTGAACGATGTCGCCACTGCGCCGGCGGGGCTTTCTTCGCCTGCGCCTCCGCTTTTTCCGGGGAGCCTCATCTGCCGGCAGATCCGCGGGTTCCGCCGGGGGGTTCTCGATGAGAAAGGCTTTCCACCATTCCAGAACCGCCCGGTGCTCCCCATCGGTTCCGGCACCGATCTCCAGACACATAAGTGTCTCGGCAAACTCCGGTCTGCCGGCAAGCGTGGAGGGTCTGCGGGGCGGCATTCTGCACAGGGAGGTCTCAAGAGCAAGGATGGAGTTCAATCTGGCACCCACACGGCCCGGAATCTGGGTATTCTTCGATATACCCTCCAGGAGACCGGCACAGGTCTCATCCAACGCCTGACGCCTGGGAATGCCCTCCCGGTGACGAGCCAGCGCAGCCTCCTCCACCCGGGGACCGAAAAGAGCGGCAAGCAGGAGCGCCACCGATGCGCCCTGTCCGCCACGAACCATTTCGTCGATCCCGGCGAGGTTCCTCTTCAACACCTCGGAACGGCCGTCACGCTCCCGGATCCACCCGGCGAGGTCGGGGAAGAGAGCCGCGAGGAGCCCGCTCTTTTCCAGGAGCGCGAGCGTCGGACATGCGAAACCAAGGAGGAACAGTTTCTGAATTTCCTCGTAAAGCCGTGATGGAGAGGCGCGGGATATGGTGGGGCAAAGCTCTTTTATGCTCTCCCATGCGGTCGTCTCTATATCGAAACCATGGGACGCGGCGAACCTCACGGCACGGAGCATCCGTACGGGGTCTTCCGTGAAGCGCACGCGCGGGTCTCCGATGGAACGTATGAGCCGGTCCTTCAGGTCGGCAAGACCCGTACAGTAGTCCACGACGGAAGCGTCGGCAATATTGTATGCAAGGGCGTTGATGGTAAAGTCGCGGCGGAGTGCGTCCTCCTCCGGTGTCCCGAAGATATTATCGGCAAGGACCATCCCGTTCGCATCCTTCATGTGGCGCACGTGGCGCCGGCCCTGGTTCGCCTCATCAGGCTCGACCACATCCGAAGGTTCCGCAGACCGGCGGAAGGTAGATACTTCCAGAATCTCATCCTGGAACCGCAGGTGCGCCAGTCTGAACCGCCTGCCGACGAGCCGGCAGTTGTGAAAGAGCCTTTTGATCTGGCCAGGTGTCGCGTTGGTACCGATATCAAAATCCTTGGGCGTCCTTCCGAGGAGAAGATCGCGGACACAGCCGCCCACCAGGTACGCTATGAAACCCCGGGAATGCAGCCGGTAAAGTGTCCGAAGCGCATTCGGACTCACCTGCTTGCGCGAGATGCGGTGCTCCTTCCGGGGAACGATCTTTGGCTCCATGGGCATCAACATACCACACCCCGCAGCAAAATCAAAGGGTGCCGCGGATAAAGATGCTTCATTTTTTGATGGCGTTGTCATCCCGGAATCCAGATATCAGTCCTCCTCCGATTCGAGACAATAAGAAAGGTATCCATTCGGTCTTATCTACCGAATGGATACCTTCGTTTGCTACATCATATGCTCAGCCGGAATCAACCCGCTGCTTCTTCCTTGCCTTTCCTGACGACGGTCCTCTTGTCCTCGGGCGGAGCGGGAGGCACCGGGCCGGTGATCTTCGATATGGCGCGGAACTTCGGAGGACAGACCTCGAAGCATGTTCCGCATCGGACGCATTTGTCCTGATCGACGATGTGAATCTTCTGCTTCTCGCTGATGATGGCGTCCACAGGACAGCGCCTGGCACAGGTCATACAGGCCTGGCACTTCTCCGGGTCGATCCAGTACGAGAAGACCTCGGCAAACTGCTTGTCTATCTCTTCCTTCGTGAAGAGCTTCTCTGCCTCGGCATGATCGTGACCCTCGAGACGGGTCGTAAGCTTTTCCCTGTTCACGATCTTGAAGTAGGGAACAAGTCTCTTGACCTCGGCGAGACGGGTCTTGAGTTCCGCGGCGTCTATCCCTTCCCCTTTGCCCAGGGGACCGAGACCCTTCACTGTCTTGACAAAATCGTTGACGGATTCCGTAAAGACATTCGCCTCCGCACCGGACATGAAATTGATCCGGAGCCTCTCGGGATTGAGGCCTATGTGCTCCATGATCCTCCTGAAGAGCAGGACCATGTTCTGCGCCTGATAGTTCCCGTGTGTGATGTAGTTGCACTCGCCCAGGTGGCAGGCACCCAGGAACACGCCGTCTATTCCGTTCTCAAAGGCCCTGAGGACGAACCCCATGTCCACCCTTCCGGAACACATGACGCGGATGATCCGCATTTCAGTTGTATATTGCAGTCTGGAAACTCCAGCCAGGTCAGCGGCGCCGTACGCTCACCAGTTGCATGCGAAGCCAAGGACTCTCGGTTTGAATTTTGCCGTGCTCATCCGTTCCCACCTCCTTCCATAGATTTACGCATCCGCGGCCGCTGCCGCGTCGATCTGTTTCATGATCTCGTCCTCGGGGACAACCACATCGATCTCGCATGCGAGTTCGTTGTCCGTATAATGGCGAAGCTGAATCGCCCCGGTGGGACACTTGGTGTTGCACAGGCCGTCCCCTTTGCAGAGTACGGGGTTGACCACACACTTTTTGCCCTGCTTTGTATCTTTGAGTTCCAGGGCGCCGTAGGTACAAACCTCGACGCATGCCCCGCAACCCATGCACTGCTTCTCGTTGACCGCGCAGACAGAGCCTGAGGCGACGACGATGTCATTGGACAGGAGGGTCAGAACCCTTCCGGCCGCCCCGTAGGACTGGTTGATCGTCTCCTGGATGAACTTCGGATAGTGCGCAAGGCCGCAGAGGTAGACACCGTCCGTCGCGAATTCGACGGGTCTCAGTTTCACGTGCGCCTCTTTGAAGAAGCCGTCGGGGCTCAAGGTAACCTTGAACTGGTTCGCGACTTCCTTTGTCGCCGCCGAAGGAACGACGGCTGCCGCCAGCGCGATGATATCCGCGTCAAGCTCGAGTTTCTTGCCCAGGATGTAATCCGTCACCGTGACCTTGAGGACGTCTCTTTTGTCCTCGGCCTTGCCCGGCTCTACGACAGGCGGGTCTTCCGGTTCGTAGCGGATGAACTTCACACCCTTCTCGGCGGCCAGGCGGTAGTAATCTTCGTTGAACCCGTAGGTCCTCACATCCCTGAAGAGCATGTAGATGTCCATGTCGGGGTTCTTCTCCTTGAGGAGGAGGGAGTTCTTGATCGATTCGCTGCAGCATATCCTGCTGCAGTAGTTGCGCTCTTCGTTCCTGCAGCCCACACACTGGATCATGACGAGGCTCTGCGCGCCCGTCACCTTCTCGTCGTCGGAGACTATCTTCTCTTCCAGTTCCAGGTGGGTCAGGACCCTTTCGTCCTGCCCGTAGAGGTATTCCGTGGGCGTGTACATGTCGATGCCGATGGCGATCACCGACGCACCGTGCTTTATTGAGGTGGTCCCCTTGCCGGTGGATTCCACCGTGGTCACAAAGTTTCCGACATAGCCTGTCGCCTCTGTGATCTTCGCGTTGTGATACACGTGAACGAGGGGATGCTGGTATATCTTCGTCTTAAGGTCCTTCAGGTACTCCTGAACATCAAGACCCTGGAGCGTGGTATGGATTCTGTTCGCGATACCCCCCAGCTCCTTTTCTCTCTCTATGAGGTGGACCTCATGGCCCTGGTTCGCTATGGACAGAGCACTGTTCATGCCGGCGATGCCGCCGCCGACGACAAGCGCCCTCTTGTCCACGGGCAGGTCGAATTCCTGGAGGGGCTCAAGCTGACAGGCCCGCGCCACGGACATCCTGATGATGTCATGGGCCTTCTCGGTGGCCTCTTCCTTCTCCTTCTGATGGACCCAGGAGTTATGCTCCCTGATGTTGGCCATCTCGTAGTAGTACTGGTTGATCCCCGCCTCGCGGAGCGTATCCCTGAAGAGAGGCTCCAGGGTCCTCGGGGAGCAGGCGGCGACGACCACGCGGTTCAATCCTTCTTCCTTTATTTTGTCAGTTATCTCCCTCGCCGAGTTGGTCGCGCAGGAGAAGAGCTGCTCCTGGGCGTAGACGACGTTGGGGAGGGTCTTGCAATACTCGACCGTTCCGGGGACATTGACGATCCTGCCGATGTTGGCACCGCAGTGGCAGACGAAAACGCCGACCCTGGGCTCTTCCTGGGATACGTCTTTCTCCTCGGGATAGATCCTTTCCTTAGCCAGGTTACCCCTTCTGTACTGAAGCATCTCGCCGATCTGGGAACCGGCACCGGAGGCGCTGAAGACGGACTCGGGAATATCGATGGGCCCCTGGAGGGCGCCGCTCACAAAGATACCCGGCCTGTTCGTCAGCATCGGGTTCCTGGGATCAATCTTGCAGAAATCATGTTCCTCGAGCTCGAAGCCGAACTGCTTCGCCATATCCTCCACGCCCTTGGGCGGGTTCATGCCGATGGACAGAACGACCATGTCGAACTCTTCCTCGATGACGCCGTCCTCGGGGGTACTATACCGTATGGTGACATTGTGCGTCACCGGGTCCTCTTTCACGATCGACGGGTAGCTCCGGAAGAACCTGATACCCGGGAGGTTCTGCGTCCTTTCATAGTAGCGCTCGAAATCCTTGCCGTAGGCGCGCACGTCGTTGTGGAAGATGGTACACTTCGCGTCCGCGTCGTGGTCCTTCGTCAGGATGACCTGTTTCTGGGTGTAGGTGCAGCAAACCGCGGAGCAGTAGCTGTTGCCGCCCTCGATCACCTGGCGGGAACCGATACACTGGATCCATGCCACGTTGTGGGGGTGCTTCAGGTCCGATTTGCGGAGGATCTCGCCGGCGTAGGGGCCGGTGGAACACAGGAGCCTCTCGAAATCCATGCTCGTCACGACGTTCTGGAACTCGCCGTAGCGGTACTCCTCTCTCACCTTCGGATCGAAGGGCTCGAAACCGGGGGCGAGGATGATGGCGCCGACGTTGATGTCTTCCTTCACAGGCTGCTGATTGAGATCTATGGCGTCATTCTTGCATACCGCCTCACAGATGCGGCATTTCTTTTCCTTGAGATAGAGACAGCTCTCGTCGATGTAGGTGATGAGCGGGATGGCCTGCGCGAAATAGACGTGGACCGCCTTGTTCATCGATATTTCCTGGTTGTACTGGTCCGGATACTTCACCGGGCAGTATTCCACGCAGACGGTGCAGCCCGTGCACTTGTCCTCTTTGATGTAGCGGGGCTTCCGCAGAAGCGTTACGTTGAAATTTCCTGCTTCTCCCTCCACGCTGTCAACTTCCGTGTAGGTGAGTACTTCGATGTTCGGATGCCGGCCGACCTCGACCAGCTTAGGTGCGAGAATTCACATTGAGCAGTCGTTGGTCGGGAAGGTCTTGTCGAGCTGGGCCATGTGCCCTCCGATCGACGGCGCCTTCTCAACCAGATACACCTTGAATCCCGCCGTGGCGAGGTCCAGGGATGCCTGGATGCCGCTTATGCCGCCGCCGACGACCATCACGTCGCCGAAGTTGCCGGCCGCGCGGCTCTTGCACAGCTCCTTAATGTTTTCGTTGAGCGATATAACGTTTTCCACTTTCTATCACCTCATCGGTTTATTCTTGTCTGCTACATCACTTCCTGGATGACTTCCGTTATGTCCTTGACCTCTATATCGTCGGCATGGTTCATGACCAGCCTTGAGTCCTCAAGCGCGGTGATGCAGTACGGGCAGGCGGTGATGAGCTCTTTCGCCCCAACCTCAAGCGCCTGCTCTACCCTGATATTGGAGAAGCGCTCGTGCTTTTCCGTTTCCGCCCAGACCCTGCCACCGCCCATGCCGCAGCAGGTGCTGTCCATGCGCGCCTCAGGCAGTTCGGTAAGCTCGACGCCGGGGACCGCTTTCAGCGTATCCCGGGGATCGTCGAAGATGCCGTTGTGCCGGCCGAGGTAGCAGGGGTCGTGATAGGCGACCTTTTTCGCGTAGTCTCCCGAGAGTTTGAGCTTCCCTTCCGCGATGAGCTGGGGCAGGAGCTGGGAGATGTGGACCACCTCGAAGTTGACCTTGAACATGGGGTATTCGTTCTTGAACGTATGGTAACAGTGGGGAGAAGAGACCAGTATCTTCTTTACGCCCGCGTCGACGAAGGCCTTGATGTTCTCTCTCGCGAGCTTCTTGAAGAGGTCCTCGTTGCCCGTCTTACGGATGCTTTCTCCGCAGCAGTTCTCCTTCTCGCCAAGGATACCGAAGCTGACACCGGCCTTCTTCAGCACCTTCGCCGTGGCCTGCGCGACCTTTTTGAGCCTCGGGTCGTAGCTGCAGTAGCAGCACGGGAAATAGAGGTACTCCATGTCTTCCTTGTACGGCTTGACACCGAGACCGTCGGCCCAGGCGGCTCTGGTCTTGCGGTCTTCATTGAAGGGATTGCCCTGGCCGGAAAGCCCCGAGGCAACCGTGCGATAGGGCTTGACCGGGCCGGCGAACACCCCGTACCCAGTCGCCATCCTGCGGATCGCCATCATGTCGTCGATCTGCTTGACGTCCCTGGGGCACCGCTGGGGGCACTTGCCGCAGGTGGTGCAGCGCCAGATCTCTTCCTTCTCTATCTCGCTGATGCCGAATGTGGCCTCGCGGATGAGCTTTCTCATACTGAACTTGCGCACCTTGTTCCAGGGGCAGACGGTATCGCATTTGCCGCACTGGTAACAGTACTTGACGGCGTCTCCGCCTTTCTCCCTGATCTCGTCTATTACCTCTTGAAAGGGGGCTATGATTTCCACGTATCCATCCTCTTTACGTTATCTTGACGTCTAATCCTTCTGGGATATCCGGGCTATGGCTTCCGCCACCTTGTCCAGTCCATACTTGTCGATCATGGATACGAGGCCCGTTTCGACCTTATCCATCTCAACGCTCTCCTCGACCTCCTCTTCCCTCTCTTCATACACGAGGACGTCATTGATGCACCACTCGACGCATTTCGGCTGTTCGAGGGGAGGCTCGTCTTCGCACATGTCGCACTTGAGGGGCAGCCCGGAGTCGGGTTCCTTGAATATGTCCCTCGACGGGCAGGTGGCCCTGCAGAAGGTACACTCGTCGTATTCCTTGCCGTCGATCACGTACTTTTCCCTGCCCATGCATTCCGCCGGGGTGTATTCGCCCGCGAATATGGGAAGCCATACGTCCTTCAGCGGGTGACGGATTATCTGAATGCGGGACCGTGCCGGATTGATTGTGCTGTACCTGGGCGTTGAGTGAAAGGCGGAACAGACTATCTCGCATCCCCGGCAGCCGTTGCACTTGTCGGCATCAACCTTGATCGTCTTGACTTTCTTTTTAATCTTGGCCATCTTTCAATAAACCTCTCTTTTCTAAGTCTTCCGCAACGTAATCGAGATCCAGCTCATGCAGCCGTTCCTTTGTGGGAACGCCGTCCTGGTTCCAGCCCTTGAACGTATAGTACGCGGACATGAGGTTCTCCTCGATCTCGGGGAACCTTCTCTTCCAGTGGTCTTGTGGCGGCTTCTCGTCCTTTCTGCTCATGCCGCGCCTGTTGTTGAGCGCCCTGTGCAGGTTGCGGCTCCTGTTGACTATCTTCTTCAGCGAGGTTTCGTCGAGGTCGAGACCTGTCGCCGCCGAGATTATCCTCGGGTAGTTGTGTATATGATAGGGAGGCTTCAAACAGAAGGATGACATGCCGGCACAGACACAGCAGGCGTCATCGATATTGTGGAGCATCTCCATCCAGTCGACTATATTACAGCACATATCGATCGTCGGGAAATAGGGTATCGCCTTTTCCCCGCGGGGTTCCCATTCGAGGAGCCACTGCTTCCAGCTGTCATCGGGAAGCTGCGGCCAATCCTTCACGAAGGCCTCTCTCTGCTCCATCGTCGGGAAAGCACCCTGAGGCCAGTTCCCCTCGATCTGCGTGATGCTTATCTTCTCGTTTGTTGCATACATGAGGTAGTACAGGGGGTCCATCGTGCCGAGCTTGAGGGGAAGCTGTTCGTGTCTCTTGATCGTGTTGTGATCGAAGGCCTCCGCCCCGTTGCCGATCGCCCTGGCCGCATAATAGACGCCATCCGCCAGAACATCGCCGATACCTTCCCGATGCGCGACCCTGTCGAGGAGCCAGAGGAACCTTCCTTCCTTATCGGTGGGACACGCCGACCACGTGGGACCTGCCTTGAGGTCCTTCTCGGTGATGATGCCCGCTTCGATGAGCTCCACGGCAAAGGCCAGGATCTGCGGAGTCGAGAATGAGTCAACACCGTATTCCGTCGCCCGCTGCAGCGTCTTCCAGGCGAAATCCATGCTGTCCACGTATGACGCCATCATGTATGTCAGCTTGCCAAAACACTTGGCCATGTAACGCGGGGTATCCTTGTATGCAACCAATGCTCCGCAGTGCTGGGGACAGTTGAAACAGCTTATCAGCCGCTTGATGCCTTCCCTCTGCACCCTCGGGAACTCTTCGTCTATCTTCTCATCCCAGAAACCCCTCCTGCGGGTACGCGCATTGCCCCACATGAAGTTCTCGGTGTGCCATTTCTCGTCGGTGTGCACCATTTCCTGCGGCGAGCCGATGCCGGAGAGGATTGTCATGACGTCCGGGATGGGGTTCGCGTTGCGGAAATTAATGTAGGCCATCATGTCCTTCATTTCTTTCATGAAGGCCTCGCCGTTATAAAGGTTGACGTCCTTCGTGCCGCGAACCGCCACGGCCTTTATCTTCTTGTCGCCGAAGATGGCACCGCCGCCGAGGCGGCTGGCGCTGGAACGGCCCTGCTCGATGGAGGCGGTGAAGCACCTGTTCTCCCCTGCCACACCGATGGCGGCCACCTGCGCGTTGGGCTGGTTCAGCTCCATGCGGATAAGGTCCTGCGTCTCAAGGGCACCCCTGCCCACCAGGTGGGTGGCATCGCGGATCTCGACCTTGTCGTTGTTTATCCAGATGTAGACCCATTTCGGGGACTTGTTGTGGAAGATGACCTTGTCGTAGCCCGCATACTTCAACTCCGCAGAAAAGAATCCCCCCATCATCGGGTATGCCAGAAGGTCGGACTGGGGCGAATAGAATGTGACGACGGTGCGGTTCGCGCTGAAGGCCGGAGTGGCATTGAGAACCCCGGAACTGATTATCAGCATGTTCTCATCGTCGAAAGGCTTCACATCCGCAGGAACCCTGTCCCAATGGAGCTTCACGCTCGTACCGAGGCCTCCCAGGTGGGTTTCCAGCATTTTCGGATCCGTTTCCACCCGTTCGATGTTTCCCGTTGCCAGATCGATCTCTAAGTTATACCCTGTTTCTCCATATCTCATTTTTGGCTCCTACTCCTCTGATATCTCCGAAGCTCGCCTTGAACCGCTTCGTGAACTTGTGTATTATATCACAAGCTCCCCTCGTGTCAAGGAAAATACGGACCTTTTTGCCCCATCCAAAACCATGAAAGTTCACCACAACACACGCCTCTGCAATGCTTCGGGTTCCTGCCCATCGGGAGGCGGTCTTCCGTGCGATTCCCGGGGTGGGTGATGGGTGGAAAAGGATACCACAAAGGGACGACGAATAAAAGATGTAAGGGATGGAGGGGACAGGAAATGGCGTGCATCGCGTCAATGAACCGGGTCACCGGGAACTCTTCCGGCAGGTTCAGGGGGGAAATATGGACAAGACCGGTTAAATCCAATATGATATAACGAAACTGCGGAAGAGGTTCCCGAAGTGACCGATATAAAAAGTGCAGGCCTGACAGTATCCATAGAGGAAGCCCTGAGGATCGTCCTCGATTCCACGCGGCACCTCTCCAGTGAGAGCATCCCGATCATGGAAGCATCCGATCGCGTTCTCTACAACGATGTCGTGGCGGACACGAACGTGCCCCCGCTCGACGATTCCGGCATGGACGGCTACGCCATAATCGCCGCGGACACGCTCGGCGCGTCGCGGGACCGCCCGGCCCGGCTTGAGATCGTCGGAGAGGTGCAGGCGGGTGCGTCGAGAGAGGGCAAAGAGGTCACGCCAGGAACGGCGGTACGGATCATGACCGGTGCCCCCATACCGCGGGGAGCGGATGCTGTCATCCAGGTCGAGGACACCGAGGAAGAGGCGGGTTACGTCAGGGTATTTCGCGAAACCACGCGCTTCGAGAATTACAGGTTCGCCGGAGAGAGCATCAGGGTGGGCGACACCATTCTCAACAGGGGCGACCGCCTGACCTCGGCCAAGGTGGGTATCCTCGCCTCTCTCAACCATAACACGGTGAACGTATACAGGCAGCCAACGGTGTCCATCATCTCCACGGGCAACGAGCTCGCGGACATCGGCGAAGACATGCGGTTCGGTCAGATAAGGAACGTCAACGCCTACACCCTGCACGCGGAGGTGGGCAAGTACGGCGGCCTTCCCCTCTACCTCGGCATCGTGAAGGACACCATGGCAGACACAAGGGAGATGTTCCTGAAGGCCCTGGAGTCGGACGTCGTCATCTCCACGGGCGGCGTATCCATGGGGAAATACGATTTCGTCAAGGACATCTTCGCCGACCTGGGCATCGACATACTCTTCGAATGGGTGAAGGTAAAGCCCGGCAGGCCCTGCACCTTCGGGAAGAGGGGGGACAAGCTGGTCTTCGGGCTTCCGGGAAACCCCGTCTCCAGCCTGACATCCTTCATTCAGTTCGTCCGCCCCGCGCTCTTGAAGCTGATGGGCGCGACGAGGATCAACAAGCCTGTCGTCAACGCCGTCCTCGACGAAGATATCAAGAAACATGCCGGAAAGGTCTTCCTCCTGCGCGGCCGGTTCACGATCAGGGACAATGAACTCCATGTCGTCACCACGGGCAACCAGAAATCGTCGGTGCTGCGCTCCATGAGCGAGGCGAACTGCCTCATAGTGATCCCCGAAGAAACAACCCGGGTGAAGGCGGGGGAACGCGTCGCCATTCAGCTCATCGACCACGACGAGCTCTAGGTCTTCTTTCCAGCCCCAGGACCCTTCTTCAGGCTCTCGATGTGCCTCAGCCGCGGGATAATCTCCCTGTGAACATCGCACATGACCGATCTTCCGATCGTGCTGTCGAAGAACATCCTTTTGTCGTTCGGGCACCCGGCGTGACAGGCCGTCCTCGATTCGCACGCCCTGCATTCGTCGGGCAGGTCGGGCCGCCTGATATCATAGTGAAAATCGTACACCTGCAGCTTGGCCAGGGGATTCGGGTCGTGGATCGTCCCCGATTTGAACGTATGGTTCCTTATGCAGGGCCCTATCGTCCCGTCCGGAAAGACAGTCGCCATCCTTTTCCCGCAGGGATAGGGGGAAGAGTCGATGCCCCAGGCGGGGATGAGGAAATCGAGGAGGAAAGTGGTGTGAACGTCATAGCCCCTGACGGCGTAATCTTCCAGCATATCGCATAGTTCGTGATATCTCTCGAGGAGTATCTTCCTGTACCGGGGATCCATTCCCCAGTACATGTTCCTGTAGTACCTCAGACGATACCCGCTCTCTATTCCGAACCTTGTTATATCCAGCACCCTTTCCAGGTTGTATTCATCGAGAGTGGCAACGATGGTCTGGTTGATCACGTTCGACCTCTCGCCGATCACCTCCATCCTCCTCGCCAGTTCGTCGATGGGAATATCGGTGATGTTCGTCGAGATCCACTGGATATCCTCGAGGTCGTCCCAGTTCACGGAATCCACGAGATCGGCGTTGGTGCAGACCATCCCCTGCATGCCATCCGTGTTCCGATAGACGGTGTCCATGACCTTCTTTATCCTGTCCGTCCTCAGAAGCGGTTCACCGCCGAGGAAGACGACGATGTTCACCTTCGTCCGATTGATCCTCCAGACCTCCGGGATCCATTCCAGGAGCCTCGCGAAGGTCCTCTCGTCCATTTCGACGCCGCTGCCGTAGCCGACCTGATTGAAGGCATAACAGTATTCGCAGGTCCTCGTGCACCTGTATGACAGGAAAAGGATGAACCAGAAGAGGGGGAATTTCTCCCAGCCCTCGTGCCCCTTCGTCCTGTCGTCGTCGAGGGCATACATCCTGTGGAGCTGCCTCGTGCGTTCCGTGGGTTTTCTCACAATTATTCCGCCTTATTCCTGTGGTCTCGAATATTTATAGGAAAAAGCCCCATGGAAGTCAACGAGGTTCTGAGAGGATAGGCGGAAGGGGACAGGGATAAGACGGCGGAAAGTCCTATGTCAGCAGTTGGACGGAGATCACCGAGCCTTGCGCGAGGCAGTCCCGGTCTTCGGGTATGGATGCCACCGCCGTGGCCTCGGCTATGGAAGCAAGGCGGCTGCGTTTCTCCATGGGATGGAAAAGGGGCAGGCCCTCCGTCTCTTCAATAATCCCGAAGAAGAGGTCCGTCCAGCCCACATTGCCCTCACTGATCCCCGCCGCGAGCCTCGCCTTCATTCGGGGCAGGCCGGGTTCCCCGTGGCCGCCAAGGCGCATGAGGCCCGGCCATGCGATCTGGAGGAAGGCCATGAAGTTCGAGGGCGGCCCGCCCGGAAGGATAAAGACAGGCTTTCCGTCGAGCACGCCGAGGCCCACGGCCTTGCCCGGTCCCATGCGGATCTGGTGAAATATCTTCCTCCAGCCCATCCCCTCGAGGACGTCCGCCACCAGGTCGCGATCGCCCTTCCACGCCCCGCCGCTCGTGACAAGGGCATCGGTCTCGGAGAACATCCTCCGGAATGCGGCAAGGATGGAATCGGGGTCGTCCTTTACGAGGGCCGTCAGCGATCTCAATCCCGATCTCATGCACCATCCCGCCAGAGTGACTATGTTGCTCGCGTAGAGCCTGTCCTCGGCAAGCGGCGCGCCGGGCTCGACGATCTCATCACCGGTGCCGACGATCCCCACCACGGGTTTTGAGAAGACGGGAACCCTGCCAAGACCGGCGGCGGCGAGAAACCCGGCGGCGGCCGGAGATATGCGGCGGCCCGCCCCGATGAGGCGCTGTCCCGCCCGCACGTCGCTGCCCCTGGCCAGTATGTTCCTGTCGGGTTCCACGGGAGGGGCCTCGATAAGGATATCCCTCCCGTCGTCCCTCGTGTATTCCTCGGCGACAACGGCATCGGCTCCTGACGGAACCCTGGCCCCGGTCAACACCCTTATTGTGGTCCCCTCCGTGAGGACAAGGTTCTTTGCGGCACCGGCGGTGGTGGAACCGGCGAGGGCGAGGCGGACGGGAGCCAAGGCGGTGGCGTGGCTCACCTCGCCATAGAAGACGGCGTAGCCGTCCTTGCGCGAAACATCCGACGAAGGGGAATCGACGAGAGCATAGAGGTCCGACGCAGCCACGCGACCCGCACATTCGAGAAGGCCGACGTTCTCCGCAGGCAGCGGTTCTATCGCCTCAAGCGTCAGGCTGAGAGCTTCCTCGAAGCCGAGAGACATGCTCTTCACCGGCTCCTCCCACGAAACCTGCGGCACTTCACGGTGACCTGTGTCATGGGGTATTCCCCGGACCACCCGAAGACAGCGCAAGGGCCACGCACCGGACGGGGGGAAGTGAGGTCATCAGGCGAAGCAACCGAGCTGGCATTCCCTTATCTTGATGCCCAGCCTGTCGCAGGCATCCCCGATCTCCTTCAAGGACATGTCCTGTTCCCGCGACAATCTCACCGCCATCGCGCAGGTAAGGACCTTTCTATCATCACGCAGCACCACCGCGTCCAGTATCGCCTTTTCCTTATCGCTCATCATTCTCTCCTGAAGGTTAAAAAACCCTTTACATTTTGAGTAATTATATATAGAACCGGCGCCGGATGTCAAGGCCGCCCGATGGCTTTGCGGCGTTTGTTTCCGGCAGCGCCGACAGTATACCGTAACGCCGCAGGATGAGCGATATCGGCAAATTTGTTTTTTAAAGGAGGCAAGACTGTGGTAGAATTTTTCCACTTTCGGCAAAACACATTCTTCCGGGAAAGGAGTATTGTATGAGACGATATCTTATCTTTGTTGCCGTGGCGGTGTGCCTTATGTTCTCCGGTGCTTCCGTGGCGTCGGAAACACTCACAGCTTCAGGACACCCCGAGTACGCACCCATCATGTGGAAAGAGGGCAACAATATCGTGGGTGCCGGGCCCGAACTCGTCAAGCTCCTCTTCAAGGACCTCAAGGTCACGGTGAAAACGCCCTATAGCGGGGACTGGAACAAGGTCCAGCAGGAGGCAAAGGAAGGCAGGGTGGACGTGCTTGTCGGGCTGTATATGACGGAAGACAGGAAGGCCTTCTTCGAGTACTCCAATCCTTACGCCAAGGATCCCGTGATGGTGTTCGTGGCCAAAGGCAAGGGGTTCCCCTATTCGAAATGGGACGACCTTATCGGAAAGAAGGGCGTGACGACAGCCGGCGACAGCTTCGGTCAGGCCTTCGACACTTTCCTCGCCGAGAAGCTCACCGTCACCCGCTCCGCGACGGTGGAAGAAAGCTTCTCGAAAATCCTGAAGGGCGGCGCCGACTATTTCATCTACGCCATGTACTCCGGCCTCTTCGAGGCGGACAAACTGGGAATGACGAAAAAGGTGGAGATCCTTTCCAAGGAGATCTGCGTGGAAAACTGGTACATAGGGATCTCCAAGAAGTCCCCCTATGTCAAGTATCTTCCCCAGATCAACAAGAAGCTCGACGAGCTCATCAACAACGGAACGGTGGACAGGCTGATCGAAAAATACGGCAGCCAGTACAGGAAATCGATCGCAAAGAAGAAGGGGAGCCCTGCGAAAACCAAGTAGCAGGGTAGTGGGGGTAGGAACTCAGAATCCAGGCATGCGCCGCGCGGCTGGTCCATCGTTTTTTTCCCTTTGGCAACGCGGCGCATCCCCTGGATAACCGTCTTCAGGAGATTTCCGGTCAATAGCGGTACTCCAGGGTGAGCGATAGACTCAACTGGTCGGACCACACCTTGACCCCGTTCGAAAAGCTCATGTCCATGCCGAAGGTCCGGTTCAGGAGGCGATGGTTGCCCGTGGTGGATATCGTCAGGTAATCGCCGTCAAGACCGATCGAAAACCCCTTCCCCAACTCCTTTTTCAACCCCATCGAGAAATGCCAGGCCTCGCCGTAGGTATCTTCGTACGTGAACCGTCTGCCCGGCCGGAGCAGGTGATTGTCCTCGTTCATGCCTTCCACGTAGGCCCAGTCGGCCTGCAGGTTGAGGGTGAGAGAGGATATGCCCGTCGTCCGGGAAAGATCGATGACGGATCGCAGACCGACGAAATAGTGCCAGTACGTCTGTTTGAAACGGATGCCTTCCCCGGGCAGGACGGCGGGCCCCGACGCCCTCGTCAGGTCATACTGTATGCCGTCGTGGCTGACGAGATTGAACCTCTGATAGCGTATTCCGCCAACGGGCCTTATTTTCAGCCAACCGGGCAGGCCGAGCCAGTCGGAGACCTCGAGGTCCGCATCGAAACGCACCATGTAGCTGGGAACAACACGCATCTGCGATGTGCTGTAGATGGTCTTCTCGTCGTAACGGGCGTCGTCTTCCCAGTCGGAATCCTCGAACTGGCCGTGCGCGTTCTGCTTCACGCTGGTCAGACCCTCCAGCCCAAGGGAAAAACGGGGGAACCTCAATCTCATGTCAAGTCCGGCCCACCAGGTGTTCAGGGGAAATTCCAGCCGGCTTAGCGGCTCCTGATAGGGAAAATAGGGGTTGCCGAACTCGTAGGAGGTATGGCTCTTGAAGAGATACCTGACCTTCGCCCCGACCGAAAACGACGGCGTCAGGGGAGTGGAAACCTCCTGCTCAAAGGTCCCTGCCGGCGACTCGACCGCAAGAAAGGAAAAAAGCAACAGAAGAAGCACCATCAGCGGAACGTGACACCGGGCATTGGACGAACGGCTTGTCTCAACGGTGAACACCATGTCGGTATACGCTCATGGTACCATAATCGTCCCTCCGATCGCCGCCTTTATCTGCGCGGGAATGGCGAAAAAGTTTCCCCGGCAGCCCAGATATGGTACAAGGGAAAAAGCGGGTCGGGCAGATGGCGGCACGGACAGTCCCGCGCCGGAGGTCAACAGGATGAGGCGTTGCCGGGTCGGGGAACACCGGAGGAGAGTCCTGATGTCCGGCGCCGGGGGGCACGCTGCGAAGGCCAACCCGCGGCACCTTAAGTCCGGAGGACAAGTTTCCGAAGTAATTCAAGTGACACCTGTCTCACGATCAAGGAGATTAAAGATATGACCTCAGCGACACTGAAGCTTCTGGCATGCGCCCTGATGGTGGTCGACCACCTCGGGTCCATCTTCTTCCCCCATGAACCGGTAATGCGGGCCATCGGCAGGCTGGCCTACCCCATGTTCGCCTATCTCATAGCCGAGGGCTACAGCCACTCGAAGGACAAGACATCCTATCTGGGGCGGCTCTTTCTCTTTTCCCTTGTTTCTCAGCCCTTCTACATGTTCGCCTTTCAGTATCCCGTGGTGCATTTCAATGTCTTCTTCACCCTTGCCGCGGGACTTTACGCAATATATGCCTATGAGAAGAAGAAAAGCTTCGTGCCCGTCCTTCTCGCCGGCATATCCCTCGAGTTCGTGAAGGCCTCCTACGGCCTGCCGGGGGCCCTCATGATCTTCGTCATGCACTATTTCATGGGAAATCACAGGAAGATGTTCCTCTGGGTCCTCATCACCGCCGTGCTCTGCACCCTGAGGGGCATCGTCTGGCGCTACTTTGACGACCCCAACTTCGTGCCCACAATCGCCTGGATCCTTCCCCATGCCCGCGTCTCGCTCATGGAACCCCTGGCCGCCCTCGCCGTCCCCATCATCGCCCTCTACAACGGGAAACTGGGGCCGAAGATGAAATTCTTCTTCTACGCCTTCTACCCCGGCCACCTGGCCATACTCGGAGCGATACGGTGGATTATAAACCGTTAGAACCGTTGGAACCGTTGGAACCGTTGGAACACTGACAAGATCGTCCAAGAGTTCAAGGAAAGAAGACGGTTTCAGGTTTCAGGCTAAAGACCTCAGATGCACCAGTCTAACGGTGCTAACGGCTCTATCGGTTCCAACGGTCTTGAGGGTTTTAGAGAGCAAGGAATCCGTCGGGGGCAAGGCTTGTTGCGAGCATGACCATGTTTATGTGGCGGTGTTCCTTCCACACGTCGGTCTTCTGATTGACCGCGTCGAGCCAGAAGGTTTCGATCTTCTCGCCCAGGGGCAGGTACTTCCAGAGGGTTTTCATCAGGATGGCGATATCACGGTCCTCAGCGAAGGCCTCCCGGTTCCGTTCGATGAGCACCTCCAGTCTTTCCAGGGCGTGGAACCCGATCGACAGCCCCAGTTCCCGAAAGGCGAGGCGGAACCGGGCGGGTGCGTAGAGAAAGTTCTCCCTGTCGGGGTACTTGAGGCCCGGGAGGGAGGCGTCGAGGATCACCCGGAGCGTATCGGATCCCTCGATGCCGCCTTTCACGAAGAGCTGCGCGACGTGGAACGCGTCGGCGAGCAGACCTCCGAGACCGAGCAGGTCATCCGTCTGCCAGTCTCTCCCCTCACAGATACGGGCAAGGTCATCGATCTCGGCCGTGAGCCCAAGATGTTCCGGCCTGTCGGGGTCTTCCATCCCCGTTGTCTCGAGTTGTATGAAGGTAATAAGACCGTCGAGCGGATCGTGGTGCCCCATGGAGGCGACAAGGGGGCGGGAAAGGTCGGTGCTCATCTTCCAGAACATCTGTTTTGTCCGCGTCCCGGGAATGGTGTAGACGAATCCGCGGTGCGCCGCCTTCGCCAGTTCCATCGCCCACCGGTTGTATGTGAAGTCGCCCGTCGCGCGGGAAACCAGATTGAGCGCGTGCATCCACTTCGTGAGGTAGTGGAAGTACTGCCCGTCCCTGTCCCACTCCCTCATCTCGTCGAGGGGCTCGTCGGGACCGCGTTCGCCGAGCTTCTTGCCGATCCTCAGGCCGCCAGCCGTCGGATGGCCCCTGCCCTCCTCTTCCTCAAGCCCGCTGATCCAGCCCTGCCTCGGGTCGCCCTTGCGATATCTGCCCAGCGTATGGTGCACGTCGTCCACGAGCTTCAGCGCCAGGCCCCTGTACGAGGCGTCCCCGGTTTCCCGGTAGAGCCCGAGAAGGTTGCAAACCCCATAGGCGTCCGTCCACAGATACCGTTTCGGAGACGGTCCCCCGGGCGCGAGCCCGGTGAGTCCCGCGAAGGACTCCATGATTTTTGCCGCGGCGGCTACCCTCTGTTCCCTTTCCATCGTTTCGACCTTTTTCTTGCTTTGTTGTTATCTCTTGGAGTAACAACTATACCGCCGCGCCCGCGAAACGTCAATCATAGGTCCCTGCCGTGGAAGAGGAGCAAGCAAACGGTCTTCCGCTCACCCTTCACCATCCCGACGGAGACCGGGACTATCTCAGCCCCTTCTCGTTGAAATAGGGACCGTATTTCTTGTCGCTACCCAGGATATGGCCCTTCAGCCAGTCCTTCAGGAACAGCATGACCTGCACGCTCAGCGCCAGCTGGCCGCTGTCGAATTCGCCCTTGAAGTCCGTCACCTTCCTGACGAAATCGGTATGCTCGGACTTGTGTCGCCTGCTGTCCGGATACGCAAACCTGTCGAAATACTTCTCTTCGGTGGCGAAGTGATCGCCCGCATAGCTGGAAAGCTCACCGATGATCACGGCAAGGCCCTCTTTCCCCTGGCCACGTTTCATCGCGTCGTTCAGATCGTTGATGAGCCCGATGAGCCTCCGGTGCTGCCCGTCCAGCTCTTCGACGTTAACGCTGAGGCTCTCGTCCCATTCAATTAATGCCATCCACTGCCCTCCTTGCTCCGGTCGCTGCGGGGCACCAGTATCTGCACGCCCCGGCGGTTGTGTCCTTAACCCAGGTTATCGGGACATCCTCCGGACAATTAAGGGGTCAGCAAAGGGAATAAGGCGCCGGAGGGCCCACATGCGAGGAGCACTCCGACGCCTGGAACCGCTGTCCTGTTATCTCGGTTGTATCCTGCCTGTTTCCTGCCTCGCGATGCCCTGATAGCCCCTGATCGTCCCGTCAACACCGCGCAGAGGCGTTCCGTTCAAGAGGCATTCCATCACCGTCCCATCCTTCTTCTTCAGTTTCACGGCAAAATCCTCGACGAAACCCTCCCCCTCGACCTCCTTCATATAGTTCAGGCATTCCTCTCTGTTCACGTACGTGTCAATGGCCCTCAACCCTTCGATCTCTTCCTTTTTGTAGCCGAAGAATTTCAGGAAGGCCCGGTTCACATCGGTGAGCCTTCCCTCACTGTCGGTGATGAATATGGCGTCTCTCGATTCTTCGAAAAGCCTCCGGTACTTCTCTTCACTCTCGATGAGAGCCCGTTCCGACTGCACGCGTCTCGTGATGTCCAGCATCACGCCGAGGACTCCCACGATCTGCCCCCCTTCCTTGATGGGTGTCGTGCTGATATGGGCCCAGGCGATCTCATCGGCTGCCTTGACGAAGGAGAACTCGTAGGGCGCCACCTGGTCCCCGCGCGCCGTCGCCTTGAAATGCTTGCGCACCTCATCCCTCTCCTGGGGACGCACCACGTCGAAAAGGCTTTTTCCCACGTACCATTCCCGCGGGTATCCCGACCTTTTTACTATCACGTCGTTAACGAAGGTGAACCTTCCTTCCAGGTCAAAGGTAAAGACCCCGTAGTGCATATTCCTCAAAAGAGCCCTGAAGCCCGGATCGCTCTTCTCCATGGACTCCTCTTCCTTCTTGAAATCCGTGATGTCCTCGGAGGCCACCACAGCGTGGGTAACGTAACCCGCCGGGTTGAAGTACGGTGAGTATGTGACGCGGTAGAATTTCGGTTCCTCGCCGGGAAATTCCAGCCAGTTCTCATAGCGCACGACATTACCGGCAAAACACCGGTCCAGGTGCTTCTTGATGAACTTGAAGTTTGATTCGCCCCAGATCTGGGCGACTGAATTCCCGACCACTCCCTCCCGGGTCCTTCCATGGTCCCGGCAATAGGCCTCACTGGCGAATTCGTACACGTAGGACTTGTTGATGAGCGTCATGGAATCGATGAAAGGATTCGTCTCACCCTTATCCTTTGCCCCTTTCCGGCCCGCTCCCGCTTGCTGCTGTTTCGTCTTCTTCGTGTCTTCCATTCCTCCCCCTTTTTGCTTTGATATGGACGTACTGTTGAAGGTACACGAAAGCACCGCGGTGCAACCAGCGACGAGATAACTTGAATCCCGGGGAACGAACTTAAGCAGACTGCATGACCACCGATGTCTTCTCTACCCTCCCCTTTTTTCTTTGAATAGTGAATGATACAGTGCCCTTATGACGTATCCGGCACTGTATTTTTTGAGGATACCACCCGGTCTGGAAAAAAGACAACACAAAAAAACGTGGACCGGCCGCTTACCCGCACAGGGAAAGGGGCATCATACGGGAAGGACCGTGGGGAACGGCTGTAAGTGCCTCTGAAGAGCCCGTCAACCGCCCGACGGCCGCAGTGCGTCGGCCTTCTTTTTGAAAAGATCCCTGATCGTCCGCAACAGGGGCCTTGTGATCTCCACTTCCAGGTAGAGGTCGCCGGGCGCCGTAAACGGTCCGCCCCGGGACCCCATCCCCTTAAGGCGGATCATCTGTCCATGAGAGACGCCGGGAGGGACCGTGATGAGAATGTTTCGCGAGCTTCCTTTGTCCGTATAGGGTACCTTGCCCCCGTTCTTCGCCTGCTCCGGGGTGAGCCGCAGGGAGTCGTGCCGGTCACCTCCGTTGTCGGACCCGATCCCGGTCATCTTCTTCAGAGCATACCCGGCGAGCTTTCCCAGAATGCGGGAGCCGATGCCCGGTTTGGCGCCGGACCGGAAGGCACCCTGGCTCATGCGGCCGGTAAATATGAAACCTTTACCAAAAACACCGCCGTTTCGGAACTCGAAGGTCCGGTAACCGGTGCCGTACACCTCCTTGAAGATGTCTTCAAATCCCCTGAAACCGAAGGACCGGGAGATCTCCTCGAATATCTGGTTGATGTCGGACCCCCGAAAGATGTCATTTTCGGAATAACCTTCGCGGAACCTGTCGTAGGCGGAACCTCCGTAGCTCTGCCTCAGGCTGTCATATCGCTGTCTCTTTGCCGGGTCGGACAGAACGGCGTAGGCCTCGTTGATGCCCTTCATCCGTTCCACCGCACCGGGATCCGACGCGTTCCTGTCGGGGTGATACTGGAAGGCCAGTCTGCGGTATGCCTCCTTTATTTCCTTGCCCGTCGCCTCGAAGCTTATCTCGAGGACCTCGTAATAGTCTTTCCCGTTCATATTTCCTTCCACTCGCAGGGTATCTCCGGTATGTTGCGGCCGGTATCTTAAGGGGCAACAGGTGCCCCATGTCCCGCCGTGATGCCCTGCTACTCTTCTCTTATTATCGTGAGCTCGCCCGGTTCATCGCACAGGTCGGCCATGAGGACCGCGCGAACGGCAAGGGGCGAGAGCCCCTCCACGACCTCGTCGTCGGTGTTGAGTCCGCAGGCCCCGCTGGGGGCCGCCACCTGGTGGTGGACCGTGCCGTCTTCGCTGTCGACGTAGAGAATGCCTTTCATGCCCGCGAGGCCGATATTGCTGTCAAGCGTGTGCGAGGTGCGGGTAAGCAAGAATTCCCTACCGTCCTGGCTGACCCTGTATGTGTTTACCCTTCCCGACACATTGCCGGTCAGGGCATTCGAGCCTATTTTCTTGATCTTTATTTCCATGCGTGATCTGCCCTGATCTATTAAGGTCTTCAGGAATGGCGACGCCATTCTCGCTTCTACTTTCAGGTTGGACCGTCCTGCCTCTTGCGCAAAAGCCACGGCGGCAGGGGACCGGCCTGTCTTCTCGTCACGTTGCCGCCTTCGCAGCTCGGGCACCTCGGTTCCCTCTTCTCGTCTTCGTCCGCCCGGAACGCCCGACCGCAGTCCTTGCATTCGTATTCAGCGCCAAACATGTTGAGTCACCTCCATAACGCGGAGCCTATGTGAGTATAGTACTTTCGAGGCCCTTTTTCCACACCCCTACCCCTGCCCCTACCCCTTTTGCGCCTGCCCCCGGGGAAGGGAGCGCCGGTCCTACAGGAACTCTTTCAGCGCCTGGACTGCGTTGTGGATGGCATCCTCGGTGTTGATGCGAAGGGTGCGGTAGCTCGGAAGCTCGTCCGGTTCCTCGAGGTCTTCGAGCTGGTGCTCCAGGACGGCTATGTCGGCGTCGGAAACATCCGTGCCCGCCTCCATCCTTTTCCTGATCCTCTCCTTCAGCACGGATTCGCTGGCGAAGCAGTGGATGAAGAAGGGGTTCTGGCCCTGTGCGATGCAGGTTTCGTGGAAATCCCGTCTCTGCTCCGCCTTGAGATAGGTCGCGTCAACGATCACCTTCCTGCCCATCCTCGCGCACTCGACGGCCCGCTCGAGCATCAGGCAGTAGATCCGGTTGGTGAGTTCCGGGGTGTAGATCCCCTCTCTGAAAGAGCTGTATGCGTGCCTGCCTCTCCCCACACCCGTTATCTCCTTCCTCATTTCGTCGGACCGGATGATCACCGCGTTGGGCGAGAAATCCCTTGCGATCGTCGACTTCCCCGATCCCGACAGGCCCATGAAGACAACGGGGTTGAAAGGCCTCTTGAAATGGCTGATATAGTGACCGGCAAGACCGAAGTAGTCCCGGGCCCTCGCCACCGCCTTTTCCCTTTCCGACACGTCTTCCACCCCCCTCGCGGCAAACCCCTCCACCTTCCCCCGCACGACGGCGCGATAGACCTTATAGAAGCGGAGCAATTCCTCATCGAGGGCCTCTGGCTGACGGGAGAAATAGGCCTTGTGGAGCCTCGCGGAGAGGTCGAACCTCCCCCTGTATTCGAGGTCCATGAAGAGAAACGCGATGTCCGCCAGCATGTCGATGGTCCTGAACCCCCTGTTGAATTCGATGCAGTCGAATATGACCGGCGGGCGTTCGAGACAGACGTGCTGGCAGTGGAGATCACCGTGGCCGTCCCGGATGAACCCTCTCTTCCTTCTTTCGGCGAACCCTGCCGCCTTTTCGGCCACAAACGTCCTCGTGTACCTCTCGATGGACGCAAGGGTCTTCCTTCCGACGGTCAGCGCCGTGAAGGGTCTTACCTGCTCGAAATTCTCCTCCGTGGCGGCGATCACGGATTCGGCGCCCCCGAACCTGGCACCCCTGTATGGCGCGATACCCTCGTGGAACCCGGCGAGCGTCGCACCCACGTCCTCCAGGGAACCATAAAGAGGCCTCCCTTCACCGATCAGCTTGAAAAGCAGCCTGTCGAGAGGAATACGCTTCATCTTCACCGCATACTCCACAGGCAACCCGCCCCCTTTCGAAGCAAAACTGAACCCGCTGCCGCTCCTGTACAGGGGCTCGACACCGAGATAAATATCCTTTGCCAGACGGGAATTGAGAAGAACCTCCTGCCTGCAGAAGAAGTGTCGTTTCCTCAACGTTGAAAAATCGAGAAAACCGAACTCCACCGGCTTCTTCACCTTGTAAACGAACCTGTTCCCAACAAAAACGTGGGATATGTGCGTCTCGATGTAAGAGACCGCCTGCGGTCTCTCCGGATAGCTGCGGGGATCCAGGAAGAAATCTATGAGCGCCCGTTCTGTTCCCGTCATATGAAGTCCACCGTTACGCTCTATGTTATTCCCTGCCTGCGCGGAAAGCAAGACATGCCTTACGCGAGAGCGCGGAAGAGGCAATTCCCGGTGGCCCCGGGGCCATTCCGACATTACGGGATTGTCTTGACACAACATATCGTTGTCACTACACTTTCTCTCACAGGAACACTGTTTAGGAAGGAGGGTCTCCCGGAATGAACACCCGCATCCTCAGCACGTCACCCCTCATAGGTCCGCATATTGAGGACCTGGGTCGCGACTTTCCGGAATTGCGCATTGTTCCTTACCGCTCCACCGCCTGGACGGAGGCGCTCCCCGGGGCACAGGCACTTGTTGTCCTCCTGTCGGAGCCCCTCACGGAAACGGACCTGAAACCCTGCGCGAATCTCAAGGTCATCGGCACCTATTCCGTGGGCACTAACCATCTTCCCCGGGGCTTTTGCGAAGCGCGGGGCATACACATCGTGAACACGCCGGGGGTTCTGACGGACGCTACGGCGGACCTCGCCCTCACGCTCCTTCTGGCACTCACCCGGCGGGTGCGCGAAGGCGAGGTCCTGGTGCGGTCGGGTCAGTGGAGAGGCTGGGCCCCCGATCTTCTCCTGGGATCTGGTCTCGCGGGGAAGACCTGCGGGATCCTCGGCTCGGGCCCCATAGGCCGGGCCTTTGCCAGGCGCGTCAGGGCGATGGGCATGAAGGTCGTCTTTTGGGACCGCGAAGGCATCGGCAGGCCGGTTGATCTCGGGGCGGAAACAGTCCGGCGCCTGCCCCTCGATGACCTGCTGCGTTCGAGCAACGTACTGTCCCTGCATTGTCCTCTGACCGACCGGACCCGTGGGCTTCTTGGCCGTGGCAAGCTAACGCTCCTCCCTGAAGGGGCATTCATCATCAATACGGCGCGGGGCGGGATCATGGACGAGAAGGCAGCGATCGAACTGCTCCATGACGGGAGGATCGGCGGCGTGGGCCTCGACGTCTACGAGAACGAGCCGGAGATAGACCCTCAGTGGTACGCGGCACCGCGAACGGTCCTCCTTCCCCACCTGGGGTCCGCGGCGAGAGAGACACGGGAAGAGATGTCGAGGCTTCTCTGTGAAGGTATCAGGCAGGTCCTGGTGAACTCCGGCACATAATGGTCAACCCCGGCGCCATACGACTTGTCCTCATGCCCGGCCTCGATGGCACAGGAACATTCTTCAGGCCGCTTGTACGGGCGTTGCCGCCCGATGTCCCGCGGACCGTCATAACCTATCCGGACGACAAACATCTCTCCCTTGAGGACCACGCCGACTTTGTGGCCGCCCGTCTTACCGGTGAAGACACCATCCTCGTAGCCGAATCGTTTTCCGGTCTTGTCGCGCTGATGCTGCTGCACCAAAGACCCGCCAGTGTCAAGGGCGTCGTCTTCAGCGCCACCTTCGCTGAGCCTCTTCACCCCTTCCTGATCCGCACCGCCGCGTCGATCCCGGGGGCAGCGTCACTGGCAAAGAGGCTGCCCGCCCGGCTTCTCAACGTCTTTCTCTTTCACTCCCATGCCGATAAGGCTCTGGAAGCGATGCTTCGCCAGTCCCTGCTGCAGGCGGGATCCGCCGGTCTCAGGCAGCGGGCGAGGCTTATCGCCGCGGGATACCCCTTTCCTGACGACCGCTTCGCCGTGCCCTGTCTTTATCTTCAAGCAACACAGGACCGGGTGGTCCCCGCCGGGGCGGCCGACTGGTTCAAGTCTCGCTTTGCGTCTTTTCAGCTTGTCAGGCTCGATGCGCCACACTGCCTGTTGCAGACAAGACCGGAGGAATCGGCAGAGGTGATCATGGCATTCACAGGAGTACTGACATAAGGAGGGTCCAATATCATGGGCGAAGCGCGTAAACCACACGGCGCGGGCCGCAGCACGTTCGATCTTATCGACGCGGGCCGTCTCTTCGAGGCGCTCGATGTGCGTCCGTCGACGGTCATCCTTGACCTCGGAGCGGGCATGGGAGACTATACGATCCGCCTGGCGGAAGCTACCGGGCCCGGAGGGCGCGTCTTTGCGCTTGACGCGTGGGAGAAAGGGCTCGAACGGGTGAGGGAGCGCGCGTCACTCACACGCCTTGGCAACATCGAAACCCTCCTAGCCGACGCGAACGAGGGCATCCCCCTCGAAGACGGGACCATCGATCTGTGTCTCGTGGCGACGGTCCTCCACGACCTCCTGCGCGACGCGACGGGAGAGACCGTCCTCAGCGAAATACGCAGGGTCCTGAAACCGGGTGGGAAACTCGCCGTGCTGGAGTTCAAGAAGATCGATGGCCCACCGGGTCCGCCGCTCACGATACGGATCTCGGAAAAGGATGTGGAAGACCTTCTTGCGCCCTTTGGCTTTCACACCGATAGTGCGTTGGACGTGGGAGAGTATCATTACCTCCTCATCGCTTCCATGCCTGATCCCGGCAGGAAGTGACCCCTGGTCCGGGGCTCACATTCTTCTTAACAGATAGGGGCAGTACCGTCCTTGAGGAGGGCGGAACCCGGGCTTGTCCTGACTCCCTGGCCTCCAACGCAAGGCATTGCTTCCCGGAAAGGGTTTCCATCAATGGTCGAAATGGAGATCCACCCTGGTCCGGTCGCCTTCCCGGGACACCTTGATCCGGTCCGCGTAATGGCGGACGAGGAATCCGGACATGCGGGCAAGCGCCTCCGGGTCGTCGACGATGGCCGCCATGTCGGGGCGTTCCTCGGGGAACTCCACCGGGGGGCCTTCGTAGGTGATCCGGACATCGAGGCTCAGTTCGTCGAAGACGGCGGTCACGAGGACCTCCCTGCCATCCATTCCACAGTGCACGATGGCCTCGGCAAACTCGTTCATGGCGGCCACGGCCCTGTAGACGACGTCCTTGCGGGCCCCCCAGCCGGCGCCCAGATCCTCCATGAACTGGAATACCGTATCCGAGGAATGCTCCCCGGATGTCAGCTTCAGGGTCGCGCGGCGGGAGATCCCGATACGCATGATCAGGTTGAGAACGATCGCGAGCACCGTGGTGACAGTGAGGGAGGAACTGAGAAAGGGCTTCAGCCACGGATGGGCGTGTTGGTAGAGACCGGGGAATATGTCCACGCTCATACCGAACATGAGGGAAACGGCGATAACAAAGGTCTTGCGGTTGTCGATCATCCGGGAGGTCATCATCTGGATGCCTGAGATGACCATGAAGGCGACCATGTAGACGAGCGCCCCGCCCATGACGGGCTTCGGCATGATGCTGAAGACCGCCGCCAGTTTCGGCAGGAAGGCGAGCGCGATGAAGATGACCCCGATATACCAGGATATGATCCTGCTCGTCGCACCCGTGGCGAGGGTGAGACCCACGCTGGCAGCGTAGAGGGACTTCCCCAGGGCCCCCAGCCCACCGCCGATAATGGAGGCAAGGCCGTCGGCAAGGGTGCCCTTGCCGATATTGACGAGGTCCGGGCGGACCCAGGCGGTGTCATTGACCTTCTGGCACATGGTGAGGGAGGCGACGGATTTCAGGGTGGAGGCCAGGGTGACGATCACCACGGGAATCAGAAGAGAAAGGTCAAAGGCGTAGCTGATGTGGGAGAAGTCAGGCGCGGACACAAACGGGGCATCGATCACTTCACGCATCTCAGCCATTGTCAGCACCTTGAGGAGGATGGACGCCGCGTAACCCCCCGCGATACCAACGATCACGGAATACAGGCGCAACTTGCCTTTGCCCCACACGCTCATCCCCACCATGATGGCGAGGGTGATCACCGCGACGAGAACGTTCGCCGTTTCGATGGGGCTCGTCTTGTCCTTGACGCCCATGAAGTCGAGGATCATGATGGGGACGATGTTGAGGCCCACCATGGTGAGCACCACCCCGGTGACATCGGGAGGGAAGATGACCCTGAGACGATGCATGATCCGGGACAGCAGGCATTCGATGACGCCGGAGACGATGGTCATGCCGAAGACGAGCGGCAGGCCTCCCACGGTGCCGGCGAGGACGGAGATCGAGAGGAAACTCGGGTCCGTGCCCTCGGTGCAGAGGTAGCCGCTGCCCACGGGGCCGCGGTTCAGTGCCTGGAGGATCGTTGCTATGCCGCCCGCAATCATTGTGATGGACACGACGTTGCGGATGAGATCGGGGCTGCAGCCCATCTGGCCCATAACTATGGCCACCACGATGAAACCGCTGGCCAGGAAGAAGATGTGCTGCAACGCCAGCACCACGCACACGCCGGCCGGGGGCCGGTCATCGACACCATAGAGAAGATTGGCGGGTTTCTTTGCCATAGGCGTATCACCTCTGTCTGGATTGGGTCAGCCGATAATGTCTGCGTTCTTGGAGCTGTCCGACGCATTCGCTGCCTTCGTGCGCCGGCGCCTTGCCGGCATGCGGCCCACACTTCGCGTCAAACACCCGCCCTGTTGCCTGTCGGAATACTTGGAGATCGCAAACCACCTGAACAACGTCCGCCAAACCCGATATCCTGGCAATAGTCTGTCAGGCCAGGACATCCGCCACCATAATGATGGGACCAATCGAACAAGAAAAGGGACCGGGAGACTCCAGACGCCTTCCTGAGTTGCTCGTAGTATAATTAACTTGACATTATGTAATATTAACTGTACTATAAGTAATATTAACTATACTTCAGGTGGGAGAAATGGGAAGATCATGCGAGCCGTTAAGGATTGTCAACCGGTTAAACGTATTGCGCGCGGAGCATCGCATCACCCAGGAGAAGCTGGCGAAAGAGGTCGGGGTGACGCGGGCCACCATTGTCGCCATTGAGAAGGGAGACTACAACCCTTCCCTGGGACTTGCCTTCCGCATTTCCCGGTATTTCAGAAGAGACATCAATGACATTTTTTTCGTTGAGGAGGAAGAGAAATGAAAAGGCTGGATGCGATCATGTTGAAGGTGTTCCTCTGGGGGCTTCCTGTTTTGGCGGGATGGGCCCTCTTCAACCATATCTTCGATACGGGACTCGCGGCCTCACCGATGAGGGCGGTGTACAACGCCAGCGGGTTTGCCTATGCCCTCTGGATGCTCCTATCGGTCTACCTGGGCGTCCGGCTGATCCTGTCGGCGACATTCCGTGACAGGGTGCTCGCCAGATTGACCTTCATAAGGGAGCGTGACGAACGTGAAGCCCTCCTGACAGGCAGGGCCACGAAGACGACACTCATGACGTCGCTCGCCATCTTGATCTTCCTCTTCTGCCTGTCCTGCTTTCAGGTGTCTTTTTTCAAACTGCCGCCCGGGGAAGCCCTGGACGGAAAGACCCGCGGGTTCTCGCTGGGCCTCAAGTTCTCTCTCCTCAAGGATTTCGAGGCAAACAGAACGGACACTGCCCTCAGGCGATACGATGTTTACTCCTACGACGGACTGCCCGTCTCCAGTTCCGCGATCATACTGCTTCTCATCGTCTGGCAGGTCGTTTCCTACAACTGCACGATGCGCCGCCTGACCAGGCAGGGATAGAGTGCATGCCGCTCCCGTGCGGACCGGCGGCCGCGACAAGAAAATATTTGCGCCTTCCGTCTCTGTGCGTTATAGTATGAAGGACTGAGAAATAGATTTTATCTCTTTCGAAGTGTCAACGTTAATTCTGATCTAGAGGAGAAGGTCCGATAGAAAAGAGATTTGGTGCAATTCTCATCCTTCTGACGAACAAGACGGGCGTGCCCAGGGTCAACACCCTGCTCTCGGAGTATTCGGAGATCATCCTGGGAAGGCAGGGGATCCCCATCCGCGACCATGGCATCAGCATCATCTCTCTCGTCATAGAAGGGAACACGGATCAGATCAACGCCCTTACCGGCAAGATCGGAAAACTCGAAGGAGTGGAGGTAAGATCTATTCTCGCAAAATACCGTGAGCCATGAGACATCGAACGGAGTCTCTCGCCTGACGGCAGACAAGGGGAATAGGATGGACCGACATGAGAAAGAAAAACCCTTCATCGACAGGGACAGACTCTACAGCCTCATAGAGGAAAAGGCCCCGTCAGAGAACGAACTGAACGCCATCCTGAACAAGGCGCTGCAGTTCAAGGGCCTCGACCAGCGGGAGGTCGCCTCCCTTCTCAGGGTGAGCGACGCCGGGCAGATACACCGGATAATGGAGGCGGCGCGGACCGTCAAGGAGCACATCTACGGGCGGCGTCTCGTCTTCTTCGCGCCTGTCTACACCGGTAATGTCTGCGTCAACAACTGTCTTTACTGCGCCTTCCGAAGTGACAACAAGTCCCTGAAGCGCACCGTCCTCACCATGCCCGAGATCGAGGCCGAGGTGGCGTCGCTCCTTAAGGACGGCCACAAGAGGATCCTGCTCATCTGCGGTGAATCGCAGAGGAACGGCACGGACTACATGTGCGAGGCCATCCGCACGACCTACGCCGTCCGCGACGAGAAGGGGAACTACGTGCGCCGGATAAACATCGAGATCGCCCCTCTTCCGGTGGAAGACTTCAGCAGGTTGAAGAAGGAGAAGATCGGCACCTACGTCTGTTTCCAGGAGACCTACGACCCGGCGCTCTACAGGCAGTACCATCCCGCCGGCACGCCGAAGGCGGATTACGATTACCGGCTGACGGTCTTCGACAGGGCCATGCAGGGAGGGATCGACGACGTGGGTCTGGGCGTGCTCTTCGGGCTCGCCGACTATCGCTTCGAGATCCTCGCCCTCATGGAACACGCGCACCACCTCGAGGCCGTCTTCGGCTGCGGTCCCCACACGATAAGCTTCCCGAGGATCGAACCCGCCGACAACGCGCCGCTCACGAAGGACATCCCCCACCCCGTCAGCGATGACGATTTCAAGAAGATCATCGCGATCATCAGGATCGCCCTTCCCTACACCGGCATCATCCTCAGCACGAGGGAAAGCGAGGAGATGAGGACCGAGCTCTTTGATCACGGCGTCAGCCAGATATCCGCCGGCTCCCGCACAAACCCCGGGGCCTATTCAAAGGACGGCGACAAGGACTACGGAAGCCAGTTCTCCCTCGGGGACCACCGGAGCCTGGAAGAGGTCATATCGTCGATCATCGAGAAGGAATACATCCCCTCGTTCTGTACCGGCTGCTACAGGAAAGGCCGGGTGGGGCACGACTTCATGGACCTTGCCAAACCGGGGCTCATCAAGGAATTCTGCATGCCCAACGCAATCTTTACCTTCAAGGAGTACCTGCTAGACTTTGCCTCTCCGGAGACAAAGGAAAAGGGCCTTCACCTCATCGACAAACTCCTGTCGGACGTGAAGAAAAAGTCCCTGAAGACAAAGATGACGACGGCCCTCAACCGGATCGACCACGGAGCCCGCGACCTCTATTTCTAGCGGACCGCCGGAAAAGAGCCCGGAGACGCCCTTCATGATTTACACTCCCTGTCGGCACCGTTGTGCCGTCCCGGCACGTGAACCGCAGCCCCGGAAAGCCCGTGGCCTGCAAAGCGCGGGCTGATTTCGCTTCCGCTGCCGGGAAACGCAACATGAAGGGCGTCGCCGAAAAGGTCTCTACTGGCCCTGAACCGTTATCCTCCTTGGTGTGGCAGCTTTCACCTTCGGCAGCGTCAATCTGAGGACGCCATCCTTGAGCTGGGCCTTTATCTCCGCCTGGTCGACAATCTCCGACAACGTGAACTGCCGGTAGTATTTTCCCGTTCTGTATTCCCTCAGCACATCAATTTCACCGGGGCTTTCGGGAGGTCTCACGTTGCCATCGAGGGTCAGAACATTCTCGTGAAGGTCAATCAGGAGGTCTTCACCCTTCACGCCGGGCATGTCGGCAAGCAGGGTAATTTCTTTATCCGTCTCGAAGATGTCGACCGTCGGGGTGAACACGAATCCCGGCCTCGTCTGCTCGCCCGGTGTGGCCGCTTCCATTTTGCCTTTCGCCTGAATGGCTTTGCTTTCCGTGTCTGTCATTGCATGTCCCTCCTTTCCGATCAGGATAGCTTCACGGCTATGCGTTTCGGCTTTGCCATTTCCGATTTGGGTAATGCGACCGTGAGAACTCCGTCGGCGCAGCTGGCCTCCACCTTCTCCGATTCGATCTGGGCTGGCAGGTTCACGATCCGGTTGAATGTCCCCGCTTCTCTCTCCCTGCGGTGATACTGGGCCTTGTAGTCTTCGGCGGCGAGTTTCCTTTCCCCCGAGATGGAGATGGAGTTGCCTGTCACAGAGATGACAAGTTCTTCGGCCTTCATGCCGGGAAGCTCGGCACGCAGGTAATAATTGTCCTTGTCCTCGGTGACATTCATCATGGGGAACACACCGGCTCCGGTCTCGCCCGCAGGTGTCCTGAAAAGAGTGGTGCTCATCAGGTCCATCTGCCTTCTCATGCGTTCCAGTTCTTCGAATGGATCTCTCCATCCCGACGCGGGCCAATAATCCGGTCTTCGCAGCAAAAACATAGTTTGTTCCTCCTTTCGTGATTCGTTCCAACATCCATTGGCGTTCAAAAAGCTCCGGCAACAGTTTCGCAAGATCCTCGGCAAGCGACTTTCGTCAACTATTTTCAGAGCTTTCAGATCACTGCCAAAGCGTTTCGAAAAAAAATATAATCAAGTTTCGGAGCTTGTCAAGATGGGGAGGCGAATCAAAAAGACGAACGCAAACCCCGGGGTTGACAGAGACGATCCTGCGACTATATTGACAGTGTCCATGACTATCTTGCTGCCTTTCTTCTTATTTATTTTGTTCGAGTAAAGGAGGAGAATCATGGCAAAGAGTTACTTCGCGATCCTTGGCGTGCCGTCGGGTGCCTCTCCGGATGAGATCAAATCAGCCTATCGACGCCTGGTCAAAGAGTATCATCCCGATCGATTCCCGGGTGGGACAGAAGCCTTCCTTCAGATACAGGAAGCCTACTCCGTTCTCGGTGACGTCTCCAGGCGAAGACAATACGAGCAATCCCTGCACGAGCCACCTGCTCCGGTCAGAGGCACGCGAAGGTCTTACCGGGGGCTTCCGGCGAGGCCTTCTGCCCCGCGAGGAGGAGGTGAGACGAAAGTTCCGCCCCGGGGACGGCAAGAAAGCGCACTACCCGGCGCCCTGGTTACCGGAGGGAACCGTCCTCCCCTCTTCCATCCTCCAGTCCCAACAGCCGCGCCGCGTTGGAGAAACAGATCTTTTCCTTGTCGCCATCCGTCAGAAAGGGCAGGTGCAGCAGGAACCGGAGCTCTTCACCCTGATCCATCCATGGACTGTCCGACGCGAACAGCAAACGGTCCGCCGGGTGCTCCCTGAGGATGAGCTCCCGGAACGTTCCCGGCATCTGGCGCAGCACGAAGGCCGTGTCGAGGTAGACGTCCTGACCCAGCAGGTACTCCGCCGTCTCATCGTAGGCGTCTTCCCCTCCCAGATGGGCAGCGATCAAGCTGAGTTCCGGAACGGCCTTGTGAACCGCGGCGAGACGCTTCGGTGTCCCATGCACCGGATAGGGAAGCCCCCTGTCCACCCCGGCGTGGAAGAGAACGAACATGCCCGCCTCCGCCATTGTCTCATAGATGGGATACATACGGGGATCATCGACAAAAAAATCCTGGTAATCCGGATGAAGCTTGAAACCCCGAAAGCCCTGCTCCTTGAGCGTCTTCATCTGCGTGAGGGTCAGAGGGTCAGCGGGGTGCATCGCGGCCAGGGTTTCGATGCCGGGCTGCCGAATCTCTGACAGCCAGCGCTGGATGGATTCGACCTGCTCCGGCTTCGTCGCCACGGCCGCCACTACCGAAAAATCGATCCCCGCCGCCGACATGGACCTTTTCAGCCCCTCAAGCGTTCCGTCCGAACTGGCCTTGATCCCCGACCGCCGGCAAACCGCGGAAACCGTGCTGCGCGCCACGCGATCGGGCCAGACGTGGGTATGGAAGTCAATCTTCACAGTGTGATTTCTATACGCCATTCCACCATTCTTTTCAAGACATAATGAGGAGAGTGGCGCGGTCGAACTCGACGTACGTGGTCAACAAAGAGAAGGATTCGCCTGCAAGAGCCTCCTGCCTGTAAGAGTACCGGGAAACCGCAAGGAAGGGCCCGGCAAACTGCAGTAACTGCGCGAAGAAGTGTCCTGCGAAGCAGAGAAATGTCAGGCGGGGCTGTCTGCTGAAAGACGAAAGGGACGGCCCTCACCTGCCGGGATCAATTGCATCCCGAACAGCTTGCGTTCCTATTGCATACTATCCAGTCAGGCAACGGCCCCGGCGGCTTTAAGGCCACATTCTCGCTTTCGCAACCGGGGCATACAACGGTCTTCCTTTCCTCTTCGCGCACCAGGAAGGCGCGACCACAATCCTTGCATTCATACTCTTTGCCAAACATCTTTGTCTGCCTCCGCGACTTCGTCTTTAGCACATTATAAGACAGAAAATGCTTGCATTGTTCGAAAATTGTAGTAGTATTACTCGCATATCGGTCAATTGAGTGAAGATCCACGGGACAGGCGCAGGATGTCTGCCCGATAATCATAGATACACCTACACTTTATCCAAGGAGGTATCAAGTATGACCAAGGCAGAGTTAGTTGAGAAAATCGCGGGAGAGATCAAGATCTCCAAAGCGGCGGCGGCAAAGGCACTTGCGGTGGTCACAGGCAGCATCGCGCAGGCAATGAAGAAAGGCGACAAGGTGACCCTGGTAGGCTTCGGCACGTTCTCGGTTGCCAGCCGTGCGGCCCGGAAGGGAAGAAACCCCCGGACAGGTAAGGAGATCAAGATAGCCGCAAAGAAGGTTCCCAGGTTCTCCGCGGGGGCAACGCTGAAGGCTGTGGTCAACGGCAAGGCGGCGGCAAAACCGGCCGGGAAGAAACCGGCAGCCAAGCCGAAGAAGAAATAGATGAAGCCAGGCGGGCCTTCGGGCCCGTTTTTTCTTCCCGCTCCGTTTGTCTTTCGCGTCATTCTTCAAGACCATGGAAATCCGCCCCGTGACTGACATCTGCTCTGGCTGCCCCTGCGGGTCTCGCAGATTTCCATCCGGCAAAGAAACCATTTGACGCGCGGGAAGGGTCGGGAGTAGGCTTAATACCGTACGAGCACCTTAGCAAGAGGATGTGTGATGAACAGGAAGCTTACTCGGGACCTTACGGCAACATACACCGACCTGTACGAACTCACCATGGGGCAGGCCTATTTCCTGGCTGGCCGAAAGGATGAACCGGCCGTATTTGATTACTTCTTCCGCAAGAACCCGTTCAAGGGCGGATACACGATCTTCGCCGGTCTGCCGGATCTGCTGACCGTCCTGGAGAACTTTCGTTTTAACAGGGACGATCTCGATTTTCTGAAAGGCCAGTCTTTTCATCGGGACTATCTGGCCTATCTTAAGGGTTTCCGGTTCAGAGGCACCATCTATTCTCAACAGGAGGGCGATGTGGTGTTCCCGACACGTCCCATCCTGAGAGTCGACGGGAACCTGATCGAGACTCAGCTCATCGAAACCGTACTGCTCAACACACTCAATTTCCAATCACTTATCGCCACCAAGGCGAGTCGCATGCGTCTTGCCGCGGGAGACGGGGTACTTATCGATTTCGGGTTGCGCCGTGCACAGGGACTGGGTGGGTACCACGCCAGCCGCGCGGTCGTCATCGGCGGTTTCGCGGGGACCAGCAACGTGCGGACCGCACGGGACTACGACCTGCAGGCATTCGGCACTATGGCGCATTCCTACGTGCAAAGCTGCGAAAGCGAGATCGAGGCCTTCCGGAGCTTCGCCGCCGCCCGCCCGCATGATTGCGTGCTGCTCGTGGATACCTACAACACCCTGAAGAGCGGCATACCCAACGCGATCACGGTGGCAAAAGAAATGGAAAAGAGGGGTCATCGCCTGAAGTCTATCCGTCTGGACAGCGGGGACCTGGCCTACCTGGCCAAGCAGAGTCGTGTCATGCTCGATGAGGCGGGATTACACTACGTCAGGATCGCCGCTTCCAACCAGCTCGACGAGTATGTGATCAGAAGCCTTGTTGCGCAGGGGGCGCCTATCGACACTTTCGCCGTGGGGACGAACCTTGTCACAGGGCAACCCGATGCCGCGCTTGACGGCGTCTACAAACTGGCATGGACCAATGGACATTCGGTCATCAAGCTTTCAGAGACCATATCCAAGATCACCCTGCCGGATAAGAAGCAGGTGTGGCGCGCCATCAACGGTCAGGGACTGTTCCTGGGCGCCGATGTGATCGGATTCGAGGATGAGAAGAATATCGAAGAAATGCACCACCCATTCGAACCTCACAAGTCTCTGGCCCTCCATCCTTACAGGATCGAGCCGTCGCTGCAGCTTGTAATGGCGAAAGGCAGGATCGTCCATGATCCCCCTGCCCTGTCCCAAACGGTGCAATACAGTCGGGAACGTCTGGCGATGCTCCCCGCGGAATACAAGCGCTTCGAAAACCCGCATGTCTACAAGGTAGGTATCAGCAGCAGGCTGAAAGCCTTAAGAGACAGTCTCGTCGCGCAACATGGAGGGTGATCGGCCGTGAGACGTTCAATTTGACACGCGGCCTCATCGTCGTCCGGACCATCCTTCGAAGAGGCCCTCCATGCCAACCCCCGTCCAGCCCTGAAGACCCGGGACCTGTCATTTTGTCAGCAATACAGGGCATTTGGAGCCCTTGAGAACATTGCGGGCAACGCTGCCCATCAAGTATTTCGAGATGTTCGATCTCCCAAGCGACGCGATCACGATCAAATCGATCCCCTGCTCCTCTCCTTCCTTCAATATCTCGTCATAGGACACTCCCCAACGAACGCGTGTGCTCGTTTCGACCTCATCGGACCCCGGGAACCTGCCGAGTTGGGTCCGCAGGTTCTCTTGAGCCGAATCCGTCGCCCGGTCCCGGATCTCGTTGCGCACTTTCTCTTCAAGGAAGATCAGTTCCAGACTGCTGCGGTAAATGTCCTCGGGAAGGACATGCAGGAGGATAAGCTTTGCATTGTATTGCTTCGCTATGTCCAGTCCCTGTGCCAGTGCCCTGTCCGAATGTTCCGAAAAATCGGTCGGTACCAGGATCCTCGTTGGTTTCAGCATCCTTCACCTCCTTGCGCTGTTACCATCTATCTCTAATTATAGCAGCGCTCGGCCCGGAGATGTTTTTGTGTCCCTCCGGGTCCTCATTCCTGGCAGGAAACACTGGTAATATCCCGATGATGGAGAATTACGTAGACTTTGAATATGCTACGAAATATATCGTCACTCGTTTTCATGGTTCTGCTTCTCTTCTCTGCGGCAGCGGCCGGGGAGCGAAACGATGTGGTGAGATCTCCCTTCAATGGATCGTGCGGGGATTGTATGCCAGCCTGTCACTATCGTATTGCATTCTTTTACATGGTAACGATATGATATTGAGAACCGGGGATTCACGGCACGTCCGTGGTTGGGAGCCGCGAAGAAACGGCACGAACCATGGCAAACGAAGGATCCGTTATCACAGGGGTGAACAATGGTCAACAGACGGCAGAGAACCATATGGATGGGTTTCATCGGGGCAATAGCCTTTTCTTTGCTTTGCGTCGCAGCATCTGCCCAGTCTCCGGGCGATCTCGAGCAAAGGGCACGGCAGCTCGAGCAACAGCTGCAAGGCACGACGGACATGAACAAGCTCATGGAGATGTACCGGGAGACCATACAGACCATTGATGACGCCACGAGAAGAGCCGGAGGGATCACCGGAATGCAGGCGGTGCCAGGCCAGCCGGCCGCGACCCCGGAAAGAGAAATGGAACGCCGTCGCGAGATCATCAACGGACAGTACCGGCAGGCGAAAAGTATGGTGGGTAATCTTCAGGGGGGCACAGAGAAACCTCAGCTTCCTGAAGCCTTTCCCCTCGAAGGGTACATTGTCGTCAACGGGGGAGCGAAAGAGCTCTTCTCCAACGAGGTGACAACAGACCTTCTCTACACGATCAAGGAAGCATTTGTCGGTAACCTGATCGTCCTTGATACCTACGATCCGGTAAAAGGACGATTCGACAGGGAAAAGGAGTACGAGATCCAGTCTCTGTCAACGAATATCAGCGTGTCGGGCGTGATGGGCAAGAAGTGTGTGCGCAGGAGTTCATATGTGCCGTCATCCTGTACTCGCTGGGCCCACTTCCTTCGCTACGAGATATCGAAAGGAGAACGTTACCCGGGATTCCAATCCGGCGTGGTGAGCGCGGAGTCCACAGAAAACGGTCAGATCAAGGTAACGGCCGATGCGCCCGATGTCACCTTCCTGGGTGATGACGGCAGTACGAACCTGCGTATGGGGTGTTTCAGCGCCACCTGGACGCTGAACAGATCGGAGTTCGAACAACTGTTCAAAGGACGCGAGATAACACTCCGTAAGGATATCGGCAGGCCGATGGGGCCTGCTCCCGGTTGCCGCCCCGGTTCCACGATGACGCTCCATCTCAAGGTCAGTCAGAAGCCCGAGGAATGCAAGAGCACGAGATCGGTGGAACTCACGATCGTCAGCCCGGAGGACAAGAGCAGGCATGTCTTCAGCGACGAATACCTCTTGAGCGAGCACTCCAACAAGCTCACACTGGAACTTGAGGCTAGAACGGTACCGGAGGGGTATGCCGATTCAATCGAGTGGACGATCCCCGAGATAGAAGGCTCCAATCGAACCATTACCCCTGCTTCAACGTCGCCAACCCCAAAGGGGAGAAAGTTCACTGTTGTATACAAGGGATTGCCCGAAGACAATAACGAGTTCGGCAAGAAGACCGTGAGGGCGACCCTGAAGGTGGATTCATGTATAATTGAAAAGACAAGAGAGGTGCAGTTCTTCTATCCAAGGGATGAAAAGAACAACCCCGAGGGGAAGTATCCCAACTGGTTCTATTACTGGAAGCAGACCCCGGCGGCAAGGCCGTTCGGACAGAACGTCAGGATTGAGTACCAGTGCGAAGGCATTCCGATCGACAAATGCAAGTGTGTCCACCGTGGTGTTATTGGTCAGTACAATCCTTACTCTTCCGGCTACAAGACCATTAATATATGCAACCTCAAGACAAACACCTGGGACCCTGACACATTCTATGTAGAGCTTCCGGCGGTCAAACGGTCAGTTCCGTCGACGCTCTCGGGGAGAGGGTTCCTCAGTTACACCTACATCGACACCTTTGCTGTCGACGTTATGCATGAGTTCACCCACTTCAACAATTTCCACACCTTTTGGCCCGAAGGCTGGAAAGAGAGTGAAGATAGGGACGGAGACGATATCCCTGACAGGCTTGAGCCGGCGATGGGGTTCAATCCGGAAAAGAAACAAACGTACTGGCAGGAGATCGATCTTGGCGGCGACGAGGAATTCCTGACGTTGGAAGCCACCCACGACTACCAGCCAGGGACATTTGACAGGTACGACTGGGCAAAACCTGGTAAGAACTGGCCCAAGTAGACGAAGCGGCGGACGTCACCGAAGGGCTGCCCGGCTCCTGCCTGCGTCAGTTTCCCGGCCTCGATGAGCTTTCTGACTCAAACGGGGAATATCACCACGTCGTCTGTTCCATCGTCGCGTATATGGGGCGCACGATGCTCGTCAGAACGTACGCCTGGTGCGCCTTGACCGCCTCCTGGAACTTGAACCAGTGGCTTTCCCTGTAGTTGTCCTTCCACACCCACAGCGTCTGTGTCCCCGGCACGGTGTCTCCGCCGATGGAGGTGTCCGCCGTCGTGAAACCCACGGCCTCCCGGAACCAGGCGTCCTTGTCGTACTTCGTGAACTCTGCCCCGATAAGGGCCTTGTAGTTCCCGACGCGCCAGGTCTTCGTGCTGGTGCTGTCGCCTATGGCATCTGCGAGGTCGATAAGAAGGGTCCTTCTCGCGTCATCGTCGACAGAGCGGCCCCGGTAAAGGTCGAAAAGACATCCCGCCGCATCGAGGAAGCGCGGCTTGTTGTCGATCGAGGCGTGGGTCGGCACCAGGCGCTTGTCCTGCCAGATCTCGTTGGGTACGTCGGGGCTGTGCTTTGCGTCCGCGTGGCCCACGCTGGGGATGAGTTTTTCCAGGAGCCCCGCCATGTCGTTGAAGCCGTCATCGGCCCCCACGAAGTTCTGGTGGGCAAAGGTGTCGGAGAAGGTGTGGGTCGCTATCCCGATGCGATAGAGGTCATGGAGGTCGAGGGCCTCGGCGAGGACCTTCCTCGCGCTCAAGCTGTTGGGGATCGTGTTCATGAGATGGAGTTTCCCGTCGGCGCGTCTCGCTGAATCCCCAGCTATCTCCGTCAGGGAGCCGGGGAGGAAGTGGAAGACGGGGTATATGCGCATGAGTTCCTTCTGGGGCTTGAGGATATTGACGGTCTGGCTGATGTAGCTCTCGTAGGCGTCCGGGGTGTCCTCGCTGATATGCAGATGCGCGGTGTTGTCATCGGTATATTGTGAGGAGCAAGCGATGATGGAGGAGTCGTTGGGGCTGAAACCCGCCCTCCTCGCGATGATGAAGGTCATGTAGTAGTGAAACTCGATGTCCATGACGGCCTCCTTCTCTCTCTTTGCGGCACAACGTGGAATATCTTTCGCACAATTGAGCTATGGCAACCCCAGATCCGGTCACGCAGGACACCACCGGAACAGAACCGGAAGGAAGGAGCGCCATGGCTCAGGAAAAGTCTACCACAAACGGCAACCCGGAGAACATCCTTCATGTCTTCGTATTCCCCCCGGGGAAGGCCTCCTTGACAAAACACCATGGGCGCCGGCGTGAAGAACAAAAGACACTCCATACTCACAGGATCTGAACGGCAATCGCGAAATAGATGGTCAGCCCGACAAAATCCACCACGGTGGTGATCAGGGGGCTGCTTGCGACGGCAGGGTCCAACTTGAACCTGTTCAGCAGAAAAGGCAATCCCACCCCGATAAGGTTCGACACCAGAACGATAGCCGTCATGGTCAGGAAGATGATAACTGCCATGTCGAATCCTCCGCGATAGAATCCCAGGAACCACGTCGCCAGACCAAGGGTCACACCGAGACCCAGACCCACCAGGAGTTCCTTTCCCACGGCCCATAGCCACTGGTCCGCCCTCAGGTCACCGGTGGCTATGGCCCGGACCATAAGCGTGGCTGACTGGGCCCCCGCGTTTCCCCCGGTTGCTATCAACAGGGGTATAAAGAACGACAGCGCGATGGACGAGAGCAGCAGTTCTTCGTGACGGGCGATCACGTGACCGGAGGCCATGTTGACGACGATCAGTGCCGCCAGCCACCCTATCCTCTTGCGGTATAGCGACCAGAAACCCGATTCACGGTAGCTCATTTTCAGCGGGGCAACAGCCGCCACGCGGTGGAAATCCTCGGTGGCCTCCTCCTCGGCCACATCGAGGACATCGTCAACGGTAACAGTGCCGAGCAGTACGCCCTCGGAGTCAACAACAGGCAGTGCGACAAGGTCGTAGTGCTGGATCATGCGGACAGCTTCTTCCCGGTCTTCCAGGGCCGTGATGCAGACGAAATTATGGTCCATGATCTGTTCCACCGTCTGTTCTATGGGTGCCAGGATGAACCTTCTCAATTCCAGGGCATCGATGAGCTTCCACGACGGATCGACCACGTAGATCACGTTGATGGTCTCGCTGTCCTTCCCTTTCTTGCGTATATGCCTGAGAGCATGGTCGATGGACCATTCCGCCTGGACGGCCACGTAATCAGGCGACATAAGCCTTCCGACGCTCTCCTGGGGGAAACCGAGCAGCTGCAGTGTCTTTCTTCGGTCCCTGGGGTTCAGGAGGTTGAGAAGTCTCTGGGTAGCAAGGCCGGGCAGTTCCTCGAAGAATTCCGCGCGGTCGTCAGGGCTGAGTTCGGCAAGAAGGCGACGCGTCTCCTCGTCCGTCAGTTCCTTGAGCAGATCATCCTTTCTCCTGGACTCAAGGTACGAGAAGACCTCCCCCGCCAGTTGCCGGGGCAGGAGAGAAAAGAGAAACATCCTGTCCGTCTTGTCCATATCAGGCAGGAGATCGGCAATGTCCGGCGCTGGAATATCCTGAAGCAACTCCCTCGTTTTGGCCCACTCCCTTGCGGAGAGCAGTTCCTTTACCTCAATCTTTACCCGGTCCTGTTCTTTCATGGCTAACCCTCGGCCCGTCGTGAAATCCTTTTCTCTTTTATATGGCTTCACCGTATATGTCAAGCACACCCCCTTTTCTTCTGTGCCGAAGACGTGAGACTCTGGGGACACCTCCCAGGAGAGCCTTACGAAACTGATAGAGCTGATATCACGGGACGAGATGGGGTCAATGGCACGGGATTCCAGTGATTTCGGCGGGACTCTGCATGGCGCAATATCCCGGGTGGCGGACAGCGGCACGGAGCAGATGGCCGCCGGCATCGAGCAGGCTTCCAGCCAGGTCAATTCTGTTGCGGCCGTTAGCGAAGAAATGTCCACGACTTCCTCCGAGATAGCCCAACTAGGCTTCGCCAAGGTCCTGGTCAACCATGAGATCCGCAATATCCGCGACAAGGGCGTGATGGCGCACCTGATCAAGGGGCCTTACATCATGTTCTTCCAGCCCATGATGGAGGAACCCGGCTGGAGGAAGCACCTCTAGCGTCAAAGGCCGAAGGGCGTAGGAGACTGGGGCATCTACTTCCGATCGAACGCTCCCTGTCTGTCCTGTCTGGTCCCGATTTCTTGAGAGCTTCCCCTTTCCTTATGGTATTTTTCGCCATGAATCTTGTACTCGAAAGGGCGACACATGGAATATCAGAATGACCATGTAAAAATGGAGCTTTGAGCGACATACATAACTACTTGGCGGCGTTATAGTTTATCAATATACTTGGTTTCCGGCGCGGCTCCACGGCTGTGATCGAGAATGAACAGGAGGCGGTGAAACCTGATAGCAAAGGGGATTCGAACCTCAATCAAGAAGATCTGTAGGTCGCCTTTCTCCACAAGCCGGTTCGTTTCCCGCTATGGCTGTTTATGACTCTGGCGAACAGATAAGGGGGGGTCGATAATGGGAAGAAATGAATGTTTGGCAGGCATGGATTTCATGAAAGACTGGAAGACATGGCGCACAGGTCTTCATGACGCCATCCAGGAAGGCAGGAAATACGGCATGACTGACGAGGAGATCAAGACCTGGGCAGTTGAAGTCGGGGACTATCCTGCAAAAAGAGTTTGTGCCGGGACTCCCGAGGAGGCCCTTCTCAAGGAACTCTGGGATGTGGCCACACCGGAACAAAGAAAGACCCTGGCGGCATTGATCTTCCAACTGGTCGGCCAGGCAACATAACAGGTTCCGGGTATCCCAGAGAATACCCGACGGGAGGGCTGTGACGCCCTTCCCGTAAATAATCGTAGGGAGGGAACAGCAATGAAAAGGATCTACGGATTGATGTTTGCAATGGCTCTGATCATGGCCATGGCCGTTGCGCCTGCGGTCAACGCGCAAGAGAAGGATATCGTGGATACGGCAATAGGAGCCGGCTCTTTTAAAACGCTGGTAACCGCCGTGCAGGCCGCGGGATTAGTGGAGACCTTGAAAGGCCCCGGACCATTCACGGTATTTGCACCTACAGATGAGGCATTCGCCAAGCTGCCGAAGGGTACCCTCGATGACCTCCTCAAACCGGAGAATAAGGAAAGACTGGTTTCGATCCTCACGTATCATGTTGTGCCAGGCAAGGTGATGGCCGCCGATGTGGTGAAGCTGAAAAAGGCCAAGACCGTTCAAGGCTCCGAGGCCTCCATCAAGGTCAAGGGTAAAAAGGTGATGGTCGACAAAGCGAATGTCGTCAAGACCGATGTCGGCGCGTCAAATGGTGTCATCCATGTCATCGATGCCGTTATGATGCCACCGGCCAAGGCAAAGAAATAGTCCCTGGCGGGTGGATCTTTCAGGACGCCGTCCCGGTCAGAAAAACCTGTACCCGGGACGGCGTCCTGAGGCCGGGAAGCAGGCATTTCCAGTACTTCCATGTTGTCTCCGAAGGTGAAGAGAAGAAGTGCCACTATTGCGTGTGGATAGTGGATGAAGCCCTGACTCGTTTCGACCGATCGGGAGATTTTGCTTCCATCGTGTCTTCCCAAAGAGACAAATGGGACAGCCGGGTAGAGACGGAGATCGATCTGTCGGACGTGACGATCCATCTTTCGATGGAGCAGGCCCGCAGTCAACGAACTCCCCCCGATCACGAGGGACGGGAATATCGTTAAGACCTCTTTTCTAAGAAACCCTCCAGACCAACGCCCACCCAGTCCTGAAAACCCGGGACCTTCAGCCACAGCTGCAAGGAAGCGGGCTCGGCAACGATCTGATACGTTGTACGGTATGGCATGCTTCCATCGGCAGGCCAGGTGGCACCGCCTTTGTTCATGGGGATATCCAGGATCTCCTTTATGACCTCCGGATCGATCCTGCCCTTTCTCTCATGCCCCAGGGCAAGCAGGTTCTCCCGTCTCAGGACGGTCTCAAAACCCGCCTGGTCCTGCAGAACAATGCCCCACGAAGGATCTGCAAAGTGATTCGTCGAGACCAGCAGCCCTTCCGCATCCCCGCATCTTCGGCGATGTTCGAAGGGTGCCCATTCATAGGAGACTCCCCGCGTCCTGTCGGCGGCATTCACGATGAAGGTGAATTCCGTCCTGGTGGTGTTGAAGAAGGCGTCCAGTTCGTCGAGGGAACCGCAATCGGTCAGGGCTGCCAGCAGGTTGACAATGGCCGGTACGCGGTCATCATACTTCAGGGAACCGCCCGAGGGCAGACCGTTGTTGAGCTCCAGGAACACGCCCTTCGCGTTCAGGCCCGTCGTGGCGTAGATCACGCCGGCATAGGTGACGATGGCGTTGGGAATACCCGAGTCGGGATTGAAGACGGTAACGGCAAGGCTTTGTGCGAACGCGGTGTATTCCTCGAACCAGTCATAGTTCCTGCCGGTAATGAGCGTCCGTCCCTTTGCATAATCACCCCAGGCGATTATCCCCGAACATCCGGACATAAGGCCGTAGAATTCGATGGCATTCAGCATGATGTGCTCTCTCAGGGAGAGCCCGGAGGTCTCCGCCATGCCGCCTATCATGTCTTTGAAACGCTGCGGGTAGAACCGATACAGGGACATTGCCGCCCTGTCCATCTCGTCGTCGGAAAGGCCACGGGCCCGCTGAAAATGATCGACAACGGACGCCCTGTAAAGGCTCTTCAGCTCACCGCTCAACAGATGCCCGTACTGACGTCCCATCAGGCGATAGCTCCCGTGAAGAACGGGCACGTTGATCTTCCCGCTTCGATAAAGCCTGCCTCCTTCAAAGGAGGATATCAACTCCAACCCTGCCGGCCCGGTCATCGGTCACATGACCCCTTGATCGACACTTTGAAATTCCTCATATCCCGTCCTCCCTTTCATCCCGTAAGAGATCGTCCCGCGAGTCCAGCTCGCTCATCATGCAAGTACCGGTCTTCCGGCCCGGGTGGCATCCGCATTCATTGTCCGCCCGGCGGCGCCATCCCCGTCAAGGCTAGCGCGTATCATGGAAAATAGCAAGGCATGATCGAGGGGAAAAGATTCCTGGAGAAGCCGCGATTCCACCGAAAACGTTGACTGGAAAAAGGCGCGTAGACTCACGCTTGCCAACCTGAAGTCCTCCGTAAGAACGATCTCTCTCCGCCTTCCTGAATCCATGTTTGAAGAACTGACGCTTCTGGCAAACAAGCGCGACGTACCCTACCAGTCTCTGATCAAGGTTCTTCTATCCGACAGGATAGAAAATGTCCGGCAGATGAGCGTAGTAATCCGGCGAGAGCTGGGAAGACAGGGATCAGATGATTCCGGCGGGACCGGCTTCATTGTCTCTCCAGAATCACCGTCCCATATCAGCGGGCTCTCGATTGTCCGGGAGCGATGGCAAAGACCGAGAATCCAAGATAAGAAAAAGACTCCTGAATGGGCGGACCGACTTGCCTTTTCCGTTGGCCCTCCCTACATTATGACTGACCGTAGTTAAATACACTCGAGAGGGAGGAGCGGCAATGGATAACCAATGGTCGTACAAAGGCTATGGGATAAGTGATGGCCTGAGGCCGGGAAGCAGGCATTTCCAGTACTTCTATGTTGTCTCCGAAGGTGAAGAGAAGAAGTGCCACTATTGCGTGTGGATAGTGGATGAAGCCCTGACTCGTTTCGACCGATCGGGAGATTTTGCTTCCATCGTGTCTTCCCAAAGAGACAAATGGAACAGATGGGTCGAGGCAAAGATCGATTCCGGGGATCTGGGCAACAAGGTCCTGAAGTACGACCCTGATGGCGAGACGGAGATCGATCTGTCGGAAATGACGGTTCATCTGTCGATGGATTAGGCCTGCCGGTATCGAAAAGAAACATCTCTTCGACACCGGCGAAGCAATGTAGAAGGAGGGACAATGGGAAAACTGATAGAGCAAGGCAGCAAAGGAAGATCGTTTGTTCTGAAGGACAACCGCGACAGGGACGTTCGATTGTCCGATTTCAAGGGGAAGAAAGTCCTTCTTTCGTTTCATCCCCTTGCCTGGACAAGCGTCTGCGCCGATCAAATGAAGGCCCTTGAAGAGAACAAGGAAAAGTTCGATCGCCTCAATACGGTCGCTCTGGGCCTCAGCGTGGACGCCGTACCATGCAAGAATGCCTGGGCGAAGGCGCTTGGCATTCAAAACACCCCGCTGCTGAGCGATTTTTGGCCCCACGGGAAGGTCGCCACGGCCTACGGTCTTTTCAGGGCAGCCACCGGCTTCTCGGAACGGGCCAACATCATCCTCGACGAAAAGCAGCGGGTCATATTCGTGAAGGTGTACCCTATAGCCCAGTTGCCGGATCTGGGGGAAGTATTCGAGGTCCTTTCCTCAGGCAAAGGGTAAGAGGCCTCGTAATCGACAGCCTCAGAATACCTGCAGGGCTTTGGGGGGGATGACCCCGGGGGGAGCGTGAGATTCAGCCGTCTGCTTACGTCCCCCGGCTGGTGTTTTCCAATTCACTTCTTCCGGTGGAGTTGAGAACGTACTTTTTCCGCGCATTCCGGGCAATAGGTATGGGAAAAGTCCACGTTTGAACGGTTTCTTATGTATTCTTCCATCTGTTCCCAGTCTCCCTCATCATTGCGTATCTTCTTACAGGAAGAACAAATGCGGAGCAACCCCCCTAAGACTTTCGCCTGAGAAAGCCCAATGCCCGCTGCCCCCGGTAACTGAGTCTGGCCGGAGCGTAAGGCTTCCTCCATCTTCTTGTGTTCCGTTTCCAATCGCTCCAGTTCCTCGATTCTCTGTTTTAGAAGTGATATCTCTTTGACCAGTTCCTGATTTGTCTTGGATGAATCTTCCATCTGGCCTTCCTATCGTAATGAGTGGTGCCTACCGTATTATATAGATCACGCTGCACCTGTCAGTATATGATTGATATCACCTCATGAGTAAAAACTAGTAATCTCATTTTACATGTAGAATTGGTTTACAGGCGGAAAGGACCGGGGGGGACATCCTGTATTCCCTGGCAACATGACTATCGTTGACATTTTCGGGGAAGACCACTATCATTTGGCCAATGTCGCCACGATATCAGCGCTGGCTCAGGCCTGGTAGACGAAAGAACGCGAAGGTGTGAAGGGCATCCCAGGGGGTCGCCGGGGCAGACATTGACTGAATGGGACAGGAATTCCTGATCGTATTTGACGAAACAAACGAGGTGATTACAGGCATGAAGAGATATTTCTCGGTTTCAATTGTGGCGGTTCTTGCTGCGGCGGCATTCTTTATGGATACAGGTCGCGCGATATCGGGCGAAGACGAGTTCCGGTGTCTTACGTCTGTTGGTGTGAAGAATCCTCTGAAGCTTCAATTCGACTTTCCATCAGGAAGACAGGAACTGGGCTACGTAACCTACCAGAACGGCAGTGGTAAGATCCCGGTCAAAAACACGAGCGTAAAGGAAACGAGGAAAGTCCCCGGCGGAAGACCATCGGAATTCACAGCAGAATGGCAAGAAGTTGGACCCGATAGCTCCGATGGCAAATATATAATCGTCAGCCAGGGCGCCCGCATATACGAGTTCAAGTACATTCGCAAGAAAGATGGAAGGATATTCAGGTTCAAAGAAGACGTGGACTCATCCAGCGAAAACGGGTGTAACTGGAACAAGAAATAGCTCTTCGAGTCGTCCGCGAGAAAGCAAGTACTGAAGAGGATTTTCGACTGGACTCTACGCCTCCTTGTATCTACCTGCTATTATTACCCTTTCTGTCCATTTACGCATACCATGGGTGGCGCAATTGGCTTACATTGCGGCGCAAAAATGCTCCTCGTTCGCTTATGCGTCAGCTGCCGTATCAGTTCCTCCTGCTCCCTTCTGACTTTTGGGGAGACCTTTCACGTTTTCCCATTCGGCGTCAGTGCAAGATCAAAGGAACATCGTGTAGACATTGAATCCGACGATCCGAAGAGATGCGCGACCGTTATTGACATTCTCGGGAGAGAGGGATAACATCTGCCTGATGCATCGACAATCACCGTTGCTCGCTCAGACCTGGAGAAAGTGAGAATGGAAGATGTGAAGGAATCCAAGGTTGATCCAGAGTTGACACAAATGGCGTGCATAACAATCAAAACCGTTTTACAGCCCTGGAAGCTGGATTATGGCGAGTTCGAAAGTCTCGCTTCCATGGCGCGATGCTCCCGTATCATTGGCATTGGCGAGGGATCTCACTTCGTATCGGAGTTTTCCCTGGTTAGAGCCAGCATGGTTCGTTACTTTGTCGAGAAGCATGGCTTCAATGCGCTTGGCCTGGAATGCGGAGCGATTCAAGCATCGCGGCTATCCAAATGGCTCAACTCCTCAGACGGGACAGATGAACTGGAACGCGTTGCAGATCCGTTGACCTTAGCTGTGTATGGGTCGGTACTGATCTGGCTCAAGTCCTATATCCAGAAGACTGGCGGAAAACTGGATGTTATCGGAATTGATTTGCCCAACACATTGAATCCGCGCGATGATCTTGGGCAATTGTCTGAGGCGATCCAGATGCTTGATCCCCTTATGACGCCACAAGTCGACGCGCTGTTACAATCCCTGGCGTCCATCACGGGCCAGTCAGCCGTTGTATCATCAGCACAATGGGGAGAACTGGATCACGGCTCGCGGGACACGGCACTTTCTGGAATCATGCGGTTGAGATTGCGCTTGATGGCACTGGCTCCTGTTCTGACCAAACGTGGCGGCCACGCGCTGTTCCAAAGAGCCTGCTATTGTGTGTCGTCGATCGAACACACGTTGGAAACCCTGCGAATCATGAAGACATTTTTTGATGGCACCTCGCTTGAGGGAGACACGTCGGTTCGTGAGTCTTTTATGGCGCGTGCTGTGGAGAAGCGGCTTGGCGCCGATTCGGACTTGAAGATGCTTTTGCTGGCGCATAACAACCACATTCAGAAAACCACGCTTTCCTTTTCAGGTGAGCTGACGGCCGCTCCCATGGGACAGCACCTTGCACATCGGGAAGACTACCGTGCCATCGGAGTAACCCATCTGGGACCCACCGTGCCGGAGATGCAATACCCGTCGCCCGAGAGCCTGCTTGGCTTTTCCGTTGTGTCCGTGCCTGCTGATGAGATTCGTAAGGACAGCGTGGAGCAGCGCATCATCAACAATGGAGGGATGCAGGCTCCATGTGTGATACTTGCAGACAACATGAAAGGTGCAAGACTCATGCGATCACAGAGCGTGTCCATCGAGACGAATGTGAACGAGGCCTTTGATGCCATTCTGTGCACTCCAAGCGCCAACAAAGACAGCTTGGCAACTCTCTAGGGCCCCTCACGTTTCATCTTCGGCATCCGTGCAGGATCAAACGAACATCGTGTAGACGTGGAATCTGAGGATTCGAAAAGAGGCGGTGCCGTTATTGGTCTTCTCGGGACTGTCGAGAGCCATGGTATATCCCCACTCTAGGGCCTCTGGGGCCAAGGTAATTCCCCACTTTTTGCCATGAAGAGGTAGATAAGAACGGGTGACCCTGTCATTCCCAAGAGAGAAGATTGACAAAATGCCAAAACTGCACGTTGGACAGGGAAAGATTGATAAGATTTACCGAGTGTTGGGATTGACCTCGACCTGGCAGAAGCTGAACAGCACCTATTGCTCCTCATAATCGACCGGCGGCAAGGAGGCTCCGCTTTTTACATATTTGAGGATGTCCCTAATGCTACTACGTGAACGGCAGACTCATCACAGGCGCTGCCGCCGGGGAGAACCTCATCCCCGGCGGCCTGCCATGTGGGGGTTACTTCGTATTTGCCTTAATGTAATCGCGGACAAACTTCACGGCGGCATCACCGGGCAGTCCCTTCGCCTTCGTCTTCGCCATATAGTCATCAAACATCGGCTGCGTCTTCGCGACCCATCTCGCGTTCTCCTCGGCGGTCAGACGGAGGATCTGGTTTCCCCTTTTGAGCGTGAATTCCCTTCCTTCCGCCTCGATGGTGTCCCAGAGCTTCCCCTGCTTCTCCATGTACTCAGCACTCATGGCGTCGATGGTCTTCTGCACATCGGGGGGCAGGCTGTTCCACTTAGCCTTGTTCATGAACACGATGAAAGTGGCCGTATAGCCGGTGCCGTAATTCTCCGTCGTCCACTTTACGACCTCGCCCCATTTCCAGCCCTGAAGGGCTTCGAAGCCTGCCAGAGCGCCCTCGGCGACACCGGTGCGCAGGGCGTCATAGGTTTCCGGCATGGTCGTCCCCACAGGCGCGGCACCGAGAAGGGACACGAATCTTGCATTGGAGCCGAAGGTCCTGATCTTCATCCCCTTCAGGTCTTCGAGGGTCTTGACGGGTTTCTTCGTATGGAGGATACCCGGGCCCTGGGCATGGAAATAGAGGATCTTCACGTCGTCGAATTCTTTCGCTTTGAACTTGTTGTAGAATGCGTTTACGAGTTTCGTGGCGACGATGCCGCTCGGATAACCGACAGGATAGTCGAGGACTTCGGAGAGAGGGAACTTCCCCATGGTGTACCCGAGAACGGCGTTCCCGATGTCCGCAATCCCCTTTACCACGCTGTCAAAGGTCTGTGCAGCCGGGGTCAGCGTACCCCCGGGGTAATAGGAAATCTTCACCCTGCCGTTCGTCCTTTTCTCGAGTTCTCTTGACCACTCTTCCGCGATAATGCTGTTCTTGTGAGTGGCAGGAAAGAAGTTCGAGTAACTCAACGTAATGACCGGTTCGGCGGCACTGCCTTGAAGCGGGATGAGAAATGAAACCAGAAGCATTGCTACAACAAGACATCTGACAACCCATTCTGATGCTTTCATAAGGCCTCCTCGAATTTGTCTTTTCTTTTTGCCGGTCCTCAATACCCTTATGCTCAATGCCTCATTCCTGTCTGGAAGAAGATGTATTGCGCGGGGACCCATCCAACTTTGTACGCTACGGCCTTTATGCATGGATCTTCCGGCAAGTCCAAAGTTTGCCTATGGGTAACTCGACCCTCACATCCCTTTCAGACCCAGTCTCCGTGCTATAATCACGTTCATGATCTCCGTCGTTCCCGCAAAGATCGTCAGGGCCCTGGCCTCACGGAAAAGGCGGCAGATCCTATACTCTTCCATGTAGCCGTAACCACCATGTAGCTGAAGCGCCTGATATGAAACCCGCTGAAGCATTTCACCGAGCCATGCCTTGGCCATCGAAACCTTCAGGGTGATATCTTCACCTCTCATGAAATCCTCGAGAAGTACATTGTAAAAAGTCCGGCCTATTTCGACCTCGGTAGCCATCTGGGCAAGCTTAAAACCGTTTGCTTGATGATCGCCGATCCGCTTCCCGAAGGCCTCACGTTCCTGTGAGTACTTGAGACCTTCCTTGAAGCATTCTTCGGCGTAAGTGATGATTTTGGTGCAAACCTCAAGTCTTTCCCGACACAGCTTCTCCATCATATACTTGAAACCCTGGCCTTCCTCGCCGAGGAGATTGCTTGCTGGAACACGGCAGTCCTCGTAGAAAAGTTCTGTCGTGTCTTGCATGTGTCGGCCCATCTTCTCAAGCTGGCGGCCACGATGAAAACCAGGACTATCGGCTTCTACAGCTATCAGACTTATATTCCTTGATGCCTTGGGATCCTTTGATGAGTCTATTTTGCAGGCTGTAATTATGATATCTGCGAAACTGCCATTTGTAATGAATGTCTTTTGCCCATTGATGACATAGTGGTCTCCGTCGCGGACAGCCTTTGTTCGGATTGCGGCTAGATCCGACCCTGCGTTAGGTTCTGACAAACCGACTGCGCAAATGGCTTCCCCCGTCGTGATCCTGCGCAGCAGTCGCTCCTTCAGTTCCTCGGTACCATAAGAATAGAGGTATGGCGCTGCCACATCGCTGCTGAGTGGTACGCCCACAGCAGCGCCTCCCCCTCGCGTTAGTTCCTCGTCTATCACAACGGAATATCGGAAGTCCAGATTAGACCCTCCGAACTCTTCCGGTAACCACTGGCACAAAAAGCCCTGTTTTCCCATCTTCCTCCATAGCTCACGAGGCACAGCCCTGTTTTTTTCCCATTCCTCCACGTTTGGAGTGATCTCCCTTGCTACAAATTTCCTAAACACCTGCCTGAAATGACTTAATTCCCTACTTTCTTCAAACAGCGACATATTTCCTCCTTATTTTTAGGTCGCGCCGCTATCCGCCGCCCAACATTATCAAGGTTAGCGTTATGGTATCTCCATCGTGCAGTTTCGTTTCGGTGCCCTCCGGCAAACTGTTATAGTTCACGTCGTTCAGGAGAACATGAACGAGTCCGTCAAGTAGGGGTTCCCCTGTCTTCTCGTCCAGAACCTCCCTGGCAAAGTAGGATTTCGCGAAGAGCAGGTTGAGTACTTCGCTCAATTGTCCCGACTCCATCTGCACCTCGGACGGTATTCCGGGGATGCCAACCGTCGTCTTTATGTTGATTTTCATGGTGTTCCTCCAGAAGCGGCATCATCCCACGCTTTCTTCCTGTACCCGTCTCTTAGCTCCCTCTTGAGGATCTTACCCTGAGGGTTCTTGGGCAGGGCGTCAACGAACTCGACGGATCTCGGCGTCTTGTAGCCGGCAAGGTACTGCTTACAGAACGCGACGATTTCGCTTGCAGTGCTCTGCTGTCCTTCCTTCAAAACTATCACTGCATGAACCCGTTCCACCCATTTGTCGTCAGGGACTCCGATCACCGCACATTCCATAACGGCCGGGTGACGGTAAAGAGTCTCTTCCACCTCGCGTGGGTAGACATTCTCTCCGCCCGTGATAATCATGTCTTTTTTCCTGTCGACGATGTAAATGAAGCCTTTTTCGTCGTAGTAGCCCAAATCCCCCGTATAAAGCCATCCGTCGATGACAGTTCTGGCCGTCTCTTCCGGCAAACGCCAGTAACCCTCCATAAGAGACTTGCTTTTCACCGCAATATCACCCACGGTATGAGGCGGTATATCGTCAAGGTTTTCATCGACGATCTTTACGTGGATTCCAGGACAGGGCTGCCCGCAGGACGCGAGTACCTTTTGTTCTTCCGCTGATCTGTCACTTAACCGATGAAATTCCTTGGGGAGAATTGTTACGTCCGGTCCGGTCTCCGTCTGGCCATACCCCTGCGCAAAAATAGGCCCGAATCTTCCTATTCCCTTCCTCAACAATTCAAGTGGCATAGGGGAAGCCGCGTAGTAGATTCGCTTCACACTGCTCAGATCATACGTGGCTATATCGGCGAGACCCAGCATACCGACAAGGTGAGTCGGTACGATATGAATATCTGTGGCTTTCTCATCTTGCAGTGTCCTTAATGTTGCCGCCGGATCATAGGATCGCTGGGCCATGATCACGTTACTTCCACCCACGTAAAAGAAAGTCCAAAAATACGACCAACCGCCGATATGGAAAAGTGGCATGATCATTACATGCTTGTCGTCGGGTTGCAGGCCGAGGAGGAGAGCTTTAGTCCTTGCGTCCTCCACCTTGCCATGGTGGGTATAGATTGCTCCACGAGGTACCCCGGTAGTTCCGCTCGTGTAGAAGATAATAAAAGGATCTTCGTCCTTGACGTAAACCCCCGGTTCCTCCTGAGAAGAAGTCTGAAGCAACTCGTTATAGTCATTCATGTCCGGTACTTGCCCCTCAAGAGAGATGTAGTGTTTGACATCGGGAAGCTTCGCTCGCAACTGGTCAATGGTTGTGGTCAGTTCCTTCCCCACGAAAAGGACTTTCACTTCCGAATAGTTGACTATGTAGCGGACTTCTTCAGTGCCCAGCCTCGGGCTAAATGGTGAAACGATGAAGCCGCCTTTCATGGCGGCCCCCACTATGTCGACGCACTCCAGACAATTCCAGGAGAGAATACCGATTCCGTCGCCCTTCTTAAGTCCCATTGCCTGCAACGCGTGTACCAGGCTGTTGACGCGACGGTTGAATTGGGAAAAGGTGATCCGTTTGTCTCCAAAGATGAAGGCTTCCCGGTCTGCACGGAGTAAAGCGTTTCTGTAAATGATATCAGCATAGGTGCCTATGCCGTACCGATGAAGCTCTTTGAGGCTTATAGTTGTCATTTATATTACACCTCGTCGCAATTAAAACGACGCGCATAGACACGATAATCCTTGCTTGTCGATTTATCAGGTGACCACCCTAGTCCATACAGGGCATCCCCATGCTGTGCCTGTCCGGGCTGTAATAGCGATAGCAATTACGGCCCGGTATGTTCGTTATTTCATCCATTTCCCATTTCCCTTGAGGGCTTTGACAATCTTTTCGGGCGTTACGGGTAGTTCCTTGAACCATATGCCTGTCGCAGCGTGCAAGGCGTCGATCACCGCGGGTGGCGCGCTTACATGGCTTCCCTCAGAGACTTCCTTAGCTCCATAAGGGCCGTCAGGGTCCTTGGTGATGACGTCCATCACCTTAATGCCCGGCGCATCGGTTGAACGAGGCATCTTATAGTCCAGGAGCGTGCTATTGTTGGTTTTACCTTTGTCCATGATGAAACCTTCATAGATAGCCTGTCCGAGTCCCTGTACGGCTCCGCCCTCAATCTGACCCTCCCAACTCATGGGATGGAGGCGAAATCCACCATCGTGGGCGAGAACAAAATCTTTCACATCGATTTTCCCCGTCTCCATATCAACCCCAAGGCGAACGGTCTGGGCGGTAAAACTGAAGTTTATGCCCCCCTCTCCGGTGCCATTGGCGAAATTCAAAGGTTCCTCAACTCCATAGTCCGAGTGGCCACGCCCTAGGATTACTGCGCCGGAACCCTCGTAGCAGGCAATTTTGGATAGCTTTTGAAAAGACATCCTCTTTTCGGGGTCAGCTTTCAAGAACATGAAACCGTTCCTGATCTCAAGTTCCTCCGGTGTCACCTTCCATGTCTCTGCTGCAGCTTCCAAAAGCTGCTTCTTTGCGTCCCGGGCTGCCAACTGGGTTGCCTGGCCTGCGAGCAAGGTGACCCGGCTGCCATAGCTTCCGGGATCTACCGGGGTATATGCGCTGTCAACACGCTTCAGAGAAATGTCCTCGTATCTCACGCCCAACTCCTCCGCCGCCATCATGGCAAGGACCGTATCGGAGCCCTGACCGCAATCGGTCGCTCCGGTAAGTAGGTTGACGGTTCCGTCCTCGCAAATCCTGATAATTGCTCCGCAGGACTGGTGTCCCAGCTGTCGTGCGCCTCCATGGTACGCAGTGCCTGACAGTCCAACCCCGTAGGAGATTGGGCCTTCCTGCTTTGGCATGCTGTCCCTGTTTGCCCAGATGGCGTCCTCTGTCACCTTCGTCAGAGCTTCCTTGATGCCGCAAGTCTTTATTTTAAAGCCGTTAATGGCATGATACACCTCGCCGCGCTTGGGGTTATCGAGGGCATTTCGCATCTTGATTTCTACCGGATCGATGCCAAGTTCCTCGGCCATCATCGACATTTGAGTATCTATGGCGAAACGGGTGTGGGTAAAGCCGTGACCTCTCATGGCAGCCGATACCGGGTTGTTTGTGAAGACTCGTAAGCCGTCATATTTATAGTTAACGAATTTGTAAGGGACCGGGCTTCCGTATCCTGTGAGAAACATGGTGAGAGGGCCGATGGCGGTGTACGCACCGCCTTGAGCAATTGCAGTAGTATGCACGGCGGTGAGAATCCCTTCCTTCGTCATGCCGATCTTGTTGTAAATCGTCATGTTATGGCGCCTGCGGCAGGTCGTTAGCACTTCCTCCATTGTGTAAACGAATTTGACGGGTTTACCGGTCTTTTTCGAAAGCATGACCGCGCAAAAATCCCCGGTTACGGAATCGTTTTTTGTGCCGCCGAAGCCGCCACCAATAAAGGGCTGGATCACTCTGACCCGGCTCAAAGGGAGGTTAAAGCAGCCGGCAAGATGCCGATAATGGAAATACGGGCTCTGTTTGGCGGCCCATACCGTGATATAACCCGATGGATCGTAATAGGCGAGAGAGGCGGGAGGCTCCAGAAACCCTGTTATTACCTTTCCTGTCTCAAACCGGTCTTCCCGGATCAGGTAGGATTCTGCAAAAGCCTTCTCTACGTCTCCAAAGTTCCAATGATATTCCACGCTGACGTTGTTGGGACGATAGCTGTGAATCACCGGGGCTCCTTGCTTCATTGCCTCCTCGGGATCAAATACGGCTGGAATTTCCTCATAGTCGACTTTGATCAGCTGACACGCCTCTTCGGCTGTCTCTTCATCTATGGCCGCGACCCCCGCGACCCCTTCATACATGTAACGCACTTTGTCGACAGCGAGGGGCGGTTCGTCCCGGGTAGTAGCCATGAAGCCCCACGTCCACCCGCCAAAATCCTTCGCCGTTACCACAGCCTTCACGCCAGGGAGCCTTTCGGCGCGGCTCGTGTCTATGTTGAGTATACGAGCATGTGCAAAGGGTGCCCTTGCCACTTTGCACCACAGCATATCGGGTAGAGAGTAATCGGCGGCGTACTTCGCCTGGCCCATCACCTTTTCTTTTGCGTCTATCCTTGGAACGTGTTTTCCTATAACTGAATATTCTTCCATGTGGTTACCTCCCGAGCTTCGATGCAGCATCTTTGACCGACTGTATGATCTTTGTATAACCCGTACAACGACAGAAATTGCCTTCCAATCCCTTTTTGATTTCCGCGTCGGTAGGGTTTGGATTCTGGTCGAGGAGAGCTTTGGTTGAGAGAATCATTCCGGGCGTGCAAAAACCGCATTGAAGGCCCCCTACCTCGACGAAGGATTGTTGTATAGGGTGAAGCTTCTCCCCATCCGCGAGCCCCTCTATGGTTGTGATATTTTTGCCGTTCGCTTCTACGGCCAGCACCAAACATGCGTTTACGGTCTCACCGTTCATAATGATCGTGCAGGCACCGCACTCGCCCATGCCGCAGCCTTCCTTCGTGCCTGTGAGTCCGAGATCCTCTCGTAAGACGTCGATTAGGGTTGCCCACGGCTTAACCTGAAGTTCAAATTCCCTTCCATTAACAGACATTCGTATCTTTTCCATTATGCCCTCCCGCCTAATAAAACTTGGGTCAACGCTCGTCTCGTCATCACGCGAACCATATCGCAACGGTATTCGGCTGATGCCCTGTGGTCGTCTATCGGACTGCACTGCGTAATTGCGTTTTTCGCCACCTCATCAATCAATTCTTGGCTGACCCTCTGTCCCCTGAGCATAGCTTCTGCCATGGGTGCGCGAATCGGTGTAGGCGCGACTGCGCCGAGGGCAATAGAGACCTCACTGCAGATATCGCCTGCACGCGTGCCCTGAACGGCGACTCCTACGACGGCAAGATCCATAGAATGCCGGGGAGAGAGTTTTAAATAGGTCCCGTAGCTCCCGAAAGAGGGCGTCGGGACAGTAATCTCCAGCACAATTTCATCGGGATTAAGAACTGTCTTTCGGGGACCGATGAAGAATTGCGAAAGTGGGATGTCCCTTTCCTTCTCGGGCCCCCTGACTTTCAGACTAGCCCCCAGCGCGAGGAGGGCAGGCGCACTATCGGCAGAGGGGACGCCATTACAAATGTTTCCCACAAATGTTCCCCTGTTTCTCACTTGCGGAGAAGCCATGAGCGATGCGGCCAGCGCAAGGATTGGGAAATGAGTAAACACCTCAGCCGACTGCTCTACCTTTGTAATAGTCGCCAATGCGCCTATTCTGAGGCCAGATTTTGCATCATAAGTAATGGTATCAAGCCCTTGAATGTCTTTTAGATCAATAACGTATTCAGGAGAAGGTACTTCCCGGCGCTTCACCTGGGGTATCAGATCGGTTCCACCCGCCAAGATCCTTGCTTTTTCCCGCTCAGCACTTAGAATGGATAGGGTTTCGTCTATGCTTTTCGGCGCAACATAGTTGAATCTTGGTAGTCTTCTGAAGAACAGTGTCATGTGACCTCCTTTGCATGTCCAAGCCAGGAATTATCACCCCTGTGGACTATAGTCTTGTTAGCTATGACTTTACACTATTGTAACTTTACAGACATGTAAATAATATCAGAGCTAACTGTAATGTCAAGATATATCTGTGTGGCAATTAGAACTCAATAAAATTACAATGGATTGTGATGCATAAACAGATTGACAACGCACAAATATCTAGATACAATTAGTGGAGTCATAAAAAAAGAAAGAACGGAATCCGTAATGAAAACTTCCCGCCAAAAAGATGCATCTCCCGAAAAAACAAAAGCCAAGATCATACAGGCTGCTAGAAAAGTCCTTCTCAAAAAGGGGAACGCCGCTTCGACTTCAATAACGGATGTTTGTGCTGCAGCAAGAATCACCAGGCCAACGCTTTATCATTATTTCAAAAGTAGTCGTAAGCTTTTTCTGGCGCTTCATGTGGCGTCTATGGACCGGGATCTCAAGCCGTACCTTGAAAAAGCGACCTCTATCGACGATCCCGAGGAAAGGCTACATTTTATGGTGCGCACCTATATGAAAGAATGCATCTGCGTTTGTCCGGAACTAAAAGTCCTAATACACGACTCTCTTAGTACAAACGATAAACAATTTCGGGAAGTAAGAACAGTATGGAAGAAACATTATACCCTGCTGGCCAGCACGATAGAGCAGATTCAGAGCAATGGGAAAATAAGTCCAGAGATCAAGTCTTCCTGGGCTGCCCTTTTTCTGTTGGGTATGTTAACGTGGACAACGTATTGGTTCGATTTCAGCAAGAAGGATAGCGTAGACGCTATTACTGATCTCGCTGAAACGCTAGTGTTCAATGCACTTGCCCTTAAACGGTAGGTTGCCCATTCATCTTTATCCGGGAGTTTTCAGAATCAGCGCGCTCCCCGCACAAGACTTTAAGCTCTATATGTGGTGCAAATATACCTTTAAAGATGCTTTTGGCATGGGGGGAACATTTTGTTAGCGGGGCACGATATTCTCTTCATCATTTACCCCCCCGCAGTCCTTGTTGTGGTAATCCAAAAACGAGAATGCTTTGCGCGATGACGAAGTTGGTCAGAATTGACTTGTTTTTATATCTACCGGTTAATATTATTATCGGATTGCTGTCAACACATTTTCTAGATGCCGGGATCTTCGCAAATATTGCACAATTTAAAGTAATTGGGAGAAGGGTATGCCAAAAACAAGCCTTGTGGAACAGAAGAAATATGAGTTTCGTTACATGATCACGGTCCAACCTCGAGATGTCAACTATCGGGGACATTTGGGAAACGACTCCTTCGTTTCGTTGGTGCGCACGGCGCAGGCGGATATACTACGCTCCTTCAATTTTAGCGAGGGAGATCTTGGCGATGGCGAGACAGGTATCATTACATATGACATGGTAGCCAACTATAAGGCGGAGGCCTTTGCGTTCGATGAGATCGTGATTGAAACCCATATTGGTGAAATGAGGCGCAGCGGTTTCCGGATGTTTCATCGCCTTACTAAAGGACCGGTTGTTGTGGCCCTCGTGGAAGCAGGTGTCGCAACATATAACTATAAGTCCAGAAAGGTGGCACCGGTGCCCAACACATTCCTGACGGCACTGGCAGGACACCAGGGCTAGTCCTACAAGGTCCCGAAAAATAAGTTAAAGTGGAAGGAAGATAAACCCAGGATCAGACCGCGGCGGAACTCCTCATGGAGGTCCGAAAAGAAGTGACGGCTCTTCTCCGGCTATTGGAAAATGAAGAGGAGAACTATGATGAACACTGCCTTTTAGATGTAACACTCAGGAGATACCAATGCTGGTAGCCCATTGTCAAGCATGAACTCCGTTTTTTCGAATTCGGGCATAACATACTAAGTTAGTAACTAAGCGAGAATTGCTATTATGAGGGATGGTATCCTCAATACTTCCTTTGCCACGTTCAAGAACGATCCCACCCTAGATTGCTGTGTCAATTCCGCACACGCCTGGAGCTACGGCGGACTCGTGATGGCCAACATGTTTGCCTATCGCTCACCGGACCCGAAGGTGCTTCACAAAGCCGATGATTCTGCGGGTCCCATGAATCCATTCAGGTGAATCCATATGCCTCTTTGTCACTAAATTGCTATGGGTTGGTTTGTTTTACCTGTATAAGTGGTCCGTTTAGTACCCGGCACCAACAATCACATCAAAATGTTCGTCTTTGATGGCGCGCATAATATCCGTGTCCCGATTACTGAGGAGAGTGGCAATGACCACATGAAATGACGGGAAGGGTATTGAGGAAATCTGGTTTCTTGGGGATGTCCCCTTCGGCACTCTTATAGGCGAAGGATTCGACCTGCCGGAACCGTGCACACTTGTGCTTGCGATGCCTCTGTCCTTCAAGGGTCGCCTCGTGCAATACGCGGGAAGGCTTCACCGGGAAAGCGCCGGAAAGAACGATGTCCGGATCTACGACTACGTCGACGTCAACCTCGGCCTCGGCGTGACCATGTTCCGTAAGAGGATGGCCACATACCGAAAGATGGGATATACCATCGAACTCCCGCCCGACTCTGCCCTCAATAACATCCCGGGACGGGCAAAGAAACGTCCGGACGCTACCAGGGAAACGCTGGGGATCTGAGAACCTTTTCAGACCGCCTTCCAACCTTTCCTCCCGACAACGCCCCTGTCTTGTTCTCCCGGAAACCGCCCATCCGGAAGGCGCGGCCGTTATTGACATCCTCGGGAGAGAGGGATGACATCTGCATGATACCACCGACAGCCATCGTTGCTCGTTCAGACCTGGCAGAAAAGAGAATGTGAAGATATGAAGGCTGTCCCCAAAATACCCTCCTCCTTACCTCTTCAGCTCCCGATAGAAGTTCTCGTGGACACCCAGGCCAAGCAGGAAGAGCGCCTGTTCATCATACTCATAGGCCAAGAGGAATTGCTGGTCAAGGACGCGGAATTTGTACACCCGTACACCGGCCAGGTCGCCTTTCTTCTCTTCGCCGCATGTTGGATCCGACATGATATACCTGATCGCCTCGTTGACGGGCTTGACCTGATCACAGTGAAGCTTCTTGTAGACGCGCCGGAAATATGGCGACTGGACAATGTTCATTCTTCAGAGCGGAATTCGAAGGGCTCGAACTCGCCCTGCTTTTTCGCTGACAGGATGTCCCGGATCAGCTCACCCGGAAGGTCCGGGTTGTCCAGGGCAGCCTTTCCGATCCGGGCCCAGTAAGCCACCTGCAGGGGAACGGTCCTGCTTTCGGCTTCCGCACTCTTTTTGGCCTCGTTGTACAGTTCATCGTCTATACGGATCGCTATGCTCATGTTATTCACCTCTGTTACAATTGTAGCACATTGAAACAAAAAAGCAAACTCAACACCACGGTAGTCTTTCAGGCCAGCGTCGGCACTCAGGCTTCCTTCACTCTCTCCGTCACGATCCGCTGGGCCGAAGCGCCTTCAATCGCCTTCACGGCTATGGTCTGGACCTGCTGTACTGATTCGTCCGCCTTTTGCGTCAGCTGCCGTATCAGTTCTTCCTGTTCCCTTATCTTTGACTGCAATGCCTCCACCGCCTGCTCGTGGAGCTTTTGCTCGCCCTCCGTCTCTTTCTGGATCAATTGCATGTCATGTTTGAATTTGAACTCGATCCTTTCTGTTACCGTCTTCTCCGTGTCCTTGATCGCCTTCTCCAGTTCTTTCGGGAATACCGCGATCTTATCCCGGAGTTCCGACAATTCTTCTTCCCGCGACGACAGCACCGCTTCCCGTTCGGACCAGTCCTTCTCAAATGCGGACTTCTTCGTGGAAAGTTCCTTTTCCAGGGCTGTCTTCGTTGCCTCGTACTCATCAGCGTCCTTCTTCCTGGCAAGCTGGAGATTGTAGCTGTATTCCTCCTCTTCGCGGAGCCTGTCCTTTTTCAGCTGGGCATCCCGCTCCTTCTTCGCAAGGTCGAATTCCTCCTGCTCCTTTTTCCAGTATTGCCGCTTTTCCGACATATCCTCGTCAAAGGAGGTCTTCGTCTGTTCCATCTGCGCCTCGAAGGCGGCCTTCTTCTCTTTCTGGGCTTGCACGAGTGCGGCCAGGCTGTCGGCCTCAGCCTGGACTCCATACAGTTCATCAAGGATCTTGGCCTGTTCCGTGGCCGCCTGCTGCAGACCCGAGAACTTCCGATACTCGGCGATCATCTTCTCTTCCAGATCGTCTATGGTCTTCACGATCTGGACCTTGAGTCCGGCGAGGTTGCGCACGATATCATCTATCGAATTGGCCGACGCCTCCTTCAGCTATTCCTTCACTTCCGTTTCCTTCTTCACGGCCTGCTGGTTCACCGCCTTCTGTTCTTTCAGCTTCGCCAGCACCTCATTGTAAGCCTCGATGATCTCGGTCTTTGTATTCTTCTCCGATATTGTTTTGGTCATCATGCCCTTCCTATCGTGACAACGATTATTCCGACGATTCTTGAATGCAATATAAGAATATATTACTTTGCTGCCGAAAATATCAGGAAGAATAGCGGGGACGCGTGCGGCGCCGGACAGGATACGGTCTGGGTGTTTCAATAGAAACCAAGAACGCGGGGTGCCCCCTGCCTGTTCTTACGCCGCCGTCTTCAGGCTTACCCGCATTCCTGCCCTGGTGGCCAGAGTAATAAGCATTTCGAGGCTGAATCTTTCCCACTTGCCGCGCGCAAGGTCGGAAATCCTGGACTGACTCACCCCGAGAAGCTCTGCGGCTCTTGTTTGCGTCAGCTTCTTGGCCGTGATAAATCTCCTGAGATCCGCCATAAGATCGGCGCGCATTTGAAGTATTGCCGCTTCTTCCGGTGAGAAACCGAGATCCGCGAACACGTTACCCGAGGACGGGGCAATGTCTCTGCTCATGATCTGCCTCCAATTTGCCCATATCGTTGACGGGCGAGTTCGATGTCCCGGCGATTGGTCTTACCGCTCTTCTTTTGAAAAGCGTGTAGTACATACACTGCATCGCCAAATTTCGCAACATAGATAACGCGCCATTCGCCAAGCACATGGATCCGAATCTCCTTTACACCTTTTCCAATGGTCTGCATTGGCTTCCAGTCACTTGGCTCCTAACCATTTTGAACCGTCCTAAGTTCAAACCCTGCAGCGCGCCTCGCTTCATCGGGAAAATTTCGAAGGTCGTCCAGACTTGAACCCACAAATCTCAGTTCCTTCATTCAAGACATATTATATACCAACTTATATATTCTGTAACTCCATTTTTTTGCCGACAAGTGCAGATGATTATCCAAAGAAGCGGGGTCTTTCGCATTTTTGGGGCGACTTTGGGGATGCCCTTCACATCTTCACATCCGCCTTCCGTGCAAGACCAAAGGAACATCGTGTAGATATTGAACCCGAAGATTCGAAGAGATGCGCGGCTGTTATTGACATTCTCGGGAGAGAGGGATAACATCTGCCTGATAGCACCGACAGCCATCATTGCTCGTTCAGACCTGATAGAAAAAAAGAGAATGTGAAAACGTGAAGGGCGACCTCATAGTTCCCTTCCAAGGTTACCTCGACGAAAAAAAGAACGGAGTGATTATAAACATGAAGAAATATTTCTCAGTTGCAGTTGTGGCGGTTCTTGCTGCAACCGTATTTTTTTTAGACGCAGCTTGTGCAATATCGGCTGATAATGACTTCCGGTGCTTCAAATCTGTTGGTCTAAAGAATCCCCTGAAGCTTCAATTTGACTTTCCATCCGGGAACCATGACCTGGGCTGTCGAACGCCATGGTATATCCCCACTTAAAGGCCAAAAGCGCCAAGGTAATTCCCCAGTAGCAGCGCCAAGGTAATTCCCCACTTTTTCGTCCGCGCCGAAGGGGTGGACAAAAAGGGCGTGAC
>Ga0334887_1000208_pt1 | contig 101518 bp, 78 predicted proteins | sample GraSluR1_MG_10_FD_207217 | JGI IMG/M metagenome (GOLD analysis project Ga0334887, IMG submission 207217) | Sludge microbial communities from methane-producing bioreactor in Wageningen University, Netherlands - Granular Sludge_18_07-R1 | ecosystem: Engineered > Bioreactor > Anaerobic >...
AACGGCAGTCCACATCTGCTGCGGTTTGGTTTCGACTTCCAACTCGCGGAAGAGATGGTTGTCACTGCTAAGGGCGATGGGCCGTTCAACAACGTCGAATGGGCTGTCGGCCAGGTACGTGTCGGTCTGTGCGCCGCTGGGGAAGAGGACGCGCAGCCTGTGATCCTCGGCAACGTTATGGACTGCCGTCTCAACCTCCAGGTGCGCGGCTCCTGGGCGCAGGCTGATCCAGTTTTCGATCACCAGGTCGACTAGTTCCGGCGAACGCTGCATCTCATCGCCAAACACGAAGCGGTGCGGCGTCTGCATCACGGTGCGGATGTAGAAAGTGGTTAGCTGCGGGCCGTCGTGAACAAGGGCAACAGCCGCCGAGCTGGCAGTCGACGTGAAAGTCTGGTCGTTGACGGCCATACCGTGATACCAACCGTCGCCGATGTCGGCAATGTCTTCGAAGGTCAGCAGCCGTTCGTAGATGGCGCCGGTGCGTTTGTCGCGCATGGTGAGCGAGCCGTTGGGCTGGATTGCTACGGCGAGATGCTCGTTCGCCATCGAGCGTTCGCTCGTCGCCATGCCCGGAACGACCGGATAACGGGTCGGCTCTCGTTTACCGCCTGCGCGTACGGTCAATGTCGTATAGCCGGAAGCGGGGATGTCGAGCGGCAGCGAGACGAGCACGTCATGGGTGCGGTACGTTACCGGGAACTTAGTTTCGTAGATGCGGCCCTTCAAGCGATTCTTGGTCTGGCGCAGGCGCTGGTACGGGATCTCTTCTCCGTCAGGCCCGTAGATGCGGAATGAGGGTTTCGGCTCGAACCCAAAGAATTCGTTGAACGTCGGCCAGTCCACAGGAATCTGAAGGTCCAACTCGGTGGTCGCAGATATGGGGGTTGTGAGCGGGTTGAATACGACGACGCGCAGTTCGTCGTCGCCCACTCCGCCCGAGACGTTGGCGGCGAGGCTGCGCGTTGCCTCCACGGTGAGACGTTCGGTGATCTGTTGGCATTGGCTGAAGCGGTACTTCATGTCTTCGTGCACCACGTCGATGCTGCAGCCACAGATCGAGTCATGGGGATGATTCTGAAGCAGCCATTTCCATGCGGTGTCCAAGAAGCCCTGGGGAACCTCATGGCCTAGTTGTAGATGCGCCCATGCTGCGGTCGGCTCCGCCCAGGTGCAGAGCGAGGTCTCGCACAGCGCGTTTAGCTGCTTGATCCAGACGCGGCTGGAGAGGACGCCGGGGATCACCCACTGCTGATCATAGAGAAGCGTGCCCGGCTCGCGCAGCTCGCCTTCGACCACGGCGCCTACGCGGCTGGCCTGGGGAATCGCCTCGGCAAGATAGGCGTCGAGACTGGTGTGGACGATCTCAAACTCATCCTCCTTGCCCGCGTAATCGAGCATGGCGGCATAGACTTGCTGGTCCCACTCCTCGTGATCGCCGCCGTCGAAGAGCAGGATTGGGTCGACTTCGGTATGCTCGGCTTCGTGGCGCAGATAGGCGCGCAGGTCCTCGGCGACGCGAGCGGCTGTGGTCGGCGTTTCGTAGTCGCGCGCGTGGCGCACCTGAAAGGCGAAGTCGCAGTAGCCGCCCACAGGAAAACGGTAGGCGAGCAACTCGGTGCCGTCCGGCGAGCGCCAACGAACGTGTCGTGACTGAAGGTGGTTGATGCCGCGCCAGATGAGCCCGCCGTTGATGCCGAACCCGGCGAGGATTTGGGGCATCTGGCTATTGTGGCCGAATAGGTCGCAGACGAAGCCTGCGTTGGACGGTTCCACGCCGTAACTGCGGGCGATGCTGCGACCGAGGCGCAGATTGCGCACCAACGACTCGCCGGAGACGAGGAACTCATCGGGGAGAACATACCACGGGCCGATCACCATGCGGCCCGCTTGCGCCAACTCTTCGAGCTTGCTGCGCTTATCTGGCCTGATTTCGAGGTAGTCCTCAAGGATGATGGCCTGTCCGTCGGTTTGGAACGGGCCTTGGAGACGGCCGTCCTCTAGCCCGTCGACGACACGGTCCAGTAGACGGACGAGCTGAAAGCGGAAATTTTGAAAGGATTGGTACCATTCGCGGTCCCAGTGTGTGCTAAGTACGTAGTGGGCGCGAATTTTGCGCGGCTTGGGCATGGGTTCACCTCATTAATAGTGTATGGGCTAGGCGGTTGGCTCAGACGATCTGCAGGACATCGCGACAGTAACGGACGCTCTGCTCAAGTTTGGTGCGCTGTTGCCGCGCCAGGGCGGCGCGATATTCGGGCGGCATAGAGGCCGCGTCGGCGGTCAGGATCGGCTTGGTGTAGGGGCGACCCGTTTCGACGAGTTGCAGGAAGCGAGCGAACTCCGCAGCGGGCGTGTGCGGGTATACGGACCAGAACTCCGGCTCTAGGTAGTTGAGCACACGCGGCGCCAGGCTGGTGATAACCTCCAGCGTGTAGATGGCGTCGGGGCAGCGTTGGCGGAAGACGTGCGTCCACTCGTCGATGCCGATCGTCCCTTCGCCGATGGCTACCCACTGGGCTACAGCTCCAAGCGGATGGCGCCAGAGCGCGGTGTCGCGCACATGACACATGAGGACATAGGGCGCTACGTGTTCCAACGTGACGAAGGGGCTTTCCGCTACCCAGAGGGGGTTGCCCGTGTCGATGCACGCGCCCACGAAGTCGGGACCCGCCCGTTCAATGAGCGCAGCCAACTCTCGTCCTTGCATGTCACCGGCGTGATTTTCGATGGCGATCTTGACGCCTAGTTCAAGGGCGAGACTGCGCACCGACTGTAATGTCTCGACCGTCGCTGCCTGGTGAGCGTCGAAGGGAAGATCAGTGCGGCGGTCGGCGTTGGAGCCCATGTAACAGCGCAGCGCGGGCGACTCCATAAGCGCGGCGACGTGGAGCATCTCTACCAACTGCTCGCTCGCGGTCCCGCGTGCAGGCGAGAACGTGGTCGACGTGGGGCAGATCGAAGCCATGCCGACCTCGATCCCGATACCTAACTCGTCAGCATGGCGTTTCACCTGTTCGAGATAGCTTCTGTCTAGGCTCTCGAAGAAATGCACTTCGGAGAAATGCACGACGTCGACGCCGATACTGTGCGCATAGTCGAGTAGCTCATGCGCGCTCCAGTCGTTGAAGCGAAGGCTGAAGACATCTACTCCGAGTTTCATCCATCTCCTCCTTTTGTCTAGAGGCCCCAGTGTTCGTCAATAGATTCCTGGAAAGTGCGACGTGCGCCAGAGAGGATGTCATCCACGCGCACCACATCGCCGGTGAAGGCGGATTCGTAAATGGCATCGCCTAAGGCCAATGAACGAATACCCTCGGCGGCATCGACCTCCGGCTGTGTGCGGTTGCCGCGCAGGAGTTCGAGGAATTCCCATATCTCGATGGCGAAGCCGTCCGTCGATCCGCCTGGGAAGAGCAGTTCGCTTTGCGCCTCGTTCAGTTGCTCTCGGTACCGGGCCTCCAATTCGTGCATCTGTAGCACGCTGCCGTCGTGCCGAACCAATTGGCCGGATTCATTCAGTTCGGGGCGACGCTCGAAGAGGTGGAAGATGCGGAAGCGGCTGGGTGTTGTATCCTCCAGCGAGCCTTCGCTGCCGTAGAATACGACGCTGGCGCGCGCATCTCCCGGCGCGGCGACGCTCCAGTTCCATACGCCTACTAGCCCGCTCTTGAAGGTGAAGGTCACATAGATGGTGTCCTCCGGACGCTCGGAAACAGGCACAGGGCGACCGGACTGGAGTTCGCGCATTTCTGCGTAGACCTTGTCGACGTCACCCAGCAGATAGCGGATGCTATCGCAGTAGTGGAAGCCGCTATCCAGCGTCATGCCGCCGCCGGACATGAGACGGTTTCGCCGCCAGACGACGCGTGGGGGCAGCGGTTGGTTGGGGTCGCGCGGTTCCGGCGGGCGGGTATAGTGGTGGAAAAAGGTGAGCGGCGAACCCATCAAGCCGGACTGGTTTAGCGCCCAATGTGCGACGCGCTGGCCCGGTTGGCGGCGGTGCGGCACGGCGATTGAGAGAATCCGTCCTGTTCGCTCGGCAGCTTGCTCCATCAAACGCCCGGCGCGGACGGAGACGCCGATGGGTTTCTCACAGAGGACGTCGACGCCGGCTTCCATACAGGCGATGGCGACAGTGTGGTGCAAGCCATGCGGCAGACAGATATCCACGCCGTCGAGCTTTTCCGCGGAGAGCATCTCCTCGTATGAGGTGTATACGGTAGGCGCGCCGTCCAATTGCTCTTTGACGGTCTGCGCCAGGGCGTGTGCGGAATCAAGGTTGGCGTCGCAGAGGGCTACTACCTGGAAGCCGCCGCGCCCGCGGTCGACGAGGTCCTTCATGGCGACGATATGGCGGCGGGCAATGTTGCCGCAGCCGATGAAGGCGAGGCGAAGATGATCATGGCTCATATGTTGGGGCCTTTCAATTGAGGAGTGGCGCGTCAAGCGTGAATCGAAATATGTAGTACGTCAAGCGCCATACTTGACGCTTGACGTACGAAAAGCCGTTCGTGACGTTGTGCGTGAGGGATCAACCCTTGATGCCGGTGAGGGCAATTCCTTGGACAAAGGTCTTTTGTAGGAAGAAGAAAAGCAAAATGATAGGAAGCGTGATCAGAACGGAGGCAGCCATCAACATCCCCCACTCCGCCCCATATTGAGAACGATACTGGTGGATGCCTAACGACAAGGTGAAGAGTTTCTGATTCGTTAGGTAGATCAGCGGGCCAAGATAGTCGCGCCAGCGGGCAATAAACTCGAAAATAGCGACGGTGGCGAGGGCCGCCTTTGCAAGAGGTAGAATCACGCGCCAGTAGATGCGAAACTCGCCCGCTCCGTCGATGCGCGCCGCTTCGGAAAGCTCCATAGGAATGGTCATAAAGAACTGGCGCAATAGGAAGATGTAGAGCGCCCCGCCAAACCAGTGCGGAACGATTAGCGGAAGGAAGGAGTTCACCCACCCCAGTTTGGAATAAACCACGAACAGCGGGATCAGGGTGACCTGGAAGGGCAGCATCAAGGTCGCCACGGTGAAGATAAACAGGAAATTGCGGCCAGGCCAGGGGATACGCGCCAGGCTATAGGCGACGAGCGAACACGAGATGAGGGAGCCGATGGTGGCGAGAACAGCGATCGTCAGGGTGTTGCGCAGATAGAGAAAGAACGAAATGTAGGTTACCGCGTCGGGGTAGTTCGACCACTGCAACGGGCTGGGGATCCATACCGGCGGGTAGGCATAGAACTGGGTGTCGGGCTTGAGCGAGGTAGACAGCATCCACAGGAAGGGCAGCATGAAGATGAATGCCATTGGGATCAGCATGGCATGGATCAAGATCGTACGGATGACCTTCTTGATCTGCTTGCGCGTTATGCCGGTGCGCCTGGACCTCACGCCGCTTTGCGCTGTCTGTGACTGTGCTGTCATATGAACGCTCTCTCTTCCGTCCCGATATGCGTATGGTCAGATCTACGATGACTAGCCTTGTTCCCCGCCGGAGTAGAACACCCAGAGCCGCGCTGTGCGGAAAATGACCAGGGTGATGATGAGCGTGACAATGAACAAGAGCCACGCCATAGCGGATGCATAGCCCATTTCGAAGTATTGGAAGCCCTGTTTATACATGTAGATCGAATAGAACAGGGTGCTGTTGGCGGGGAAGCCAGTGCCGCCGGTCATAATATAGGGTATTGCAAAGAACTGGAGCGCGCCGATCACCGAAGTTACGAGGTGGAAGAAGATTACGGGAGTAATAATGGGCACGGTTACATTGCGGAATTTGTGCCACGGGTTGGCCCCGTCAACATCGGCGGCGTCGTATAGATCCTGAGGCACATCTTGCAGGCCGGCGAGATAGAGAATGATCTGCTGGCCGATGATCCACAGAGCAAGCAAGATGATCGTCTGCCGCGACCACGCTTCACAAGTCAGCCAACATGGCCCGCGATAGCCGAAGTACTGGAATGGGGCGCTAATGATGCCGGAGACAGGGGTGAACATGTACACCCAGACAAGTGCAAGCGCCACTTCGGGCACCAACGTGGGTAGAAAGTAGATGGTGCGATAGACGACCTGGCCTCGAATCTTGGTGTTCAACATCATGGCAAGCGCGAAGGCGAGAATGATGGCAAGCGGAATCGAGACGGCAGCGAAATAGAACGTGTTGTAGACCGCGTCCCAGAAGTTGGGGTCGTTGGTAAAGAGCTTCACATAATTCTGGAAGCCGATCCATTGCGGATTTTGAACGCCGTTGAACTTCGTGAAGCTATAGTATGCCGACGCGAACGTCGGATAGATCCAAAACGCGGCAAGGCCGATGAGCCACGGGGAGGCAAAAAGCAGGCCATTGATAATGTTGCGCGTTCTCGGCTTGAGCCTAAATGAGCGAGGCGGGATGCTTGCTGCTGTCGTAGCCATGATGTTGCCTTATCTACACGGCTGTCTTCAGAGACCGGAGCAACCTCTGAGCGGCTCCGGTCTCTGAATTACAGATATCAGGAGGATGGTGCGGGCTTTACCCGCGCCGCGTACCGACTATTCGAAGAAACCGGCTTCCTCGAGGTCCCTGTTGATCTCGTCGTCGATGTCCGTCAGCGCCTGCTCAGGAGTCTTGAGGCCGTGCGGAATTTCATCGCGGAAGGCTTTGACCTGCAGGTCCCACAGCTTGGAGCCGAAGGGGATCGGCGGGCGCGAATGGGAGACGGGCAGCAAGTCCATGAAGACGGCATGCAGCGGGTCTTCGGAGAAGTAAGGATCCTCGGCGACCGACTTGAGGGTCGGGATGTGATAGGTGTCCTTGTTGTACTTCTCTTGGCCGATGGGGCCGCAGAAGTAGAATAGAGCGTCGAAGGCGGTGGCGACGTCTTCCCAACCCATCGGGATGCACCAGCTCCAGCCGCCAGCCCAGCTTGCATGCGGTGCGGGGCCGTCGGGGCCGGGCATGGGCACGACGCCGTAGTTGGTGTCTGGCTTGTAGCGCTTCTGCTGGGCTACCTTCCAGTCGCCGCTAACGACCATGGCCGACTGGCCTGTCCAGAAGTAGTCATTGGGGCCGCTGCAGGCGCCGCCGGCGCACGCCGCCAACATTGCATCAATATCCTCGACGCCGATCTCTTCGACAAACGCCTTGACGAATTCCATGCTGGCGATGTTGTTGGGATGGGCGAAGGTGATGCGCTTGGTCTCCGGGTCCTGGAATTCGCCGCGGAAGGCGAAGCCCCAAGTGTAGAGCCAGGCCTGGTCATAGAGCGGATTGATGCCATAGCGAGTGATGGCGCCGCTCGGACCGCGCTCGGTCAGCGCTTCTGTCAGCGTCCGCAACTCTTCGAGATTGGTGGGCGGCGCTTCCGGATCAAGCCCGACTTCCTCGAAGATGTCCTTGTTGTACCACAGGGCACGCGTGTCTGTGTCGAAGGAAAGCGCATACACGCCGTCCTTATAGACCGTCTCATTCCAAGCGAAGTCGTAGTATAGGTCAGCGGTCACACCTACGGCGTCAGCCTGATCTTTGATGTTGGTGAAGAAGCCCTGATGGGCAAACTGCGGGACGGTGAAACGGTCAGCGTAGTAGAGCGGAGGCGGGTTGCCGCCGGCGACTGCAGTGAGCAGTTTCTCGTCGGCCTGGCTGTCCTGAGTTTGGGCGACATAGACAAACTCGACCTGAGCGCCGATCTCGTTAGACGCGTTGTAGTTTTCGATGATACCCTGGATCGATTCGGCTGATACGTCGGTCATGCGCGACCAAGCTTCAAGGACTTTTACTTCAGCGGCCGGGGCGGCTCCACCTTCCGCAGCAGGCGCAGATGGGGCGACCGGCGCCGGGCAGGCAGCCAACAGGGTGGCGCCGGCGGTGAGGCCCGCCATCTGCAAGAAGTGACGTCGTGAAAGCTGTTTCATGGTACCAATCTCCTTTGCGTCTTGGTGATGTGACAGGTTGATTCGCGTCACAATTGAACAGCCATACCGAAAACGTTCCGATCTCTACGGTTTGTAACCTCCTCTGTGGAACTTCTGTGTGGAGCGGTGAACAGCAGCGATATGCCAAGAAGGGCGGAGGACTGCTTAGACGAGTCCGGGCCGTCGCTCTGGAACGTTCGCTGGGAATCGCGTAAAGAGATTATAGAACATCGGCACTGAGGTCGGGGCCTCAATCTGATCGAATAGCGGACGATGGGTGCGTTATGACGAGAATGCGCCCGTAAAAAAGGGAGCGAACAGGTGCAAATTGTATTGCTTCTTTGTATCATAGTGCGATTCTGAACCGGTGTCAAATGGAATTTCTGCTCCACTTCCTTTCACGTTTCGGGTTGCAGCATTCTAGAGAGGCCGGAGCAGTTGACAAAACGAACGAATAATGGAACCATTGAGCCATATGGGTGCATATGCCCCACCCCCATCATTGAACCAGAACCCGAAGGAGCATGGACATGCGAGCACTGGTTAAGTACGGCAGCCGCAACGGTGAAGTCGAGGTGCGCGAGCAGCCGGAACCGTCGGTACAGCCGGGCCGCGTGCTGATTGACGTTAAGGCCGCAGGCGTCTGCGGCAGCGACCTGCATATGTGGCGCCAATCGCATAGTTGGGAGATCAAACTGCCGCTGGTTCTGGGCCACGAGTTCTGCGGTGTTGTGGCCGATGTGGGCGAGGGCGTCACCGGTTGGAACGTTGGGGATCGGGTGGCGTGTGAGACGGCGGCGGAGGTCTGCGGACAGTGCGTGTATTGTCTCAGCGGCAACTACAATCTTTGCCCGCATCGTCTCGGTTATGGCGCCCTGGCCGACGGGGCATTCACGAACCGGGTTCTGGCTCGACCCGAAATACTGCACCACATTCCCGACAATGTGCCATTTGAACATGCTGCGCTGACCGAACCGATCTGCGTCGCCTACAACGCGCTGGTTGAAAAGACGGCGATGAAGCCGGGCGATCTGGTTGTGATCCAGGGGCCGGGGCCGATCGGCATTATGGCGCTCCAGATTGTACGGCTGCGCGGGGCGGGCACAATCGTCATGCTCGGTACGGATGTAGACGCTCATCGGCTGGAGGTGGCGGCGGAGCTTGGCGCGCACCATACGGTGAACATACAACATGAGGATGCAGGCAAACTCGTTCGTTCGCTGGGCGACGGCTACGGAGCAGACCTAGTAGTGGACTGCACGGGCGTGAGCCGCGCCCTGAAGCAATCGCTCGAATTGGTGCGTCCCAACGGCCGCATCACCAAGATCGGCTGGGGGCCGCAACCGCTCGACTTCAATCTGGACCCGCTGGTTGGCAAGGCCGTGACGTTGCAGGGCACGTTCAGCCATACCTATCCCACCTGGGAGCGCGTGCTCACTCTGCTTTCGACGGGTCAGGTGAACCTAAAGCCTGTAATCGGCGGCGTGTATGATCTTGCCGACTGGGAGGAGGCCTTCACGCGGATGGAAGAAGGCGCCAACGTCAAGTCGGTGCTTACAATCTAACGCAACATAACTCATATCGATTCTAAACCCTATTTGAAAGAGGAGGACGCCAAAGTGGCGAAGAGCGGCGGGATTATTCAAGTCTCTCTGGATGTGACGACTCTTGAAGAGGCGATGGACTTGGCCCACGCCGCGGTGAGAGCGGGCGTGGATTGGCTGGAAGCGGGCACTCCGCTCATCCTGGCAGAGGGCTTGCGCTGCGTGAAAGCCATGCGTGAGGCCTTCCCCGATGCGCCCATCGTGGCCGACCTCAAGACGATGGACGGCGCAGGGCTGGAAGCGGAGATGATGTTCAAGGCGGGCGCCAACATGACCGTCGTCATGGGACAGGCGCACGACGCCAGCATCATCGAGCAGGTGAAGATGGCGCGCCAATATGGCGGCAAGGTGATGTGCGATGTCATGCTCTGCCCGGACAAGCCGAAGCGGGCGCGCGAGGCGCAGGAGTTGGGCGTCGATTACATCATCGTGCACACCGGCTTCGACGAGCGCAACATGATACAGGGGTTAAGCCCGCTAGATGACCTCGGACCGGTTCTAGATGCGGTCGACATTCCGGTGCAAGCAGTCGGCGGATTGACGGTCGAGCAGGCTATCCAGACGCTGGATATGGGGGCTGAAATCGTAGTCTTCGGTGCGCCGTTGGTGATCAGCGGCAGCGAATTCAAAGCGGCGAGCGACGATTTCGAGTCGATTCTGCGCGAGATCGTCGTGCGTGTAAAGGGCAAGTGATAGATATAAGGGGAATCCTGGCAATCGGTCAGGACACCGTTTCTGGCGGGGGAGATAGTGATCGATGAAGCTTCTTGAAGAGATTCAGGCGCTAGAATTTCCGGCGCAACTGCCGGAGAGGTTGCTTGCCGTACACCAGCGCTTCGATGCGCCAAAGGTCGAGGATGTGGCGGCTGCGGCTGCTCAGGCGTTGGATAGCTCCGGCATCTTGGAGCGCATGAAAGCGGGCGACAGCGTCGCCGTGGGCGTTGGCAGCCGTGGCATCGCCAACCTGCCTGTGATCGTGCGTTCCGTCGTAGACCGTCTGAAAGCGGCTGGGATGCAGCCTTACGTGGCGCCGGCGATGGGCAGTCACGGCGGCGCAACAGCTCCGGGGCAGATCGAGATGTTGGCCCAACTCGGCGTGACCGAGGCGTCGATCGGCGTTCGCATCGAAGCGACGATGGAGGTTAAGGAGATCGGGCGCATACCCGACGGGCCGCCGCTGTGCCAGGGCGTGGACTCGATGGCGGCGAACCACACGGTGCTTGTGAGCCGGATCAAGCCGCACACCGATTTCCGCAGCCACCTGGAGAGCGGCCCATCTAAGATGTGCGTGATCGGGCTAGGCAAACAGGCCGGCGCCATCATGATGCATGCCGGCGGCGGGGCCAACTTCCAGCGCTATCTGGAGCCGGCGGCGCGCGTCTATGAACAGAATACGAACTTTGCCGGCGCAATCTGCTTGATCGAGAATGCCTATGACGAGACCGCTGAGATCGTCGGACTAACGGCGGCTGAAGTAGGTACAGCGCGCGAAGTTGAACTGCTGGAGAAGGCCAAGTCGTTGATGGCGAGCCTGCCCTTTCCGGAGATAGACGTGCTCGTCTTACGAGAGATCGGCAAAGACATCAGCGGGACTGGCATGGACACCAACATCGTCAGCCGCCTGATGATCCCCCGCCAGCCGGAACACTTCGGTACTATCGACGTTGCCGTGATCGCTGTGCTTGATCTGACGGAAGAGACGCACGGCAATGCATCCGGGATTGGGCTTGCCAATGTGACAACCGCGCGCGTGGTCGAGAAGACTGACTGGACAGCCACTTACACCAACGCGGTTACGTCGGGCATCTTCGGCATGTTCCGGTCGAGCGTGCCGATCACGATGGCGGATGATCGCCGCGCCCTGCAGGTGACAATGCGCGGCTGCGCACGTTCCGCCGCCGATGCACGGCTCGTCTTTATCAACGACACGTTGGCCGTAGATAGGCTGTGGGTGAGCCCTAACCTGCGACAGGCAGTCCAAGAGCACCCGCGCCTGGAGATCATCGAAGAAGTTCCGCTCAGTTTCGGGCCTGCGGGCAATATGATCAGCCCGTGGCAACTGGACTGACGGCGGAAAACCTAGCCACTCGACTTTTTGGACAAGAAAGAGCAGCCGCTTTTATGTTTACGAATCTAAATACCGGCGTGATCGGCGTGCGCGCCACCCTGCCGGAGACCATCGACTATGCCAAGCGCCACGGCTTCGCCGGCGCCGATTTCTCGATCGAGGAGGCCGCTCAACTTGCCGCTAAGCATGGCGTGCAGTATGTGCGAGATCTCTTTTCGGAAGCCGGGATCCGCCCTGGTTCTTGGGGCTTTCCTGTCGAGTATCGCAAGGACGAGGCGACCTGGAAGGAAGGCATCGGTAAACTGCCGGCACTGGCTAAGTTGGCGAGCGAGTTGGGCTGCCCGCGCACTGCGACCTGGGTATTGCCGGGGTATGACGACCGCGACTATGGCGAGCAGTTCAAGCACCTGCTCGGAAGGCTGCGGCCTGCCGCCGAGATTTTGGACGACTATGGCTGCCGGATCGGGCTTGAGTTCATCGGACCGAAGACCCTGCGCAACCCCAGGAAGTATACGTTCATCCACACCATGGACGGCATGTTGGCGTTCGCCGCTGCGGTGGGGACGGGCAATGTCGGCCTGCTGCTGGATATCTTCCACCTCTACACATCGCACGGGCAGAGTGCGGACGTATTGGAGTTGAGCAACGCCGATGTGGTAACTGTCCACATCAATGATGCGCCGAAACACCTCGGGCCGGATGAGCAACTGGATAACGTTCGCGCTCTGCCGGGCGAAACGGGACTGTTGGACATCACCGGCTTCCTCCAGGCGCTGCACCAAATCGGTTATGACGGGCCGGTGACAGCCGAGCCGTTTAGCCGGCGCCTGAGCGAGATGACGCCAGAGGATGCGGTGCGCGAGACTGCCGAGGCTGTTCACTCCGTTTGGCGTGAGGCCGGCTTAGATTCCGCAGGTCAAACCGGCAGGCGCTTAACGGCCAATTGAACAGAAGGTGACTATGCAGGCAACAACCATTGCGCTGGTAGGCGGCGCACATATACATACCCCCGGCTTCGTAAAGCGCTTGCAGGCGCGCAGCGATGTACAGATCGGCAAAGTCTGGGATCACGATGTCGCTCGCGCCGCACGCTGGGCGAGCGAACTGGGCGCCCAAACTGTGGCCTCGGCGGAAGCGATCTGGGCTGATCCTGAGATCGCGGCAGTCGTCATCTGCTCAGAGACTGACCGGCATGAGTCGCTGACAAAGGCGGCAGCCGAGGCGGGCAAGCATATGTTTGTCGAGAAGCCGCTTGGGATGGGAGGAGCGGACGCCTACCGCATGGCGCGAACCATCGAACAAGCGGGCGTGTTGTTCCAGACCGGCTATTTCCAGCGCGGGCTGCCCGCCCACCAATTCATCCGGCAACAGATCCGTCAAGGCGGGTTCGGCCAGGTGACGCGGCTGCGCATGAGCAATTGCCATGCCGCTGCGCTGGAGGACTGGTTTACGCCTGAATGGACATGGATGACCGATCCGGAGCAAGCTGGTTCCGGCGCATTTGGGGATTTAGGGACTCATGCGCTTGATATCATGATGTGGCTGCTTGGTCCGGCGCAGCGCGTCACCGGCAGTATTCACACAGCGCTCGGACGATACGGCGACTGCGACGAATATGGCGAGGCGTTGCTCGAATTCGATAACGGTGCAGTCGGAAGCCTGGCTGCGGGCTGGGTCGACGTTGCCAACCCGATCACGCTGGTGATCAGCGGGACGGAGGGCTATGCCTATGTGCGGCGCGGCGAGGTATTCTTTACGAGTAAGACGGTCCACGGCGCCGATGGCGAGTCGCCTTGGCGCGACCTGCCCGCGGCGTGGCCACATGCTTTCGAACTATTCCTAGACGCCGTCAATGGAACGTCGGGCGTGGCGTTGGTCGCGGCGAGGGAGGCTGCCGACCGCAGCGCGGCGATGGAGGCAATCTACCAGAGCGCACGGGCTGGGGCATGGATTGAACCGCAATACGAGACCAACTAGCGGAGGCGGGAAAAATGGCTGGGCTGTTGTTAGAGGGGAAAGTGATCCTGGTGACCGGTTCGACAACCGGGATTGGAGAGGCGACGGCGCGACGATGTATTGCGGAGGGCGCCAAGGTGATGGTGCATGGCCGCGATGAGGCTCGCGCCAACGCTCTGGTCGCAGACCTAGGCGAGAACGCTGCTTGTGTGCTGGGAGACGTAGGCGACCCGGCGGTGTGCGAGCGGGTTGTCGACGCGACGGTTGAACGTTTCGGCCGCATCGACGGCATTGCCAACAACGCGGCGCTGACCTGGCGTAGCCGTATCGATGAGACGGACGCCGAAAAGTTCGACCGTATGATAGCCGTGAACACCCGTGCGCCGTTGTTGATCATCCGCCGTGCGCTGCCAACCTTCCGCAAGCAGGGCGGCGGGGCTGTGGTCAACATCGGCTCGGTCAACGCTTTGGCGGGCGCAGCCTATCTGCTGCCCTATTCCGTCTCGAAGGGCGGGCTTGCCACGATGAGCCGGAACCTTGCCAATGCGCTCGCCGAGGAAGGCGTTCGCATCAATCATCTCAATGTGGGCTGGGTAACCTCGCCCAACGAGATCGCACTGCAGGAGAGCGAGGGGCGTCCCAAGGGTTGGGAGAAAAACGTACCCAAGGCTTTTGCGCCGACAGGGCGGCTACTGATCCCCGAGGAAGTGGCGGCTCATGTGGCGTTCTGGCTGTCAGACATGTCGAAGCCTGTAAGCGGCGCCGTTTATGAGGTGGAGCAGTACTCGGTGATCGGCCGGAATCGGAATACGAACGAGAAGTAGCGAAAAGACTGAGCAAGTTGTTTCGCCGGCTTGCCTGTGCAGGGGTAGGGACAAGCGGACGCCATAGCTTACGGCATGGCGTCCGCTTGCGCGCCTAGAGGCCGGCCCGGGAACGTAAAATCGTCCTTTGCCGGAGGCCGATTCTGTGCTAACCTTGTTTCCGTTTTGTACAGTCGGTTACTCCGGGCGCTGATTGGACGTCGAAGGCGACCCGGCCTAGGATTTTGCGTAGACTTAGGGGAAAGCGCACATGATTGAAACGACGAAAACAGCGGGCGCGCAGGACTTCACGGTTATCGGCACGCGCCCGATCCGCCACGACGGCGAGGATAAGGTGACTGGGCGCGCTAAGTTCGCCAACGACGCGTATCTGTCCAATATGCTGCACGGCAAGATATTGCGCAGCCCGCACGCCCATGCGCGCATCCGATCGATCGACGCCAGCGAGGCGGAGGCCCTTCCTGGCGTCTACGCCGTGGTCACGGCCAAGGACATGGCGACTGTCGCCGACAAGATCGAGGAGATGGGCGAAGACTCGGTCAATCTGCGTTATCTCGCCTCGAACATATTGGCACATGAGAAAGTGCGGTACCACGGCCATGCGGTGGCGGCTGTGGCGGCGGTGAACGTGCACGTGGCAGAAGAGGCCTTGAAGCTGATCAAGGTAGATTACGAGCTCCTGCCCGTCGTGCTCGACGGCAGGGAGGCCATACGACCCGACGCGCCGATCTTGCTGGACGATCTGCGCACCGATGAGATGGGCAAGAAGGGCGACGTTCCCACGAACGTGGCGGAGCACCTTCGCCATCAACGGGGCGATGTGGCGATAGGGTTTTCCGAGGCTGACGTCATCGTCGAGCGCGAGTTCCGGACAGAGACCGTGCATCAGGGCTATATTGAACCACAGTCCTCCACGGTTTTAGCCCATGAGGACGGGCGGATCGAGGTATGGACGAGCACGCAAGGGCCGTGGCAGATCCGCGACCAGGTGTCGGAGATGTTGGGCATACCGGTATCAATGATTCGCGTGACGCCGATGGAGATCGGCGGCGGCTTCGGCGGCAAGTTCACGGCGTATACGGACGTGCCCGCGGCGCTTCTTTCGCGCAAAGCGGGTCACCGGCCTGTCAAGATCGCGCTCTCGCGCATGGAGGTGCTGCAGGCGACAGGCCCGACATCTGGCTCCTACATCCGAGTAAAAATTGGGGCGAAGAAAGACGGCAGGATCACCGCGGCAGAAGCGGAACTGGTCTACGAAGCGGGCGCCTATCCCGGTTCACCCGTCGGCGCGGCAGCGGGCGTGATCCTGGCCCCATATAGAATCGCCAATGTGCTGATCGACGGGTATGACGTGGTGGTGAACCGGCCTCAGGCGGCGGCCTATCGGGCGCCGGGCGGAACAAACGCGGCGTTCGCATCTGAATCGGTCATCGATGAATTGGCTGAACGCCTGGACATGGACCCGCTGGAGTTTCGGCGGTTGAATGCCGCTGTTGAGGGAGATCGCCGGCCAGACGGTCCCGTCTACCCGCGCATCGGATTCCTCGAGACGGTCGAAGCGGCGATGAACAGCGCACACTATCGCACGCCCTTGGAGGGCAAGAATCGCGGGCGCGGTGTGGCATCGGGCTTCTGGTTCAACGGCGGCGGCAAGTCGAGCGTGTCGGCCAGCGTGAACCCGGACGGGCGCGTCAACCTGTTGGAGGGTTCGACCGACATTGGCGGCAGCCGCGCCGCGATTGCCATGCAGCTTGCCGAGACGTTGGGCATCTCCGCCGAAGACATCAACCCGCGGGTGGTCGATACTGACTCCGTGGGGTACAACGACGGCACGGGCGGCAGCCGCGTCACGTTCGCCACCGGCTATGCGGCTTACGAACTTGGATTAGGGCTGCGCCGGCGCATGTGCGAGGAACTGGCGGAACTCTGGGATGTTTCCGTTGACGAGATCGTTTTCGAGAGCGGTCAGTTCTCCTGCCAGGGAAGGCGCGCCACATTCAGAGAGGCGGCTCAGGAACTGGCAAGCGTCGACGTGCCGATCGTCGCCAGCGTATCCGTTAGCCCTTCGGGCGTCGGGCCTGGTTTTGCCACGCACATCGTCGACGTGGAAGTAGACCCGGACACGGGCAAGATCAGCATCCTGCGCTATACGGCCGTGCAGGACGTGGGCAAGGCAATCCACCCTAGCTATGTTGAGGGGCAGATACAGGGCGGCGTGACGCAAGGCATCGGTTGGGCGTTGAACGAAGAATACGTCTATGACGCCGAGGGGCATCTGCTGAACGCGTCGTTGCTGGACTACCGCTTGCCCACGGCGCTCGACCTGCCCATGATCGACACTATCCTGGTGGAGAAATCCAATCCAGGGCATCCCTATGGCGTGCGCGGCGTAGGCGAAGTTCCGATTGTACCGCCCGCCGCAGCCTTGGCAAATGCCATCTGTCGGGCGACGGGGGTCAGAATGTCCGCCTTGCCGATGAAGCCCGATAGGGTTCGTGCTGCGCTGGCTGCTGAAGGTAATTAGGCGGCGCAACCGTTTCAAAGCAACATCGATAACAACCGCTAGTAGGACGGACAACATGCCAAATGAGAATGACCGCAGCGCCGTCCGCCAGCGCTTGTATGCGCTGCTGGGCGACCTGCCCGCGCGGGACCGCCCCATCAGCGCCAGGCTGATCGACGCGGGCGAGCATGACGGGTATTGGCTGGAAAAGCTGGTCCTGGACCTGAACGGCGTTGAGGATGTCCCTGCCTATTTCGTCAAGCCCCTGGGGGCGACCGGCGCTTTGCCGGTTGTGCTGTACAACCATGCCCACGGCGGCAATTACGTATTGGGCAAGGACGAGTTGCTCTATGGGCGCGATGCGCTGCAGCGGCCTCCCTACGCAAAAACGCTGACCGGCGCCGGTTATGCCGCGCTGTGCATCGACACCTGGCTTTTCGGTGAGCGTCGCGGCCGTACGGAAAGCGAGTTGTTCAAGCTGATGCTGTGGCGCGGCCAGGTGCTGTGGGGCATGATGGTCTATGACAGTCTGCGCGCGACGGACTATGTTGCCGGGCGCGCCGATGTGGACCCGAACCGCATCGCGACGCTTGGCCTCTCGATGGGCAGCACCATGGCATGGTGGATGACAGCGTTGCATCCAGACATTAGGGTTTGCATCGACCTGTGCTGTCTGACTGATTACGAGGCGCTGATCGAATCACGCGGTTTGGACGGGCACGGCATCTACTACTATGTCCCTTCCTTGCTCAAGCACTTTTCGACGAGCGATATCAATGCGCTGATCGCACCCCGCCCTCACCTAGCGTTGGCGGGCGACTACGATCCGTTGACGCCACCGGTTGGGCTGGACCGCATTGACGCGGCCTTGCGTGAAGTCTATAGCGCAGCGGGCGCGCCAGATGCGTGGCGGCTTGTGCGGTCTGACACGGGCCACTTTGAAACTGCACGGATGCGTGCGGAGATTATGGCGTTCCTGGCGGAACGACTGTGAACTCGTCGGCGTTCGGCGCAAAGTCGAACTGCCTGATTCACGCTGATGACCATGATTACACGATTTGACCATGCTGTGCTGGCTGTGGATGACCTCCCCGCAGCAACGGCGCTGTTGTCAGGCAGCCTTGGCCTTTCAGCCCAAGCCGGAGGTCGGCACACCGGCTTCGGCGCCGACAACGCCGTGGTGCGCTTCGGACTAGATTATCTTCAGATCGCGTCAATCGTCGATCGCGATGAGGCCGCCGCGACTGGCATGAAGCGCGCACCGATGCTTCGTCTACTGGCGCAGCGCCGCGGCGGATGGCTGGCGTACGGCATGGCGACCGACGATATCGACGACCTGGCAGACCGGCTCCGGCAGGTCGGCCTGGACGCTGCCGGCCCGTACGCCATGCGCCGCGAGAGGCCGGACGGACGCATGCTGCGTTGGCGGCTTCTACAGCCGGGCGGAACTGCGTTGCGTCGTCCGTGGCCCTTCTTCATCCAGTGGGAGGCGCCGGACGCAGAATTGTTTGCCGCTGAGCCGCCTGCGCAGCATGCGCTGGGTGTTGTTAGGGTGACTGGCGTTAGCGTGATTGTACGCGAGTTAAAGGCCGCGCAGTACCTGTACGGCGAGCAATTGGGCTTTCATTTGGAGGGGTGCGGGGCGCATGAGACGCCGGGCGCTATGACGGCCTGCTATTCGCTCGGCCATTTCCGCGTGGACCTAGTCGCTCCCACCGCTCCGGGACCGATGCTGGATCGACTCGAACGTCAGGGCGAGGGGTTATGCGAGGTTCGGCTAGGTGTCGACAATCTCCCTAAAGCGCGGCGGCTGCTCGGCGAGCGAGGCGGACAACTCGTTGCCCACGGGGATGGCTCTGTCGAGGTGTGCGCTGCAGGCTTGGGCGATTTCGGCGCGTGCATGCGGATTGAGCAGGCGATGTCGGGCGCCTAGCAGCCTGCAGGGAAATAGAAACGAAAGAGAAGGCAGATGGCGCGCATACGGTTGGATGTGGACGGTCGATACCTAGAGGCCCACCTCAACGACACGGACACGGCGCGGGCTGTGCTGGGGGCGCTGCCGCTGGAGGCGCGCGTCAACGTCTGGGGTGACGAGATCTATTTCGGAATCCCGGTGGCACTGGATGAGAGTGAGACGGCACAGGCGGAAGTCGCCGTCGGCGCACTAGGCTACTGGCCGCCGGGCAACGCCTTTTGCGTCTTCTACGGGCCGACGCCTGTAAGTACGGGCGCCGCGCCGCGCGCCTATAGCCCGGTTAATGTCTTCGGGCAGATAGACGGCGACGCGACGGTCCTGCGCGGGGTGCGCAACGGCGCGTTGATCCGCGTTGAACTTGTCGAATCCTAGAGCGATCAGCCTCTTTCCTCGGCGCGATCCGTGGCAGGCGGCGGCTCGTATGAAAGAGCGGAAATCTCGGCTCGGCGTTCTGGTCCCATGTCTACGTTCACCGCGTCTAGCGAAGGCCGGAGCTGCTCCATGTCGCGTGCCCCGATGATCGGCGCGGTGATCGCCGGGTGGGTCATGACCCAGGCAACGGCTAGGGTGACGGGGTGCGTTCCGCTCTCCTGCGCATAGGCGGCGAAGCGTTCAGCGATCTCGAAGTACATCTGGTCGCCATAACGCTTGGCATACATGGCATTGCTGACCAGGCGACCGCTGTCAGGCTTCTGCGCGGTTGAGTATTTGCCGGTCAGCAGGCCGCCGCCAAGCGGGCTGTAGGAGATGACGCCGAGTTGCTCGGACGCGGCGAGGGGCAGTATTTCAACCTCAGCCTGGCGTTTAGTAAGGTTGTACATCGGCTGAATGCACTCAAAGCGGGCAAGCCCGGTGCGCGCCGAGATGCCCAGCGCTTTTGCAATCTGCCAGGCGGCCCAGTTGCTGACGCCGAGGTAGAGCACCTTGCCCTGGCGCACCAGATCGTCGAGGGCGCGTAACGTCTCTTCCATGTCGGTCGACGCGTCGAAGTGATGGACGAAGTAGAGATCGATGCGGTCGGTATTGAGCCGTCTCAGGCTGCCCTCGACCTGGAGCATGATGTGACGCCGAGAGAGGCCGCGGTCGTTGACGCCCTCACCGGCAGGCATGGCGACTTTGGATGTAATCACGAGGTCATCCCGGCGACTGGCCATCAGCTTGCCGAGAATCTCCTCGGAACGTCCGCCGGCATAGACATTGGCGCAGTCGAAGAAGTTGATGCCGGCGTCGAGACAGGCGTGGAACATTTCCTTGGATGTCGCCTCGTCGGCGTCGCCGCCATATGACATCGTGCCAAAACAGAGTTTTGATACCTTGACGCCGGTTTTGCCGAGTTGCCGGTATTCCATTGCGCTAGTCCCTTCTTCTGCTGGTACGACAGAATGATTAGCCGTAATTTTGGGGGCGGCTTTTCTGTATCCTAAGCCAGCAAGCGCAGATGCGCAAGGGAGCGAATGTCGCTTCCTGTTATGCCGAACCGGCCCAAAGCTACAGGAGGATTGAATGAGACTTGACAGAAAGACTGCGTTGATCACCGGTGCGAGCAAGGGCATCGGACGGGCCATTGCCCTCGCCTTTGCGCGTGAAGGCGCGCACTTGGCCGTCACGGCGCGGGCGACGGATGAACTCGAGTCGTTGCGTCGTGAGGCGGAGAGCTTCGGCATGCGCTGCGTAGCGGTGACAGCGGATCTTGCGGAGGAAGGCGCGGTCGACTTGGTGTACAGCGCCGCACGAGAAACGCTTGGTCCCATCCAGATCCTCGTCAACAATGCCGGCGTTGGCTCCAGCGCCAACCCGAAACCGGTCGTGAACTACGATGACGACTTCTGGAATCTGCTTCTGTATGTGAACCTGACCGTGCCCTATCTGCTTTGCAAGCGCGTGTTGCCGGACATGCTGGCTGTGAAGTACGGGCGGATCGTGAATGTGGCGTCGATCAACGGTAAAGTAGGCTCGTTCCACGGCGCGGCTTATGCCGCCAGCAAGCACGGCCTGCTCGGTTTAACGCGTACGCTGGCGATGGAGGTCGTCGGAGACGGCATAACGGTCAATGCGATCTGCCCTGGCCCGGTGCATACGCTGATCAACGATATTCGTATCGCCTATGACGCGGAGCGATTGGGCATTACTGTCGATGAGATCGAGAAGCGGATGACGCCGATGGGGCGGCGCCTCGAAGCGGACGAGGTGGCGCCGCTTGCCGTCTACCTTGCCGGCGACGAGAGCGCAACGATGACTGGACAGGCCATCAACATCGACGGCGGCGTCTTGATGACGGGTTAGTCTGCGCGTGGTGATCTAGAAGAGCCGTGCGGTCTGCGAACTGGTGAACACGGTGGAGGCGCAAGGGCTGATCGCAGCGACGCGATCGGCCCTTGCGCGACGTCATTATTAATAGGGGCAGTTGCGGAGGTTACGAAACTTGACGTCCCTTCCACGATTGCCCGCCATAGCGATACTGCCGCCAGATGGCGCGCAGGGCGATAAACGTCATCAGCAGGACGGAGAGCGGCATGAGAAGGGCGTCCGAGATGCGCTGGCGCGACGTGTAAGCAGTGATGGCCCGTGTGGTAACCGCCAGAAAGAGCAGCGCCAACGGCCAGAGGGGCCACCCGGGTGCAATGTTTAGGGTAAGTCCGGCGATTAGCCACACTAACGGCAGTACGAAGAGGACCAGATGAAAGAGCGTGGAGAGTAACAGGAAGAAGACGTTGTTGCCATGTCCCGCCATGATATTTTTCGTGTAGCCATTAACAGTCTGCCAACCACCCAAATACATCCTACATAAAACCAAACCGTCACCATCAACCATCGCCAAGCGGTCACCGTGCTGCTTGACCCTGCGCGCTAGCGTCACATCGTCTAGGACTGTCGCTCGTATGGCCGCATGCCCGCCTATGCGCCGGTAGATGGGACGGCGAAACGCCATGCATTGTCCTGCAGCAGCCGCCGCCGCGGGGTAGGGCGTATGGCTGACGAGCCACACGGGGAGATAGGCTAGGATGGAGAAGGCCATCAGAGGGACGACGAGCCGCTCTACCCAACCAACCGTGATCTGCGTCGGCCATACGGCCAATAGACCGGCATTAGTGCGTTCCAGCGCACGCACGACAGCCATCAGCGCGTCTTTTCCCCAAGTGACATCGGCGTCGGTAAAGATGAGCAGGTCGTAACGAGCCGTCTGCGCCAACTGATGGCAGGCCCAGTTTTTCCCGCCCCAGCCGGATGGCAAGGGCTTGCCGTGTAACACGCGTAGGCGTGAATCGCCGCAACCGGCGGCAAGAGCAGTCGCGAAGGTGGCATCGGTCGAGTTGTCGTCAAGCACGAGCACCTCGAAGTCGGGATAGTCCTGCGCGAGCAGGGCGGCGACGGTAGGCGCTATGCGTTCTTCTTCTTGGCGAGCGGGGATTAGGACGGAGACGGGCGGGAGATGATGCTGCGCTGGATCATCGACAAGGTAGCGGCTTAGTCGGGGGAAAGCGTACGCATTAAGCAGCGCTATTAGCAACATGCCCGACAAAGCGGCAGTCGCAAGCGCCGCTACTGCACAGAAGATACCGGTCATGGCAGGCATTGTGAGCTGCTTCTTGAACCAGCTAGAATATGGGCGGATGTCTGAAGTCTTGACGATGCTTCCAGATCAACAGGAGCAGGTTCCCGGCAAGGGTTAGCAATAGCCAGTCGCTTGCAGGGCGCACCGACCAGGCCAATAGGGCAGCGGGCGCGACGGCAAGATAGACCGCCAGAAGTATTAGTGCAGCCAGTACCGCCCAGCCGTTCGCCCCGAAGAATTTCGTACCAATCAGCAGTCCAACGCCCAGGATCACCGGCCCCTCCCAGGCCGTCAGCCCCGCCCAGATGCCGAAGGTTACGGCGACGGCCTTGCCGCCGCGCCAGCCGAGGAAGGGACTGAAGGCGTGTCCCGCCACGGGCGCAAGGGAGATGGCTGCGAGCCGGGGGAAGTCGAAACCGGCGGCGTAAGCGGCTGCGCCAACCGGGAGCGCGCCTTTAAGGAAGTCGAGGAAGAGCGCCAAGATGGCTGTCATTCTCCCGCCGGCCCGGTAGACGTTGGTTGCGCCGGGATTGCCGTCGCCGAAGTGACGCACATCGACGCCGAGGGCAAGACGTCCCACCCACACCGACAGAGGCAGCGCGCCGACTATAAAGGCGCCGCACAGCCACAGGACGAAGGCGGCGGCGTTCATGTACGTTCCAGCGCAGCGTCGCCATCCACGAGAGCAGTACGATGGAATTTCAGCCAGGCGCTAATTGTCAAGACGCCCATGACCAGAAATCCACAGAGCGCGGGCTCAGGCAATTGCCAGAAGAGGCCAAGCCCTATAGACTGGAGCGCCCAGGTCAGTGAATAGACGATAAGAAGGGGACGCACTGGCACAGTGCGCGGACGGATAAGGGCGGTCAGCAGTAGGGCGCCGGCAATCCAGCCGGCGAAGTTGTGCCAGGGGATGCCGAAATAGCCGCCGCCATTCGGCCACACCCACGCCCCCCAGGCGACCATCTGCGGATCGAGAAAAAGGTCCCAGGCGGTAAAAGCGACGGCGCTGGCTATCAGGAAGGCGGCGCCGTCCGTGCGGCGGGTGAGCGCTTGGCCGACCGCCCAGGCCGGTGGCAACATCATCAACCAGGCAAGAGGTACGATCAACGGGACGCCGGCAAGTTGGGGCAGGAACAGATTCGTGTAGTCGTATGCGCCGAAGATAAAGCCTGTCTTGCTGCCTGCCCATTCGATCAACCATGCGCCCACAAAGACGATGGCCGCCGCTCGTGCCAATTCAGCAAACGGCCAGGCGTTAGCGAGGACGGCCAGCACACAGAGCAGTTGCAAGATCACCGTCATCGATGCCATCCAGGGCAGGGCGGCTGGCCCGACCGTCCAAAGCAGGATGGGCAGGAGCACCATACTCATGAACCATGCTAAGAGCAGCGCGCCTGTTAGCGGAGACACCTCCCAGTGCCGGAGCATCTGCCACCCAGGCGAGGTGAGTTCAGCACGGTCGTTAGCCAAGGCGGACACCGTAGTCCTGGCTGGCATAGTCGTAGAGCGCCTCTGCGGCCTTGCGCGCGATGTCGGTTTTAAGAGAGCGATACTGCGGCTTGATCTCGCTTAACTGGATCATGAAACGGATCGAGCCGATCTGGACATGTCCGTAGAGGCTCCAGCGTTCCTCGCGTTCCAGCAGCGTGAAGTCGCCCAAGTAGTCGGGGAAGCGCTGTTTGAGATGAGCGGCAGCGGCTTCCAGGTCGTTCACGACAAAGCCGAGGTGATGGATCCGGCTGGGGGCAGGGGGCGCTAACGGCGCGTTCGGGTCGAAATCAAAGAGGAAGATGGCGGTATTGCCGCTGGTGACGACTGCCAAATGCTCGTCGTCACGCACGACAGTCAGCCCAAGCCCCTCTGCAAAGAAACGCTTGGCCGCTTCCCGATCCTCAAAGGCAAGGGCAAGGTGGTCGAACCCATAATTGACGAATTTACCCTTGTCCCTGAGATCAAGCGGCGCAGCCGATACCTCGAAGTCCGCATCGCCATAGTGGGCGACAATCTCATATAGAAACATGTCGGGGTAGATCAGGTCATCCCCTTTGCGTACCGAGATACGGTGGTTGTGCCGGATCTCTTCAGGCAGCACCTGGTGCAGCGCCAAATGAACCACGTCATCGGACGGAACATCCCCGGAGTAACGCGTTTCGCCGTTGACGAAAAAATTAACACGAACAGGATGCGCCTGTGGGTTGGCAATTTTCGACATTTACTTGCTCCTCTTTCGAATAGCGCCTGACGTTCTATACGCGGCGGCGAGCGAAGTCTTGCAGGATAACTGATGCTGCGTTGCGCCCAGCCGCGCCCATAATGCCGCCGCCGGGATGGGTGCTGGCGCCGGTTAAATAGAGGCCCTTGAGCGGGCCGCGGTAGTTGCCCAGGGTAAGCGCCGGACGCAGCATAAACATCTGGTCGATGGACATCTCCAGGTGCATGACGTTGCCCTGCAGCAGCCCCAGTTCGCGCTCCAGATAAAGCGGGTGCTCGATCAGCTTGTCGATGACGGCGCCTTGCACATTCGGCGCATATTCCGCCAGCCTCGCCAACATCTGTTCGGCAACTTCCTCACCGATTTCGTCCCACGAAGCTCCGGAAGCCAGCTTATAGGGATAGTACTGGCCCCACAGGAAGAGGGTGTGCTGATCAGGCGGCGCCAGCGTCGAATCTGCAGCCGAGAAGGTCATGGCGATCAGGCCGGGGTGACTAGAAGGCCTGCCCGCAAGGTAGTCGCCGTAGGCCGCTTCCAGATAGTCGAGGTTGGGGCAGATGAACTGCAGCGCGGTATGCTGCGGGCCGGCGCTGTCTTCATGAGAGGGCAGCGCCGAGTAATCCGGCAATTCGCGCATGGCGTAGCGTACGATCATGCCGAAGCCGTTACCTATACGGCTACGGTTAATGAGCGTCCGCGCTTCCTCCGAGATCGGGCTGTCTTGCAGGAGTTGCAACGTCGTGTGAATGTGCGATCCGGCGACGACGGCCCGCGCCGTAATGCGGATGCCGCCTTCGGTCTCGACACCGGCCGCGAGCCCGCCCTCGCTTAGAATGCGCCGTACTGGCGCGCCGGCGATGATATGGCCGCCGTGGGCTTGGATCATGCGGGCAAGCGCCTGAGTTAGCATGCCGGAGCCGCCGCGCGGGCGCTTCATGCCGCTGACGTGGTACATGGGATGCCAGAGCGCAAACGGCGCAGAGAGCGGTTCGCTTGGCGGCGGGCCGGACTGCGCCGCCATCCAGCCGATCATGCCCTGGACGCGCGGGTCGTCGAAGGTTTGGCGAAGAAACTGGCCGTAGCCGCGCAGGATGTCGGTTAGCTCGACGTACCGGCTGCGCTCGCTCGACTGACCGGATGGTCCCCGCGAGACGAGGTTGCGGAACAGGTTACCCGCCGTCGGCGGGGACAGAAAGCTGCGCACCATGCCTTCGGCGAGCGGTTGCCAGTCCAGGACGAACCGACGGTAGGCGTCGGCGTCATGCGGCGAGAGCGCAGCGATACTCTCGCAGGTGCGGTCAAGGTCCTTCCAGATGAAGAGATGGCTGCCATCGGGGAACGGTGCAAAGAAGAGCGGGTCGAGATCGATATACTCCAGCCCATAGGCGGCCAGATTGAGGTCCTGGACGATGGGCGTGTGGTGGATCAGGATGTGGGCGGATCCGCCGAGATCGAACTTGAAGCCGGGCACGATCTCCTCGGTGACGACTGCGCCGCCTACCGTGTGCCGCCGTTCGACGAGTATCACCTTGTAGCCTGCTTTGGCCAAGTACGCGCCGCAGACGAGTGCATTATGGCCCGCGCCGACGATCACGACATCGCAGTCTCGCATGTTGTATTACCCGTCCTTGCGCTAGACCAAATCAGGATTCAAATTCGGTACAAACAGGGCGGTACGCGCCTGTGTGTTCTGACAGAAAGTATAGCACACGGCAGCAGAGACCAGATCGAGTCATGGCGCGGTTCGGACCGACTGGTAGGCATGCAGCGTCCGCTCTCTTGCCCAGCCGTGGTCGACAATAGGCGTGGGGTAGTCCTGTCCGATGATACAGCCTGTGACGGCCTGAATCGCCTGTGGCATTTTCCACGGCTCGTGGATGAACTCGTCGGGCGCCTGGCGCAATTCGGGAACCCAGCGGCGCACATAGACGCCTTGCGGGTCGAACTTGCGGCCCTGCGATACCGGATTGAAGATGCGGAAGTAGGGCGCGGCATCTGTTCCGGTTCCTGCCGTCCATTGCCAGCCGCCGTTGTTTGGAGCCGGATCGCCGTCGATGAGTTGCTGCATGAACCAACGCTCACCCCAACGCCAGTCGATCAGAAGGTCCTTGACCAAGAAAGAGGCGACGGCCATACGGGCGCGATTATGCATCCAGCCTGTTGCCGCTAACTGGCGCATGGCAGCGTCGATGAATGGGTAACCGGTGCGTCCTGTCCTCCAGGCCTCGAACTCCGACGCATCATTGTGCCAAGCTATCGCTCGCGTTTCCGTCCGGAAACTCTCTCGGCGTACGTACGGGAACACGGCCATAGTGTTGAGATAAAAATCGCGCCAGATCAGCTCGTTGAGCCATGTTTCTGCGCTGGTGCGTGCACGCTCATCCTCGGCCATGTCGATAGCCTCAGTTGCCGCAGTCGCTGCGGCGCGCGGCGACAACATGCCAAAGCGCAAGTAGGGAGACAGGCGCGAGGTTGCGTCGAGGTCGGGGCGGTCACGCCGATCCTTATAGGAGAAGATCGGGCCATCAGGCGCGACGAAAGCGCGCAATTTTTGTCGGGCGACCTTCTCACCCGCGACGTATGGCGCGTCCGATCGAGCCAGCAAGGGAGCGTTGGGGAGCGCATCCGAATGTATGCTAGGCGGCGTGTCGATTCGACCCGGCGCTGGAAGTAATGCCGGCATGGATTCGCGCCAGCGGGCTTTCCATCTCCGGCTGAAGGGGGTGAAGACGGTATAGGGTTCGCCATTCTCCTTGCGCACACTGCCCAGCGGCAGCGCGGCCAAACCCTCGACCAGCGTTAGCGGAACAGACTCAGCAATAACCCGGTCGCGGCGCATGGCGTACGGTGAGCAATCCTGCTGGGCGACCACGACCGTCGCCTCTACTTCGTCGCGTAACCGGGCGATCTCGATTTCGGGCAGCCCGCGCCGCACAATAAGGCGGCTGCCGCGCGCGAGTAGGTCTTGGTTTAACTGCCGCAAGCCCTCGAACAGGAAAGCGATGCGGCGTTCGCCGGCGTACCGCGAGTTCAACAGGCGGTCGTCAAGAATAAACGCCGGAACTACGCTCGCCGCGCTATTCAACGCATAGGCCAACGCCGGGTTGTCAGCCAGTCTGAGGTCCCGGCGCAGCCACCAAATCGCCGTCGTCATGGCCGGCCTAGTGTCCTTCGGTTGTTCTGGCGGTATTCGCCATTGTGGCGTGACGCTTCTCCAGCAAGCGTCGCGTCTTCCATGCCCGGTATGAGAAGAGCAGGGGCATGCCCAACCACATGGCGAGACCGGCCAGTCGCCAAAAAGGACGATCGCTCAGCTCTGCGGACACCATATCGATTACTTCCGTAGCAGTGGGGTCGAGTTCGACAAACACATGCCGGTGAACCCAGGATGTAAACGGCCCTGTCAGAAGACGGTCAACAAATCCGTCAGGACCGGTCTGTTCTATGCGGGCGCGCCAGCGTAAGGGCAGAGGGCCTAGCCAGAGGGTGAACGCCATTTCGTCGCCTTCGCCCAACACCGCCGGGGCTTCGTGCACGCGCACGACGATAGGGGGCGGCGTAATCGCGGCCATGCTCGTAGATCGCCGGTGAAACTCGGCCACCGCGGCCGGCGGCGCCTCAACTCTGAAGCGATGCCAATATTTCATTGCAGCAGGTCCTTTAGGGCAGCGTCCAGCGTGGTAAAGTCAAACGCGAAACCTAACTCCTGCAGACGCTGCGGCATGGCGCGCTGCCCGTCGAGCAGCACCGTCGACATCTCGCCTAACGCCAATTTCAGCGCGAAGGCCGGCGCAGGCAGCCACGAAGGCCGTCCCATCACCTGGCCTACCGCAGATGCGAATTCCTTGTTCGTCAGCGGATGCGGCGCGGTCAGGTTGAAAGGGCCGGATGCGTTCTCGTTCTCCATCAGAAAACGGATAGCGCGCACTTCGTCCCGGATGTGAATCCACGGCCAATACTGTCTGCCGTTACCCATTGGCCCGCCGGCGAAAAGCCTAAAAGGGAGCAGAATCTTGGGCAGGGCGCCGCCTTCGGCGCTAAGGACGATGCCCGTGCGGATCACAGCCCGGCGCACGCCCATACGTTCGACGGGAGCGGTCGATGCCTCCCAGTCGAAACAGACGCGAGCCAGATAGTCACTGCCGGGGCCGGCGTCTTCGTCCAGTACTTCGTCAGTGCGAGGGCCGTAATACCCTACGGCGGAGGACTGGACAAGGACCTTGGGCCGCGTCGATGCTGCGGATATGGCTTCAAGGACAGCCTGGCCTGCATTGACGCGACTCTGCATGATGCGCCGCTTGCGCGCGTCGGTCCAGCGCCCATCAGCCAAGCTTTCGCCGGCCAAGTTGATGACGGCATCCGTCTCGTTGACCAGTTCACCCCACCCTTTTGCGGTCGCCGCATCCCACTCTACAACCTGGACTTCGCTGGGCAGCCCCTCTGGCTTGCTAGTATTGCGGGAAAGAACAGCGACCTCATGCCCGTGATCGATCAGTTCCTGACAAAGAGCGCGGCCGATCAGGCCGCTGCCGCCAGTTATGATAGCGCGCATCTTATGCCCTCCTGTGGTGGTCAATGGCCGTTAGACGACTCAACTTCTTCGACTTTCTCTTAATACCGCCGGCATCGTCCATGCCGGACGGAAATCCTGCAAGATTTGCCAACAGGTGGGTGAGCGGACGGGCGCTTGCATCCAGCCGGCGCTGCGCAGCCACAGCATAGGCGTGCAGATAGTCCGGCGGCACGCCTGCAGGCAGCAGGACGCTATGCCCGTCCTGGTCCGCCGGCATACCTACGGCGTTACTCGCGCCATGCATGTGCAGGAGACCTAACTCTAGGGCAGCTTCGAGGTTCCGTCCAAACGCGGCGTTCATTTCGGCTAGGCCGGCCGGCGAAAAGCCGTTTTCGCGGACGCTGCGCCAAACGTCTGACTCGATGGCGGATCGTTGCTCGCGGAAGCGGCGAAGCGCGATGACGCTCTCCGCCGCCATAGGCCTCACGCTTGGACGAACATGTGGCGTGCGCAAGATCTCCTCGACTGCAAGTGCGGCTGAGTCGAGACTCTCTCCTAAGAAATGGCCCGGGATGATTTTGCGCAGATCGGGAAACTGGTTGAAGATCAAACCGCCATAGGCCAACGCTATGCCCTTCGATTCAAGCAGCCTGGCCATCTCAAGCAGGCTTGCCGCCGTATGAAGCTGTTGTGCGGTCAGCACCGCAACGTTTGGCATGGTGTCGTCGATCGTCGCTTCTAGACTGTGTAGCGGAACGTCTGCGCCAAGATAGAGCACATCCCAACCACGCCGGCGCAGAAAGAGGGAGAGCGTGAGCGGCGCGAACGTGTGCAACTCGTGCGGCGGGCAACCGACCAATATCCTCTCGCGGCGCGTCGGGGCGGGCGTGGCGACAAGCAACGCTTCCAGCCTGCGCATGGCGAGCGCGGAGGCGAAGTGTTCCTGCTGGGCTGTCGCACTGCCTTGGCGCCAGGCGTCACCGATATCCGCCAACGCCTGCCGGATCAGGCCCAAAACGACGGGCTCGACAGGGAGAAGGGCGAAAGCGCTGTTCAAGATCTGCTCGGCGGCGCGCTCGTCGAAGCGTAAACAGGCGTCTATCCACCGTCTCTGCAAATCAGCTAGGGGACTCTGTTTGCCCTCGAACGTCTCAAGCTGGAGCGACGTCCGGGCGGCGTCCGGCCGTCGTGGGGCGGCAAGCGCACGGTCGAGCGGATCGGACCCTTGGCGGGTTAATTCGTGCCATAGAGCGACGGCGCGAGAGATCGTCAGCCCCTCATCCTGCCGGGCGATGAGCCATCTCAGGGTTGCGACGTCGCGTTCGGTATAGAGGCGGTGTCCGCTCAACGTGCGCTGCGGTTCCGGCAGACCATAGCGCCGTTCCCAAGCGCGCAAGGTATCGGGCTTCAGCCCTGTCTCTTGGACTACCGCCTTCAAATTATAGATCGGCAAATCGAGATTCTCAGCCATATCTCCCTCGTCTCCGCCCGACGGGCTTTTTGCCTTGATTACCCACGAGAGGAGTATGGGGCATATCGCTGCACCCGATCTGTAGTTGTCAATACTTTGCACAGATACACCTGCGGACATACCATGCACAAATACTATAAAATGTATGGATACATCCTTAACGCGGACGGCCTGTTGTGATAGTGTTGGGATCGTAGCAAGTAAGTCGGCAGAGGTTGTTGTTGCTATAACCGGCAGGAAGCGTTTCACCTTGTAGCGCGATCGGCGGCCATCGGACAGCGAGTATCGAACGTTGTGAGCACTTTGTCGAAGGAGCATTGAACGATGCAGGCGCACATTCATGCTTGGGAACCGACGCTTCTCTCGATGGCGCACGAAGCGTACGCAACGCGCCGCGATGATACGGCTCGGGTGGACGTCGACCGGCAAGACCTGGACCGGGCGTATGGGCATTGTGAAGCATTCACCGCATATCACAGCCGCTCGTTCTATCTCGCCTCCGGCTTGCTTCCTTCAGCCAAGCGCCGCGCTGTGCGCGCCCTCTATGCCTTCTGCCGAGTCACGGATGACATCGTGGACAGCGGTCATGCAGACGCTGCGTCAGAACTAGCCGCCTGGCAAGCCCGCACCGCTACGGCCTCACCGCCGCACGATGATCTCGTCGCCCTGGCCTGGGTGGATACGCGCGAGCGTTTCGGCGTGCCGCAGCGTTACGCAGAGCAATTGCTCGCAGGCGTTGCACAAGACCTTCATAAAAGCCGTTATGAGACGTTCGACGAACTCGCGGCCTATAGCTATGGGGTGGCCTCTACGGTCGGCTTGATGAGCATGCATATCATCGGCTTTTCGTCTCCCGAAGCGATTCGCTACGCCGTTAAGCTAGGGGTGGCTCTGCAGATGACCAATATCCTGCGCGACGTAGGCGAAGACTGGCGACGGGGGCGCGTTTATCTGCCCGCTTCCGATCTGCGCCGTTACGGGCTGTCCGCAGATGACATCGCCGCGGGACAGGTCACGTCGAACTGGCGCCGGTTTATGCGCCATCAGATCGAACGCAACCGCCAGCTCTACGCCGAAGCCATGCCTGGCATCGCTTTGCTGGCGGCCGACGGACGGTTCGCCATCGCCGCTGCAGCCAACCTCTACCGTGCTATCCTCGATGCGGTGGAGGCGAACGATTACGACGTATTTAGGCGTCGCGCCCATGTGTCTACGATGGGCAAGCTGTTGCGGCTGCCGCGTGTCTGGCTGCAAGCCAAACGAACTGCCGCCGTCTGAGGGCAGCAAGGGCCGCAACTGCGCTTCGGCAATACCGCTATGAAAAGGCCGAGATGCCGGTTAGACTGCGCCCGATGATCAACTTCTGAATCTCGCTCGTGCCTTCGTACAGGCTGGCGACGCGACAATCGCGCCATAGCCGCTCCGGTATATACTCGTCGGAATAACCATAGCCGCCGTGGATCTGTATCGCCATGTCTGCATTCTGTTTGGCGATCTCGGCGGCGTAATATTTAGCAATCGAAACAGGTATCGTGCTCGATTGACGCTGATTCTTGACCCATCCAGCCTGATATACGAGCAATCGCGCCGCCTCAACATTGATCTGCATACGCGCCAACATCTCCTGGACGAGTTGGAAGGAGGCTATGGGTTTGCCGAACGCAATGCGCTGCTGGGCGTAGCGCACGCTGGCATCCAAGGCATGTTGTGCCGCGCCGACGCATCCGCTCGCCACGCCATAACGGCCGTTGTCGAGCGCCTGCATGGCGATCGTAAAACCCTGACCCGGCTCGCCCAAGAGGGCGCTGTCGGGCACACGCACGTTGTCTAGGAAGATTTCGCCTGTATCGCTGGCTTTGAGGCCAAGTTTGCCCGTCATTTTACGCGTCGTGTAGCCGGGCGCGTCAGTATCGACGAGAAGGGCGGCAATGCCCTTGTGCTTTGCGTTGGGTTCGGTCTGGGCGAAGAGGATGGCTACGTCGGCGCGCGTGCCGTTGCTGATCCAGACTTTCTGGCCGGACAGGAGCCAGCCATCGCCGTCGCGCTTGGCAAGGGTAGAGATGTTACCGGCATCAGACCCTGCATTGGGTTCGGTCAGTCCGAAGCAGCCGAGAATGTCACCGCTGCAGAGCGCGGGCAGATAGCGCCTTTTCTGCTCTTCGCTGCCCCATTGCAGAATAGTCAACTCTACCAGCGACATCTGCACGGAAAGCGTTGTCCGCACGCTGGAATCGGCGTAGCCTATTTCCTCAAAGACCAGCGCCTCCGTGATGAAGTCGAGTCCAGCGCCGCCATATTCCTCCGGCACAGGCACGCCGAGATAGCCGAGCCTTCCTAGCGAAGCGAAGAGCCGGTGGGGGATGTTCTCCTGCTCTTCCCACTCCTTACTGTAGGGCAAGATGTGCTCGCGCGCGAACTTGCGCACTGAATCCCGGATCATGCGTTGCTCGTCAGTCAGACTGAAATCCATTTGGGTCTCCTTCATTGCCTTGCATGGACAGCAATCATTAACGGTAATCCTGGCAAGAGGCGTAACGAGTAATCAGATCACGCCGTCTTGAGAAAGGCGCCGGATGCGGTCCGAATCATAGCCTAAGAGCTCCGTCAAGACCTTCTCCGTATGTTCGCCGAGCAGCGGCGGGGCGGAGCGGATGGCCGGAGGGGTAAGACTGAGTTTTGGCGCCGGCCCAATCTGCGGCACGTCTCCCATGACAGAGTGAGCGATCGACTGCACCATGCCGCGCGCCGCGACCTGGGGATCGCTCAAAGCGTCCGGGATGTCGTTCACCGGTCCGCAGGGAACGCCGGCAGGGAGCAGCGCTTCGGTCCACTCCTGCGAGGTGCGGCGAGCGAACTCAGTCTCCAGCAGGCGGTTCAACTCGGCGCGATGCCCGACGCGCGCGCTATTCGTCGCGAAGCGTTCGTCACTAGACCATTCCGGGCGACCGAGGACTTGGCACAGGACGGCGAACTGCCGGTCATTACCCACGGCCAACATCAGCCAGCCATCCTGGGTTGCTACGGCTTGATACGGCACGATCGAAGCGTGGTCGTTGCCGTAGCGCCGGGGCGGTTCGCCTGAAACCAGGTAAGCGCTGGCGGCGTTCGCCAGCCAGCTTATCTGCGCATCCATAAGCGAAATATCGATGTACTGCCCCGTGCCGGTGCGCTCTGAGTGCCGTAGCGCCGCCAAAATGGAAAGGGCGGCGTACATGCCCGCAGCGATGTCGGCAACGGCGACGCCCGCTTTGTATGGCGCGCCGGAGTCTCCCGGCGGGCCGGTGATGCTCATGAGGCCGCCCATTGCTTCGATCACATTGTCATACCCGGGGCGATCGCGGTAGGGACCCGTTTGTCCATAGCCGGTGATGGCGCAATAGACGAGCGCCGGATGCAGCCGGCGGAGCGCATCATAGCCAAGACCCCACCTGTCCATTGCTCCGGCGTGAAAGTTCTCCAGCAAAACGTGCGAGCGAAGGGCTAGCTCGCGCAAGATCGCACGTCCTTCCGGACGCTTCAGATTGAGCGTGACACTTTCTTTGTTTCGATTTGCACAGAGGTAATAAGCGCTGATGCCGCTCTTGGTGAAAGGCGGCCCCCACTGACGGGTATCGTCTCCTAATCCTGGCCTCTCGATCTTAATCACGCGCGCACCGAAATCACCGAGCAACATGGCGGCGAACGGGCCGGCCAAGACGCGTGAGAGGTCTAGTATCGTGACGCCTGACAAAACCGCTTGCGGGATCATCGGCTATTCCGGTTGCGCTCTAGGGTAGATGAAACTGTCAGGAGCAGAGAATCGTTACCATCTATTGAAGCCCATGTGCGTACATGATACCATTGGATGCGGGCTGTAAAGGCGCAGCAATCAACCACGCGTGGGGAAGCCAGGTGAACTATGAACAGATTGTTCGGACGAAGCATGATACTGCTCATCACGTCCTTAGCGGTGGCAGCCCATTTGGCGGGTTGCCGCGGCGATAGAACAGAGGCCGAACCGGTCGCAGATGCTGTCGAGACGGCAACCCTGCCGGCCGCCGCTTCGGTTGCCGAGCCTGCTGCTGAGGAGACCGCCTATCCAGTCATTACGCCGGACGCAGCGACTGAACCGGCTCTGCCGCATCCTACGTCTGCCGAGACGGTCAATACGGATGCGGCAGAGCCTCCGCCCGTTGTGAATACGGAGCTTGAAGCAGTACCATTCGCGCCGGAGACTGCCGAGGAGACTGCCGACCTGCCCCGCATCGTGACGCGGGCGCGTTTGGCTGAGCCGCCCGCGTTCCTCCGCGACCTCCAATATGACGGCCAGTCGAATCGCCTTTTTGTCACGACATCAGATGACCAGTTGATTGTTCTCGACGCGTCTGAGTTTGGGGAACAGGCGCGCTTTGCTTTCGGCGGCGATCTGACGCTCGACGCGGATAACCGGCGCATCTACGCTGCGCCAGGAGCGAGTTATGTTCCTGAAGACGATACGCCGGTTATCCGCGTCATCGACATGGATTCTCTGTCGGAGATAGGAAGGCTCGAAGGAGGCCGGTTCTTGTCCCTCGATCCGGCGGGCGGACGCATCTTCACGGGGTCGCCAATCAGGTCTCATGTAGAAGAGAGCGATTTGCCGGGCATCGATGTCTACGACTTGAACACACTCGAAGCGATTGGGCGGATCGACCAGCCTGGGATTCCTGTGTACAATCCGCTGCGCGACGAACTGCTGGTCACGGCCTATAGCGTCTATGCGGTCGATCCGGAAAGCGGCGATGTGCTCATGGACTTGCTTCCCTATCTACAGGAGCAGCCCTTCGCCTGGTGCAACGGCTGCGAGATGGCCGAAGCCGCGCACATCTTCGGCCCGGAGGGGCTGCTGGTTGTTAAGCGAAGCAAGATTTCCACCGGAGCCGGGGCAGGCATCTACCCGGATCCGCTCTATTTCGACGCGACGACGCTCCAGCCGCTCGAGGAGTTCGACCGCCGGCTGCCGCTGCAATTCGCGTGCGGCAGCCAACCGTTTCTGCTGCCGCCGCTCGAAGGACGGCTCTACCATCAGCCGTACTTCATTCGCTATATGGTTTACCGCAACTTGGCTGTGTATGGCATGGATGGTGAAGAAATTGCCTGGAAGGACGGACTTTTCGCCCCCTATATCAACCCGCGTACAGGCCAAGTCTATGTGACGCAGGGCTATGTGCTCGACCTTGCCTCGTTAACGCCGGCGGGCCGCATTCCAGAGTTCTGCCCGCTATCCGTGGACGAACAGGCCGGCCGTATTTACGGTCGTGCAGAGGGCGATCTGTTGGTGATCGACGAGAGGGGCGGAACGCCGCTCTCGCCGCCGCCGACAGAACCGGACGCACTGCCCGCGGCTCCGGTGGAGGACATTCTCGTTTCGCCGGGTTACCCTGACGACCCGACGCTCTTTGTCCTCCTGGACGGCGGGCGCGTGTACCGCACAGAGGACGATGGGCGCACATGGACACGCATTCAGGGCGGCCTGCCGCTGCATGACAACCTCTCGCTGACAATCAGGCTATCGCCCAATTTCGCCGAGGATCGCACGGTCTTCGCCGGCGGCTATGTGGGCGACTACCAAGGGGAGGGCGTCCTCCGTTCGGTGGATGCAGGCGACACATGGGAACCGCTCTGGCGAGGGTTGTCCCATCTGCGCGTGTACGACCTGCAAGTCTCTCCGGATTTCGCGATCGATGGGCGACTACAGGCATTTGCGCGCTATCAGCGCATCTCGCCCTGGGAAGCGGGCGTCAGTCTGTGGGAGTCGGCGGATCGCGGCCTCTCGTGGACGTTGGTTGTGACTGCCGTAAGCGAGAGCGAACTCGCCGGGCAGTCGGCAAACGTATTATCGACGGAGCCTGAATTGCCTGTACGGATCGCCGGCTATGGAGAGACGGTCGAGGCAAGATCTGAGGGCGATCCGGCCTGGGCGCCGTTGGATCTCGGTCAGCCGGAAAATCTGCTCTACCGTGCGGTCGCGCCGTCTCCATCCTACTCAGCCGACGGCACAATCTATGTCCTGGGCGAGTCCGGCTTGTGGCGCACAACCGATCGCGGCGCGTCGTGGGAGCGTTGGGAGGACCCGCGGCTGGAGAATCGGACTTACGAGAATGCGTTGTCGGCGTTGACCGTCTCGCCGGTGCTGACCGACGGGAGTCACAAGTTGTTCGTAGGCAGTTTCGCAGGTGAGTTCTGGGCGCTCACGCCTACGAACGCGACTGAGAACGGGCCTGCGACGGGCATGCCTATAGAACTGCCCACGCCAACCGCGACGACATCGCCGGAAGCAGAAGGCGGCATCGCGACGCCGATACCACCGCCACTGCCGGCTGAGCCGCCCGACGGCGCCTACCGGCCCGCCGGCCCGCTGGCGTCTCTGTGGGAGGCCAGCGATCAGACTCAAAGCGACCTGGGATACGCCCTGCAAGAAACAGCCGCCAGCATACCAGCGGCGTACCTGTCGTTTGAGCGTGGAACGCTGATCTGGCGCGGGGACAACCGCTCGATCCTCGTGCTTTTCGACGATGGCGCTTGGAAGGTCTATCCCGACACCTTCGAGGAAGGCGAGCCGGAATTCGATGCAGCTTTAAGTGCGCCCGGCGGGCTTCAACAGCCGATGCGCGGCTTCGGAAAGCTGTGGCGCACAGAGGCGGAGGTGCGCGAGCGGCTTGGGTGGGCGCTAGATGAGGAGCAAGGCTACAGCGGCTTCATCCAGCAATTCGAGCGCGGGTTCCTGCTGAGTTCGCCGGTCGGCGCGCGGGTTTTTGTCGAGGAGACTGATGGAGAGGGCCGCTGGTATTGAGATTGAGCCGGCGACCCTCTTACTTGCTGCGAAGCTATGCCGGGCGCTGCGCCCAGGTCATGTGATCGAAGTCGAGCGGGCTTGTCAATAGCGGGTGGATTGGCCGGACGCGCAAGCCCAATGCCAGTTTCCCGCTGGTCCGGAGTGCAATCGCCCCGCGGTAGATATGGGTTGCGTCTTTGTGGTCGATCCCTTCCAGCGGCACGGCGACGGGGTTGCCGATGCCATTGTCGCCTTGCGGCTCGCCATACACGGCCTCCACCTGCACGTCTTCCGGTCGGAGGGCCGGAGGCAGCCAGAGCTTTGCCTCGAGGTTAACCGGCTCACCGACATGAAGCGTCTCGCCGTCTATCGGGCTCGCCTCCAGCCGGACTTCTTGCCAGTGTTGGCCGACGCGTCGCTTCCAGGCGACGAGCTTCCGGGCCGATGAATGGTCGTCTGCGTTGAAAGCCGCGCCGCTCGTCGCAGCGGGCATGTAATACTGCTCGCAGTAGTCGATGACCATACGCTGCGTGCCGTAAATCGGCGCACAACTTGCAATCGACCTCTTCATTACTTCGACCCAGCCCGTGGGCACGCCGTGTTCATTCCGATCATAAAAGAGGGGAACGATCTGTTCTTCAAGCGCCCGATAGATACTTAAAGCGTCGGCATCGTCTTGGGTCTGCGCGTCTTTGTACTCGCGGTCCTCACCGATGACCCAGCCGTTGCCGCCGTCGTAGCCTTCCACCCACCAACCGTCGAGGATGCTGAAGTTAGGGACGCCGCAAAGAGCTGCTTTTTGGCCGCTGGTTCCGCTGGCTTCGCGCGGGCGTCGCGGCGTGTTCATCCACAGATCGACACCGGACACAAGGGCGCGCGCGAGGTTCATGTCGTAGTCTTCAACAAACACGATCTTGCCGGCGAACTCCGGCTGTTGGCTAAGCCCATAGATCTCGCGGATGAGGGCTTTGCCCGGTTCGTCGGCCGGGTGGGCTTTTCCGGCGAAGATGATCTGGACGGGCCGTTCTGCGTCATCGAGCAGGCGACGAATACGCGCCATGTCGCGGAAGATGAGATTGGCCCGCTTGTAGGTGGCAAAGCGACGGGCAAAGCCGATGGTCAGCGCGTTGGGATCTAGGATGCTGGCGGCTGAATCCAGAATCTGCGCACCTTCGCCATGTCGCAGGTACTGCCGGCGTACGCGGCGACGGATAAGGTCGATCAACGCCTGCTTGCGCACCTGATGCGCCTGCCACAGCTTATGGCTGGGGATGTTCTTGATGCCTCCCCACACGGTTTCATCATGCGCGTTTTCCTGCCAATCTTCCGGCAGATGCTGCGCGTAGAGATCCGATAACTCCGGCGCAAGCCAGGTGGCGGTGTGTACGCCATTGGTGACATGACCAATGGGGACTTCATCGGCGGGCGTATCCGGCCACAGGAATTTCCACATATCGCGGCTAACGCGCCCGTGCAGTTTGCTGACGCCGTTGTGAAATCCGCTCAGCCGCAGGGCTAAAACCGTCATACTATACTGCGGCCCCCAGTCCAACTCTTGACGGGCGAAGGCAATGAACTGCTCCCGGTCAACGCCCAACTGACCCCAGTATTGCCAGAAGAACTTGTCAATTAACTCGAAGGCGAAGGCGTCATTGCCTGCGGGCACGGGCGTATGTGTGGTGAAGAGCGTGTTCGCCCGGACTGTCTCGACCGCCTCATCGAAGGATAAGCCATGCTGCTGCACCAAGTCCCGGACGCGCTCTAGTCCGAGAAAGGCGCTGTGACCTTCGTTCATATGCCAGGCATCCGGTGAATAGCCGAGGGCGCGAACCGCGCGCACGCCGCCGATGCCCAGAACGATTTCTTGGCTAATGCGCATCTCGCGATCGCCGCCATAGAGCCGTGCGCTGAGTTCCCGGTCTTGCGGCGCGTTGCGGTCTACGTCAGTATCCATCAGGTAGATGGGGACGCGCCCTACCTGGACGCGCCACACCCTGGCATAGACGACACGGCCCGGCAGGTCTACGCTGATCAGCACTTCGCTGCCCTGCGCATCCAGTGCGGGCTTGACGGGCGCTTCGTCAAAGTCAATCCGCTCGTATTCCGCGATCTGTTGGCCGGCGGCGTCGATGCGTTGGGTAAAGTACCCCTGCGGGTAGAGGAAGCCGACTCCGATCAGCGGTACGCCCAGATCGCTGGCGGCCTTACAATGGTCTCCGCTCAGTACGCCCAGGCCGCCGCTGTAGATGGGCAGCGCCTCGTGCAGTCCGAACTCGGCGCTGAAGTAGGCGATGCGGTACTCCGCACGCTCCGGATAGTTGCGCTTGAACCAGGTATCCGCATCCGGACTCATGTATGCGTCAAACGCGGCCATCAGGCGTGTGTAGGCCGCCAGATAATCGGGATCGCCGGCGGTGCGATCGATGTCAGCCTGCGCGGCGCGGTGAAGCAATTTGACTGGGTTATGGTTAACGGTCTCCCACAATTCGGGGTTAATCCGCGCGTAGAGCTCCTGCGCCTCGGGGCGCCAACTCCACCATAAGTTGTAAGCCAGTTCCTCCAGCCGCGCCAACTCATCGGGCAGCCTGGGCAGAATGGACAACGTGGCAATCGTCTTCATTTCGGCTTATCGCCTCTCAATCTTGCTATTTAATTCAAATTCATAGTGATGCCGGCGGCGCGCGTCCGCACTTGCTCTCAGCGCACCTGCGTCATGGTCACCGGGTTGCGCCAGTATCGTCCGTCGCGCGTCAGCAGATCGTCCGCCTCCTTTGGCCCCCATGTGCCGGCTGCGTATCTCGGAAGGCGGAGTTTGCCGCCTTTCTTTGCTTCCGCCCGTTCCTGCTCCAGCTGCCATCCTGCCAGCACGCGGGTGACACGCTCCCATGCAAGTTCAACCTCATCGCGCCGGATGAAGAGCGTCGTATCGCCCAATATGGCGTCAAGCAACAGCCGTTCGTAGGCATCCGCTGACGGCTGGCTGCCGAAATACTCGCGATAGGTGAAATCCATCGCCACCCGCTCGATATTGACGGAGGGGCCGGGGCGTTTGGCATCAAACGACAGCCGGATCTCCTCGTCCGGCTGGATGCGCAATGTCAGCACATTGCTGGGGGGAATCTCTTCGCTATTCAGCGTCTCGAACAGAAGGAGCGGGGGCTTGCGGAAGACAATGTTGATCTCGGTTGTCTTGGCTGCCAGCGCCTTGCCCGTTCGCAAGTAGAAGGGTACGCCCTGCCAGCGCCAGTTGTCGATCTCTAGCTTCCATGCCACGTAAGTATCGGTCACGGAGCTGTCCGGAACCCCTTTTTCCTCGGTATAGTCGGGGATTTCCTTGCCGGCGCTGACGCCGCGGCCATATTGGGCGCGCACCACCCAGTCGGCAACGCTTTCCGGCTCGATAGGGCGGATTGAGCGCAACACGTTGACTTTTTGGCTGCGAACCGCCTCCGGGTCGAAAGCGACAGGCGGCTCCATTGCGGTCAAAGCCATAAGCTGCATCATGTGGTTCTGCAACATATCGCGGATGGCGCCGGATTTGTCGTAGTAACCGCCGCGATCGCCAATGCCCAGCGTTTCGGAAACCGTGATCTGAACCTGGTCGATATAGTTGCGATTCCAAATCGGCTCGAAAATGCCGTTGCCGAATCGAAAAACCATAATATTTTGGACGGTCTCTTTTCCCAGATAATGGTCGATCCGGTAGATCTGGTCCTCGGAGAAGAGTTGGAGCAAGTGCTCGTTGAGGTCCCTGGCGCTGGCAAGGTCATGGCCGAAGGGCTTTTCGATGATGATACGGCCATCGCAACCGCTGGAGCATAAGCCCGAATCATGGATATGGGTCGTGATCGGCTTGAATACGGAGGGGGGCGTCGCCAAATAAAAAAGGTGGTTGCCGCCGATGTTCCGCTCTGCGTCCAGTTCGCCAACGCGCTTGGCGAGTCGTTGGAAGCTTTCGGCGTCGTCATAGCCGCCGCTCTCATAAAATAGCCCGCGCGCAAACGAATCCCACAAGCGCTCGTCGAAACTGACGGTCGAGAACTCGCGCACGCCTTCTTTTGCGGATTCGCGGAAGTCCTCATCCGTATGCTTGCTGCGGGCGAAACCAAGCACCGTGAAGTCGCGCGGCAGCAGGTTCTGGTAGGCGAGGTGATAGAGCGCAGGGATCAGCTTGCGCTTGGCGAGGTCGCCCGAGGCGCCGAACACGATCAGCAGGATCGGTTCTTCAATTCGCTTCATGGTCCGCTCTTTCTAGCGGGGCGCCGCTCTGCTCCAGCTCCGCAATTTTACGAATACGCAGTGCGAAACGCTCCACCTGGTTAAATTCCGCCGATACAAATGCGTTGACCAGTTCCGCAGCAACGGCGGCTCCGGCGATCTGGCTGCCGAGACACAGAACGTTCATATCGTCATGCTCAACACCCTGGTGGGCGCTGTAGACATCGTGCGCCACACTGGCGCGAATGCCGTGCAATTTATTGACGGCAATGCACATGCCCACGCCGCTGCCGCAGATGAGGATGCCACGGTCCGCCCTGCCGGACTGCACGAGCCGGCCGACCTTTGCGGCGTAGTCCGGGTAGTCGACTCGATCCGGCGAGTCAACGCCGGCGTTAATGACTTCGACGCCAAGTCTTTCCAACTCCGCCATTACGGCGGGTTTCAGCGACAGTCCGATATGATCGTTGCCAACCGCGACACGCATAAGTTCCTCCTTCTGTAAGGCGACGGTTCAGGACGCTCGGACAGCGTCTCTCGGTGCAACGCCTCAGACATGCCGCGCATAGGCCATGACGGGCCCCGACGCCTTGATCTGGACAGGCTGTCCAATCGCAAAATGATACATCGGGCCTAGCCGTGCGTCAACGATGCGGCCCGACGGCAGTTGGATAGATACCAACTGGTCATGGCCGAAGAAGAGAACGGCGCGCACGCGCGCGCCTGCGTCGGCCCCTGCCGGCATAACGGATATGTTTTCCGGCCTAAGCAATATCTCCACCTCACCCTTTCGTTCGCTCACCAGTTCCAGCGAACCTACTTCGCATTCTACAGTGCGCCCGCCCGCGGTTCCGGGCAGGAAATTAGCGTCGCCCACAAACGCGGCGACATCCCGGTCTGCAGGCTGGCGATAGAGTTGCTGCGGCGCGGCCACCTGGCGCACTACGCCGTCGATGAGGACAGCCACACGATCGACGAGGCTGAGCGCTTCCTCCTGGTCATGGGTCACGAAGATGGCGGTGGCGCCGGCTTGGCGCAGAATCGATCTGACTTCGGCGCGTACGCGGACGCGCAGGCCGGCGTCGAGGTTGCTGAACGGCTCGTCGAGCAGAACGACGGCAGGCTCTGGGGCCAGGGCGCGCGCGAGGGCGACGCGTTGTTGCTGCCCGCCGCTCAATTCGTGCGGGTGGCGGCGTTCCATTCCGTCCAACCCTACCATCTCCAATACCTTCTCCACGCGACGGTCTCTGTCTCCCGTATAACTGTGCAGTCCAAAGCGCACATTGTCGATCACGTTGAGATGCGGAAAGAGCGCGTACTCTTGAAAGACCATGCCGATGCGCCGCCGCTCTGGCGGCACATGCAGACCAGCGCTCGCCGCCGGCTTGCCGCCTATCTCGATCTCGCCTGCGTCGAGCCGCTCGAAGCCGGCGATTAAGCGCAGCGTGGTTGTCTTGCCGCACCCGCTTGGGCCGAGCAGCGCCATCAGTTCTCCGCGCGCCAGTTCGAAGGTGATGCCATTGGCGGCGCCAACGCGGCCATATCGCTTCACGGCCGCGCACACGCGGACCCCCATCTCATATTCGCTCGTAGGATGGCGTAACTGCGCGTCGCTCTGCATCATTGGCCGGTGATCTCCTCTTGTCGCAAGATGAAGACCATGCTCAAAGCGGACACAGCCAGCAGAATTAGGGCCGGAGCCGCGGCTCGCGTGAAGAACGCCTCGCCCGTCGCCGACCAGATCTGGGTGGCCAAAGTCGTGAAACCGGTCGGCCCCAGCAACAATGTAGCTGGAAGTTCTTTCATGGCGCTGAGGAACACGAGGGCGACGCCTGCCCAGATGCCGGGCCGCAGCAGCGGCAGAATCACACGCCACACCGTTTGCCGCCGGTTCAATCCCAGGCTGCGCGCCGCTTCTTCTAGGCGCGGGCTGATCTGGAGCAGGCCGGAACGGATTGTCCCAACGGCTTCGGGCAAGAAACGCACGACATACGCAAAGAGCAGCATCGCTAGCGTCTGATAGATGAAGGGGGCGTAGTTGGCGCCGAAAAAGACGAGGCTGAGCGCTATCACAATGCCCGGCAGGCCATTGCCCAGATACGCCGAACGGTATACCCATGTGCTGTAGCGGCTGGGAAAACGCACGGCCAGATACGCCACTGGCAGCGCCAACACCACGGCAACAGCCGCCGCACCGCTCGCTGCCCGGAGACTGTTGGCCGTGGCCGTCCAGACGGGGAGTAACGACTCGCCAGCCGCCAGGCCGCGCACAAGCCAGTAAACGACGACGCTGGCAGGCAGTACGAGGCAGGCGATGACCACCCCCAGACAGAAGAGTAGAGCGGGCCAGCGCCATGCGCCTAGACGCACAAGCTGTCGCCGCCGGGCCGCGCCGACGCCGGCCCGCTGATATTCGCGCATGGCGCCCTGGACCCGCTGAGCGCTGATCAGAAGTAGAATCGTCAACACGACCAATACGAGGGCTAATACAGACGCCAACGTTCGGTCAAAGCTGCTTAGGTATTGGAGATATATGGCGCGTGTAAAGCTGTTGAAGCGCAGGATGGACACGGCCCCAAAATCGCTCAACACGTAAAGCGCCACTAGCAATGAGCCGGCGGCGAGGGAGGGACGTAAGCCGGGCAACGTTACGCGGCGAAAAGTCTGCCAAGGCCCATATCCCAGGCTGCGCGCCGCTTCGTCCAGGGCGGGATCGAGGTTTTGCAGGCCGGCCCTGGCGCTAAGGAACAGATATGGGTAGGTAAAAAGAGTTAACGCCCACACGGCGCCAGGCAACCCGTAGATGGAGGGGAGCCTCTCAACGCCGAGCGGTTCCAGCCAGCTCTGCACGAAGCCCCTTGGGCCCATCATGGCCACGAGCGAATAGGCGCCGACGTAGCTTGGAATGACCAGCGGTAACGCGCCCAGAACCGTCCACAGCTTGCGCATCGGCAGATCGGTTCGGACAGTCAGCCAGGCAAAGGGGACGCCGATACACCAAGAAGCGACCGTCACCAAAAACACCAGCGTGAGGCTGTTCAAGACGACGCGCCCTGTTCGCTCGCTCGCCAACATGTCGAAGACCTGTGCGGCGCCTGCCGAACCCGCCCGTACGCCCAGGTATGCCAACGGCAGCAGCATGAGCAAGGCGATGGCGCCGGCAACGATATGCAGAGCGATTCGACCTGACGATACGCGCGGTTGCAGGTCTGGCGTCAATGGGGCGATCGTGCGCTCATTCATCATATAAACAGGGAAGGCGTCGCGCGCCTGCCCGTGAGGGCGCTTTCCGTACTTGTATCGATGGTTTATGTTATCGGCGCGTGACGCACCCCATAGGCGCGGACGGTCATTGGCCACAGAAGCCAAACCAGCCCTATGATCGGCTGGACCAGCGGGAAGTACCCGTAATCCTCGCCGAAATGACGCCATACCGTACTGCCGACGGCAGCCGGGTCCGCGATACTCCACACGCCTACCGCCAGCGTCATCAATGTCTCAAACGCCAGCACGCCGACAGACAGCCGCCAAGTCCACGGTCTGCGATAGGCGAAGCCAAGCGTGGCGGTTAAGTAGCACAGCGCAGCCAGTGCGCTCAATGCGACCGGCAAGTAGTCGACAATGTCTTGGCGGATGAACAACTGATAGATCGCTCGCACGCCGGTGGACAGCGCCAGCAGCGGGTACGAGACGGCAAGAATGTAGCCCGCCGGGCTTACTGCGTTTTCCCAGAGTGCATCCGTTCGTTTGTGCTTGACATCCGACTGTACAGCCATCTCTTGTTCCATCCGACCGCTAATCCGCCGCGACCACTCTATTCAACCGGATTCTGCGCCGCGCATCTGTAAGGATGCCATGCATTGCGCCGGAGAGTTGCTGCGGCGAGCGCAATTCAGCCGCTTGGGGCGTGGTTGGCATACACAAATGCGCGCACATGCCGCAGAAGGTCGTCGTATGTGTGCACCACTGGGATGTCGGGGTAGTCGGCGCACACATTGGCTGGCGGGCGAAAAAGCAGGCGTTGCGCGGCCTCCAGCAACATGGCAATATCGTTATAGGAATCCCCAACAGCCAGGGTGCGGAAGCCCAGATCGTGAAAAGCGGCCAGGGCGCGGCGTTTGGCATGCGGCACGCGCAGCCGGTACCCGACGATAGTCCCAGCGGCATCGACCTCCAGCGCATGGGCGAACACTGTTGTGAGGCCCAGTTTTGGGAGCACTGGGTTCACGAACTCGTAGTAGCTGTCAGTGATGATGATCAGAGGGACGATACGGCGCACTTCGTCCAATAGCTCACCTGCGCCCGGCAGCGGGTCCAGACCGGCGATTACCTCCTGAATGTCCTGTAGACGCAGCCCGTGCTTGCGCAGAATGTCCAGACGCATCTGCATCAACTCGTCGTAGTCGGCCACGTCGCGCGTCGTCAGGCGCAGTTCCGGAATGCCGGTCGCATCCGCCACCGCGATCCAGATTTCGGGCAGCAGGATGCCCTCGAGATCGGAGGCGAGAAGGGGAGGGGCGTCTCTTAACTTGTTCGGCTCGGTCATCGTCGGTCCGCAATTCTAGTTCGGCATATAGGTATCCAGGCGAGGGCCGGCGCTCGGTCGGGCAGAAAACCGGCGCCTGCCGCGGCCCGGCTTCGACAGCCGCGTAAGTCTACCAGACACAGACTTATCGAACCAAACGCTCCTCCGCGAATGGGCAGTTCGCAACCTGCACCCCGGCGTTAACGTCACTTGACGCAAAGAGTTAGATTCGGTAAACTTGCCGACGTTCCTTAGATTTAATCAGATTTTTGTCAGTTCACGCTTCAACACGGGCCAGGATGCGGATGCGATACGGAAAGACGGACACCCACACGGTACATGACGGCCTTTTCTGCATCGGGTTGAGCTATCGGACCTCGTCGATGCAACAGCGCGAGTGTATTGCGGCCGCGAGCGACGTCTGGGTTGCTCGATGCTTGCAGACATGCCCAGAGGTGACTGAGTGGGCGTTGTTGTCGACGTGTAACCGCATCGAGCTATACCTTGCTATTGACGAAGCGCCCGCCGATACGCCTCATCGTCTGCGGCGCCGTATAGCAGAAGTAACAAGCCTCGCCGAGAGCGACATGGCGGATATTCTCTACCAGCCTGCCGAAACTGATGCGGCGAAGCATTTACTGTCCGTGTCAGCGGGACTTGACTCGATGGTTATCGGTGAGAGCCAGATTCTAGGCCAGGTCGCCACAGCCTATCAGCAGGCTACGGCGCGCGGTTCAATCGGCCCGGTATTGGGCGGACTGTTCCGGGCTGCAATTCGCGCGGGCAAGCGCGTGCGCTCCGAGACTGCGCTCGGTCGCAACCCCGCCAGTGTCGGTTCGGTAGCGTTGGAGCTGGCAGCGACTGAACTTGGTGAACTGCGGGATCGCAAGGTAACAGTCGTCGGCCTTGGCGAGATTGGGGCCATTAGCCTCAAGCTGTTGAAAGCGCGCGGTGTGCACCGGGTGTCGGTGGTGAATCGAACGTATGCACGCGCCAAGGCTGCGGCGGCGCCGGGCTGGAAGGCGTATCCGTTGAAGGAATTGCCCGCGGCGCTTGACGACGTAGATCTTGTCATCACCGCGACCGGCGCGCCGCACCCCATCATCCGGCGCGAGATGCTCGCCCAAGCGGTGCAGAGCCGCATACAGGCGACAGGGGAGCCGTCTACTGATCCGTTGTTGGTCATCGACCTGGCGCTGCCGCGCGATGTGGACATGGGCGGAGCGCCTCTGCCCGGCGTGACCGTAATCGACCTGGACGATATCCAGCGTCGCATGGCCGCAGCGCGTGCGCATCGCCAATCCGCTGCGCGAGATGCAGAACGCATCGTCGACGAAGAACTAGCGCACTTTCACTCATACCTGCGCGAGCTGGCTGTCAGGCCCCTAGTGGTCGAACTGCGCCAGAGGGCTGAGGCCATTCGCGAACAAGAGCTGCAACGCACCCTGCGTTTCTTGGGCGATGTTGACCCCGAAACGCGCACACATCTGCATCATCTCACGCGCGCCCTCGTCAACAAACTCCTGCATCAACCGACTGTGCGCATTAAGCGCATGGCTCGCGAACAGGCCGCCGCCGAGTCAGTGGCGGCGGCCCGCGAGTTGTTCGGCCTCGACAACTCCGCTTCCCAGTTCTAGGCCGAGGACGGACCATCGTGATTGAAGCGGTAACCATCGGCACGCGCACATCTCGGCTGGCGCTGTGGCAGTCGCAACATGTTACGGACCTGCTCGTCGCGGTGCGGCCCGGCCTGCGCATCGCCTTGCAGCCCTTCGTTACCCACGGTGACAAGATCTTAGATCGACCGCTACCGGAGATCGGCGGAAAGGGCTTGTTTACGGCCGAGTTGGAGCAGGCGCTGCTCAACGGAAACATCGACCTGGCCGTGCATTCCCTCAAGGATCTGCCGGTGGAACAGCCGCCCGGATTGACCTTAGGCGCGATCATCCGGCGCGGGGATGTGCGCGACTGTGTGATCGCGAAGCATGGCTGGACGCTGGCGACGCTGCCGGCAGGCGCGGTGGTGGGCACGAGCAGCCCGCGCCGCCGCGCACAGATCGAAGCCATGCGCCTCGATCTGGATATCCGCTCTGTGCGCGGCAATGTCGAGACGCGAGCGCGCAAGGCTCTGGAGGGCGAGTACGACGCGGTCATTCTCGCCGCAGCCGGCGTTCAGCGCTTAGAACTGGAGAACCTGGTCACAGAATGGCTGCCTGCCGATGTACTGCTTCCCGCACCGGGGCAGGGCGCGCTGGCCGTGCAGTGCCGCGCCGGCAATGAGCCGCTGCTTTCGCTCCTCGCCGAGATCGACGACGCGGACACGCGCCTGGCGACTGCTGCTGAGCGGCGTTTTCTCGACTTGTTGGGCGGCGGTTGCGCAGCGCCTGTCGCCGCGCTGGCGCAGCGCAGTACGAACGGCATGTTTACGCTGGCCGTGTTTGCAGCCCTCGAAAACGTTCTACCTGTACGAATGGCGGAATCCGGCGCAGAACCGCTAGACTTGGCCGCGACGCTCGCCGAGAGCGTCCTTGCCTCTGCTCAAAGACAAGATAAGCCGCTGGCAGGGAGGCGGATCGTGGTGACGCGCCCCGAACAGCAGACGCAGACGCTGCACCGTAGACTTACGGAGCTTGGCGCGCAAGTGATCGCATCGCCGGCCATCGAGATCACTCCGGTCGACGATACGGAACCGTTGCGCCGTAGCTTGCGGCGTCTCGACGAGTATCGCTGGATCGTGTTCACGAGTGCGAACGCGGTCCGGGTCTTCGTCGAAGCCCTACTAGAAGAGGGACTGTCCGCGAACGCCGCTGCGGCCTGTCGGATCGCAGCTGTCGGCCCGGCGACCGAGGCTGCCTTGCTCGCCGTGGGTCTTCAAGCCGATTACCTGCCGGATCAATACCTGGGCGAAGCCATCGCTCGCGGGGTGGACGTGGAACCGGGTGAGCGTGTGCTGCTGCCGCGTGCGGTTGACGGTGGAAGCGAGCTTCCGGAAATTCTGACTGCGCGCGGAGCTGTCGTGGATGACATAGCCATCTACCGGTCTCGTCCGGTTGCATTAACCGCTGAATCCGTGCAAGCGCTGGAACGAGGCGTCGACGCAGTGATCTTCACCAGCGGTTCAACCGCGCGCAGCTTCGCCGCTGCGTTGGCGCAAACAGCTTTGGCGGACCTGCTCGAGCGCTGTACAATCGTCTGCATTGGACCCAAGACCGCAGAGGCTGTACAGCAACTCGGCTATACTCCGCACGTAACAGCGGATGTACACACCGAAGAGGGACTGATCGAAACGCTCATCGACCGCTATCGAGGTACGACGAGATGAATCACAACGCTGGCCGGGAATCCGGGACTACGGCTTCACCGGCAATCATGCCTCATGACGTCGCGCCTGCATCTACGCGGCCGCGGCGGTTGCGTAGTTCTCCGGCAATGCGCGCTCTAGTGCGAGAAACGCATCTGCTGGCGGACGACCTCATCCTGCCCCTGTTCGTGATTCACGGCCGCGCTGTTCGGCATCCTATTGCCTCGATGCCCGGCGTCTTTCAGCTTTCAGTCGACGAAGCGGTGCGCGAAGCAAGCGCGGCGATGGCGGAAGGCGTGCGCGCCGTGCTCCTATTCGGCATCCCAGCACAGAAGGATTCTGTCGGCCTGGAGAACTTCACCGATGACGGCATTGTCCAGCAGGCAGTCCACGCGCTGAAGCGAGCGCTGCCGGATCTGCTCGTGATCACCGATGTTTGCCTGTGCGAGTACACCGACCACGGCCATTGTGGGCTGCTGAACGCCGCGGGGACTCCGCATTACCACGCGAGCTTGCCCGAGGGCTATGTGCTCAACGATGAGACGCTGGAGATACTCGGCAAGGTCGCGCTGTCGCACGTTCAGGCCGGCGCGGATATCGTCGCGCCGAGCGGCATGATGGACGGCATGGTCGCGGCCATCCGCAGCGCGCTGGACGCGGGCGATTTTATGAACGTGCCCATCATGTCTTATGCCGTCAAGTACGCATCATCCTACTACGGCCCCTTTCGCGAAGCGGCGGAGGGGGCTCCTCGCTTCGGCGACCGCAAAACCCACCAGATGGACCCGGCCAACGTACGCGAGGCGTTGCGCGAAGCTGCGCTCGACGTGGCAGAGGGAGCCGATTTCCTGATCGTCAAGCCGGCCCTTGCGTATCTAGATGTGGTAGCTGCGGTGCGGAGCCATTTTTCGGAACTGCCGATCGCAGCGTATAACGTGAGCGGAGAATATGCCATGATCAAGGCGGCCGCGACCAACGGTTGGCTGGATGAGCGAGCTATCGTCATGGAAACCCTAACCGGCATGAAACGCGCCGGCGCCGACTTAATCATCACATACCATGCGCGCGACGCTGCGCGTTGGCTTGGCGACAATTTCAGTAACAGATAGGAAGAGAGACCATGCCCAAACCAACTCCGCTTGCCATCCAGGATCGGCCCATCCAAAACGGTCTGGAATCGGTAGACCTCACCGAGAAAGGCCGGTCGCCCAGCGGCGAGGTATTGACCTCGAATCGCCGGCTGTACATGCAGTTTATGGCTTTCGGCGGTTGTATAAACACCGCAACGCTGGTCGACGCATTAGGCGCTGCCGACATCCACGGCGTGCTCTACGAAGACATAAACGACCCGACGGGCGTAGGGCTGCTGACGTTCAGCGAGTCGGCGGATTACTTCCTTGACGAGGTGCGTCGCTTCCTGACTATACCGCCCTTCTCCGACCTGACGCCCAAGCCCGAATACACCATGTTTGGACGCACCTATTCGCTCGGCTATGAGCCGGACTTGGACGAAACGCTGGTAGGCCGGCCGCGGCGCCGCGTGTGCGATCCAAAACTGCCCTGGGTTGTCTGGTATCCGCTGCGCCGCTCCGGTTCGTTCGAACGGCTGAGCGCGCAGGAGCAGAACGTGATCCTGATGGAGCATGGCGGGATCGGGCGGGCGTTCGGCAAGGCGGGCCTCGGCTACGACATCCGCCTGGCCTGCCACGGCATGGACAAGAACGACAGCGACTTCGTTGTCGGCCTGGTTGGGCCGGAGCTTTACCCGCTGTCGATGATCGTGCAGCGCATGCGCAAGACGCAGCAGACATCGCTGCATCTCGATCGGCTTGGACCGTTCTTCATCGGTCGGGTCGCCTGGCAGGCGCAGATGGAGCAGGGGGCCGGCAATTGAACAGACCGGATGCGATGACAGAGGGACAGCGCGGCGTCTCCGCCGCCGAGTCCGTTGATGCGGAGCCGGTCGAGCCGTTTCTGCGTGCGTGTCGCGGTTTGCCGGTTGAGCGCACGCCTATTTGGCTGATGCGGCAGGCGGGCCGCTATATGGCCGAATATCAGGCGGTGCGCGCCAAGCGCAGCATGTTGGATGTGATTCGTACGCCCGAACTCGCCGCCGAAGTGACGCTGCAACCGATCAAGCGCTTCGGCTTCGACGCGGCGATCATCTTCGCAGATATCCTGCCGCCCCTGATCGGGATGGGACTGAAGCTGGATTTCGTCAAAGGCGCCGGCCCGACCATCGAGAACCCGTTACGTACGAACTACGACATCGACATGCTGGCTGCGCCGCCCGCCGAGGAACACCTTGGCCCGACGCTGGAGGCGATTCGCCTCGTATCCGCCGAACTGGCAAGCCGCAACATCCCGCTGATCGGCTTCGCGGGCGCGCCGTTCACCCTCGCCAGCTATGCCGTAGAGGGCGGCGGCTCCAAGAACTATGCGCGCGTCAAAGCCTTGATGTACAGCGAACCGGCGGCGTGGAAGCGGCTGATGACCAAGTTAGTCACCGTCCAGGCGGACTACCTGCTCAAGCAGGTCAAGGCCGGCGCGGCGGCGCTCCAGGTCTTCGACTCGTGGGCCGGCCTCGCCCTTGGCCGGGATGATTACGTGCGGTTTGTGCAGCCGTACAACCGGATGCTCTTCACCGCTTTGCAGCGCAGCGGCGCGCCGGTCATCAACTTCAGCACCGGCACGAGCGCTTACCTCGCCGACGTTGCCGCGGCCGGCGGGGATGTGCTCGGCGTTGACTGGCGCATGCCCCTCGGCTGGTGTTGGGAGCAAGTCGGCTACGATAGGCCGATCCAGGGCAATCTTGACCCGGTCGCTCTGCTGGCGCCGTGGCGTGAACTCAAGCACCAGATCGACCGCGTATTTGCCGAGGCGGGTGGGCGGCCTGGACACATCTTCAACCTGGGCCACGGCATTCTGCCCCAGACGCCCGTCGACAACGTGGCGCGCCTCGTGGATTACGTCCATGAGGCCGCTACTCGATAAAGCTAGCCCGACACCGCAACCCGTTCCGGAAAGGCTGCGACATGACGCAAATTCGTTACCCGCTGGGCGTGCTCATCATGGCTTACGGGGGACCTAATTCGCTCGACGAACTCCCCGGCTATCTTTCCGACATCCGCAGCGGGCGACCGACGACGCCTGCGGTGCTGGAGGAGATCACCCACAACTACCGGATGATCGGCGGCAGTTCCCCCTTGCTCGGCATCACCCGGCAACAGATCGCTGCAGTCGAAGAGAAACTGGATCCGCAGCGCTTCCGTTGTTATCTGGGTATGCGCCACTGGTCCCCGTGGATCGAGGAGGTTGTGGCGCAGATGGTTGAAGATGGCATCACCCATGCCATCAGCCTCGTGCTTGCACCGCACTATAGCAAGCTCAGCGTTGCCAAGTACCAGGCCAAGATCACGGACGGGCTGGACATGGTGCACGGCCGCATCGAGTTCGAGCATATCGCCAGCTATCACGACGCACCGCTCTATATAGAGGCGTTGGCTGACCGGGTATCGGAGGGCATCGCGCAGTTCGCGCCCGACGACCATGAGTCCATCCACGTCATCTTCAGCGCACACAGCTTGCCCGTGCGCATCATGCAGATGGGCGACCCATACGACGCGCAACTGCGCGAGACGGCGAACTTGGTTGCAAGCCGCGCCGGGCTTGATGCGAGTCGCTGGTCGTGGAGCTACCAGTCCGCCGGTCGCAGCCCCGAACCGTGGCTTGGCCCGCAACTGGATGAGCGCCTGCAGGACCTGGCCGCGCGAGGCGTAAAAAACGTGGTCAGCATCCCCGTCGGCTTCGTCGCCGACCACGTCGAGATTCTGTTCGACATCGACATCCAGGCGCAAGCAGAAGCACGCAAGCTAGGGATGCGCCTCGTGCGTCCGCCCGCGCTCAATACAGACCCGCTCTATATCCAAACGCTGGTGAACCTCATCGAGGGGCGCGCGTCGCAGTGGGAAGGCGCAGAGGCCGCTATTCCCGTACAAACCGGATGACGAAGGAGGCAAATCGATGCTGAACACGAGCCGGTCGCAGCAGCAATTCGCAGAGGCCATGCGCCTGTTGCCGGGCGGGGTAAACTCGCCCGTCCGCGCCTTCAAGGCTGTGGGCGGCCAACCGCTGTTTATCGAACGGGGCGAAGGCGCTTATCTGGTGGACGTCGACGGCAATCGCTACGTGGACTACGTTCTGTCATGGGGGCCGCTGATCCTGGGACACGCGCATCCCGAAGTGGTCGCTGCACTCCAAAAAGCCGCAGCGCGTGGGACGAGTTACGGCGCGCCCTGCCCGCAAGAGGTGGAGCTAGCCCGGCTGGTGACTGATATGATGCCCAGCGTCGAGGTGGTGCGCTTTGTCAACTCCGGCACAGAGGCGACCATGAGCGCGCTGCGGCTGGCACGCGCCTACACAGGCCGCACAAAGATCGTTAAGTTTCAGGGCAACTACCACGGCCATCCCGACATGCTGCTCGTCCAGGCCGGCTCCGGTGTGGCGACGCTCGGCTTACCCGACTCGCCGGGCGTACCGCCGGCGACTGTAGCCGATACCTTGACGGCGCGTTATAACGATATCGATTCAGTAGCACGTTTGTTCTATTCGTTCCCGCTGGACATCGCCGCCGTGATCGTAGAGCCCGTGGCGGGCAACATGGGCATGATCCCGCCCGCTCCGGGGTTCCTGGCGGGGCTGCGCGAACTGACGGCGTCGCATGACGCATTGCTGGTCTTCGACGAAGTGATGACCGGGTTCCGCGTGCATCCGGGCGGGGCGCAAGCGCTATTTGACATAACTCCAGACATCACGGCGCTAGGCAAGGTCATCGGCGGGGGGCTGCCGGTCGGAGCGTATGGCGGACGCCGCGACATCATGGAACTGGTCGCGCCGGCGGGGCCGATGTACCAGGCGGGTACGCTCTCCGGCAATCCTTTGGCGATGACCGCGGGCGCGGTCACGCTGCGCGCCATCCGCCAGCCGGGCGTATGGGAGCGTCTTGAGCGTACGGGGGAGATGCTCGTCGCCGGACTGGGGCAGGCGGCTAAACAGGCGGGCATCGCCGTCTCGCTGGCTCGCCTCGGCACAATGTTCGGCCTTTTCTTTGCAGAAGGACCGGTGATCGACTGGGACTCCGCTAAGATTGCAGACACGAATCGCTTTGCGCGCTATTTCCGCGCCATGCTAGAGCAGGGCGTCTATCTAGCTCCGTCGCAGTTCGAGGCCGGCTTCCTCTCTACGGCGCACGGCGAGGCGGAGATCGCCCAAACCATCAACGCAGCCGAGCGAGCATTTGCGCAGTTATGAGGCATGGGCCAGCCAGGAATGACCGGCCAAAAGCGTGCGGAGATGTTCACGGCAGCCGGTCATACATGCCATGCACATCGGCGGCGTGGAAGCGTGCGACGCGTTTGCTGGGCGGCAGCGGTTCCTCGTAGAAAAAGGCCGGCAGTTCGTCGTCCTCTATGCCGAAACCGGCCAGCCGGTTAAACTCGGCCTCCAACTTAAGCGTCTCTTCACCCATCCTGAGAAAGTAGCCGAGCGCAAGACTCGTGCCCAGCGCGTCGTTAATTGCCCCGACGATAAACTCGATGTTGGCGTTGGTCACAGTCTGGCCGAACATACACAGCCCAACCGAGTCGCCGGCGGCCATCTTTACCTGTTGCGCCAGGCTCAGTTCCAGAAGCTCCTCCAGGCTCATGGCGGCGCTGTCCAGGCGGGGCAGATTGCCTGCGGTATGGTCAGCGCCTTGGGCTGTCGCCATCATGGTGATGCCGGTCGCCTCGACGACGCGCGGGTCGTAGGCGCTGATCGCCTGTCTTTTCACCACAGGAACGCGCTCCACGCCATACGCCTCGCCGATTCGGGCCGTACCTTGCGCCCAGAGCTTGCCCCGGTCCGTGCCGGCGCGAATCTCGGCCAACGCGTGCGCCATCCAGTCTACGTCCCCGAACTCGGCCAGGCCCGCTTCCATTAGGACCGCGAGCATAGCGCCGGTTTCGATGGTGTCTATGCCAAGATCGTTGGCGATGTAGTTGAGGGCGGCTAGATCGTCAGGGTCCGAGATGCCGCAGTTTGTGCCTAGGAGGCCGAGCGTCTCGTACTCCACCGGCGAGACAACTTCCTCACCATCGGCGTTGTAGTAGACATTGCTGCACTGGATGACGCACCCCGGCATGCAGGCGTGCGTCTGGAGACCGCCGCGACCTGTGTTCAATTCACCGATGTAATCGCCGCCCATTCTGAAGCGTTCATCTGCATCAGCGTCCGCCTGCTGCCCGCTGGAGAAATTGCGCACGGGCAGACCGCCGACCACGTTCTGGAAATCGGCCATGCCCATCGTGCCGACTGCATTGTAGAACTTCATCACGACCGAATCCGCCTGCAAGAGCTTCGCATAATCTCGGAGGTTGGACATTGTCTTCTTGCGATCGTGCAGCGGAGGAATGCGATCGAGATCGACAACAATCGCCTTGACCCGTTTGGAACCCATCACCGCGCCCACGCCGCCGCGCGCCGCCAGCCGCGAAGGCCGGCCGTCAATATCGCTGAAGGCAATGCCTGCCAGCAGCCCCTGGTATTCTCCGACCGGCCCGCACAGGGCGATGGCGACCTTGCGCCCGTAGGTCTCATACAGCAGATCGGCCGCCCCATAATTACCTTTGCCGAGATAGGGCGAGGCGTCGTCGAACTCCACGCCGCCATCCTTCGTAAAGCGGATTACCGTCCACTCATCGCTTGCGCCGTGCAGGGTCAGGCCTGCGATCTGCAACTGGCCGAGTGCGTAGGCGAATGTGCCGCCGCCGTTGGCTTCCTTAATGCCGCCGGTGAGCGGGCTCTTACAGCCTACGCTGGTGCGGTTGGCGTTGGAGAACGACGTGCCCGCGAAGGGACCGGCGGAGAAGATCAGCGGATTATCAGGCGATAGCGGATCGACCTGCGCAGCGCCGTTTTCGACCAGCGTCTTGGCGATCAAATAACGGCCGGCCTTCGCAAGGTCTTCGCCTTTTAGGTGCGAGCGTGTGACGCTCTTGTCAGCCAGGTTAATATCAAGATATGTTCGCATCTGGTCTCTCCCGCGATGTGGTGTGCGTACTATACGTGGGGCGGACGTGACGTGCCCGCAAGCGGCGTCCGGTTTTCGCCGCCGCCCTAAACAAGTATACCCATCACCTGATATTCCTGGCAATGGGGGCAGCCCAAACGAAGAGGCCGCAGCAGCGGGGCAGGGGGCGGCTGCTCATGGCGTTCGCGATGACGACGCCGAAACCCAAAAACGCTCAACACCAGTACCCATGCGTGCATCGGCGGGCTTCGCATAGTCTCTTGTCGTTATGAAACGGACAGCATACGCAGCGCGACCGGTTTGGCGCACATATGGAACTAGAGTAGGGGGCACGGATAAAGGTTATGTCAATGTGTGGCGGCATTTGGGGGGACTAGCACGGCGGAATCACTCGATCGCGGAAAGACTGGGCCGTATGACTCAAGCGACCGCAAGGCTCAGCCGGCAAGCGACAGAGGTGATGACATTGCGCGCCGTCACAGAGACTGCGCGCCAACCACAGGACACAGCCGCTTAGGCTCCGCGACGCTTGGCTAATGCGATTCCGCAGCGTATCGTTTGGACTCTTGGGCCGTCTAGATTATCATAGACATTACTTATGAGAAGCCGACTTCTCAAAAGTTATCGCCGGAGAAACGCTCATATGGACACGAAGCAGCCAATTGTACCCAGCGCGGGATTCCCGCTCCAAGCCATGCACGCCGTTCCGTCATCGAGCAACCCGGCGCTTGTGTACATCGCATCGCTTGCCGCAGGTTCGCGCCGTACTATGCGTGATGCGCTCCAGACGATCGTCGACGTCTTGCTTGGCTACGATCCCGGCAATGCCGATGACAACCCAAACCGCGCCGTCACCCCTAATGGCGCAAGCCAACCAATAGTCTCGTGGGATGCGTTCCCCTGGCACGAACTAGATTACCAGCATACCGCCGCAGTTCGCGCGGTTCTCGTATCGCACTACAAGAAACGCACGGTCGTCAAGATGCTGTCAGCGATGCGCCGCGTGCTTAAGGAGTGCTGGCGCCTTGGCTATATCACCGTCGAGCAATACCAGCGCGCTATCGATCTGGAGCGCGTCGCCGGCAAGACGGCGCCGCAGGCGCAGACCGGACGGCATGTCGAGCAGGAAGAGATCGAAGCGCTACTGAAGCAATGCGCAGATGGCTCGCACGCCGGCGTCCGTGATGCCGCCTTGATCGCTATCGCCTATAGCTGCGGCCTGCGCCGCGCCGAATTGACCGCCCTCTCACTGGAGGACATTGATCTGGCTGCGATGTCGCTTCGTGTGGTCGGCAAGGGCAATAAGGAGCGGATCGTCTACGTAGGACACGACGCAGCCCTGTATCTGCGTGCGTGGCTGCGTGTGCGCGGCGGCCATGCCGGCGCAGTCTTCGGGCGCATTACCAAGTCAGGCCGCCTGTTGATGGCCCACGACAAACCGGCGGGTGGTGAATTTGTCCCGCATATGACCGACCAGGCTGTTTATTCCATCATCAAGCGCCGCGCTGAGCAGGCGCTTCTAGATTCGTTTAGCCCACACGACATGCGCCGCACCTATGCCGGGAACTTACTGGACGCCGGCGCCGATCTGGCGATCGTTCAGAAACTGATGGGGCACTCCGATCCCGGCACGACCGCCGGTTATGACCGCCGCTCGGCGCGCGTGCAAAAGGACGCGGTCGAAAGGCTCTCCATCCCAATCATCCCTGACATCGTGAATTTCCACAGCCTTTGATGGCATTATGTCAAGTTTCTTGGCTGCGTCCCCTCAAATTCAGGATGGTACGTATCCCCCTACCCTATCGACGCGCGCTCTCATGTCGCTTAAGCCACGTTGCAAGCCCGAAGAGCGCCAGCAAGCCGCCCGTAAGCGCTATGATCGTCAACGCGCCATCAGCGTGACCGCGCCCCGACACGGGCAGTTTCGGCGGCGTCTCAGTTGCAACCGGTGCGGTCGGCGTGTCAGCCGACTCAGGCGTTTCTGGCGGCGTTGACGTTGCGGTCGCCGTTGGGTGCGGGGTGTCAGTCGCAGCAGCTATTACAACCGGCCTCGCCGTGTGCGTCTGTGTAGGCGTTGCACTAGGAATAGGCGTATTTGTTGCCGCCGGAGTTGCCGTAAGCGTCACTGTCTGAGTTGGCGTAGGCGTTGAGGTAGGCGCATGCGTCGGCGTATGGGTCATCGTCTGTGTTGCCGTTGCGGTAGCAGTGTCGATCGGCGTTGAGGTCGGGGTAGGCGTAGGCGTGGAAGTACTGGCCGGCGAAGACGTCGCCGTGGGCGTATCGGTTGCCGTCGGCTGCGGCGTGTGCGTTCGTGTCACCGTATTTGTGGCCGTAGGGGATGCGGTTCGCGTCGCGGTTGGCGTCGACGTAGGTACGCTCAACTGCATGGGCTCACCGGTGGAGAGCGCTTCGCCGCTCTGCCCGATCAGTTCCGTTCGCACAGCGTAGTCGCCTGGTCCCGGCAACATGATAATTGCCGACCACGCCCCATCCGTAGCGACGGTCGTGGTGTAGACCGCGCCGTCCACCGTGATGCGGACGGTCGCCCCCGGCTGCGCGTGTCCGCGCAACTCAGTCTCGCCCTCTCTCAACGGCATAGTCAGCATTTCCTCGGCGAACCTAGGCGGAATCGCCGTGTATGTAGCGGTTGCCGTGCCCGTCGCCGTCGACGTTGATGTAACCGTCGCCGTAGGGGTAGAAGTCTCCGTAGGCGTACTGGTCGGCAGGCGCGTTGCAGTCGGCGTGTGGGTAGGAGTGTTAGTCGCCGTCGGCGTGGACGTCGCTGTGGGAACAGGCGTTGGCGTCGCGGTAGCGGTATTTGTTGCTGTGGGCGTTGGTGTAGGCGTAATCGTTGCGGTCTCTGTCGGCGTGTTCGTAGCGGTTGCCGTTTCCGTTGGTGTAGGCGTGTCTGTGGGCGTGGGCGTCAGCGTCTCTGTGGGAGTAGGTGTGGCGGTCTCTGTCGCGGTCGCCGTAGGCGTGTCCGTAGCAGTCGCTGTCGGGGTTGGCGTAGGCGTATCGGTAGGAGTCGCCGTCTCTGTAGGCGTACTCGTCGACGTTGGCGTGTCGGTCGGCAGCGGCGCCACCACCACATACGACGCCAGCCGCGCCGCCGCATCCGCCTCCGCCTCGCCCGCCGTGCGGCAGCCGATGTATTGCACCCCGGGCGTGTCGAAGCGCAGCGTGTAGCGCCACGTCCCATCCTCTCCAGCCCTCACCGTCGCCGCCGGCAGGTCGCCCACGAACAACTCGATGTCCGCACCAGGCCGTCCCGTGCCCACGATCTCCACTTCCTCCCCCACCCGCACCTGTACGGGCGACGCCACGCAGCTCGGCCGGTACGGCGTGCTCGTCGGCGTCGCCGTCGCAGTCTCCGTCGGCGTCGGCGTTGGTGTAGACGTGTCTGTGGGCGTGGGCGTCAGCGTCTCTGTGGGAGTAGGTGTGGCGGTCTCTGTCGCGGTCGCCGTAGGCGTATCCGTAGCAGTCGCCGTCGGGGTTTCAGTCGGCGTAGGCGTGGCGGTCGCCGTCTCTGTGGGCACGGCCGCAGGAACAGACAAAGTGATCGTCTGCGACGCGATGGCGGCATCCTGTGCGCTGACAACTTCGACTTCGATTGTCGACTCGCCCGCCCGTGTGATCGGAGCGGTGATTTCCCAAAGACCGTCTGCCGATACGGTTGTCGTTACCACGCCGAACTCGTCGAGCAAGATGCGGACAAGCGAAAAGGGTTCGGCGGCGCCGCGCAACAGGACGGTTTCGACGCCGCCCTCCTCGGCAATCTGCGGCTCGCCCTCGATAACAAGCGGTACAGGCGTTGGCGTGTCAGTTAGCGTAGGCGCAGGCGTCTCGGTGTCTGTCGCCGTCGGCGCAGGGGTCGGGGTATCGGTGACGGTAGGCGCAGGCGTTTCTGTGCTTGTCGATGTGGGCGAAGGCGTCTCGGTGTCGGTGGAGGTTGGTACAGGCGTCTCCTGCGCCGGCGTCTCGGTGTTCGGTGCAGTAGGAGCCGGCGATTCTGTATCAAGCGCGGGCGCGCCAAGGGTCCCAGCGGCGGCGATCGCCGGTTCGGGCGTATCGGCGGTTTCGGGTATCTCCTCGTCAAGCACGGCGGATTCAGTCGCCGCAGGCTCGACGGTGGCGTCCGCCTCTAGACGGCTTGGCGTGATCGTCGGCAGGAGGTCCACGGTCGCAGTCGCGGGCGCACTCGCTTCTCCGTCCACAGCCGGCTCCGCTGGCGTCTGCGGTAGTCGGGCTTGGGCTTCCAGCGTCGGCACGAGGGTCGCCAATGCAGTCTCGTCAGCCGTTCTCGTTTGCAGGCCGTAGATAACAAAGAGAATGATAAAGGCGATCAGAAAAATCAGTAGGATGCCGTACTTGACGATGTCATAACGCCAGATTGACCGAGGAGTCCGCATGCGTGACATAGCATTGTTACCTTGGTGGGCGTTTTACTACAGATTGGCGGCGCAGCCCCAGCGGATGAAACGTCACTCATCTTCCGCTGGGGCGTCACCGGTTTCAGATTGCGGGCCGCTCTCTGGGCTTGCGGTGCGCGGCATGGATCCATCGCGCTTCTTCCGCTTGCGGTTCAGAGCGGACCAGTCGATCATCCACTCCAGGGCAAAGCCAACCGCCAAGCCGGCGAAGATGCCCATGATGAAGTTGAACATGTCTCCCCTGCCTACGCTGCGCAATATCGCCGCGATGCCGGCGGCGCCAGCCCTATTATACCAGAGAAAGCGGAATTACCCCCGTTGCGTTTTAGCGTCTCGCGAATCGTGTCGCGACGACAAAGGATGGCGCTAGACGGAGCGCGACAGCTGTACGTTGTTGCGCTCGATTTGACGAGTCGCTTTGCATATTATATATTGTATACAATCCAACTGCGTTCGCATCCGAATCGTCCTTTTCCCACCCACCCTTTCGCGCCGCCGACCATCGCTTGCACCCGGCGGATCGATCACACAAGGAGCCTTGCCATGCCAGACGCCAACCGGCAGGTCAACGTCGCCATCATCGGCCTCGGTTTCGGAGCTGAGTTCATCCCTATCTACCAACAACACCCCCACGCTAACATGTACGCCATCTGCCAGCGCACGCGCCAAAAGCTCGACAGCGTCGGCGACGCCTTCGGCGTGGAAACCCGCTACACCGATTTCGAGCAGGTCTTGGCTGACCCCAACGTCGACTTCGTGCACATCAACTCGCCCATCCCCGACCACGGCTGGATGTCCATCGCCGCGCTCAAGGCCGGCAAGCACGTCCTCTGCACCGTGCCCATGGCCACCTCTATCGAGGAGTGCGAGCAGATCGTCCAATTGGTCAAGGAGACCGGCCTCAAGTACATGATGGCCGAGACGGTCGTCTACAGCCGCGAGTTTCTCTTTATCCAGGAGCTGTACGAGAAGGGCGAACTGGGCAAAATCCAGTACATGGCCGCCTCTCACCCGCAGGACATGGAAGGCTGGCCCGAATATTGGGAGCGCATGATCCCCATGCACTACGCCACGCACGTCGTCTCGCCCGTGCTGGGGCTGGTCGACGGCCGCGCCGAATACGTCTCCTGCTTTGGGTCGGGCACGATCAACGAGCGCCTGGCGCAGAAGTCGGGCAACTCCTTCGCCGTCGAGTCTTGCCACATCAAGATCAAAGACTCCGACATCGCCGCCCACATCTGGCGTTTCCTCTTCGACACGGCCCGCCAATACCGCGAGTCCTTCGACGTCTACGGCACGAAGAAGAGCTTCGAGTGGGCCTTGATCGAAGGCGAGGAGCACATCATCCACACCGCCAAAAAGCCCGAGCCGGAGATCGCAGAGCGCGTCTCCGTGCCCGACTACGCCCACCGCCTGCCCGAAGCGATCCGCCGCTTCACCACCACCATCCAGGATGCAGGCCATCTTTCCTTCATCCAAGGCGGCGGGCATGGCGGCTCGCACCCGCACCTGGTGCATGCCTTTGTTTCGGCGCTGGTCGAGGACAAGGCCCCTTGGCCCGACGCCGCCGCCAGCGCCAACTGGACCTGCGTCGGCATCTGCGCCCACCAATCAGCCCAGGAAGGCGGGGCCATCGTGCGCCTGCCCGACTTCACCCAGGCCGAATAAGGCCGGGAAAGCCGATAGGAACGCCTATGACGGACGCAACCAACACATCGCTGCAACAAGCCATGTCGCGCGTCAAGCCGGTCACGCTGCGCGAACAGGTCTATAGCCAGATCCGCCAGGCCATCTTCGAGCGCACCCTCAAGCCGGGCGACCACATCCAGGAGCGCGAACTGACGCCGCTGCTCAACATCAGCCGCACTCCGCTGCGCGAGGCGCTCGGTCTGCTGGAGCGTGACGGCCTGGTGCAGTACTTCCCCAACCGCGGCTGGTTCGTGACCAAGTACACCCCGCCCGAGATCGCCGAGATCTTCGCCATCCGCTCCGGGCTGGAAAACCTGGCCGCGGACCTGATCATCGACCGGCTCAGCGAGGCGGACTTCGCCGAGCTGCAGGCGCGCATCGACGAACTGGGCGAGGCCATTCTTGCCGAGGACGTGCCGCGCAAATTCAAGCTGGACATGGATTTTCATCAGCGGGTAGTCGAACTATCGGGCAACCGGCGGCTACTGCTCATGTGGCAGAACATCGCCGTACAGTGCTCGATTGTCTTCCACTACCACACCGTCACGCTGCCGGACTATGACCATTGGCTGGCGGTGGTCGACCATACGGCTATCCTGAACGCACTCCGCAGCGGCGAGGCCGCCAAAGTGCGCGCCGTCAACAACGAGATCAACCAGCGCGTGGCTGCGCAGTGCATCGAAGGCTTCCTCGCCGCAGAGGGCCGGGATGCGTGACAGGGGCCGCAAATTGTCACCCTGCACCCAGAGGGTTCCCGAGCAAAGGGTCTGGGCGTGTGGTGCGAGATGCTTCGCTTGGGAGCCCTCTGGGCACAGCATGACAAAGGGGCGCTCAGCATGACAATCCGCCCCCAAGCGTGAAATGCACCTCTATAAGGAAGGATTCTCTATGATCGGTCTGGCCTGCGCCACCATTTCGTGCGACGGCTTCGAGGACAACGACTTCCGCGAGAGCTTTCGCATCATGCCCGAAGTCGGCTACCGCTACATCGAGTTCAACGCCTGGTATCCCTCGGCGGTCACGCCGGCCAAGATGCGCGAGCTGAAACAGCGCTGCGCCGAACGCAACATCCTGCCCGCCTGCATCCACGGCATGGGCTTCGGCGCCGGCAACCCGCGCGAGCTGAGCAAGGACGTGGCCCACAAGCTGCGCTTCCTCGACGCCGCCCTCGAAGTCGGCTGCCGCCGCGTCTCCTTCACCGGCGCCGGGCGCGGCAAGGAAGGCGGGCTGGAGGCGATCATCACCGTCCTGCAGGAGGTTGCGCCCTCCGCCGAGGAGAAGGACGTGCTCATCTGCCTGGAGAACCACGCAGGCGCCAACCTGGAGAACATTGACGACTACGCCCGCATCTTCGACGTCATCGACTCGTCGCACGTGGGCATCTGCCTGGACACCGGCCACTTCGACGCCGCCGGAGTGGACATGGACGCGCTGATCGACCGCTTCGAGCTGCGCATCAACCACATCCACCTCAAGGAAAACAACGGCTTCGGGCGCAAGGAGTTCGTGCGCTTCGGACAGGGCACAACTGACAACCATCACGTCGTCGACCGCATGTTGGCGCTGGGCTACGAGGGCTTCCTCACTGTGGAGCTATCGCCCCAAGAGGACACGTCCACCATCCCGGAGGACATAGCCCTGGCCCGGCGCATGTTCGCCCAGTACGAAACGGACGCCGCCCGGTTGTCACCCTGAGCGGGGGCGAAGTATCAGAAAAGAAACGAAGTTTCTCCGGAGAAACTCCGTTTCTAGCGATGCTCGGCATGACAGCCTGTAGAGGCGCTATCCTTTGCGCACGGGCGGCGCGTCCGGCGGCAAAGATGCCGCCTCTACAAGCTGAGAAGTTTCTTACTTACCACCGTTTTCCGTTTTTCCGTTCACCGTTCCGCCTTTCACGAAGGAGTCAAAGGAGTAGACGATGAGAAATCGACTGAACGACCGTAGGATGCGCCCGCTGGCATCCCTGTTGACGGCCATGCTGTTGCTGGCTCTGGTGGCTGCAGGCTGTGCAGCGCCGGCCGCGGCCCCCGCCCCCGCGGGCGAAGCGGCTGCGCCCGCCGGCGAGGCCGCCGTCCCTGCCGCCTCGCCGGCAGGCAAGACCACCATCCGTTTGGCCTGGTGGGGCAACGAACCGCGCCACAACATGTATAACGACCTGGCAGACTTGTACGAGGAGTTGAACCCCGATATCGTCATCGAGCGCGAATTCGCGGGCTGGGATCCCTATTGGGAGAAGCTGGCGACGCAGGTGGCCGGCGGCAATGCGCCCGACATCATCCACTCACACCCCAATTACCTCTATGACTACGGCAACCGCGGCGCCCTCATGGATCTGACGCCCCTGGTCGAGTCCGGACAGATCGACCTCAGCAAGTGGCCCCAGGGCATCATCGAGACGGGCATGATCGAGGACAAGATCTACATGCTCACGCTGGGCAACTCCTCGGTGGGCATGAACTACAACCCCGAACTCTTCGCCCAAGCCGGCGTGGACCTGCCCACTTTCGACTGGACGTGGGCGCAGTGGATGGACACGGTCAACGCACTCGTCGCCGGTCTGCCCGAGGGCGTCTACGCCATGTCGGACAGCGGTAATGACACGCGCGGCTTCCGCGTCTTCCTGCGCCAGCGCGACAAGCTCTTCTTCGACGGCGACCAGTTGGGCTTCACGCCGGAAGACCTGCGCGACTACTGGGCGATGTGGGAAGAACTGCGCGCCGCCGGGGCCATGCCGCCTGCTGCCGTCACCCAGGAAGCCTCCGGTCTCGGTCACGCCGACTCGATGCTGGTCAAAGGCCAGATCGCCATTCAGGTAAATTCAGGCAACCAGCACAAGCTCTACCAGGTGCACACCGACACCGAGCTGGGTCTGAATCCCTTCCCGCACAGCAACAATCCGGACGACCCCTTTGGCTACACCGTCGACGGCGCCTACATCTCGCTGGCGGCGACGACCGATAAGGTGGACGAGTCCGCCGCCTTCCTCAACTGGTTCGTGAACGACGAGGAAGTCGCCCTCATCTACAAAGGCGAGCATGGCCCTCCGGGCAACGCCGACAACGCCGTCTTGGTGCGCGAGCAGGCTGAGCCTGCCGACCAGCGCCTGGCGGACATGATGGCCTACATCGCGCCCAACGCCATCCCGCAGGGCTATCAGCCCCCGCGCGGCGGCGAGACGATCGCCGCGTTCGAGCGCATCTATGAGGAATTGGCCTTCGGCCAATACGACTTGGATGGAGCCGTACAGGCCTTCTTCGATGAAGCCGACTTCATCCTCAACCAGTAATCGGTAACGCATTACCTTGGCGGGCGAGGCGAGCCGCCGGTTCGCTCGCCCGCCATTCCATCGCTCGGAGGGTATCGTCCATGGACGGGTCTATGTCCTTTTCCGGCCGCGCCGGCATAGGCGGCCGTTCTCGCCAGGGCATTCATGCCAAAGATAACCTGACTGCCTATCTGTTTCTGACGCCGTGGCTGGTCGGCCTCTTCGTCTTCACCGTCGGCCCGATCCTGGTGTCGGCCTATCTGTCCTTCACCAACTACGATCTGCTGACATCGCCGGAGTTCAACGGCCTCTTCAACTACACGCGGCTGCTGACGCGCGACAACCGCTTTGCCGCCGCGGTCAGCGTGACGGCGCGCTATGTCCTTATCTCGGTGCCGCTACAGTTGGTCTTTGCGCTGTTCGTGGCCGGCATCCTCAACCGCGGGCTGGCGGGGCTGAGCTACTACCGGGCGATCTACTATCTGCCCTCGCTCTTGGGCGGCAGCGTGGCGATTGCCATTCTGTGGAAGCAGGTCTTCGGCCTAGAGGGGCTCTTCAACCAATTTCTCGGCTTCGCCGGCATCCAAGGCATCAGTTGGATCGGCACGCCCAGCACCGCGCTCTACACCCTGATGGCGCTGCGCGTCTGGCAGTTCGGCTCGCCCATGCTCATCTTCCTCGCCGGCCTCAAGCAGATCCCGCAGGAGCTGTACGAGGCGGCGGAGATCGACGGCGCGCGCAGCATCAGCAAGTTCTTCCGCATCACGCTGCCTTTGCTCACGCCGATTGTCTTCTTCAACCTGATCATGCAGATGATCAGCGCCTTCCAGGCCTTTACGCCCGCCTTCATCATCAGCGGCGGCGGCGGCGGCCCGGCTGATTCGGTGCTGTTCTATACGCTCTATCTCTACCAACAGGGCTTCAGCAACTTCCGCATGGGCTACGCCTCGGCTATGGCCTGGATTCTTCTCGTCATCATCGGCGTCTTTACGGCCGTCGCTTTTCTGTCGTCCCGTTACTGGGTCTACTACGAGGATGAAGCAAGATGAACATCGCCCAGCCAACCATGCGCAACACACGCGCGGCGCGGCCCCGGCGGCGCTTGCGCACGGCCACGCTCATCACCCACATTCTCCTGCTCATGGGCGGGGCGACCATGCTCTATCCGCTGCTGTGGATGTTGAGCAGCTCGTTCAAGCCCGAGTCGCTGATCTTCCGCGACCTCAGCCTCTGGCCCGCCCAGTTTACGCTGGAACACTATCGCTCCGGTTGGACGGCGCTGCGCGTGCCCTTCACCCGCTTCTACCTCAACTCGTTTCTGGTGGTGGGGCTGACGGTGATCGGCAACGTGCTGTCGTGCGCGCTCACGGCCTACGCCTTTGCGCGGCTCGATTTCTCGTTCAAGCGCTTCTGGTTCGCCCTCATGCTGGGCACGATCATGCTGCCCTACCATGTCACCCTCATCCCCCAGTATGTGCTCTTTCACCGGCTGGGCTGGGTGAACACCTTCCTGCCGCTCTTCGTGCCCTATTTCCTGGCGACCAACGCCTTTTTCGTCTTCCTGATCGTCCAGTTCATCCGCGGCATCCCGCTGGACTTGGACCAGGCCGCCATGGTCGACGGGGCCAATCCGTGGCAGATCTTCCGGCTGATCATCCTGCCGATCGCGCAGCCGGCGCTTGTCACCACGGCCATCTTTACCTTCATCTGGAACTGGGACAACTTCTTCAGCAACCTGCTCTATCTGAACAGCATCAACCTATGGACCGTGCCGCTTGGGCTGCGCGCCTTCGTCGACTCGATGGGCGGGACGTCGTACGGGCCGCTCTTCGCCATGTCGATTCTGTCGCTTGTGCCGGTCTTTATCTTCTTCATACTAGCCCAGCGCCAACTGGTCGAGGGCATATCGACCAGCGGGCTTAAGGGCTAGGCGTGTGCGCGCATCCATACTAAAAATAAAGCGAGGAATGAATATGACAGATCTCCCGACCATCGGCTTCATCGGCCTGGGCGAAATGGGCGGCCCCATGGCCGTCAACCTGCTGCGCGCCGGCTACCCCCTCATCGGCTATGACCCAGACGCCGAGCGGCTAGCCGCCGTGGTCGACGCCGGCGGCGAAGCGGGCGCGGACGAGGCCGGCGTCGTGCGGCGCTGCGACGTCATCGCCACCAGCCTGCCCAGCTCCGGCGCGTGGATCGAGGTCGCCGAGCGGGACATTCTGCCTAATGTGCGCGCCGGCCAGTTTCTCATCGACTTCGGCACGGTGACGCCGCCGGAGACGCGCCGCCTGGCCGCGCTCTTTGCCGCGCAAGGCGTGGCGGCGCTCGACGTGCCCGTGAGCGGCGGCGGACGCGGCGCGCAGCAAGCGCAGCTCTATATGTTCGTCGGCGGTGAGTGCGCCGCGTTCGAGCGCTGCCTGCCCATCCTGCAAACCGTGGGCGGCCCGGACCGCATCACCTACTGCGGTCCGGCGGGCAACGGCCAGGTGGTCAAGGGCGTCAACCAGTTGATGATGGGGCTGGTGGATGCGGCCTATCTGGAGGCGATCTCGTTCGGCGTCAACAGCGGCGTGGACGTCGAGACCATCAGTCAGGCCATCGGCTGCCAGGGCCGCTGGCGCGTGGACTTTCACCAGACGGCGCAGCGCATCGCCGCCGGCCAGGGAGCCAACGTCGGCGTCAAGTTCCGCGAGCTGCCCTACTTCCTCAGCGCGGCGCAGGAGGGCGGCTTCGACCTGCCCATCGCCGCCACGGTGTACGGCTACTGCGACAAGGGCGAGCGCGTCGTCATCGACGACCACCGCCAAGCCCCCTCCTATTGGCACGAACTGACCAACAGAGACTAACCTCGCCGTTTCTTCCCCTCACGGAGTGCGGCCTCTCTCAGAGGCCGCACTCATGCTGCTCTGTAGGGCTATAGCTTCTGCGCCTACGCCAATGCGGCGGCGCGAGGTTTCCGGCTGCGCGGATCGCGCACGCCTACTAGCAGCCAGGCGAGGGCGGCTACCCCGACCGCCACGCAGGCGGCAAAGAGCAGTTGATAGCCTAAGCTTGCCAGCCACCCGCCGAGCAACGGCGCCACGCTGCCCGCCACACCCGCCGTCGTATTGGCGATGCCGACATAGGTAGGCCGGCGTGAAGGCTCCGAGAACTCGAGCGCCACCAACGTGCCGGACACCATATGGATGCCCATAGACAGGCCGACCATAGCAAACACTGTGAAGAACGCTTCCGGCGCCGGGCTGGTCAGAGCTAAAGTAAACCCACTAACTTGCGCCAGTCCGCCAAATACGAGCGGCGTCTTGTGCCCATATCTATCCGCCAGCATGCCGGCGAGCAGGCTGCCGACCGTCTGTCCCAGCAGCAAAACCGCGGTGAAGTACCCCACAATGCTGTCTTGCAGCGCCCACCGCTGTACGGCCGTTACAGTGATGAATCCGGTTCCCATCGCTCCGGACACCATCATCACGCGGTACGCCAGGAAATTGCGAAATACCGAATCGCGGCGGACAACGCGCCACATGCGGCCCCAGGTGCCGCTCCGGCTGTCCTCATGGTCTACGCTGCGCTGCTCAGGTTCACGGATCAGCGCGATAAAAACCCAACTCAAATTGATGGCGATGGCCGCCGTCAAAAAGACGAGGAAAAAATTCCACGGGTAGGCATATTGCGCCAGGATGCGGCTGCTGACCAGCGCTCCCAGTGCGCCGACGCCGGTGCCAATAAAACTGGTCAGACCGAACACGGTGCCGCGGCGATTCACCGGAAAACAGCGCGCGATCAGATCCTGCCAGGCAGGCCCAAGCAAGCCGGCGCCGAAGCCGTGCCATGCATACGTCAGCAAGAACAGGATCAGTCCCGTAATGGGCCACTGGGCGGCTACGAGCGCAGCTGCTGGCCACAGCCAGACGGGAACGCGCTCAAGGAAAAAGCCCGCATTCACCACTATCGGCTTCTTGCGGTCAACGCGCTCCGTCAGCCCTGCCGCAAACAATTGCGGCAGGAACCAACTAGACTGGGCGATCATGGCGACCAGGCCGATCACCAGCGGGTTGAGCGTGATCTTGCTCACGAACAGCGGCACGATTGTAGCGGACGAGGCGAAGGCGATGCCAAACCAAAATGTGCCTCCATCCAACAGGTTCATTACAAAATTCCAACGATAGTTCCGCTGCGCCTCGGCTAGCGCCTCCTCATCGGTGCGATAGGGAACCGGCTTGTCCAGCAACAGCAACCGTGTGAGCATCTTGTGCAGAACGATCATGCGCTGCGATCTTTCAGGATGACGTAATAAGATAGCGTGAAAGGCGACGATATGCGCCCTTTCTCCCACTCTATCCCGCTGCGCAGTTGCGGTCAAATCCGCCCCGCCTACATTCGCTGGTCCGGTTGCCGGCCTCTACGGCAAGTTTGACCTCCGGTTGCCGCCATAGGATAATTCACTAGCAGAGAAGTAATCTGAGGCCAGTGCATAGCGCGCCCGCCTTTATGGACAGCGATTGACTGTATGCCATCCGAGCAAACGCCTCGCAGCACAGATGTTCCCCAGAAGCGCAAAGCGGCGCAGTTCTATCTGGACAAAATTCACATCGATGATGAAGCGCTCGACGTGCGCGAGCCGGACGCTGAGGCCCTCAGGCGACAGGCGCAGAAGAAGCGCCGGGCTGCGCTATCCGGGTCTTGGGTGTTGATACTCGGCTTTGCCATCATCATCCTTATCGGTGCCCTGTTGCTCAAGCTGCCTTGGGCATCGGCCACCGGCCAGTCGATCACCTGGGACGAGGCATTCTTCACGGCGACCAGCGCGACAACGGTCACAGGGCTCGTGGTTCTCAACACGGCCCAGGACTTTTCGTTCTTCGGGCAAATTATCATCCTCATCCTGCTGCAAGTCGGCGGCGTCGGCTTCATCTCCTTTAGCGTGCTGCTCTTCCGCCTGATCGGCCGCCGAGTGACGCTGCAGACGCGCTTCATTGTGCAGCAGAGCGTTGGGGCGGGCCAGCTGAGCGGCGCCCTTAACCTGGCGTTGTACGTGCTTGGCATCACGCTCTCACTAGAGGCCGCCGGTGCATTACTGCTTTGGATGCGTTGGCAACACGCGATGCCCGACGGACAGGCGCTGTGGTATGCCGTCTTTCACGCCGTCAGCAGCTACTGTAACGCCGGTTTCGATTTGTTCTCGGGCACAGAACTGGGAGTGCTGTTCGGCTATGGCACAGACTGGTATACGTTGGCCGTCATGGGGACGCTGATCCTTTTGGGCGGTTTTGGCGTCACGATCATGTATGATCTTTGGAGCTATTGGCGGGATCGGTCGCTCAGCCTTCATACCCGCATGACATTGACGCTTACTGCAGCGCTAACCGTTCTCGGTTTCGCCTTCTTGATGTTCGATCCGTTCTTCCGCCACGGCATGCCGGGCGTGCCGTGGCACGAGCGCGCTGCTGCGGGGCTATTCTCCGTGGTTTCAGCGCGCACGGCGGGGCTGACAATCCTGCCGATTGAGAAACTTACGGAAGCGTCCCAACTGGTTCTCATGCTGTGGATGTTCATCGGCGGCTCTCCGGCGAGCATGGCCGGCGGCGTCTCGTCGAGTACGGTCGGCGTGCTTACCCTCGCCGTGCTGGCAACGGCACGCGGCCATGCTGCAGCAGTGGCTTTCGGCCGCACGCTGCCCGACGAAACGATTGCCAAAGCGGTGGCTATCATGACCGTCAGCACGTTGCTCGTCGTAGCGGTGACGCTCGCCCTCTCCCTGCGCGGCCATGGACCGATTTTCGCAGCCGCGTTCGAGGCGGTCAGCGCTTTCGCCAATGCCGGGTATTCGATCGGAGCCACCGCCGACCTCGACGCCTCGGCGCGTTATCTCGTAATGTTCACCATGTTTTGGGGTCGCCTTGGCCCGCTAACCATCGTGGTGGCACTGGCGCAGCGGCTTCAGCCCACGCTGGTTCGCTTCCCCGAAGAGCCGGTAATCCTGGGCTGATGTATGCCCACAAGACAGATAAGGCGTAGATCCGTATGGGTGTTTGGCGTTCAGTTTCCGTCGAGACTGACCGGCTGAAGTTCCACTGCCGCATGCAAGGCGACCCCAACGGGCCCCCAATGTTGCTGGTACATGGAAGCTTCGCCACCGGCCGATGGTGGGAGCCGCTGCTGGAAACGCTGCCTGATTCACTCTGCGTGGCTGCGCCCGATCTGCGCGGCTGCGGGCGATCAGATAAGCCCGACGCCGGTTATACCGTGGCAGAGCTGGCCGCGGATATCGAACAACTTGTCGACGCACTGGGTTGGCGCGACATCGACTTGGTTGGCCACTCCACGGGCGGGGCTGTGGCCATCGAATTTGCGCTGCGCCGCATGGACTTACTGCATACGCTGACTTTAGCAGACAGCGTGCCTATCCGGGGGGTCTATTCACCGCCCGAGACCTTGCGCCTTCTGGCAGAGATGCGGCATAACCGCGATCTCTTGCGCCGCGCGCTGGCTTTGCTCATGCCCACGATAGAACCGGCCGCGCAAGGCGCAGACCCTGAACCTTCATTCTTCGATTTACTCGTAGAGGATGCCGGGCAGATGGCGCCGGCGGCGTTCACAGAGATGGCTCGCGGCGTAAGCGATTGGAATCGCATAGCCGACGCCAACCGGCTCACGCTGCCGACGCTTCTCATCTGGGGAGAATTGGACACCGTCGTGAATCGCGACGACACGACCCGCACGCTGCTCGCCATCCCCGGCGCCAATAACCTAGAGGTGTTGCGCGGTGTGGGACACAGCCCAATGATCGAAGCGCCCCTGACCTTCGCGGAGCGCCTCGTCGACTTCATTGTTCAAGCGAGCGTGAGCGAAGGAGATTGATACTCCGCCTTTCACATGCGCTCGGATCGGCGTTGGCTCATCACATCTCGAACATCTGACCTCGCTCGGGCCCGACAGATACATAGTCGATCTTGACGCCCGCCAGTTCGCTGATTCGCGCGACGTAGGCCTTGGCGTTGTCCGGCAGATCCGCCCAACTGCGGCAGTCGGAGGTGCGCGTGCACCATCCCGGCCACTCCTCATAGACGGGCTTCGCCTGGAAAAGCAGGGGCGTGTCCGGCATGCTGTCTGTGATTACGTTGCCATCGGGCAGTTCGTAACCGACGCAGATGCGGATGACCTCGAACGTATCCAGCACGTCGAGTTTCGTGATGGCCAGACCGGTCATTCCGTTCAACCACGAAGCATAGCGAATCGCCACGCCGTCGAACCAACCGCACCGCCGCGGCCTTCCGGTTGTTGCGCCGAACTCACCGCCTTCGCTGCGCAGCCGCTCCCCTGCCTCGTCATGCAACTCCACCGGGAATGGACCGTCGCCCACGGCTGTGCTGTACGCCTTGACCACGCCGATCACGCGGCTAATGGCGCGCGCCGGCAAGCCGGCCCCTGAACTGGCATAGGAGGCTGTAGGGTTGCTGCTCGTCACATAAGGATAGATGCCCCAATCCAGATCGCGCATCACGCCAAGCTGGCCTTCGAGCATGACTTCATCGCCTGCGCCGATTGCCTGCCGGATGATCGGCAGCGTATCGACGATGCGCGCGCCGAGACGCTCTCGATAGGTCATGCACGTTGCGTAGAGTTGCTGACCGTCAACTGGCTTGCCTCCTAAGATCTGAAGCTTGCGGTTGACGGTGAGAAGCGCATTGTCCAGCCGCGCCTCCAGCCAGTCCGGTTGCAATAGATCGCCGATGCGCAGCCCGCAGCGCGCGGCCTTGTCTGCATACGCCGGGCCGATCCCGCGCTTTGTTGTGCCGATCGTGTCTGAGCCGCGAGCGACTTCCTCAAGCGCATCCAATTCACGGTGATATGGCATCAACATCTGTGCGCGGGTGCTAATCCACAGGTTGTCAAGGCTCACGCCGGCGGCGCTTAAACCTTCCATCTCTTCGAGCAGCGCCTGCGGGTTCACGACGCAGCCGGAGCCTATGATGTTTTTCGTCTTGGGGTTGAAGATTCCGCTTGGCACAAGATGCAGCGCGTGCTTGCCATATTCGTTGACCACTGTGTGGCCTGCATTGTCCCCGCCCTGAAAGCGAATGACGACATCGGCCTGTTGGGCAAGGTAATCGATGATGCGGCCTTTGCCCTCATCGCCCCACTGTGCGCCTACAACCGCGGTTACGGACATTACTGCCACCTCCTCGACACCGGCTACGAACAAGAGAATCGATGGAAACCCGCCGGCTATCCCCCGGCAAAAAATTGAGCCTAATCCTACTTCGCCGACTCGCCGCCGTCGATTGTCAGCACGGCCCCCGTGATGAACGCGGCTTCATCGGAGCAGAGAAACGCAGCAGCAGCGGCAATCTCCTCCGGCTTGCCGGTGCGCCCCAGCGGGATCAACGGAATCTGCGAATCGAAAAAGTCTGGCGGCATGCCGGCAAACGCCTCGGTTAAGATCAGACCGGGGCGAATCACATTGGAACGCACGCCGGCCGCGGCCCATTCGAGTACAAGCTTGCGGCCGAACGCCTCGACTCCCGCCTTGCTCGCAGCATAAGCAGCGTCGTCGAATTCCCCGGAGACCGTGCTGATGCTGCTGATGAGCAACACGTTGCCATGCGTGGCCGCCAGAAGCGGTAGAGCATGTCGCACCATTTCGAACACCGCGTCCAAGTTGACTGCCATTACCTGCCGCCAAAGCGCGAACGTCATCTCGTCAATTGGCATGCCGGCCGAGGCGCCGGCGTTTGCCACGAGCACATCCAGCCGGCCGTAGTGGTTGACTGCGCGGTCGACGATTGTGGCGGCATCGGACGTAATGTCACCTGCCAGGGCCAGCGCCTCCAGCCCCTCGGCGCGCAACGCCGCAGCCCTCGCCTCCAGCAGTTCCCCGCGACGGCCCGTCAGCACAACCGACGCGCCTTCGCGTGCAAGGCGTTCGCTGATGGCGGCGCCAATGCCAGCGGCGCTGCCCGTTACCAGGGCGACCTTGCCGGCGAAACGCCCGTCGTTCAATTCGCTTTGCGGGTCCATGCTCACTCGGTTTGGGTGCGATGACGGCATCAACGGCTAGGCTGAATCTGGTAGTTTGGCGCCTCTTTGGTAATGATCACGCTGTGAGGATGGCTTTCCTGATAGCTGGCGCCGCTGATGCGGATGAATTCCGCTTTTTCCCACAGTTCGGGGATCGACGCGGCCCCCACATATCCCATCCCGCTGCGCAGCCCTCCCATCAACTGGAAGACGAAGTCGCGCAGATGGCCTTTGTACGGCACTTGCCCCTCGATGCCCTCGGGCACAGTCTTGCCGCTTATGTCCGGACTAGCGGAGTCGCCGTTAGTCGACTGAGCAGTTTGGTAACGATCGCCGGCGCGCCCCTTCATGGCTCCGAGGCTGCCCATGCCTCTATATTCCTTGAAGGACCGCCCCTCGCGAATCACGATGTCGCCCGGCGACTCGTGTAAGCCGGCCAACAAGCTGCCGAGCATCACCGCCGAGGCGCCCGCGGCCAACGCCTTGGCAATGTCGCCGCTGAAGCGTATGCCGCCGTCCGCAATGATTGCGACACCAAGCTCGCGGCCTGCTTCGGCGCACTCTGCGACCGCCGTGAGTTGCGGCATACCCGCGCCGCTGACGATGCGCGTCGTACAGATCGAGCCGGCCCCTACGCCAACCTTGACGACGCTCGCCCCGGCCTCCGCCAGGTCCTTCACACCCTGCCGGGTCACTACGTTGCCCGCCAGAATTGGCATCTCAGGATAGCGAACACGCAGATCGCGGATAGTCTGAAGCACGCTACGGCTGTGCCCGTGGGCGGTGTCAATCGCCAAGGCGTCTACACCCGCTTCGACCAAAAGGGCCGCGCGCTCCAAACCAGCCTGCCCCACGCCCACCGCGCCCGCGACCAAGAGCCTGCCCCGCTCATCCTTAGCCGCGTTCGGGAAGTCTTGTCGCTTGAGGATGTCTTTGTAGGTGATAAGCCCCTTCAGATAGCCTTGCTCATCCACAAGCGGCAACTTCTCGATCCGGTGTTGGTGCAGGATCTCCTGCGCCTCGGCCAGGGTCGTGCCAAGCCGCGCCGTGACTAAGCCCTTGCTGGTCATATAGTCGGAGATGGGGCGGCCGTCGTCGTGCGCAAAACGCACGTCGCGATTGGTCAAGATGCCGACCAGCCGTCCATTGAGGTCAGTGATCGGCACGCCGCTGATCCGATACCGGCTCATTACGGACTCGGCGTCGGCAAGCGTGGCGTCTGGCGGCAAGGTGATTGGATCCACGATCATGCCGCTCTCACTGCGCTTCACCTTGTCCACTTCGTCGGCCTGTTGCTGCGGCGTCAGGTTGCGATGAATCACGCCCAGGCCGCCTTGCCGGGCCAACGCCACGGCCAACTCGCTCTCGGTGACCGTATCCATGGCGGCGCTGAGGACGGGAATGTTCAAAGCCAAGCGCTCGTGCAAGCGCGCGCTGATGTCCACCTCTGCCGGTAGAACATCGGCGTAGCCGGGCACGAGCAACACATCATCAAACGTCAGTGCTTCAACGACGAAGCGATCGCTACTCTGAGGGCGACCGCCATTACGCGTCTCCGCTTCCGCCGACCACGGCGCCTCGTGCATTTTGATCGTCATGCATCCCCCTGCTGTTCTGGGCCGCTGGAATCGAACCACTCCTGCGAGAGAGCGCCGGTTCACCCAGGCGCTCTAAGCCTGTACCGCCGCATTCACATGGCTCCATTGTACCAACGCCAATCTGATTTCACCAGCGCACAGGGTTTCGTTAATGCCGGGCTATGTCATGCGGCGCGCCAGTTCCGCCTCCACCTCTTGCCAGTCGATGCCGCGCAACGCCAACAGCGTCATGCTGTGATAGATCAGATCGGCCATCTCAGACACGATCCGGTCATCTCCCTGGCCTTTGGCCGCAACAATGACCTCTATCGCCTCCTCGCCGACCTTCTTGAGTATCTCATCTTCACCGGCAGCGAACAGCCGGGCTGTGTAGGAGCCGGGCGGCGCGCTCGTCCTGCGACTCTCGATCAAACCGTATAGTGCCGCCAACGTGTCACTCATGTCGCTTCCGTTTCGTTGTGTAACCGGCGTTGTTTCGCCGGCGCAGACGCATCCTGCCTTATAGCAGATCGGCGGGTGGTATGCGCACCGGCACACCGGCGGCGCGCAAATGGGCCTTTACCTCCATGATGCTCAGTTGCCTGAAATGAAACAGGCTGGCGGCTAATGCTGCGGCTGCACCGCCGTCGGTCAGTGCTTCGACGAAATGCTCGGCCCGGCCCGCGCCGCCGCTTGCGATCACGGGGATGCTCACTGCATCGCTTATCGCACGCGTCAGCGCAATGTCATATCCGGCCTGTGTGCCGTCGCCATCCATCGATGTCAGTAAAATCTCGCCGGCCCCGCGCCGTTCGACCTCGCGCGCCCATTCGACTGCATCCAGACCGGTGTTGATGCGCCCCCCGCTGACATAGACGTCCCAGCCGGAGCCGCGTTCGGCCTGGTCCGCACCCCGGCGAGAGCGTGCGTCAATTGCCACGACGATACACTGGCTGCCGAAACGTCGTGCCGCCTGCTCGATTAGTTCGGGATTTTGGACTGCAGCGCTGTTGACGCTCACCTTGTCAGCGCCGGCAAGCAAGATGGCGCGCATGTCCTCTACGCTGCGAATTCCGCCGCCCACCGTGAAGGGGATGAATACCGTGTCAGCCACGCTGCGCACCATCTCGATCACGATATCGCGCGCTTCGTGCGTCGCAGTGATGTCTAGGAAGACGAGTTCATCCGCGCCCTCTGCGTCATAAATCTTCGCCTGCTCGACCGGGTCGCCTGCGTCTATCAAGTCGACGAAGTTTACGCCCTTCACCACGCGGCCGTTCATCACATCCAGGCACGGGATGATTCTTTTTGCCAGCATAGTCCGTTCGCCCCTTGGTTCGATTGAAGCGGCAGTTCAGGAGGCAAAGCCGCGCAGGTGGGCGCATGCCTGATCGAGGGCGGGCAACTGCTCCGGCGCGGTCTCGGCCAGCAGTTCCCACGCTTCGTCATGGCTCACCCAGCGCGCTTCACAGTGGTCCTCGTTGCCGAAGCGCACCTCGCGCAACCCCACCTCGGCCAGGTAATACGTCAGCGAGTGGTCAATCGAATAACCGCGCACGATGGCCGTATATTGAAGATTGACGCGGAACTCCTCGTACAACTTGACGATCGGCAGCCCGGTCTCTTGCTGCAGCTCGCGCAGCGCGCATTGGCGCACCGTCTCCGCCGGCAGCAGGCTGCCGCGCGGAAACTGCCATTGCTCATCGTAGACATTGTACAACAGGAGAAACTGCGGCTTACCATCGACGAAGCGGAACGGCACGATGCCCGCACTCGTCCAACGCAGCGGGCGTTTTCCCACCTCTATTGCCTTCGCCAGATCCAGCCCGCCTGTGTAGAGAGCCTGTCCGACAATGACGCCTTCCATGTTGTAATGTTCATGCGCTTTCAGACGTTCGATGTCCTCGATGCCCGCCACGCCGCCGCTGGCTATCACCTTCAGCCCTGTCAGATCGCCCAGGCGAACCGTCGACTCTATGTTGACGCCTGTCAACATGCCGTCGCGGGCAATATCGGTGAAGATGACGTGCCGAGCGCCGAGCGCATGCACTTGGTGCCCCATGTCGACCGCGTCGGCCTCGCTCGTCCGCTGCCACCCGTGCGTCGCCACTTTTCCGTCGCGCGCATCGATGCCGACGGCGATGCGATCCGCCCCCCAGCGATTGATGGCTTCTGCTACGAGCTTTGGCTTCTCGACTGCGACTGTGCCTAAAACTACGCGGTCGGCGCCGAGTTCAAGAGCCAGTCTGATGTCCTCGAGCGTTCGCAGTCCGCCCCCAAATTGGATGGGAATGTCCACATGTTTGCGGATGCTGCGCAGACGCCGTAGGTTTACCGGCAATTCGTGCGCCAGCTCGTCTATAGCAGACCTGGGCGCATCGCCGCCAGGATGTTGTACCTTGATCGATGCGGGACGATGCAGCGCGTGGATGTGCGCACGGTTCGCTCCCAGCGCCCCGTCCAAATTCACCACGTGCAGCCATTCCGCTCCCTGAGCGGCCCAATGTTGCGCCATCCGCACGGGATCCTCGGAAAAAACCGTCTCAGCCGCGGGATCGCCTTGGCGCAGCCGTACACAGCGCCCATTGCGCAAGTCAATCGCCGGGTAGATTATCATCGTGCTCTCATCTCAATACCGCTGGGACCGAATAAGCCATGCCGTGCCGTCCTTGCCTGATCATGTTCCGAAGTTCGCGGGGTTCGAGGCTCAAAAATGACGTGGGGATTGTTAGGCTCCAGAACCTGAACGCCGTTCGATCTTCCCTAGACTACCATACGGGGGACCTGGTCTAAGTAACGAGGAACCCGCTGCGTGTAAGAACTCGCCGTCCGCAGCCTTGCTAAGGGGAAATTAGCCGTGCGCCGCGCTACCCTCCTTCACCACCATGCGCATGAAGTTGGCTAGGATGCGTAAGCCTACCGTATGGCTCTTCTCAGGGTGCGGCTGGATGCCCCACGTATTTCGATAACGTACCGCGCTGGCGTATTCGATGCCGTAGTCCGTGGATGCCAGAATCGCCGTCGAATCCACCGGATCGCAGTAATAGCTGTGGGCGAAATATGCATAGGCGCCGTCAGGCATCCCTTCCAGCAAAGGATCTGTTCGTTTACGCTGCAATTGGTTCCAGCCGATTTGCGGTACGCGCAGCGAGTGGCCCGCCTTACTCATTGGATCGGGCATGGCATCGGGAAAGCGGCGCACCATGCCGGGAATGACGTGCAGCCCTTCGTGTTGGCCCATTTCCTCGCTGCTGTCGAAGAGCAGTTGCATGCCGACACATATGCCGAGCAGCGGCAGCCCAGCCTGTAGAGCGTCGAGCAACGGCTTCTCCAACCCCTGGCGCCGTAAATTGCGCACACTGTCGCCGAAGGCGCCCTGCCCGGGCAACACAGCTGCGCGCCAACGGGTCAGGTCAGTCGGACGGTTCACGATGTCCACCGGAATGCCCAAAGGCCCGGCTACACTCTCGACTGCCTTATGCACGCTGCGCAGATTCCCCACCCCATAGTCGACAATGGCAATCATGGCTCTGTGTCCAACACAATAGCGAAGTTGCGAACGAATGCCGGCGGGAATTGTCGCGTGGCGGCAGCCGTCGTCAACTCGCGGATCGCCGACTCCGCCTGTTCCACCTCGACCGGGGTGAGATCTCCAGCGGCCTGCGCCTCGTCGAAAGCCTCTTCGCCCATGACGGTGATGCGGTTATCCGCCTCAATCCACAGCCCCAGGTAAAGCGTCTCGGTTGTCAGCTTCTTGCCGTCTTGTTCGATGAACGCCGTGACCGGCGCGTAACAGCCGACAGCCTCACCGGTCGCATCGAAATACTTATCGACCACGCGGCCGTCGTCCATCAGCCAGAAGCGCAGCCACACGTAATGCGGTCCGGCAGCCGGCACATTGCCGGTTGCCATCACCCATAATTGCCGCGGCGTACTGCCGGACCATGACGCACGTTCGACAAAAGTCTGGCCCAACCATTCGGCGCGGTAGTCCGCCATGTGCTCGGATTCCCGCCAAGCGCCGCTGCGCAATATCAGACGCGCCCCTATCGCTGTCGTCCGGTCCGAAGGTTCCTGTGATTCCACCGTGCTTCGCAACTCCACTAGACGGCGGACTAATACTTGCGAACCACCGCGCGATACGCGATCGGTTCACGGAACTGGATCAACTGCCGATCTTCGCGGACTTGGCGCACACGGTCCAGGTCGATTGTGGCGACTGCATAGCCCTCTATCGCTTCGTCTAGCACGGTATAGATCTCTCCCATCGGCCCGGACAGGATGCTGTCTCCGATGAAGCGCCGCGTCGGTTCTTCGCCCACGCGGTTGGCAGCCGCAACATAAAGCGCGTTTTCACAGGCTCGGCTGACGATATGCGCGCGCCAGGAGTCTGCCAGTTGCTCATCCCAGTTGGCGCAGACCGCGATCAGTTCAGAACCGTCCAGCGTAAGGCTGCGCGCTGCTTCGGGAAAGGCCAAGTCAATGCCGACCATCAGACCGAAGCGTCCCCACTCCGCTTCCACCGTGGAAAAGCGAAAACCGTTGCGATAGACTTGTCGCTCTTCGCCGAGCAGATGCACCTTGCGATATTCGGAAACGACATCTCCATCCGGACCAAGACACACCGCACCGTTATATAGGATGCTCTCGACCTTCTCCTTGATCACCATCCCGAAGACGATGTGCGTATTGAAGTCGTGAGCTCGCTTAGCCAGATAGTTGGTCGCATGTCCCGGCACGCGCTCCGCCAGGTCAGTGGCGCGCAAGCCCAGTTCATTGCCCGTATAGCTCAATTCCGGAAAAACGATTAACTCCGTGGGCTGCTCCGTACAAATGCGCTCGACGAAATCTCCCATCTTGCGCAGATTCTCTTCAGGGTTTGCCAGCTCAGGGTCCATTTGGACGAGCGCAACCGTAATCTCCCGCGGCATCGAATGCTCCTACTATTTCTCGGCGGTCATATTCGCAACTGATTCGTCAATAATCGTCCTGCTCTACGGTCAGAGTCGAACAGCTAAGCAAGTATAGCACATGCGTACCAATTCACCATTTGCCTCGTTTATGGGATACAATGTTGCCGCAAATACGATGTCGTGCGTGTCGAAACTAGCTGGGAGTGAACAATGAATGCCATCGGGAAGTGGGTGCGAGGCGTCTGGATTGTGCTGCTGGTTGCCGCCATTGTGATCGGGCTGGACCAGGCGACCAAAGAGTGGGTGCGCATCAATATCCCCAAATACTCGCACATCGTTCCGATCCCGGCGCTCGACCAAGCCTTCGTCTTCGAGCACGTCGACAACTTCGGCGCCGCGTTTGGCATCCTCAAGATGCATCGCGGCGTTTTCATCGCCGTCGCCGCCATCGTCGCCGTCGCCATCTTGATCTACGCGCCGCGCCTGCCTGCCGATCAAAAGTTGATACGCGTCGTTTTGGGCTTGCAGATGGGCGGCGCTCTCGGCAACGCCATCGACAGAATGATCCAGGGCTATGTGACCGATTTTATCCGCATGGGCATACCCGGCGTGTACTACTGGCCAAACTACAACATTGCCGACAGCGCTATCGTCATCGGCGTCATCAGCCTCGGCGTGCTCCTTCTGCGCGAAGACATAATGCGCGAGCGCGCAGCTAAACAAACGCCCGATCCGGCAGCCTCTGGACGCCGCATGTCGAACTCACCGACCGCCGAGGGCGAATAGTCCGGCAGACGCATACTCTCATGCCTGACTTTATCGTTAGCAGCGAGACGGCTGGTGAACGTCTGGACCTCTGGCTTGCGCGCCAATTTCCCAATCACAGTCGGACCGAGGTTCAACGCTGGATCAAAGCGGCGGCAGTGCTAGTCGACGGGACGCCGGCCAAGCCAAGTCACCGCGTAGAGGCGGCACAGTGTGTCAGCGTCTCTCCGCCCGAGGTCGTCCTCGAACCTTCACTGCAGGCGGAGGCTATCCCGCTCGACGTGCTTTACGAAAACGCGGATCTGCTAGTGATCAACAAGCCCGCCGGCCTGGTCGTCCATCCAGCTCCGGGCCACCCCGGCGGTACACTCGTCAACGCGGTTATGCATCGCTGCCCCGACATCGAAGGCGTGGGCGGAGAAAAGAGGCCCGGCATCGTCCACAGGCTCGATAAAGACACGTCCGGCATCATCATCGTCGCCAAACATGACCGCGCCCTGCGCGACCTCCAACGTCAGTTCAAGAATCGAACGGTGCAGAAGGAATATCTGGCGCTGCTTGAAGGCCGCCTTGACCAGCCTCACGGGCGGATTACGGCGCCGATAGGACGGCACCCAACCGCGCGCAAACGGCAAGCCGTATATCCTAATACGGAAACCGCCGGCGTACGCGAAGCCGTGACGGATTATCGCTCCGAAGCAGTATATTCGGCCAGTATCTCCCACACCAATGCCGCAGGCCACTTCACGCTCGTGCGCGCCATGCCCCATACTGGACGGACCCACCAGTTGCGCGTCCATTTCGCCTGGCTCAAGCACCCGATTGTGGGCGATAGCCTCTATGGGTACAAAAAACAGCGACTTAACCTCTCCCGCCCCTTCTTGCATGCGGAACGTTTGCGTTTCATGCTGCCGTCCTCCGGTGAAAGCGTCGAGTTCCACGCGCCGCTTCCGCCGGAGTTGGCGGCCCTCCTGGCAACCCTTGAGGACTTGCCGCCCGGCATGTGATATCTAGACGTGCGCAGAGTGTAGAAGTGGCTGTAGGGTCCGTAAATTTTACTGGATTTCGCTATTACTGGCTACACGAACCCCGCCGCTCTCCCTTGTCTGACTTTACCAGCGCTCGATATTTGAACACCAGCGCCTTTCGTGTACCATAGTCGAGCTGACATTCATATCCCTGTTGTCATGTCCCAAAGATGTGAGAGAAAGTGAGTCGTTGCTATGGCTGTAACAAAAGCCGCCGCCCTTGAGTATCACGCCCAGGGCCGCCCCGGCAAGCTCAAAATTGTCGCCACCAAATCCATGCAAACTCAGGCGGATCTGTCACTCGCCTATTCGCCCGGCGTCGCCTATCCGGTGCTCGAAATCGCCGACAAGCCGGAAGAAGCCTATGACTATACGGCCAAAGGCAACCTGGTCGCCGTTATCAGCAACGGCACCGCGATCTTGGGTTTGGGCAACCGCGGCGCACAAGCCGCCAAGCCGGTCATGGAAGGCAAAGCTGTGCTGTTTAAGCGCTTTGCCGACGTCGACGTCTTCGATATCGAGGTAAACAGCACAGATCCGGAAGAGATTGTGCGTTTTGTCGAGATGATCTCGCCCACCTTCGGCGGCATCAATCTTGAAGACATCAAGGCGCCTGAATGCTTCTATATCGAACGGGAGGCGCAGCGTCGCTGCAACATCCCTGTCTTCCACGACGACCAGCACGGCACGGCCATCATCTCCGGCGCGGGCCTCATTAACGCGCTCGAACTCGTCGAAAAGGACATCGCGCAGGTCAAGATCGTCATTAACGGCGCAGGCGCCGCCGGCATTGCCGTCGCCGATCTCTACGTCGCCCTGGGCGCACAGCAGGGAAACATCGTCATGTGCGACACGCGCGGGGTTATCTACGCCGGGCGTACGGAGGGAATGAACGAGTATAAGGCCCAGTACGCTGTGGACACCGCCGCCCGCTCGCTGGCTGATGCCATGGTCAACGCCGACGTGTTCATCGGCCTCTCCGCGCCCAACATTCTCAACAAAGAAATGGTGCGCAGCATGGCTCGCGACCCCATCATCTTTGCCATGGCGAATCCCGACCCGGAGATCACTTACGAGGACGTGCAGGCCGCACGCGGCGACGCCATCTTTGGAACAGGCCGCAGCGATTACCCCAACCAGGTCAACAATGTGCTGGGCTTCCCCTTCATCTTCCGCGGCGCCCTTGACGTGCGCGCCCGCGCCATCAATATGGAGATGAAGCTGGCCGCAACTCGCGCTCTGGCAGCCCTGGCGAAAGAAGACGTACCCGATTCGGTGTTACGCGCCTATGGCCTGGACGCCCTACGCTTCAGCCGTGACTATATCATCCCCAAACCGCTCGACCCGCGTGTATTGATGCGTCTCGCCCCTGCCGTCGCCCTGGCAGCTATGGAGAGCGGAGTCGCCCGCCTTCATATCGACCTCGACGCCTACATGGATGCACTGGCTGCGAGGATGGGGCCAAGTGTGCAGGTCATGCGCGCCATGGAACAGAAAGCCAAGCAGGCGCCGAAGCGGCTGGTGTTTGCCGAAGGCGAGCATCCCAAGATCATCCGTGCAGCCTACGCGCTCGCTTCCGAGGGCATTGCTCGCCCCATCCTGCTGGGTCGACCCGACGAAATCACCGCGCAAACGCAAGCGCTTGGTCTCGACTATGCGCCTGTCGCTGTAGACCCAAACCAGTCGACGAAGCGCTCACAATACGCCGAGATCTTTTATCTGCGCCGCCAACGCAAGGGCGTGACCCTCAGCTTGGCCGGAGACCTGCTGCGCCAACCCAACTATTTCGGCCCGATGATGGTCGATCAGGGCGAAGCCGACGCATTTGTGTCCGGCGTCACCTACAACTACCCCGAAGTGCTCCGCCCCGCACTCCAGGCAGTAGGCCGCCAAGAGGAGCGCTGGGTCAGCGGCGTCTACATGATGCTGGTCCAAGAGCGCATCTATTTCTTCACGGATGCGACCGTCATCATAGAGCCGACCGTCGAGCAGCTTGCTGCCATCGCCGTTAACGCTGCCGAACTCGCCCAGGAATTCGACATCGAGCCGCGCATCGCTATGCTCAGCTTTTCCAACTTCGGCAGCACTGCGCATGAGCAAGCCGAAAAAGTGCGCTTGGCGACCGAACTTGTCAAGCAGCGGCGTCCTGATCTGGAGATCGACGGCGAGATGCAAGCCGACATTGCAGTCGTGCCGGAACTCATGCAGCGCCACTATCCCTTCAGTCGCGTGCGTGATGCCAATGTGCTGGTCTTCCCGCATTTGGCCGCAGCCAACACGGCCTACAAGTTGCTCAGCCGATTAGGCGGCGCAGAAGCCATCGGCCCGATTCTCGTCGGCATGGGCAAACCCGTCCAAGTCCTAGCCACAGGCGCCGACGTGCGAGACATCGTCAACGTCGCCATCCTCGCCACGGTCGACGCGCAGTACAACGGCCGACGCGCCTCGAGTGCAGCCTAGCCGCAACGAAATAGACCGCCGGTCGCCATGTCTCGTCGCAACCGGCGGTCTATTTCGTTTTTTTGCATCATATTGCCGTTTCGTCCGGCTACTGCTCCAATAGAGGCGGCACGTAATCCAGCATCCGCCCGTCCGCCGTAAACCAGCCGCAGGGACAGCCTGTTGGGTCGTCTGGCGGCGACGCCTGCCAATTCGTCAGCACCGGCAAGTACAGGAGCGGCGGAAATGTCGAAGTCGCCGGTGCGACGGCCTCCGCCTCATCTGCCGCAACGTCACTCTCGCCAACTGAAGCGTGGCGCGGCTGCCATTCTCGCCCGACTTGGCGCAGCGGGATGCGTACCAACTCGCCGCTAATGCGCTCAATCCGATAGTAGTGGATGACCAACTGCATCTGCTTGTTGAATATTTCCCTCAGCAGTGTATTGGAGCAGGTCCCATTGAGCATGCACGGATCAAACGCAATCCCCTCCGGCACGAAGTATTCCGGTGAAGCAATCGTGTCAATCGCGGGCAACGGCATCAGGTAGTCGACGCCGACTGTGACGCCCTTGTGTTTCTCAATATCGGCATCAAGCCACTGACCCAGATACGGAATGCCGGCCGACGCCGTGTGATCCACCGAGAGGTCCTTATCGCCATTCGCCAACCGGTATGTACCGCTCGACGGAAGCACGATGTTTTCGATGTGCGATCCGCTGTAGGGGCTGACCGGAGTCGGCGGATACTTGACGAATACATAGTCGGCCCCTGGCGGCACGGTCAGAAAGAACTTGTCATGTCGCTCTGTGAACCGGTTGATGAGTTGCTGCTGCAGCGGTTCAAGCACGCCCGCCTCTCCAATGCCGACATAGCTTCGGAACGTCTCGGTCTGGCTGCCCAGATACTCGACCTTGATGCGACTCTCGACCTCGAAGCGGAACTCCGCCGTCATATCCGCATGTTCGCCAAACAGGAATATCGTGCAGCCGCTGTTTGCAGGCAATAGAAGTGTTCCATCCTCCGCAAACGTAGCCAAGCTTTGGCGATCTTCATACTCCTTGTAGCGCCCTTCCGGGTTGAACGCGTTTCCGCTGGGCTGGATTAGTCCAGTCTCGTAATGCCACACCGCAAAGGCTTGATGCGTGATATCCCGCCCTCCGGAATAGATGCGAGCAGTAGAAGCGGGAACGAAGATTGGCCACTCATCGTGCAATGCGCGCTTGCCCAGGCAGTTCATCGTCGTGGTTCCCATCCCCGGCTGTGGGTAACGCGGAGACACCCGCACCCGGATAGTTACCGTGTTGCCGCTACGACTGCCCTCTATATATTGCAGTATGCCGGCCCCGCCCGTGAAGGTGACGATCGCGTCGCGTAAATGCTCGTCCGGGACAAGACCAACCAGATCGACGACGCTTATGGCGCGCGGCTCCAGCCAAGCCGGCGTTGCCCCTACACTGGTCTCGGCAATCTCTTGTTGGGCGCGTGCGACAGGCGTATGCAGCGCAGTCACTCCGCACAGAACAGAGATCGCGATCAAGAGACCGAATGTCCGGACGACTAATGCCGCCCTCTTACGCGATCCGTTATGGCTGCCGAATGACGTCATCGTGATGGCGCACTCCTTGTTTTGCTTGTTGGGCTTTGCGCCGCACGGGCGCATTGGGGCTTTACTGATCAATAGTCTATGTGTAAGCGTCAACGAACGTGAGTGAGTAATCAGTTCCACACCGGCAATCAGTGCAGCTAATGCAATTGTACTCTGGCTAGACGCGCAATCTCATCTGACATCAGTGACGAAAAATCAGCGAAAATCGATACGCCTGGTCACCTATCGAGCCGGCAGACTTACAGCGTCCTCCATCTCCGCCAACGCTGCGTCCAGGTCTTCCGGCTCTGTAAACCACCGGACAGTCTCAAGAAAACTTAGCAAATCGGGTGAAAGCTCTCGCAATTGCTCCAATTTCGGGCCAATAGGACTGGTGCTGGCCCCGCTCGTGCCGTAACTGCCATGAAAGGCGAAATAGGCTTGGTTCAACACTCTCAACGGATACCCGTTTTCCACGAACACCTTACGCCGGCTCTCCATGTATGCTTCGGCTTCCTCCACTTTGCCCTCCGCAAGCAAACGATCCACCTCTTGTCGCGTATGGCGCATCTCATCATGAAAAACAAAGCCCTCCGGCTCGACAAGCGGCAACATCTCCGACAGCGGCTCCGGTTCCACCAGTTCCGGGTAATATTGGCGCAGCGTCTCCATCCCCAACTCGTTGCCCACGATCTCGGCCACCGTCTCGTTTATGGTTGTCATGTCCTGGCTTGCGAAATAGCGCCAGCCGAGCGGATAGAAGGCCAAGTAGTTGTGCAGCCACTCATGCGCCACTGTGCTCAACACCCACGACAGGCTGGCGCGGTCTACAACCATAGTCGGAAATGCGCCAAGTCCGCCGATATTCGTTATATAGCCTCGCGAGTTCGCCACGGCATCAATCTGTTGCTCGGCTGCCCTGATATGCGCCAAGCCGATCTCCGGGGAGAGCATGCGGCTGTAGACGGTAGCTATCCGCTCGCGCGGGCTGACCACCAACTTCTTCGGCGGCTCGGTGAAAGTGAACTGCACGGGCGGAAACGGTCGCTCCCACACGGTCAGCCCAGCTAGCTCCAGCACGCTGCCGACTTGTCGCTGGATCACCTGCTCTACGGCAGGGCGCATCTCCTCTTGCTCAGTCCGCAATTCGCTCAAGCGCGCCTGTAACGACCAATTCGATGACGCGCATCCGCAGGCGTTCTGGCTGTAGAGCCGGTTGAGTTGCTCCTCAATCAGCCCGATCTCCTTTGCTCTATCCATATACTCCAGCACGGCCAGGCTGGCTAGACGCGGCGGGTATTCGTCTGCCGGGTTCGTGATCAATGCGGATAGTTTCTCGGCTAGCGCATTGGCTTCCCAAGTTACCAGGTCAAATCCCCAGCCGGACACGGCCATTGCGTAGGTTCGTGAGCGCGTTTCGGACGCGGGTATTGCGCCGCCGCCTGCCAACACAAGCGCCAACGCCAGCGCTACGCCGATCCAGAACGCACGCCGAATTCGGGATAGCGGAAACGCCACCCCACGCTTCTTCGGTTCTTCCGTCAAATACCCTGGCTGAGTTTGATCAACGCTCATAGGCTAGGCTACAATACCAGGCCATTCCATCTATTCATCCCGCGGCCGGCTTCCGGCCAATTCCGCCCAGTATAGCATACGAAAGCCGCGGAATCGGATTTCACCGTTGTCGCAGCCCGCCCCACCGAAAAGAGCGTAAGCCACGATGATGCCTAATCTGTCCGCCTGGATCGCCCAGATGCCCAAGGCGGAAATCCATGTTCACCTCGAAGGCACGATTGGCCCTGAGACATTACTCGCCTTGGCCCAACGTCACAAACGCATGGACGCACTTCCAAGCCAAGATGTTGCCGGCCTTCAGAGGTGGCTGGCCTTCACCAGCTTTCGTGATTTTGTTGCCAAGTACATGCTGATTTCAGATCTAATCCGAACCCCGGAGGATTTCAGTTTTATCGTCGAGGAATGCGGGCGCGATATGGTTAGGCAGAATATCCTCTATCGCGAACTGACCGTCACACCCTACACGCACACGCATCTCCAACAAAAAGGATTGAGTTTCGACGACCTCCTCGCAGGCTTGGAGAACGGGCGGCGCATAGTGCGCGAGGAGCTTAGCCGCGAGATGCGATGGGTGCTCGATATCCCACGCAACGCCAGCTTCAACCCGTCGAACGACGGCGCTTACAACCCGGAGCCGGCCGAGAAGACGCTCGACTACGCTCTACGTGGCTGCACATCCGGCGTAGTAGGCTTTGGCCTCGGCGGTTATGAAGTCGGCGCACCGCCCGAACCCTTTGCCCACGCGTTTACGGCCGCCAAGGAGGCCGGCCTGCGCTCTCTGCCCCATGCGGGCGAAACCGTTGGTCCACAAAGCGTCTGGGGTGCGATCAAGGCTCTGGCTGCAGACCGAATCGGTCATGGCGTGCGCGCCATCGAAGACCCCGCCCTTCTTGCCGTGCTGCGCGAGCGCCAAATCCCGCTCGAAGTCAACCTGACCAGCAACATCTGCCTGCACGTCTATCGCCGCCTAGCCGAGCACCCCTTTCCCCACCTGGATCGCATGGGATTGTTGCTAACCATCGGCAGCGACGACCCGCCGCTATTCAACACCGACCTTACGCATGAATTCCAACTGCTGGCCTCCGAATACGGCTACGCGCCGGCGGACATTGCGCGCATCGCCCGCAACGCGTTTGTCGCCTCCGCCGCCCCGCGTGCGCTGGCAAGCCGGCTCCTATCCGAGTTCGACGCCTGGCTGGCGCAGCACGGCACTGATGCCGGCGTGGACAGAGAAGATGCGTCTCCTTCCGCCCTACCTACGGCGACGCAAGACCCGTAAGTAGTCGCGAAGTCGCTCCCAGTGTTGGCGGGCGTCAGCTACGGCTCTCTCGCGTAGTCCCTCCGGCGCGTACTTGGTTCTGTTCACCGCTCCGGCCAGCGAGCGGATTTCCTGGGCAGCAATACGAGCGCTGTCTACAAGATAGGTTTCATTGGTCGCTACGTAGTCGGCAAGCCCGCCGCCATATTCAAGTATCGTTTGGTCCGCGGTCATAGGGCGTCCCGCCTTGCCGCCCCAACGCAACAGCCCTTGCCACGGGTCCTCGCGCTTGCGCGCTGCTGAACGCAACATCGCCACCGCGCCCCATGCCATGAGCCCAACCGGTATGAGCCAAAGCAGCATCTGCCAGTTCCATTCGATTCCCGCCGGCTCTTCGACAGGCGCTGCGGGGCTCGCGGCCCCGGACGGTGCGACGACATTTTGCGGCAACCCCATACGTACCAAACTGGGGCGTCCCGCCGTCGGCTCGAACGGGATCCATCCATAGGTTGGGAAATAGACTTCGGGCCAGGAATGAGCTTCCGCTTCCGTAACAATCCAAACCGCATCGGCAGCGTCCCAGCGGCCGGCAGCGAAACCGGTTGCGAAACGCGCCGGCAGCCCGCTGAGCCGCGCCAGAGTCACAAAAGCCGTCGCATAATAATCGCAATAACCGCGCTGCAAGTCGAACAAGAAGTAATCCGCCACGTCTTCCACATCCTCTGGCGGCTCGCTCACATCCAGATCGTATTCGTAGGTGCGCAGGAAAGCCTCGATGGCCTGCGCCTTGGCATAAGGGCTGGACAATCCCTCAGTCAGTTCTACAGCCAGATCGCGCGTGCGCTGCGTAATCGTATCAGGCAATTGCAGATGCATCTGGTAGCCGGGTGGAAGCGCAGACAGGTCGTCCCAAGGCGGTTCAACCGCCAGCATCTCGTCGGTCGCCGCAGGCGTCGCTGACACAACCGTGTAACTGCGTTCGCGACTCCAAAGAGCGACAATATCGCCTGCCGCGCGCAGACCCAGCCTTACATCGACGGACGCCTCGATCGGTTCTGGAGCAGCGTAGAGCGCTTGCGTGTTGAACGACAACGCCACACTCTGCACGACCTCTTTCCGGCCCTCCCACGCTGTCTGCAGCGCCTCGCCTGCAGGCGCATCCTCTCGATAGTCCAACTGCGGATTGCTCCAGCCGCGGCCGTCGTAATACGCCAACGTACCGCCGCGCATGTAATGCCCAGGAGGGCTGCCCCTGTCTAGCCCGGCATCATACGGATAGCCATACCCGGCCGAATCGCTGGTTCGCACACGCATGACAAGCGCATCTCCCAAGTCTGGCCCGGCGCGCAACAGAAACTCGTTCGGCAGTCCGCCGGCCAATCCGCCGCTGCCAAGTCGAGATACGCCCCTGACACCGGGGAACAGGCGTTCAGCGGTCTCCTCCAGGGATTCGTAGACAGGGCGCACCCGCTCATAGTAGCGGTCGACCAACGGCTCAATGTATAGGTTAGGCGTCACTGCCGCCGCCGTCAGCAGAAGTAGCGCCACCCCCATGACGAGCATGAGCCGATCCACGATCAGCCCCGTGCTGTAGTCCAACCCGCTACTCGCCCATCGTTGCAACAGCTGATTGTGATCGAGCAGCAGTTGAAGAAGTAGAGCAATCCCAAGGCCGACAGGCAGCAAGATCTGTCCGCTGCGGCTGTACAGCAAAATCGCGCCCAAGAGCCACAAAGAAGGGGCCGCCGTGAGATACCCCTGCTGAGAGCGGCGCGCCAATAACGCCGTTACACCGCCCAGTGTCCACAACACGATGCCCGCCATCGCAGCAAACACAAGATTGTCCTGACTGGCTCCCCCCGCCTGGACGCCGCTCCACCACAACGCCAACCTGCCAAACGCGCCCGTCCAGGCCGTAGCAGCTTGTTGCCATAGCCCGTGCCATGTACGATCAAAGATCACGGCGCGGAGGACGGCGATAGGACCGGGAATCCAGCCAAGAAGCATTTGCGACAACAAGAACAGCCCCGCCGCAGCAGCGATGAACGTTCCTGCCAGCGAGCGTACGATGCCATATCGGGAGGCCCGCCGCGGCCGTCGCCACCCCATGATCCACCATACGACGAGCACGCCCAGCGCCCCAATGCCCTCCAGCGCAGACTGGTAACGCCCTAGGTCAACCCAATTATTGGCACGTACCGCCCATGCCGGCAACATCACCAAGACCGCACAACTGGTCAGTGCGCCCCAACCCAAATACGGACGCCAACGCTCCTCAAGCCGTCGCGCCAATCGCCGGTAACGTCCTCCGGTTTCTATCTCTGATAGGCGAAAATCTTCGTTCGATGCAGCCGTCATAACCGTGGGTGCGGAACGTATGCGCGCCGTCTACCCAACCTCCTCCTCGATCTCATAGGAGACGATGCCCCCTGTCGGCGTCGATCGAATCACCTGGCGCGTACGACGGAAGGTCAATACGGATTCGAGTCGCCTGTCCGCCCTGAGAATCTGACAGCCAATATCATAGCTAGCCAGCAGCCCGCGCAGAGCGTCGATGGCCCCGGACGCCTCACCGGCACGCACGTCCTTCTCGCCAGGGGTTATAAGCAGCACGCTGCTGTCCAGGCCGATCGTACGCAGATGCACCAGTTCGGCTAACCACGTTGGCCGTTCCGCCGCACTCTCCTCCTGCCGTTCATCCAAGATTACAGCTTCGACAGATGCGCCGTCTTCCTCGGCTCGATGACTCAGATTAACTCGCTGCCGCAACGACACAACCTGCGGCGTCACGACGATCAATGTGCGTCTACGGCCCAGCGTTTCGCGACTGCTGAAAAGCAATTCGGCCAGTGTCACATCGCTCGGCTGCACCGGGGCCAATGCAGACAGAATGCTCCACAACTGCGCCTGTCCTGGCTGTGGCTCGATATGCACGGTCCGCCGTTCTTCTCGCCCATTGTCGGAGGAGTCAGAAGCTTGAGCATTCTCTGCGAAACCGGCGCCGTCGCTCCGGTGCTCATCCAGCGAGAGAGCTGCTCGCTCATCCGAGCGACTTGCCATACCCGATGCAGCCAACAGCCCTACAGCGCGCCGTTCGCCCCCGGACAACAGCTCCGCAGCTAGGCTTGCGGCCACAATCACGCCATACTCCAGCGTATTATGCGGCCCGTCAAACGTGTGTGCGCTCCGGTTTAGATCAAGGACAATCCATACGTCGCCGCTCGGCTCGATCTCCAGGTCTTTCACCATCAGGCGACTCTGCCGAGCGCTGCTCCGCCAGTGGATATGGCGCAGGCTGTCTCCCGGCCGATACTCGCTGACCGTGGCAGACGGCAGCGAGCCTCGTATCGGTCGGCGCCTGCGATCGCTGCCGCTCGCGTTGCCGTGGGGCAGGTGCAAAGCCGGGAGCTTCGCCACGCGCGGGTATATCAGCAGCGCTTCGGCATAACCGAAATCCACATCCACAGAGAAAATGCCGAACGGATCGCCGAAGCGCAGATGATGCGGGCCGAGCCGGAATACGCCACGACGCTCGCACACCGCTTCGGCGCGCCAGCGGTAGAATCCGTACGCGCTGCACGCCGCCACGCGCCCAGGCTCGTAGTTCGGCACGTCGGACTCATCGGCAAACTCCGCCCATAGTACGGGCAATCGACTAGAATTACGCAGTTCAAAGTCCTCGCGCAGCGTGTCGCCCGCCACCAGAATCGATCCGATCCGCTCGCGCACCGCAGTGACGTGCGGCGCCTGGCTGCGCACCCAAACATAGGCGATGCCGTACAACCCCGCAAGCGTGACCAGCAACGCAACCCACACAGGATGGGGAGCCAGCAGTTGGTTGACGAATACTACCGGAAGCAGCAGCAGCGGCCACCATACCAAAAAACGTATTGTCACGTTCGGAGGCATGCCGCGATTCAAACGTTGTGCGACATGTGCGACGATGGCGCGCCGCCCGCCTACAAATGCTCCGCCGGCCCAGGCAAGGACGCCCTGGCTCGGTTCTATCGTTGCCTGCGATGTCACAGTTTGCTCCCCATTGCCGAACGTGTACAATCCAAGTGCCGTCGCATGCGTAGAGTGCGCATTTTCTCGTCAATTCTAGACCGGTCAGCCATGACTTGCAGCAATGATCCTTCCAAGCATCCAGCCGGACGCCATGACGGCGACGCTGTTGTCCTGAAAGGCGTACGAGAGATTGGCCGATATCGTACGCTCGAACTCGGCTTTCCAAGCCGCTTGGTTCCACAGCAATTGTTCGGGAAATATGTCCTGGCCCGCTGCGCCGCCGACGCGAGAGACGCATATCGATCGAACTGGGACATCTACTTGCGACGCCCGCTCTTCATTATCGCCGCCGCGCCCATTCCGGGCGATGGAGAAGTATCTGCACTGCGTTTATTCGTCCCCAGTGTTGCCGATCCCGGCTGCGAATGGCTCATGGCTCTCACCCCTGGCCAAAGCGTCAACCTACTGGGTCCGTTTGGACGCGACACGGTTCTGAACGCCCATGCCAAACGTTTGCTGCTCCTCTCGACTGGAGCGGATGCGCCTCTGCTCATTCCCATCGCCGAATGGATGCTCGACCAGGCGGGTAAAGTAGCCTTCATCGTGCGAGGGCCTTCCGCCGATCGCAGCCTGCTATCCCTCTTGCCGATCGATGTGGAACTCAATATCGCGGAATCTGAAGAGCAATTTCAATCGCTTCTGGGCAATTCCATCCGTTGGTCCGATGCCCTTATCGCCTGCGAGAGCGCCATATCGCCTCTTTCGCTTATTGATGAAGTGCATCGGCATCGGTTGGTTGCCGAATATGACTACGCGCAAATTCTGGCGCGTGCCGACTTACTCTGCGGAGTCGGCGCCTGCATGGCCTGCGTCGTCCAGCGCAACGACGGCTCTCTCACTCGCGCCTGTGTACATGGCCCCGTGTTCCCTCTCCGCGACCTGGTTCGCTGACAGCTGCGGTTCCGGCAGACCTAACGCAGCAGCACTTCTAGCGGATTAATTCGTGCACCGAAGTCGCGCACCTCGAAATGCAGATGCGGGCCGGTGCTATTGCCGGTGGAACCGACAGCGCCGATCACTTGGCCCTGCGCCACAATGTCTCCCTCTTTCACGTAGGTGTCCTGCAGATGCGAGTAGAGCGTCACATAGTCGATATTGTGATCGATGACCACGAATAACCCGTACCCTTGCTCATTCCAGCCCGATCGCACGACGACGCCCCGATCCGCCGCCATGACGAACGACCCCAGCGGCGCCGCAATGTCGACCGCCCGGTGATCGAGGCGATACCCCTGGCTTACCCATCCGTAGGCGGGCCACAGGAAGTTTCCGCTGCCGTATGGCCAGTCGACAGGGACAGGAACCTGCGACGGCGTATGCTGCGCTCCGCCGACCGCATATGCCATAAAAGGCGTAACCGCCAAAGGCTGCTCCAGCATGTATGTCAGAAAGCCGCCCTGTCCGTCGTCCCCGGCGTGCTTCTGAGGCAAGATACGCACGTACCGGCCGGCTTCCAAACTCAGATCATTGCGCTGCAGCCCGGCTAGCTGGTTCCATGCATCCTCGTAAATGAGGTCCAAATCCGCCCCATACCGCGCGGCCACCGACTCCAATGTCTCACCGGGTTCCACCCGATGGCAAATCATGCCCGCAGGGGGCGACGTCAGCGCATCCCCGACGACTAATGGCTGGTCCATGCGAAAGTCGGGGCTGATCACACACGGCATCTCCTCCAGGTCGACGCCGATCTCAAATGATGCAGTCCATAGAGTGTCGCCTTCCTTCACAATATAGGCGTTGCCGGAAGCGCCATCAACACTCCGGGGTTGCACGCCGCCTGGCGTTGGTGTAGAGGGCAAACCTGTGCTAGGCACGGCTGTGGGCGTCGAAACATCGTCAGGCTCAACGATAGGCGCCTGCGCTGAGGCCGGCAGTGCGGCGTGCAGCCACAACGTCGCCGCAATGGCGGCAACCGCTAGGCTTTGGCCCTGCGTACTCGTCCATCGCCTCACACTGCTGTGTAATCCTCCAATGCGCACTTGGGGCCTGCTCCTAGTCGTTTTCCACCGCGCCCATCTCCAGACGCAAAACACGTCCGCCCTCGACATCTGTCACCCACACGTTGCCTGCCGCATCAAGCGCGATGCCGACCGGCTTCACCGGCGATCCATCCGCCACAACCGGCGAATGCGTCGCTAAGCGCTCCCCAGTCGCAGCAAGCCGCACCACAGTCCCCCGTTCCGGTTCAGTCAGATAGATCTCACCGCTCGCGCCTGCCGCCAAATGCGATCCATCGCGCGTGTTCGCCTTTGCTATATCCCACGAACGCAGACGCATGCCCTCCGCGCTATAAATTGTCAGCTTATGCACACCAGCATCCGTCGCCCAGATCGAACCGTCGGGCAAACCCGCCACGTCTACCGGCTGCGCCTCGCCTGCTGCGACTAGGTCCCGGCGTACCGGCAACAAGCGAACCAGGCTGCCGTCCGTCGTAAAACCGGCCACAACGCCGCCGGACGTATCGGCTAGCCAGATCACGCCGTCGCCGTCCACATGAATCCCGCGCGACCGGCTGGCATATGTCTCTGCTATCGCCAGGTCTTGCACGAAACGCATGTCGCTGTCGAATAGGCTGACACGACCTGCGCCGGCGTCCAACACATAGAGATTACCACGTCCGTCTATTGCGACGTCAAATGGCTCCTCAAACGACTCTCCGTTGCGACTCAACTCCGTCTGCTCCCCATTTGCCGCGCTGATGATTGTTACTGCTCCGGCGTCCGGCAACGCAACCGCCGCATCACCGCCAGGCGTGACAGCCAGCCCTGCAGGCCGAGCCAAGCCTGACGCAACCACAGTAGCTCCGGCAAATTCGGGAGGCGGGCCAAACATCGTCTCTCCTTCAGGCTCGTTACTCGGCCAGAGATGGGTCAGCGCAGGCAGCGTGACGTTCGAGTAATCGCCTTGGGGCGGGAACAAAACCTGTCTCGGGATAATCTGACGCCCGGTTCCCGTCGGAGGCGTCCAGTAGACTGCTATCCGCGTGTGATCGGTCCGATCTGCAAAGCGAATGCGAATGTCGTGCAATCCCTCCGCCAACTCAACCGTTCCCTGCCCATAGTCTTCCTTGCCGGCGCTGCGTGCGGCCTCTATCTCGTCGATGTAGAGAAACGACTCGTCGACAGAAGCCAGCCCAAATCCATATACACCGGCTTCCGGTATCGCGATCTTTCCGGCCCACTCGACCGTGTAAGGCCGGTTAAGAGGCGGAATGTGGAAATACATATCAAAGCGAGTGTCGATCCGCGCTAAGGCAGCGGCGCCTGACCAGTCGCCATTGGGATAATAGCGGCCTAACAGCCCGTTATTCGTGACAGGCGGAGAATATATGACGTGGGCGGGCAGGATCTCAGTCTCTCGATCGGGCGTGCGCCAGACCAGCCGGATTGGCCCATCGCCGCCGCGCGCTGTTACGCGCAAGTTGTGATTGCCGCGCGGCAGCACCAGCGCCGTCGCCCCTTCCCTGGGGCCTTCGTCGCCCAATGCGAGTGCAAGATTCTCGTTGATGTACAGTTCAGCGCGGTCGGGTGCAATAAGTCCAAACTGGTACGGGCCGAAGGTCTCCGCCCGGAGCACACCTCTCCACTCCGCACTGAAGGGTAGCGCAAAAGGCGCATCGTCTGGCCATTCGAAGGCAATAGTCTTGTCCCGACGAGTCAATTCTTGCCGGCCCTCTGATTGGCTGGCTGCGAGATCGCCCGTCACATAACGCGCTTCCACCCCCTGGATCGCAGATAACTGCTCGGCGGACACATGCACGCGGTAAACAACTGTTGGCCCGCCGAACGGCGGCTTCAACTCCTGGCGCTGCGCGTCCGGATAGAGTGCGAGCGCCTCCTCGTACAAATGCCTGCGCTCCGCATCCAAAATCAGCGCCAGATCCGCATCTGCGGGCATCGCCAACGGCAGCGTGGCAGTGGTATCAAGGCGTCTGTAATGAGCCTGGTTGCGCGTCAAGAAACGCACAGTCGGGTGCTGATCGAATAGCGAGATGACGTAGGTCTGTGTTTCTGAGTTAAGCTCATTCAACGTTTGCGCGGCCAGCGTCTCCGGCGTCGAGTGCGCGTTCCACGAGGCAAAATCCTTCGCTTGCCGACGGAAATAGGTGTCGATATTACCATAAGCGATGGGGACCAGTAGAATGGCCAGCCCAAACAGGACTGCGTCCGGGTAATGCCTTCCCCCGCTTCTCGTCCACTCCCTCTCCAGTGCGTCGAGCGGAGCGACGGCCAACAGAAGCGCCGCCGGCATTGCTCCGATGGAGCGCAATGACTGTGGGGCTTCAAAATCTAGGGAGAACACCCCACCCATGAGCGAGATGAGCAGCCAGGCCGGCAACATCAGGTAGACCGGATGGCGCCAGCGAAATGCGGCCAAGACGAAGCCCGTCACGAAGAGCGCCCCCGTCACCGGGTCTAGCATAGGTTCGCCGGGCAGATTATGACGCCCGTTCGGATCGCCGCGCAGGTTAAACATCAGCAAGTGCTTGCGCAAGTTCTCGGCGAGCGCGGGTATGCGCTCACCGCCCTCCGTAACCGACATGATCGAGGCCCCTTGCACGCGCGCAAAATAGCTGTCCGGGCGCTCGAGAGCATACCGTGCCACAGGCGCAATGATGATCAAGGCGCACGCCCCAATCACCGCCGGCCCAAGCGCAGCGTGCAACCGCGGCCGGAAAAACGAGATGGCGTTCTGCAACTGATACGAGAGGCTAGGCGCAGAACCGGCGAATCCGCTCGGTGATGCCTGACGCAACGCAGTCCATACTTGCCACAACAAGACAACCGCCAGCGCTAGCCCAACTGCAGCGGCAAACAGGTGATAAGCAGGATAAAAACACAGCCCAAATCCCATAAACAGGCCGGCAAGGGCGAAATCGGCAGGCCGATTGCGGCGAAATGAACGCAGCAGAAATGCGACTGCAAGCAGTTCAAACAAGGGCGTGCTGATGTTGTACATGCCGAGTCGGCTGAATGTAATCGACCAGCGCGTCACGGCAAAGAGCGCCGCCGCAAGGATGGCGATCTTCCTGCCATACAATTCGCGCGCTGCCAAGTACGCCGCTGCAACCGTCGCAATCCCCATGAGCGCGCTCACCAGCCGGATCGAATGTACAGCCACTCCGAACCGATCAAATGCGGCGGCGATCAGAAAGAGGTAATGTCCCGTGGCATTGACGCCATCGGTGTAGACCGGCTTGTATTGCGGTTCGTTAGCGACCCGCAACGCCTCCAATCCGTTCGCAGCCTCATCATACCAGAGGCCAAACGGCAGATCGGAGAGGCGATAAAGCCGCAGCACGGCGCCGGCTGCGATGATGCAGGCCAGGATCACGAGTGATCGCCGCCCGCCGTATTGCACTTTCGGCGCCCGAAGGCGCTCTGCAACAAGCAGCATCACCGGAGCGGCGCACGCGATGGCGACGCTCACCCCATAAAGCTGCCAGAAGCGCATGCTGGGAGCCGACACATCGAGTATGGCCAACGCCGCCAGACCTAATGCCGCCGCTATCGCCACCAGAACAAGCAGAGCTTGGGCGCTCCAGCTTCGCCAGATACCCTGCGCCTCACCATCCGATACTGGAAAACCCATTGGCTTGCGAAACGCCAGAGCGAAACCCGCTGCGCTAAGCAACAACACGCCCGCGCCGGTGACATCTGCACCGTGACGCAACGCGAACTGGCCGGATATCGCCGCCCCCAACAAGGCGACTCCAGCTAGGAACCTTCTGATGGTCGGTACGGATTTCATGGAATCTGGACGATCCGGGTGCAGCGGTCAGCCCTGCCCGGTTGACCGTTGCGCCTAGGCGCTACACGAAGTGTCCGGCGCCAAATGCGCCGTTTACGGTACGAGCGGCATAACCATAACGCGGTTATTGTCGGCGTCAGCAATCAGTATTGTTCCGGCGACCTCATCGACGGCAATGCCGTTCGGCAGGCCAAATCGGTCGGCTTCGGTTCCATAGTCGCCGAAAGTCGCCTTCAGTTGGCCGGAGCCATCGTACACGATCACGCGATAGGACTCCGGGTCGGTGACATAGACGTCGCCGTTTGCCGACGCGGCAACAAACGGCTTGTGATAGATCTCCCTGCTTTGCCAGCCGGGTACAGGCCACTCCGCCAAAGGCGTGAGATCGGCGTCAAGTTTCTGGATCCGCCGGTTCCAGTTGTCCGCCACAAAGACGGCCCCGCTCGCCGGGTCGACCGAGACCGATGTCGGCTCTTCGAATCGCCCCAGAATAACGCCGCCGCCACCCACTTGACTCACCGATTCGCCCTCGGGCGTGAAGCGCAGAATGCGCTTGTTGCCCGTATCAGCGACCAGTACGTTGCCGGCGGAGTCCACGTCCAACCCGCGCGGGCCGAACATGGCATAGGGATCGCCCAGTTCGCCGTCCGTCGTGTTGAAATATCCCCATCTGCGCAGGAAGCGGCCTTCGGCATCAAACACCTGGATCCGCCCATTCCAAGTATCGGCCACATAGATGTCGCCTGACGTATCCACAGCCACGCCCCACGGCTCGTTGAATTGCCCGTCACCCAGTTCGAGCGGGCCTTCGCCGTCGGGATCGACGCAGCCGCCGGCCTCTCTTTCACCAAGCCGGCACAACCCGCCGAATGCACGTACAAATTGCCCATCGGCCCCTATCACAACAATCCGGTGATTCCCTGAATCGGCAATTACCGTGCTCCCATCGGGCCCGGATGCGACAGCCCGAGGCCTGACCAGCGGCAGCCCGTCGTATGCCGCGTCAAACAGAGCGAGGGAATTGAGCGGAACCTCCTTCTCGATCAGGAGCGCCTGCAGCCCGCTGCCGCTTGCTGCCGTTGGAACTGCGCCTAGGTCCCAGATCTCTGCCGCGATATCACGGCGAACATACATCTCAAAGTCCGAACGGGTAGGCCACTGGGTCAGATCACGCGGTCTGCTTGGATCCGTGTCGTCTGCATATCGGCGGTAGAACACAATGTCAGCAATTCGTTTCATCCTGGCAGGGTCGCGCAGCGCGCCGATGAAACGCTCCCAAGTCAGGTTGAAGTAACCCTGGTCGGGCCACCAAATGCGCCGGTAGGTCCGCTTCACGTAATCGCGCGCCACATACGGACGCACCTTCTCATAGTTCGCCGGACCGACGATGACAACCGGCGCCGTCATCACATCGCTCGTGGGGTTGTTTCCGTAGAACCGGCTATTCGGGTACAGGCGCATATACCAGCTCATAGGCCAAGAGCTCTCATCGTCATAGGCGACCACAACGTTTCGCTCCCCGGCTGTGCGCTCGCTGATCAGGTCAAGTTCGTTCAGGGCGCGCTTGATGTCGGGCGATCCATGTGCATACACCAGATACTCGGTCGCCATGTCGAAGTTGACGTAGTTCAACATGTAGGTGAACCGGACGGTTAGCAAGAACAGCGGAACC